>Ga0207700_10001829_pt1 | contig 12062 bp, 13 predicted proteins | sample LARL82metaG_FD_184348 | JGI IMG/M metagenome (GOLD analysis project Ga0207700, IMG submission 184348) | Corn, switchgrass and miscanthus rhizosphere microbial communities from Kellogg Biological Station, Michigan, USA - LAR L8-2 metaG... | ecosystem: Host-associated > Plants > Roots >...
CCGCCAGCTCGTCCAGCGACCAGCCCAGCGACGTGCGCAGACCCCGGATGCGCTGCCGGACAAGAGCGTCCAGATCGGCGTCTTGCTTCATACGCAAGAGTGTATGCCGTAACGGCAAGCCGGCGATACCGTCGAGACATGGCACACGACCACATGGCTGACCTGCTCGACCTCGACGCGGAGGTCCTCAGCGAGTACCACCGGGAGGTAGCCGAATGGGTCTCGGCCAACCTCACGGAACGAGCCCGCGTCATCGACGTCGGTGCCGGCACGGGCACCGGCACCCTGGCGCTGGCCAGGCAGTTGCCGGACGCCGAAGTGATCGCGCTGGACGTCGATGAGGAGATGCTGAGGCACATCCAGGACAAGGCGCGCGCGTCCGGGCTCGCCGACCGTATCCGCACCGTCCAAGCCGACCTCGATCAGGCATGGCCTGATGGCCTGAAGCCCGCTGACCTGGTGTGGGCCGCCAACTCGCTGCACCACATGGGCGATCCCGCGCGGGCGGTAGCGCGGATCTACCAGATGCTGCGCCCAGGGGGACTGCTCGCGGTCACGGAGCTGGAGTCGTTCCCGCGTTTCCTCACCGACCCGGCGGGCGCGGCGCTCGAGGAGCGGATCCACACGGCCATGGCGCGCGGCCGTGACGAGGCCGGCATGCACATGCATGAGGACTGGCCTGCCCGTTTCGCCGAAGCCGGGTTCGCGGTCGAGTCCGAACGCCGCTTCGTGATCGCGCTGCAGCCGCCGCCGGACTCGCCGATGGCCGCCTCCGTGACCCGCTACGCCATGGTCACCCTCGGCCGCGCCCGGCATGGCCTGGAGGACAAGCTCAGTGCCGGTGACATCGCGGAACTCGATGCCCTGGCCCCGGCCCTGTCCGCCCGCGACGACCTGACGGTCCGCACCCGCCGTACGGTCTGGCTGGCCCGCAGGCCCGCCGGATAACCGCGGATGAGACCGCCGCAGCTCGCACACCGCCGCCTCGACCTCGGCGGGGATCTGGTGCGGGCAGGGTGGGCCGACCGTCCGCAGAGACCGCGGATCGGGGTGAGGGTGGGCCGGCGCGGGAATAGACTGGCCGCGAACGTACTTGAAGTTGCTGTTGTTGTCGAAGTCAGCGATCGTGAACACGCCCGCGGTTTTGACAGTGGGCGTTTCGCTTTGCTCGTGGGTTTTCCTCCGGCGGTGAGCGGCCAGCAGCTGATCCGCGCAAGGTGCGCGGATTCCCGGCTCGTCCCGCGAAGGAGACAGCAGATGGCTCAGGGAACCGTGAAATGGTTCAACTCGGACAAAGGCTACGGTTTTATCGCCCCCGATGATGGCACCGCCGACGTCTTCGTCCATCACTCGGCGATCGACATGGGCGGCTATCGCACCCTGGCCGAGAGCCAGAAGGTGGAGTACACCGTCAGCCAGGGCCCCAAGGGCCCGCAGGCGGACCAGGTCCACGCGGTCTGACTAACGGTCCCGCGGCAGGCCAGCACCTGTGGTGCGGGCCTGCCGCGGGCCCCCGTGCAGGCATTCTGCGCCCAGCGCGGCATTTCCTAGTCCCAGACAGGCCTGCTGGCCTCCTATGCCCAGGTGCTGCGCCACCTCCATACGACTGGCCGTAGGCCCGGCCCAGAACCGGTTGCTGACACGGCCGCCACAGGTCCGGGGTCACCCCTGAACCGGGCCATGCAGAAGACTTCGTACGCTCCGCGGCCACAGGCAGGCGCATACTGATGGTAATGAGCCCTTACTCCGCCGGTCCCCGGCGTCACCTGGCAACCAGTCCCTTCAACGCCCCCGAACCTGAGCCGCCTGCCGAGTGCTTCGCGGTAGACGACATGGTCACCCACGACAAGTACGGTCTCGGCACGGTCACCAGTGTCGAAGAGGGAACCGCACTGCTCATCGATTTCGGCTCCCACGTACAGCGCATCCCGACACCGTCCGCCAAACTGTCCAAGCTCTGAAACCGCCCCGGCCCAGCTCAAGTGCTTCCGGCGGGTATGGGCAAGTCCGGCAGCTATTTTGACTCGGCACCCGGCGGCGTTCAACGTGCCCCGACTCCGCCTATTGTGATGTGGAAGAGGACGAGGCAGCCGCTCTAGATCTTTCTGTCATCTTGTCTTCCGGCACCTGGCAGACAGCGGGTTCAGCAGCATATTCGTTTGTCCTGCATATCCGAGAGGATGCCTGTGTCGCGAGCCAGCCCGGCCAGCCAGGGGTCGAGCCCACCGCGGCGCGCCGCGGTCCAGCGATCGAAGAGGTGATCGCGGTGGAAGGTGCTGCAGGCTCCGGAACGTCATCCGCCACAAGTGCGTGGGTCGGCTGTTCCCAGCAACTACCTGCCCGCTCCGCCGAAACTGGGCCGGGTGCGGCTGCTCCCGCCAGCGAGCCGGAGCCAGGCACCGGCCAGTACGGCCCCGCGGCTGCTGGCCGCCTGCCGATGGCGGCGGCCGGGGAGAGGCAGGATGAGCCGTTGGTTTCCGGCGATAGCGGCGGCGGTCTTCCCGCCGCCCGGGTGGCGGCCCACGGCGCTACGGCCGACCCGGTCAAGGACTATCTCAAGCAGATCGGGAAGGTGCCGCTGCTCAACGCCGAGCAGGAGGTGGATCTGGCCAAGCGGATCGAGGCGGGCCTGTTCGCCGATCATATGCTCGCCGAAGGCGGCGGGGGGGTGCGTCCCGGTCAGAGCATTGACCTTGAACGGGTCGCCGCAGAGGGCAGGAGGGCCAAGGACGACCTGGTGGAGGCCAACCTGCGCCTGGTGGTCTCGCTGGCCAGGCGGTATGCCGGCCGGGGGATGCTGTTCCTCGATCTGATCCAGGAGGGCAATGTGGGCCTGATCCGTGGCGTGGAGAAGTTCGACTACGCCAGGGGTTACAAGTTCTCCACGTACGCGACCTGGTGGATCCGGCAGGCCATCACCCGGGCGATGGCCGACCAGGCCCGCACGATCCGGCTTCCGGTGCACATGGTCGAGGCCGTCAGCAAGCTAGCCCGGGCGCGGCGGCAGATGCTGCAGGACCTGGGCCGGGAGCCCACCCCGGAGGAGCTGGCGGCCGAGCTCGACATGACCCTGGAAAAGGTCATCGAGGTGCAGAAGTGCGGCCGGGAGCCGATCTCCCTGCACACCCCGCTCGGCGAGGACGGCGACAGCGAGTTCGGCGACCTGATCGAGGACTCCGAGGCGATCCAGCCGGGTGAGGCGGTGAGCTTCACGCTGCTCCAGGAGCAGCTGCACTCGGTGCTCGACACCCTGCTCGAACGGGAGGCCGGGGTCGTCTCGATGCGGTTCGGGCTGACCGACGGCCAGCCCAAGACCCTCGACGAGATCGGCAAGGTCTACGGGGTGACCAGGGAGCGCATCCGGCAGATCGAGTCCAGGGCCATGTCGAAGCTGCGCCACCCGTCCCGGTCCAACGCCCTCCGCGACTACCTCGGCTGACCCGAGCCGCCGCCGCCAGCCCCAGGTCGTGACCAGCGGTCCCGCCTATAGCAGTGTTTAGCCGGGCCTGCGGGGGGCAGGCGGCACAGGCTGGGGTTAGGGGCTGTCGTGGCTGAGCTGGCGCAGGTCGGAGTGTCCAAGCTTCGCCATGCCGGGTTGCTGTATGCCAGCCCGGGTGAGTTCGCCGCCGGTGTGGCCGGGTTTGTGGAGGCCGCAGTACAAGCTGGGGATCCGGTACTGGTGGCATGCGTGGAGGCCAGGCTGGATGTGCTGCGGTCACGGATGGACGGTCACGGCAGGCTGGTGACCTGGGCTGACATGCGCAGCATGGGCTTGAATCCGGCGCGGCTAATCGACAGTATCCACCTGTTTGCCAGTCAGCATCGTGGCCGGTCGATCTGGTGCGTGCACGAACCAGCCTGGCCCGCCCGCACGCCGGAGGAACTGCGGGAGGTGATCCGGCACGAGGCCCTGGTCAACCTGGCCCTGGCGAATATGCCGGTGAGCGTGCTGTGCCCCTACGACATGCAGCTCGGCGCCGGGCTGATCGGCAGCGTGCAGCGCACCCACCCGGAGCTCACCCGGGGCGGCCGGCGCTGGCCGAGTTCCACTTATGCAGCGGGCACAGTTCCTGAGGAATGCGACCTGCCGCTGACCACTCCACCGGCTGCTGCGGAGACATGGCGATACCGCGACGACCTCGCCGACGTCCGCGACTTCGCGGCCAGCCGGGCACAGCGCGCCGGCCTGCCGCCGCGCCGGGTAGATGATCTGGTCATCGCGGTCGACGAGCTGGCCGCCAACACCCTGACACATACCAGTGGGCCGGGAACCGTGACCCTGTGGGCCACCGAGAGCGAGATCATTTGCCAGGTCAATGACAGCGGCCACATCGCCGACCTGCTGGCCGGAAGGCTAAAACGGGATCCAGTCGCGACCGGGGGCGGCCGCGGGCTCTGGGTCGTCCAGCAAGTCTGCGATCTGGTCCAGATCCGCACCGGTCCCGCTGGCACCGCCATCCGCCTGCACATGCACCTGAAGCCTTAATTGGTTTCGGGCGAGTCATGCGTCGCTGGAAGCTTGATCTCTGGCACGCATCCGGCGCGACCCGGCCGGCTTGACCGCTGGTCACGTCCATTGTGGCCGCGGCCGATGGCCACGAGCCCAGCCAGATGGCCGACGCTGGTTGCTGACGGTAGTATCGGCTGGCGGCTGGGGTGGGCTTAAGAAACCAGGCCCGCTCTCCCGGATTCAGTGCCTGACGTTGGGAGAGGCGGTGCGGGCTGTTGCGTGACGATGAGCGGGATTCTGGCGCTGGAGCCGACGTGCCGGGCTCGGTTCTCAATCATGGTGACGGCGATTCTGCTGCGGGTTCGCCGGGCCTGGCTATGCCGCCGGAGTGGGCAGAGAAACTGCGTGATGTCCAGTCGATCACTGACGCGGCGTTGTCGGTGCTGGATCCGCAGGCTCTGCTGGATGCGCTGGTAGGGCGGGTGAAGGAGGCCCTGCAGGCCGATACTGCCGCGGTGCTGTTGCTGGACCGCCGGGCGGGCCATCTGGCGGCCACGGCGGCGAGCGGGCTGGAAGAAGAGGTGCTGCAGGGGGTCCGGATACCGATGGGGAGGGGTTTCGCCGGGCGGATCGCGGCACAGGGCCGCCCGGTGATCCTTAACGAGGTTGATCACACCAAGGTGATCAACCCGATCCTGCTGGAGAAGGGCATCCGGTCGCTGCTGGGCGCGCCGCTGCTGGCTGAAGGCAAGGTCATCGGCGTCCTGCACGTGGGCACCTTGAGCCCGCGCGAGTTCACCGGCCACGACGTGGACCTGCTCCAGCTTGCCGCCGACCGGGCCGCGATGGCGGTCCAGGCGCTGAACGCCCAGGTCGACGCCGCGGCCGCGGCCGCGCTGCAGCGCAGCCTGGTGCCCTTAGCGCTGCCCGCGGCCAGCGGGCTGGAGATGGCCGCCCGCTATGTCCCCGGCACCGGGAAGGTGGGGGGCGACTGGTATGACGTGTTCCCCCTGCCCTCGGGCGAGGTGTGCGCGGTCATCGGCGACGTGGCCGGCACCGGGCTGGAGGCGGCGGTGATCATGGGCCGTATCCGCAGCTCGCTGCAGTCATACGCGCTGGACACGGTCGACCCGGCCCAGGTGCTGGACCGGCTGGACCGCAAATTGCGGCACTTCGAGCCCGAGACGATGGCGACCGTGCTGTGCGCGATGATCAGCCCGTCCCGCGGCCACATACGCGTCTGCTCCGCCGGGCACCTGCCGCCCATCATCGCCCGGCCCGGCCAGCCCGCTGCCGAGGCCGACGTCACCCCCGATCTGCTCATCGGCGTGTCCGCCCTCAAGCGCCGCCGGGTGAGCACCCTGGACTTCCCGCCGGGCGCGGTGCTGTGCCTGTACACCGACGGGCTGGTCGAGCGCCGCGATCAGCCGCTCGACGTAGGCATAGCCCGCCTGTGCGCGGCGGTCACCGCGCAAGACCCTGAAACCGCTTGTGTGTCTGTGATGGCAGCCATGGCCGGTTACAGCCCACACACCGACGACGTTGCTCTGCTGATGCTCCGCCGGACATCTGATGAGCCAGCCGGCAGCGGGCCAGATTCATCTCCGCCTGCAGATACGAGCAGCGCACCGGACCGGGACGTCCGCTGGTCGGACCGGCACGCGATAGTGACCATGCCCGCCGAGATCGACGTGACCAACAGCTCCGGCGTGAGTGACCTGCTGGCCGCCGTGGCCCGGGAGTCTCCTGAGGTGATCACCGCTGACATGACCGCCACCACCTTCTGTGACTCCGCCGGAGTCAACGCGCTCGCGCGCGCTTATGAAGTGGCGGCCGCAGGCGGCATCGAACTGCGCCTAGCCCTGGGCGACTCACCAGCCACCCGCGTCATCCAGCTCATTGGCCTGGACCAGGTCATGCCTCTCTACCACGACGTTCAGCAATCGCTCGCCACCCTACGGGAACGGGCCTGACAGCAGGCCTGCTCCCCTCAGGTGACCAACGCCGGCGTGCCCGAGGCCGTTGGCGCCTGTTTCATCCAAGGTCCCCACCGTTGCTGCTGCGTTCTTAGTCCGGCCGGGGGGTGGCTGGGATGGTGAGGCCGGGGAAGTCGGCGGGGGAGCCGTCGATGAAGGCCTGGGCCAGCTCGGACAGCCGCAGGTTGCGGTCCCGGGCGTAGGCCCGCAGCGTGGTGAATGCCTGGTCCATGTCCAGGCCGGCGCGTTCGGCGAGCTTGCCCTTGGCCTGCTCGATGGCGACCCGGCTGTTGAGGGCGCCCTGCAGTTGCTCGTTGAGGGTCTCGCTGCGCCGCGTGCCGCGCTGTTGCAGCAGGCCGATGGTGGCCACGTCGGCCAGGGCCTGGCCGACGCGCACGTCCTCGGGGCCCAGCCCGCCGGCAGTGGCCTGGAACAGGTTCAGCGCGCCGATGACCTGATCGCGCAGCCGCATCGGCAGGGCCTGCACCGCGGCAAAGCCTGCCTGGCGGGCGGCGGCGGCGAACTGCGGCCAGATCTGCCCGGCGGCGATCAGGTCGGGGGCGGCCACCGGCTGGCCGGTGCGGAAGCAGTCCAGGCACGGCCCCTGGTCGTTTTGCAGCTGGAACAGCTCCAGCACCCGCACCGCCTCGGTGGAGGCGGCCACCAGGCGCAGCTCACCGCGCGGGTCGGCCAGCAGCACCCCGGCGGCAGAGGCGTCCAGCAGTTGCACGCTGCGCCGGGTGAGCAGGTGGAGGAAGTCGATCACGTCGAATTCGGCGACCATGGTGTCAGCCAGCTCGACGAAGGCATCGGTCAGCTGATCCCCGTCCATCTCCTCACCTCCTGGGACGGCCAGCACCCGCCGTGGCCAGCGATGCCGGGCGGTTTAGCGGCCGGGATGTGCTTCATCGTTCACTGATCCTGGGGGGATCCGGGTCGGGGTTCAGCCGCAGGCGGCGGGCGACGATATCGCGGGCGACCTCGCTGAGCCGACGATCCTGAGCATAGGCGTAGGCCCGCAGCCGGACAAAGGCTTCGCCGATGGCGACGTCGAGCTGCTCGGAGACCATCCCGGTAGCCTGGTCGATCTCGGCCCGGTGCCGCGCCAGATCCGGCGGCTGGCCGCCAGGTCCGACACCTGGCGCCGGGGATGTCCCATCGGGATGCTGGCTTTCGAGCAGGACAACAACGGCAGCATCGGCCAGAATCAGGACGTCACCGAATTGCAGGCCGGTCAGCGGGCCCGGTTTATCCCGGTACAGGCCAAGCGAACCGGCCCGGATGGCCCCGATCCGCAAGGGGAACGCGAAGATCGCCGCAGCGCCGGCCTGGCCGGCCTGGGGCGTGAAACCCGGCCAGCGGCGGGCGGCATACTCATCCAGATCCGAGACCAGCACGGGTGCGCCGGAGGTCAGAACGTCCAGGCACGGTCCTTCTCCCAGGGTCATCTGCAGCTCGGCCAGCTGCTCGCCCACCTCATCGGTCACGCACATAAGGTGACCCGCCCCCGCTGTGCCTTGCGCCATCACCCACGCGCCGCTGACCGGCAGCGCCGCCACCACCGCCGCGCACACATCCGCCGCCGCCACCTGCCCCCCGCGCCGGGCCGCCTCCTCGGCGACCAGGCCCCAGAGCAGCGCCGCGCGGGCGGCTGTCATCGGCCAGGCCGGGCGGATCGGCGCGGGCCACCACTCAGGCCGCGCGCCAGCGGGGCCATGGGCCGCCTCTGCTGGATGGCTGAAGGGCCACCGCACCTGCCGCTGCTGCTGGCTATGACGGCCGCCTCTCTGCGTGCGCATTGCCTGGGGCAACCTACCGCGACTCGGCCGGTGATGCGTGATCTCTCGCGCGGTGAACCTCACCGTTTCCCGGCGGCGCTTCACCGCCCGCCTGGTCACGAGCCAGCCAGGGCAGTGCCGCGGGCCTCCCGCCATCGTTGGCTGCCTGATCCACGCTGGCGAATACTGGCAGCAGCTCGGTCAGATCGGTGAGGGAAAGAAGGCGGAGCACCAGCTGCTGCGGGGCGGCCAGCAGCAGGTCACCCCCGGCCTGCCGGGCCTGCTTCCAGGCCGACATCAGCGCGGACAGGCCGCTGCAGTCCATGAAGGCCAGCGCCTCCAGATCCACAATGACCCGCGAACCAGGAGCAACAGCAGCCGACAGCGCGCGCCAGCCACTCGGCATGAGACTTATCAAGCTCCCCGCTGAGCGCAACGACCACATAACCAGCGCGGCGGCCGGAACTCACATCGATACTGGCCACCTGCCGGCCTCCTGCCTCAGCAGCCAGGCGGGGTCTCGACCAGACAGCTAGATGGTGAGCTTGTACCCAGCAGATTACGCGGCCCAGCCTTCGCCGTCACCCCCAGCCGATCATTGCCAGCTGGGCGTGCCAGGCCGGGCCTTGAGGGGTTACCTCCGGGTCCTGCGGCCGCCGGGATGGCGGGCAGATGTTTATTTCTTTCCTGCCGGGCACAACCTCGGCCGAGCTGGTATTCCGCCCGGGGAAGGTGATCATGGATGACGGCGGCTGCTGATCCGGGCGCATGGTCGCGGGGCAACCTCGGTCGTTGCGACGACTATGAGCTTGTTCACAAGGTGCAGTTGCTGCCGCGGGCCAGCGCCGAGCGTGAGGCAGCTTGTGAGGTGCTGATCGTTCGCTACCAGTCGCTGGTGCGGTCGTGCGCGTTGCGCTACCGGGAAGCCCCGGAGACGACCGAGGAGCTGATGCAGGCCGGGTATGTGGGCCTGCTGAAAGCGATCAACAACTTCGATCCGGCGATCGGGACGAACCTGGCGGTCTATGCGCAGCCGTGTATCACTGGGGAGATCAAGCGGCATTTCCGGGACACCCGCTGGCAGGTCCACGTCAAACGCTCGGCCCAGGAGCTGCGGCTCGCGGCCAGGAAGGCAGCGCCCGAACTGGCCCAGGAACTGTCCCGCACTCCCCGCGATGACGATCTTGCCCGGCATCTCAAGGTGAGCGAGAAGGATATCGCCGATGCCCGGCAGGCGGAGCGAGTGTTCCAGACGATGTCGCTGGATGCCCCGTTAGCCGGCTGTGAGCAGGACAGCCTCGCTGATCTGATGGGCGACGAGGACACGCAGATTGAGCACACGGTACAGATGCAGGCGGTCTTAGCGCACTGGACTGGCCTGCCCGCCCGCGAGCAACGGATTCTGCTGCTTCGGTTTTACGGGAATATGAGCCAGTCGGAGATCGCCGAGCAGTTCGGTATTTCTCAGATGCACGTGTCGCGTCTGCTCGCCCGCGCGCTCGGCCACCTGCGCGCCTGTCTGCTCAGCCCGGAGGGCGAAGTACCCGCCAACTGACGGATGCGCGAAGACGGCTGCAGACCGGCATGGATCGCAGTGCGCAGGGTAGAGACGCCAGCGCGCTGGAGCATGCCGGAGCGCCAGTGGCGTTAACGGGAGGCGGCTGATATGCCCAGGGGATCCAGCCCCAAGCGGGAACGGCAGTACGAGCACATCAAGGCCAGCGCGAAACAGCGCGGCGAGAACACCAAGCAGGCGGAGGAGATCGCGGCGCGCACGGTGAACAAGGAACGCGCCCGCTCGGGTGAGGCAAGGACGGCCAGCCGTACATCAACCCGCGACATGTCCTCGTCCCGGCGCGGCGGGCTGCGGTCGCACCGGGGCGCGCAAGGGCCAACGTACGCCCAGCTCTACGCCGAGGCACGCAGCCGCGGCATCAAGGGCCGCTCGACCATGAGTAAGGCGCAGCTCGCGCGAGCACTTGGCCGTTAATGCCGGCAGCGACGCGGGCCCTGCTGTTGCCCGCATCGCCCGGAAGGAGGACGTGTGCTTGGCAAGGGACTACGTTTCCTGGTTCCTGCGGCGCTGGCGCTGCTCGTGGCCAGCCAGTGGCAGGACATCATCCGTTACGTCAAGATCTCGCAGCTCTCCACCGGGCAGGGCCACCCGGAAAACGTGCCGGCCCGGGGCAGGACGTCCTACCCGCAGCGACCGGGCAGCGGCGAGGCAGACGGCCACGGAGAATTCGACTCGGTCAGCCGGGGCGGCCCGCGCCTCGCGCCAGCGACAGCGGTTCCCGCCTCGCGCGGGCAGACTGGCGGCGTTTCAGGCCAGATATGACGAGTAGCCAGATGCCCGCTGGCCCTGGGCGGCGGATACCACTCACGGCGCAGGCGACAAGTGACACAGGAGCTGGGCTGGTCCTGTAGCTGGCGTCCTGGCGGGTCAGGGGCGGTTGGAGGTCAGCGGGCTGGCCTGGAGGCGGGATGCTGGCCGAAGAAACGGACGAACTCGGCGCTGGCGCTGGGCCCGTGAGGGTCGGTGTAGGAGCCGTGCGGCACGCCGCCAGACCAGGCATGCCCGGCCTGGTGGATGACCCAGCGCTCGGCCACAACCCGCCCAGCGGGGTCCTGGTAGCAGGTGCGTGTGTAGGCATGGCCGCCCGGCACCTGTCCGTTGGTGGTCACCGCGGCGGGCACGGCGCCTGGGCTGCCTCCTGCCAGGGCCTGATCGATGAGGCCCGCGGCGTTGGCAGGGGCCACGATCGTGTCCCGGTCACCGTGGACAACGATCAGCGGCAAGGGAGATGCTGCGGGCCGGCCCCGGTGTGCTGGGCCCTGCTTCATCGCCGTGAAAGCGGAGGCCAGGTCACTAGCGGCCGCGTAGGGCAACCCGGAGTGCACGCCGACGGCTGCGTAAAGATCGGGATAGGCTGCGGCCATCACGGAAGCCATCGCGCCCCCGGCGGAAAACCCGGCCACATACACCCGGCTGGCGTCTGCCTCGTAGCGGTCTGTGACGTGGCGGGTAATCCCGGCGATTAGCGATGGTTCGCCGGCGTCGCGGCGCTGATGACCGGGGGCAAACCAGTTCCAGTACCGGCCAGCGTTCGCCGAGCGGGCCTGTTCGGGATAGGCGACAAGAAACGTCTGATCCTCGGCGAGGTCGTTCATGGCGGTAGCGGCGGCGAAGGCGACGGCGTCTTGCGTCCCGCCATGCAGCATCACCAGCAATGGCAGCGGCCCCCCGGTATAGCCGGTGGGGACGTAGAGCCGGTATGCGCGGGTACCGGCGGCGTTGGTGTAGGAGAAGGCATCAAACCGGCCTGCCGCCCGCTTCGCAGCAGGGACCGCCGGCCGATGGGTGGGGACGGTGCCGGACATGCCTCTGTCGGGGAATGCGTGCGAGCGGCGAGTCCAGCCGGGAAGGATCCGCCTCGGTGGCCTCCCCCCACGGACGGGCAGAGGTGCCGGAAGGTTCAGATGGTAGTCAGGCGCGCCGCCGCTTTCCTCTCCGGCCGATGGCGCATCCGGCGCACGCCGCGTCACCGCCGGGCCGGCCAACGTCTGCTGGATCAGCGCTGTTGCCTCGACCAGGCGGCCTTGGCGGGTCAGGCGGGTGGCCTCAGCCATCGCCGTCATCTGACGTGCATCCATGACCGTATCCCTTCTCGTCCATGCCCTCGTGACCTGCCGACGGGACGCCCCGCATGCCGCAAGGTGCCGACGGTCCAGGCGGCCGTCATGGTCGCGCGGCTCAGGCGGTGCGAGAGGCCAGGGCGGCCTTGACGGCATCGGGTGCGCGGAAAGCGCCGAGCACCTCCACCGAGGCAATCGTGGCCAGGGCCAACTGGGGGGAGA
>Ga0207700_10001832_pt1 | contig 12054 bp, 9 predicted proteins | sample LARL82metaG_FD_184348 | JGI IMG/M metagenome (GOLD analysis project Ga0207700, IMG submission 184348) | Corn, switchgrass and miscanthus rhizosphere microbial communities from Kellogg Biological Station, Michigan, USA - LAR L8-2 metaG... | ecosystem: Host-associated > Plants > Roots >...
GGCGCTGAACATGATCATGAGGCGGCTCGTGCCCACGATGCCGTTTTTTTCCTCGACGACCACCGTGACGAACACATCATCGGCGTAGACCGAGACCAGATGGGTGTCCTTCGTCAGGTCAACGTGATCGGCGAGGAGGAAACGCAATGGCGTTTGCGACAATGGGTAAACGTCCTGAGTTGCCAGACGCCGGTCACGCACAACAACCGATGAACCGTCCGCAATCAGCTCGATCGGGCTTGGCTCGTCATATTCAAAGCGAACCCGGCCCGGCTTCGAAATGAAGAAATCACCCTGCGTGCGGCTTCCGTCCGGTCCGACCTGGATGAAGTTGCCGGTCAGCGTCTGTACCCCCGAGAGGTAGCTGTTCACGCGATCGACAATGGCCCGCTGGTCATTTGTCAGTACGCCGGCGGTGGTGGCCCTTCCGAGCAGGGCCGCGAATGGGTTGGAGATCGGATTTGGCGCCTGTGCTGCCTGTGGCGAAGTCTGCGCACGCGCTCCCGGTGCCTGTGTCGGAACCGCCTGTTGTGCGACGGGACGCGGAGCGGGCAGCGGAACTGTCTGCGCGACCGCAGGACCGGAGAGGCAGGCAAACAACGCGACGAAGCCCAGGCTACGGCTGATTAGCGTCTTTCTGTGTGCCGCCATCTCGATCTCCGCCTCGCGCCCTCACGTCGATTGATAGCCCCTATATGGGCCGGCTGTGGCGATTTCGCGACCCAGCAAATTAGGCCTGATTCGGCTTAATTGCGAACAGGGCGATTCTCAATAGCGGTCGTCGGCAGGGTTCTCGGGGATGAGGATCTCGCGTTTGCCGGCATGATTCGGCTGGCCAACGATGCCTTCTTCTTCCATCCGCTCCATGATGGTCGCGGCGCGATTGTAGCCGATCTGGAGGCGGCGCTGGATGTAGGAGGTCGACGCTTTGCGGTCGCGCTTGACGATAGCCACGGCCTGCTGAAACAGGTCGCCACCTTCGGCCAGCCCCATGCCGGTTGCGTCGAACACAGCCCCGTCCTCGCCCTCTTCGTCGCCGCCGGCGGTCACTTCTTCCAGGTATTCCGGCGCGCCCTGAGACTTCAGGTGGCGCACGACTTTTTCGACCTCGTCGTCGGAGACGAAAGGTCCGTGCACGCGGCTGATGCGTCCGCCGCCGGCCATATAGAGCATGTCGCCCTGGCCGAGCAGTTGTTCCGCGCCCTGTTCGCCGAGGATTGTGCGGCTGTCGATCTTGGAAGTGACCTGGAACGAGATGCGGGTCGGGAAATTCGCCTTGATCGTACCGGTGATCACGTCCACGGACGGTCGCTGGGTTGCGAGAATGACGTGAATTCCGGCTGCGCGCGCCATCTGCGCGAGCCGCTGGATCGCGCCTTCGATGTCTTTGCCGGCGACCATCATCAGGTCAGCCATCTCGTCGACGATCACCACCAGGAATGGCAGTGGTTCAAGTTCGAGATCTTCCTTTTCATAGATCGCCTGGCCGGATTCTTTATCGTAGCCGGTGTGCACGGTGCGCGTGAGCGTCTCGCCTTTTGCCTTCGCCTCGGCAACCCGCGCGTTGTAGCCTTCGATGTTGCGCACGCCGAGCTTCGACATTTTTTTGTAGCGGCCTTCCATCTCGCGCACCGCCCACTTGAGCGCGACCACCGCCTTCTTCGGATCGGTCACGACTGGGGTGAGAAGATGCGGGATGCCGTCATACACGGACAGCTCGAGCATTTTCGGATCGACCATGATCAACCGGCACTGATCCGGGCGCAGGCGATACACCAGCGACAGGATCATGGTGTTGATAGCAACGGATTTTCCCGAGCCGGTGGTGCCTGCAATCAGCAAATGCGGCATGCGCGACAGGTCGACGATGACGGAATCGCCGCCAATTGTTTTTCCGAGACAGAGCGGAAGCTTTGCCGCGCTCTCGTTGTAGTCGATACCGGTGAGCAGCTCGCGCAGATAGACTTTTTCGCGCGTCGGATTCGGCAGTTCGATGCCGATGGCGTTGCGGCCCGAAACAACCGCGACGCGCGCCGATACCGCGCTCATCGAGCGCGCAATGTCATCGGAGAGCCCGATGACGCGCGATGACTTGATGCCGGGCGCCGGTTCAAGCTCGTAGAGGGTGACGACCGGACCCGGATGCGCGTTGATGATTTCGCCGCGCACGCCGAAATCCTGCAACACGCTTTCGAGCGCCGCGGCATTGCCGTCGATGATATCGCGCGACAGTGTCGTGCGTTCGCTGGAGCGGGGTGCGGCCAGCAGATTAAGAGACGGCAGGGTATAGCCGTTGCCGGAACGGCGCACAGGCGCCCGCGGCGCAGCGCGCCTCCGCGGCGCCGGCGCCTCGTCGTCATCCTCGATGTCGTCTTCGTAATCGGCGGCATGCCCGTTAAAGCTCGGCTCGAGGCGCGGGCCACGTGCAACCGGCAGTGGCGTGCGCGCGCGTACGTCGCCGCGGATCATGCGGCCGATGCGCGCCTTCCAGCTCAACAGTGCGTGCACGATCATGCCGATCCATGCGGAACCATGATCGTCGTCGACTTCATCTTCCTCAACGTCTTCTTCTTCCTCGACCCGGCGCGCAGCGCGCCTTTCGACGCGCTCTCCGCCACGGGCGGCGATTAGCACAGCAGCAGCCGCAGCAAGGCCGAACACAATGCACAGAATAAGCCGCGTGACGCCGGCGAGCGGCGAACCAAAAATAATCCCCGGCAAACGCAGGACCGCGTCGCCCGCGACGCCGCCGAGCCCGGTCGGCAATGGCCAGGAGCCGATGCGTGGCAGCGTCGATGCAAAAGCTGCGGCCAAGAAGGTCGCGAAAATCCACATCAGGCTCCGCCACTTTTCGCCGACCGGCCGGTGCCCGAGCAGACGCCAGCCGAGCAACGCCTCAGGAACCAGCAGCAGGACAGCGGAGAGGCCAAGCAACTGCATCGCGAGGTCGGAGAAAATAGCGCCGGGGTAGCCGAGCAGATTGTGAATCGGTTTCTGCGTCGCGTGACTCAGCGAGGGATCCTGCACCGACCAGGTGGCAAGCGCGATGGCGCCAAGCAGCGCCAGCGTAATCAAGGCGAGGCCGGCGAGTTCGCTCAGGCGACGCCGCACAATGTCGCGGAAGTGCTCCGAGAGGAAGGCGATGACATCGAGACTGCGATCGGTTGCCCGCATGCGGTTACATCCCTAGCCCTTAACCGAGCACGGCGACGAGGCGATGCAGCGCCTCTGCCGTGGCCGCTTTGTCCTGCACCATTGCGACGCGGATATAGTCCGCGCCCGGATTGCTGCCGTCGGCCTGCTCGCGCGCGAGATAGCGCCCCGGCACGACGCGCACGCCGGCTTCGGCCCACAGCCGCTTGGTAACGATTTCGCTGCCGCCTTGCTTCGACACATCAAGCCACAGAAAAAATCCGCCGGCCGGACGCTGATACCCGTAGCGATCGCCGACAATCTGGTCGGCGAGATCGAACTTCGCGGAATAGAGCTCGCGATTGTCTTCGACGTGCGCTTCGTCGCCGTAGGCGGCGATCGCCACATGTTGCGCCGGGGTCGGTACTTGCGGTGCGGCGATGTTGCGCAATTCGAGATAGGGAGCGAGAAATCGGCGGTCGCCGGCAGCGAAGCCGACGCGCAGTCCGGGCAGGTTCGAGCGCTTGGACAGCGAATGGAAGACAACGACGTTGGCGAAATCCGGCCCCGATGCTTCCAGCATGCCGGACGGTGCGTTCTTGCTGTAGATCTCGCAGTAGCACTCGTCGGCAAACACAAGAAAGCCGAAGCGGCGCGCAAGCCCTGCGAGTTTCTCCAGATAGGCGCGATCGGCGACCGCGCCCTGCGGATTTGATGGCGAGGCGATATAGAACGCGACCGTGCGCGCCAGCAGCGCGTCATCGAGCGCATCGAGATCGGGAAGGAAGCCACTCTTGCGGGTTGCCGGCATATAGACCGGCTCACATTCGGCGGCGAGTGAGCCGGCGGCATAGGCCGCGTAGAACGGATTTGGAATGAGCACCGCCGGCTTGCCGGCGCGGTGCGCCACCCAGCGCTTGGCGGCGATCGCTGCGAGAAATAAACCTTCGCGCGTGCCACTGAGCACCAGCACTTCGCTTTCCGGATCGACCGGCCGCGCGAGGCTGTAGCGGCGGTTCAGCCACGCCGCGACCGCGCGACGAAACGGTTCGATGCCTTTGTTGGCGGGATAACGCCCGAAGTCCGCGAGATGCGCGGCGAGCGTCGGGCCAACAAAGGATGGCACCGGGTGTTGCGGCTCGCCGACCGACAGATTGATGACGGGCTTTCCAGGCTCGATGCCCGCAATGAGTTCGGTCAGGCGCACGAAAGGCGAGCGGCCATCGACCGCCGGTGCAGTTGGAGAGGCAGGCTCGCGCTTGGCGGTCATCATGGACATGCGTTGACGAGGCGGGAGAGGCCGCCGCACAAGGGTTTCCACACTTTAGATAGGGCCAGGTTAAGACGCCGTTAACCATCGGATTTCGCAGTAGAATTCGCTCGCGCAGCGCCCAATTGCTGGAAATTGGCGGTCTTTTTGACGCCATCCTTGTGTGGCCGAACCGGCCCCCACTCGCAGAAAGTAGCTCCCATGGCACCGCGTCTTATTGCCCGCCATCTTTCGTGGCCTCGGGGCCCCATCGGCCGGTTCGTTGGCTTTTTGATGAACCGGCACAACGCCCGGATGAACGCGTTCGCCGTGAAGATGCTGGCGCTGAAGCCAGACGATCGCGTGCTCGAGATCGGTTTTGGCGGTGGTGCAGCCCTGCCGGCGCTTGTCACCGAAGCAGGCTTTGTTGCCGGCGTTGACCGCTCGGCGGATGCCGTGAGCTGGGCATCAGCAAAATACGCCCGGCATGTTGCGTCAGGCCGCGCGCATTTCCGCGAGGGTCATGTTGAGGCACTTCCCTTCGAGAGCGCCGCATTCGGAAAAGTCTGCACAGTCAACACCGTTTATTTCTGGAAATCACTCGAGGCGGGCTTTGCGGAGATCCGCCGCGTGCTTGGATATGGCGGACACGTCGTGGTCGGCTTCCTGCCGAAGGAGCGAATGGCGCGCATGAACATGCCGGCCGATATTTTTACCTTGCGCGCACCCGAGGATGTGATTGCCGCATTGAAGAAATGTGGCTTCGGCGACATTCGCGTGGAACGACCACAGACGCATACGCCGTGGAATGTAATCGTTGCGCGCTGCTGAAAATAAGAGAGGCCCCCGGTCCTTGCGAACCGGGGGCCTCGACGGAAGGGACAGTGCCGGGTTTCCGCCCCTACCGCTAGGGAGAGCTACTGAACCGTCTCGCCGTGCAGTGCGAGATCGAGACCTTCGCGTTCCACTTCGTCGGAGACGCGCAGGCCGATGATCGCATCGAGCACTTTGAGAAGGATCAGGGAGACGATGGCATCATAGATGATTACGACCGCGATGCCTTCGACCTGATTGATCATCTGGGCAGCATTGCCCTCGATCAGGCCGGCGGTGCCGCCGTATTCACTGATGGCGAACACGCCGGTGAGCAGCGCGCCGACGATACCGCCGACACCATGCACACCGAAGCAGTCGAGCGCATCATCCTGGTTGAGGATCCGCTTGAGGCCAGTGACGCCCCAGTAGCAGATGATGCCGGCAGCAACGCCGATCGCAATCGAGCCGGCAGGGCCAACGAAGCCCGATGCCGGAGTGATGGCGACGAGACCGGCGACTGCGCCGGAGCAGATGCCGATGACGGTTGGCTTGCCACGGGCAATCCACTCCACGAGCATCCACGTAAAGGCCGCAACCGCTGTCGCGATCTGTGTCACGGTCATCGCCATGCCCGCCTGCATGCCGGCGGTGACGGCGGAGCCGGCATTAAAGCCGAACCAGCCGACCCACAGCAGCGAAGCGCCGATGAAGGTGAGCACCATGTTGTGGCCGGGGCCGCTGTCTTTGCGCTTGCCGAGGCAGATCGCGCACATCAGGCCGGCAACGCCCGCATTGATATGCACCACCGTGCCGCCGGCGAAGTCGAGCACCTTGAACCAGGCGTCCGAATTGCCGTTGGACATGAAACCGTCCGCGCCCCAGACCCAATGCGCGATCGGCGCATAGACCAGGACCGCCCACAGGCCGATGAACCACAGCATGGCGGAGAATTTCATGCGCTCTGCGAAGGCGCCGGCGATCAGTGCCGGCGTGATGATGGCGAAGGTCATCTGGAAGCAGAGATAGACCGTTTCAGGAATCGTCACGGCCAGGCCGTTCGGTGTCCCGATGCCCGTCGATATGTCGCTCAGGATTCCTTGCAGGAATGCTCGACTGAAGCCGCCGAGGAATGGCCCACCAGTCGTAAACGACATCGTGTAGGTGACGCATGCGTAGAGGATCGTGACGAGACACGTGACGGCAAAGCTCGTCATCACCGTGTCGCCCACGTTCTTCTTGCGCACCATGCCGCCGTAGAACAGGCCGAGGCCCGGGATGGTCATCATCAGCACGAGAGCAACTGACGTGAGCATCCAGGCGGTGTCGCCCGAGTTTGGCGTACATTTTTCCAGAACCGCTTTCTTCGGGTCCGGATCGTTTGCGCATGCCGGCGGCGGAGCCGCAGGTGCTGGCGGTGCAGCCGCGGGCGCCGCCGCTGCCGGGGCCTGCGCCTGAGCGAAGGAGGCGTCATACGTCGCCACGCTCAGGAAGAGGCCGAGTACTATCCCGAAGGCGAGAGCCAAGAGCCCCGCACGGGAGGATTTCTTCAACGTCATGGTCTTACTCCTGTCCGTATTGTTGCGGTGCGGGTTACTAGAGCGCCGCGGCATCGGTCTCGCCGGTGCGGATTCGCACGGCGTTTTCCAGATTGAAGACGAAGATTTTTCCGTCGCCGATCTGACCGGTCTTGGCGGCGCCGGTGATGGCCCCGATGACCTTGTCGACTTGCTTGGTGTCCACTGCCACTTCGATCTTGATCTTCGGCAGGAAGCTCACCGCATATTCGGCGCCACGATAGATTTCCGTGTGCCCCTTTTGACGCCCGTATCCTTTGACTTCAGTAACTGTCAGTCCTTGCACGCCGATGGAGGTCAGAGCGTCTCGGACCTCGTCGAGCTTGAAAGGTTTGATAATGGCCATGACGATTTTCATGGATTCGATCCCCGCTTGGGCCCGTTTTCTACCTTCACGCAGTGCGGGCGGGTTCACTGAGCCCGACCAACGAAGCTTGCTTCGCAGGCATGGCCGACGGGATAGAATCAAACGCCGTGCCAGTTGCCGGCGGAGGTGTTATCCATTTGATTCAACGTATGAAATTGATTCGGCGAGGGGTCGCCCCGAATACCACCACAACCCTGCGCCCAAAGACGCGCCAAGACTCAAACGACGTGCTTAAAATTTAATCAGATGCCCACGGAATGGCGCGCGCCGCGCCGGCTATCCACCGGCGCGGAAACCATTCGTTAATTATTGGAGGGCTTCGCCGTGCTGGCTGACGTCGAGGCCCATGACTTCATCCTCATGGCGCACGCGCAAAGGCACCATCATGCTGATCACCTTGAGGATGACGAAGGTCAACACGCCGGACCACACCAACGTGACGGCGATGCCGTAAAGTTGCGCGAGCACCTGATGAGGGTTCCCTTCGAGCAGGCCATGAACGCCACCGGGCATTTCCGGGCTCGCCGATAGCGCGCCGACCGCAAAGACGCCGGCGAGCAACGTCCCGGTCAGCCCGCCGATGCCATGCACGCCGAAGACGTCGAGCGAGTCATCGTAACCCATCTTGAGCTTGAGCGACGTGCAGGCCCAGAAGCAGATCGCCCCGGCCGCAATACCGATCAGGATGCCTTGCATAGGCATCACGAAACCCGACGCCGGCGTAATGGTGCCGAGGCCAGCCACCGCGCCCGAGATCATACCAAGCACCGACGGCTTGCCGCGCGTCCACCATTCGAGCGCCATCCAGGTGAAGGCGCCGGCGCTCGCTGCAAGATGGGTTGAAACGATAGCCATGGCCGCGCGCGAATTGGCGCCGAGCGCGGAGCCGCCATTGAATCCGAACCAGCCGACCCACAACAGGCCGGTGCCGACGACTGCAAGCGTGAGATCATAGGGCGATAGATTTTCGCTGCCGTAACCGCGTCGCGCGCCGAGAACGTAGGCTGCGACAAGACCGGCGATGCCCGCATTGAGATGCACAACAAGGCCGCCAGCGAAATCGATGGTGCCGTAGCTGCCTAGGAATCCGCCTCCCCACACCCAATGCGCAATCGGTACGTAAACCAGCAGCAGCCAGAAGGTACAGAACAGCAGGAATGCCGAGAAACGCAGCCGATCGGCGACCGATCCGGCCACCAGCGCGACAGTGATCACGGCGAACGTCATCTGGTAGATCATGAACAGGCTTTCGGGAATCGTCTTCGCCAGCGGCGAAATCGCATCGAGCGTCACGCCGTAGAGAAAGATGCGCTCGAACGTCCCGATGAAGGCGCCCTCGCCTGTGAAGGCAAGGCTGTAGCCGATCAGCGCCCACAAGATCGAAATTAGAAATGTCGCGGCAAGACTTTGCGCCATGGTCGCAAGCACATTCTTCTTGCGCACCATGCCGGCGTAAAACAATGCGAGGCCGGGAATAGTCATCATCAGCACGAGGCCGGTGGCGCCGATCATCCACGCCGTGTCGGCGGCGTCGATCTTAGATGCAGCATTTGAAACTTGTGCGAACGCCGGTGATGCCGCGAGCGCTGCGAGTCCGGTCAGAGCGAGGCGCAGGAATGCGCGTGTCATGTCATCCCCCCAATTTCAAATTATTTTTTTAGAGTGCGTCGACGTCGGTTTCGCCGGTGCGGATGCGCAAGGCCTGCTCGATCGGCGTGACAAAGATTTTTCCATCGCCGATCTGGCCGGTGCGCGCGGCGGCCGTCAGCGCATCCACGACCTGGTCGAGCTGCTCCGAGGCGATCGCGACCTCCACGCGTAATTTCGGAAGGAAGTTCACGACGTATTCGGCGCCGCGATAGATTTCAGTGTGGCCCTTCTGCCGGCCGTAGCCTTTGACTTCCGCGACGGTCATCCCGTGAATGCCCAGGCGCGTGAGCGCGTCGCGGACCTCATCGAGCTTGAAGGGTTTGATGACGGCAATGACGAGTTTCATAGCTTCTTTCCCCGGTTTGCCACGCCGACTTTGGTTCGCGCGCCCGCGTTGCCGAAGACGGACGACGTCGGGGCCTGCGCAGAAAAAATCCGCCCGGCTTTGGGCCGGTACGGGTTGGTCTGCATAAGCTAGCGACAGGTGGCCTAAAGTTTAAGCGGTAATGTTGCCAAGCCCACAGGCAGTACGCCGAATTATGGAGCAAACTAGGTCAATAATGCTGCCTTATCTGGCTTTGGGCAAACCCGCGAGGCCGAGCTCGTCGATGATCTCGGGCAGTACCGAGCGCGCCTGGCGGACCGTCATCCCCGGGCTGATTCGCGGGTCATAGAGCATGGTCAGAAGCGCGCGGTCGTAGACCGAGAGGTAGCCGACCATCCGCTTCTGGTTGAGCGTGGTCCAGGGATTGTGCTGGTCGTGGTTGGAGAGCCCGAGGGCGTGCAGCAATTCATGATAGGCGCAGTCCAGAAAAACATCGTCGCCCTTGTCGACGATGATAAATGAAATCGAGTGGACGATTTTTCCGTCGGCGGTCGATTTGACGCTCGTCATGCATTGCGGGTCGGTACGCGTGACGAATGTCCTGGCAATTTTGGCGCCAAAGGCCGTTTGCAGCGCGGATCGAAAATCTCTTTCGTCAATGAGCCGCAACTCGATATCGGTCGACTCTGCCGATGTCTCGTTCAGATGCAGCGCAGGCACGGCCCGCGCGTAGTCGGCGATAACTCGCGCCATCGCCGCCCGGCGATCGACAGTCCCGCCGCCGGTGACGTGTGCACTGATGGGGTGATCGAAGCGGCGGATGCCGGTCGGCCGGGCGCCGATGCGCAAATCGGATCCGAAGGCGAGTGCGAGAAATCCACGCGTGAGTTCCGCCGTGGAAAAATGCGTGTACTGAGCCGGGGCGCCTTCGAATGCGCCGGGCGGTGCCAGCTGCCGGTCCGATGCGGCAAACGCACCCGTCATCATTGCGATCAGAACACAAATGGCCGCAAGCAACCGCTGCATTACCGTCTCAGGTCTCCCGTCGCTGGCGGACCAGGCCTTCCTGCGCCACAGAAGCGACCAACGTGCCCTCACGGGTGAATATAAGGCCGCGCGCGAAACCCCGCGAGCCGTGCAGATTGGGCGAATCCTGCGCATAGAGCAGCCACTCATCGGCCCGAAATGGCCGGTGTAACCACAGCGCATGGTCGAGGCTGGCCGCCATGAATTCCTTTTCGAACAAGGTGCGCCCGTGCGGCGCAAGCGCCGTGTCCAGCAACATCATGTCGGAGGCATAAGCGAGCACGCATTGATGGATAGCGGGAAGATCCGGCAATTTTCCCGTCGTACGAATCCAGATGTTGAACTGTCCACCCGGAATCTTCTTGCCAAGATAACGCTCGAACTCGACCGGCCGAAACTCGATCGGCCGCTCGCGCTCGTAATAGCGGCGGACGGGATCCGGCATCGTCGGGAGCAACTTCTCGCGCATGTCGGCATCGCTCGGTAATTTTTCCGGCGGCGGTACGTCCGGCATCTTGGCCTGATGGTCGAGCCCGGGCTCGTCGGTGTGAAACGACACCAGCATCGAGAAGATAGGATGGCCGTGCTGCCGCGCGGTCACGCGGCGCGTGGTGAAACTTTTGCCGTCACGCATGCGGTCGACGTCGTAGATGATCGGGACCTTGGGATCGCCAGGCAGCAGGAAGTAGGCGTGCAAGGAATGTGGTGGCCGGCTTTCGACCGTTCGCACCGCGGCGACCAGGGCCTGGCCGATCACCTGTCCGCCGAATACCCGCTGCCAGCCGACTTGCGGCGAACGGCCGCGGAATAGATTCTCCTCCAGCGGCTCGAGGTCGAGAATAGTGAGCAAATCCTGGACGGCAGACGTCATGGCGGGGGCCTGGGATGGGTCAAAGAGCTTGCCCAACCTGCTATGGTGGGGCGAGTTTTACAAGGAAGACGCATGAATAAAGGCGTTTCCGCACGTCAGCGGGTGGACCTGGTTGTCGGTGGCGCCGGCTTTGCCGGCCTGGCGCTGGCGATCGCACTTCGGCAAGGGCTGGGCGGGACGTTCAGCGTGACGGTCGTCGACCCGGGCCTCGCGCACGCCACGTCGAAGGACCCGCGCGCCTCCGCAATTGCGGCCGCCGCGCGGCGCTTGTTTGAAGCGATTGAGGTTTGGGATGCGGTGGCGGCCGGTGCGCAGCCGATCCTTGACATGGTCGTGACCGACTCAAAGCTCGATGACGTGGTGCGTCCGACATTTCTCACGTTCGGCGGCGAGGTGGAGGAGGGCGAGCCATTCGCACACATGGTCGAGAACCGGCACCTTGTCGACGCGCTGGTGGCAAAGGCGAAAAAGCTCGGCGTCGATTTGCGCGCGGGCTCGGTGACCGGATTTGATAATGCCGGCAATGCAATCAATGTTGTACTCGCCGACGGGGAAACAATCTCCGCACGTCTGCTGGTCGGCGCCGACGGCGCCAAATCGCAAATCCGCGAACACGCGGGCATCGCAACCCACGGCTGGAATTACGATCAGTCGGCCATCGTCACGACGGTAGCGCATGAGCGCGACCACAACGGCCGCGCCGAAGAGCACTTTCTGCCCGCGGGTCCATTTGCAATTTTGCCGCTCACCGGAAAACGCTGCTCGATTGTCTGGACCGAAGGCATGCGCGAGGCCGAGCGGATCATTGCATTGCCGGACGATCAATTCCATGCCGAGCTCGAAAAGCGTTTCGGACTTCAACTTGGCGATATCACTGTTGCGGGGCCGCGCCGGGCATTTCCATTGGGGCTGTTCACAGCGCGCCGGTTCATTGCCGACCGGCTCGCGCTGATCGGCGACGCCGCGCACATCATTCATCCGATCGCGGGGCAGGGGCTCAACATGGGCCTGCGCGACGTCGCGGCGTTGGCCGAGGCGATTGCC
>Ga0207700_10001835_pt1 | contig 12043 bp, 21 predicted proteins | sample LARL82metaG_FD_184348 | JGI IMG/M metagenome (GOLD analysis project Ga0207700, IMG submission 184348) | Corn, switchgrass and miscanthus rhizosphere microbial communities from Kellogg Biological Station, Michigan, USA - LAR L8-2 metaG... | ecosystem: Host-associated > Plants > Roots >...
CCCTATGGAGTTCGAGCGAAGAGCTGGATTAGCTTAACCGCGTGTCATCCAAACCGGGTGCAGGCCATACCTCCCGGCAAGCTACCAGAGGATCTTCTCTGGAATTACCTTGGGGCCTGCTCGCCAAAATACACACAGGAAGAACTATCCAAAGCGATACCAGACCCTTCGCTTCAACGAAAGATTTCGACTTTAAAAGAGTCAATGAATAGCGTTTCTTCAATCCAATGGTTCCTGGGCCAAGAAATTAGTAATTTCGTCAAGAAAACTTCCACAATAGAGAAAGGTGGGAAACCCTACGATTTGTCGAACGTGCTGTTTCAGGGCGCGGACTTTGATGGCGTTGATTTCTCTCAAATGAATCTATCACAAACTGTGTTTGCTAGCTCAACTGTTAACGATGCCGTGTTGACAGCTAAGTCAATGACATATGACTTTCGTGGGACGCCATGGTGGGAAGCTTACATAATTGATCAAGCAATCTTACCGTGGGTGATTACTTACTATTTTCCTTATAATCCGGGCATGCAGTTGCCCGGTGGTTACAAGATCACTGCCGATGAATATCGAGCAAAGATCAACAGGCTTTGCACCGAAAAAATGATCGCTTGTTCCAGAGAATGTCTACGATTTGGTCAAAACAAGCCTTCGATTCCTGCCGAGAAGTGCTCGGCAACTCAATAATGGATGCAGATTTGAAACAGTGCACGAGGCGGGGTCGCGCGCTTTCAATAGAGGCGGGGGACCCCGTTGTAATTGAATCGGAGGAGCCAGGTTTGACCGCCGGAGGGGGCAGTCTCCAATTTTCGGTTGCCATTTTGAGGACAGCAGAGACCGCGACTGAGAGTCTCGCGCCGGATCAAAAAGACAGAAAAAGAACGATTTCGCAAGCTCAGGCGACCTTCTGCCGTCGCCGCCACCAGCCGAGAAGGCCACCGCTGGCGAAATATCTTGGTGTCGGCATCAGAAACTCGATCATCCGCCAGCACGATTCAATTAATCCACTCATCTTTGGCTAGAGGGTTTAACTTCTTCTCCAGCGTCGAAACACGCTCGCGCAATTCGTTTATGACATTGTAGAAATGACTGATTGCATCCTCGAGGCGATCAACTCGAGCATGCAGGCGTGTATAACTGTGCTGACGGGCAGGCTGTGTCCGTCTATCTCGCTGGCGCAACATAACAACCCCTCTCGCCGCAGCCCCACCAGCATGGCTTGTACAGAGTTTTTCTGTCAATTTGTCGTAGGCGTGTCATTTTGTGGACAACCACATCCAGAAGTACTGGTTACTAAGTCCCCAGTGCCGGTTTTGGTGATTGAACATCGACCACGAGTGTCCAAAAGATGATGGGATATCGAAGAGCAAATTTGTGATGGCCGTCACATTTTCCGGTGCGAAACGCGTCGCACGCTACTTGCACGGTAAATGCGGAAGCACCCCCCATCCGTTTTCTGCAGCTGCCGAAACGGGCAGGCTCCGGTTTCAACCGCCCCCAACGAAACGGGGCCTGCCCGCACCTTTATGTCCGCTTCGCAAATCAATGAACCGTTTCGCGACCTGCGGCGACCCACGGGCAGGAAAAGGCCAAAGGAACGCAAAGATGACCAAGGACGAAATAATCGGGTTGTTCAAATCGGCCCCGACGGGCTCGCGGCATCAGCGCATTTTATGGGCTGCGCACAAGATCGCGGGCCTCACTGGGGCTACCGAAGGCGGTACTTATCAAATGCTGTTGGTTGCCCTGATCGAGGCCGAGAAGCAACTCGATCCTCGAGAATTCAGTGACTGCGCATGAACTCACTGGACGCTGGCGGTCTGCGCGTTGATGAGTATGAATTGCTAGCTGCAGACGCGAATAGCGCGTCAGTAAATGATAACAATCACAGCTAGAGACAGGGTGCCAAAAAGGAGCAACGCTCCAAGGACCGCAATATCTTCAATCGTATCCACTGATAGCCACCCCTAAGACGAAACCGCCGCAGCCGCCACGAGCATCGCTCTTACAAAGTTCCCTTCATAGACTGCATTTTTTGGACAACCGTAGGGTTTCCAGAAAAAGCCAGTTTTTACGGTAGGTCATTAGGGCGGTAGTTGGGGTGCTGGGGGTGCGTATGAATATCGACGACAGCCGGCTCATTGTGCGGTTTCAACGCTTGATCACCGAAATGCTTGTCGAGAAACGGTTGGGACAGCGGCGATCGGACTTAACCGACGATCTCTATCAGACCTGGCGGGAAGTTGGGCGACGCGGCCTCAAAGAAACGCCCCAATACCGAGATGTGTTGTTGAGGGCAGATCGGCACGCTTTATGGCTTGCAGGATTGGTGAGGCTCGCTGCGCCGCCTTTCTCTTCAGCCGAAGCGAAGCGCACCGACAGGTTGGATATCCCCCAAAAAGCCGCTTAGTAGACCACGATAACTTGGCCTACATGCGCGAAATGCCGAGCACGATCAGCGTTGGCCGCAGAGCAAATGCAAACGACATAGTAAGTAGAAACAGAAAGACAGCTTTGGCTAGCCAGATATTCATCCCAGCAACTCACAATCGCCTCTCTGATAGACGCAACGCACCGCACCGCACGGCGTCGGTCAAGCGGCGTCCAAAAAATTATGGGCTATCGAAAATTAGATTTGTGATGGCCGTCACATCTTCCGAGGCCGGAAGCGTCGCACCCTACCCGCACGGTAGATACAGAAACACCCCATCCCCCCGGTTTTTCTGTAGCTGCTGAAGCGGGCAGGCCCCCACCCTTCTGATCCATCTCCTGGGGCCTGCCCGCGCCCATGTAAGCATACCGGTCGCACAGAGAACCCCGCCGCACCTAACTTCTTATTCGCACAGTGATGAGCGGAACCGGAAATCCGGCAGTTCATCCCAAAGGCCGCTCGGCTAAGCTCCCGGGCGGCCTTTGTGCGTCATAGAAGGGCGCGCCCTGGGGAATAGGCGAGCCCAAGGTAAAGTCGGGATCATGCTCGCGAACAGGAGCGCAAGTCCGAGTTATGCTTCGAAGTTGGGGACGAAGTTACAAATCCACCACGGCGTGGCCGCGCTCCAATCAAATACGGGGGCGTGGCCTGCGCTCAAGTAGCCAACAGCCAAATCGCAAAGCCTGCGGCGTAAATCGCCCAGCCGAGGCTTTGGCATTTGCAATTCTACCGAGCACTGGTTTTCTGCCGCCGTCGCTAAAAGCCGAGAAGGCCATCGCTCGCCAAGATCAGGCCGGGAAGGGACGAGCAGGGCAACTATCCTGTCCGTGTCCCCTCCAAGCGTTTGGCTGCGGCACTCTCTTTACCAGACGACCTTACGGCATGTGCCGCCCGGGCCGTAATAGTTGCACACCGCACGGCACTTGCCCCAATGGGCAAATGCGCCAGTATTTTTATTGTAGCAGAAGGGGGCAGCAAGGGCTTGATTAGCGCCGAACGACGCTAGGGTCGCGGCGCCAAAAAGTGCGAGCAACATCTTTCTCAATCTGGTCTCCGTAGTTGCTACCATCCTGACAATGCAAGCGTAGCAAATGAGCGCGCCGCGTGATGTGAACTAACTCACCGCTCACTCCAACCGGTCTGCAAATCGTGTCAGGATTGCCGATGGCGAAACGCGCCGAACAAAGGTTGCACGACCAAAATTCAATTCCGAGGAAAATAGCCCTCAGCTAAACCATTGCCAAAACCCGTCAGCACTATAGCTTTTTCCTATTGGACTGAGATGTGATGGCGATCACAGGCAGCGGTTGAATAAACTGCTATGGATGCATGGTGACGTAGAAGCCAGGAGGCTTTCATGATCACCAGGGCCATAATCGCTGTCGCCGCCGCGTTCTTGTTCGCTTTGACGGTTGGGATCCTGACCGCCAACTTAGCAGAGAGCGGCAATGACCGGGCTACCGGTCCCACAATCGGCACGCTTGCTTTGCAATACTAGAAGACCGGTTCGAGCGCCCGAACTGGCTTGGGTGCGCCATTCACTAACATGATCCCTGCTTGGGGCGGTCCCCTGAAGTGCGCCGTATGTTCAGGCGATCTTCTGCCGCCTTCGCCACCAGCCGAGAAGGCCGCCGCCCGCCAAGATCAGACTAGGAACGCCAGCACCGGCGATGGGGCCGGTTATCGCACGGATTAAGGCTTTCCCTGCGCAGATCCAGTAGCGCGTTTTTGCCGATCCGCTAGGTGGTCGCATTCCTCGGCCATCTTCAGCAACACGGAGCGGTTCTCCCCGGGAGGCAGGTCCCGCGCCATGAAATGAAAATCTCGCGCAAGCCGCCGATACTGTTCCGCTCTGCTCATCACAACCGCCGCTTTTGGCACTGCCGAGCAGTAGTAACTCTCTGGCTTGTCATTTGCGTTTGAAGCTCGGTCTGATTGCTCAGTCTTATCGAGCATCTTCATCTCCGCCATTTCGTCCGCCTACGCGAAAAGCGTCAGAGCTAGCAGCATTACGGCTATCGCCATCATGACCAACGCCGTTGAGACAAACCGCATTTTGGCTCTCCGCCAAGTTGGTGTGTGTGACACCCCCTTGTTTTCCGAATTGTATAGAGAGCTTTTCCTCCCAATTTGTATTGAGAGCGCGAGATAAGACACCACGATGACACTGACTCAATCGGAACCAAAAATCGTGTGTAGAATTACGAATTAGCTGCCGAGCATTCGCGATTTTTTTGCGCGAAATATCCCGCTACCGCGCCTCGGCGTAATTCCGACACGAGTTCGCGATAGCATCAATTCAATATGGGACCGGAAATCCGCTATGAGATGGCACACCGGCAGCGCATCATCCTTGAGCGCCGATATCGTCGCAGATCTCTTCAGGCTGATCCCGCCCAATGAGCGGGCAGCATTCCGCGAAATGTTGGAAATCGAGTTTCATGGTCGCCAATTGTCCGATCACGAGAAGCGCCGTGCCGCCGAGCGCATATGGCACAGATTCCTGCGCTACGGCTGGCCAATGCAGTCAAATTAAAGAACAGAGCACACCGACGTGAGTGTCAAAGGAAAACCCCGCCGTATTCGAACCATGACGGCGGGGCTTCCTGCGGAGGAGTTTTTGCGCCTGGGTCCTAGGTCTCCAATAGGCCCTAGGTCTAAAGAAGCCGAGCGGCCCTCGCGAATTGTTTGATCACGAGAAGCACAATAATGATGCCTTCAAAGTGTGAAGTAGTTCACACGTCGCGCCCGATTCGCCCCCACACAATGCTCCGCCGGACTTCCGCTTCCTTGCAGGAGGGGTGCGATGCGCGGAGAGATCATCAACGAGTATCGAAAGCTCAATTCGGAAGATCAAAAAGCGTTTCGGCGCTTTCTTTGGGTTAACGCGGCTATCGGGGCGATATTGCTGGCAGGATTGATTGCACTTGCCGTGAACGTGCCAGGTGACAAATCAGAAGCTACTGCTCAGAATCCTGCAATGCATACGCACGCCAAACTCCCCTGAGCGATCATGACGTGATCGCAGGGCCATTTGGCTGAAGCGATCCCCCCGAAGCGATTTACCAGCGCCTTAAACTTTTAAATTTGCCACTAGATGCTAGATGCAGAGGGGTAACCATGAACTACTTGCTTCGAGTTTGATCATCGCCGTGCTCGCATCGCAGGCGACTATTTGGCATTCGCTTGCCACCATTCGCGAAGCGATCCAGCAAACGAACGCGATCGTTGTGGCGGCCTGCGGCAGCGGTGAGCGACCGTGTCAGATCGCTGCCCACCGCGGCCAGATCGAGCTTGGTGAGATCATGCTACGTCCACGCGCAACCGATGGATTCGCGTGTGGGCTTAGCCGCTTTAATCCCGGGCTCGGCGTGACGAATGACCCCACTGGGGAGAATGAAATTACGAACGGCGCCCTTCTTGAGTTAGATCTCTTACCATTCAATCCCCTTTCCCTACCCACCTCGTTTAGTATTCGAATGGCGAGTACGACAACTACTTCCCGTGGCGACCCCGAAGGGTGGCAAGTTTTTGGATCAAACAGTGCAGGACACGTCGTCGGCGCGACTCTCCTCGCGAGCTGTACCTCTGGCGGGCCGACCGACTGCGAAGGTTTGTTCAGTGATATCTAATACCTTGGGGTTGAACCGCTTTAGGTATATCGAAATCACGGCAATAGCGCCCGATAATCGCTTTGTGCCTCCTCCCAATGTTCTCCTTGCGGAATTCCGACTGAATGTCGCCGATGTTCCCGGCCCCATCGCCGGTGCTGGCTTGCCCGGTCTGATCTTCGCAAGCGGTGGCCTGCTCGGCTGGTGGCGACGGCGGCAGAAGAGCGCCTGAGACTGTCTGTGTCCAAAAAATGAAGGGTGCGGCTACGGCTTTTAGCTATCGGCTTTGTGTCGCACGTCATCATTCTAGTAGCGCCATAGCCCGTTGACGGGAATCAGCTTGGCCGCTCAGGGGGTTCACCGCGTACTCATGCAACGCGCAGATCGCGGCACCGCCGTTTCGCGGTCCGTTGTGACGCTTTGATTGCAATCGCGAGTCCTTGACTCGGCAAAAAGGTACATACAAGGTCATACCGCAGTGCGTTCGCTTAACTGGGGGTTCAAGATGACAAGAACGAGACTTGCCGCAGCCACGGCCGTCGTATTCGCTCTCTCAATTGCGCAAGCTTCAGCCGATACGATCTCGAGTACCTTTGATACGGGAGCTGAGGGTTGGAACGCCGTTGACCCGACGGGCGATTACACGGCGAGCTGGCAAAGCACCGGAGGCAATCCGGGTGGATTTCTCCTAGGGACTGAAACTAATCCCCTCGGCGGCACTGGCTATTTTATCGCGCCGAGCAAATTCCTAGGGAATTTGAGCGCCTATGCGGGAGGAACTCTCACGTATGATCTTAAAGTTATTTCAGGTACTGATTATTTTAACGATGTGGATGTCATAATTTCAAACGGAGCGAACTCAGTCTCCTGGACTTCGAATATCAACCCCGTGGGTGGTGGGTGGGTCACTTTTCAGGTTCAATTGAACCAAGCAACTTTCGGAAGCAACCTGGCATCGGTCCTCTCAAATGTGACTGAATTCCAAATTCGCGGCGAATTCATCAATGGGCCTGAACTGGAAGGTCTCGACAACGTGCGGCTGAACACTGCCACTGTACCGGGCCCCATCGCCGGTGCTGGACTTCCCGGCCTGATCTTCGCGAGCGGCGGCCTTCTCGGCTGGTGGCGACGGCGGCAGAAGATCGCCTGAGCTTCCGGCACAACGCTAAGCAGGTCCTTCCCTGGCAACTTGTCCAAAATTCGTTCGTTGACTCCGCTTAGACAAACTTATTTGCTCGTAGCGACGCAGCCATCGCGCGGGTGCGTCGTGACTAACCCCCGGCCCGTCGGCAGGTGGCCCTGACGGCGGTTCGGGGGATGACTTCGACAAAGTGCTTTTTCTGTTTCCTCAGGCGATAGCTCGCCGAGATAAAGAAAGCCCCGACTGGGGTCGGGCTTCAAGTAACAATCACCTTTTAGAGGCTAAGTTCCGGCGTCGAGTGGGGCTTTTTCTTTGAGCATGAGTTTGTGCCGCGATCGGACGATCGAAATCGCGCGGACGCTCGTCCTGTTCGGCAGCAGTTCCTTTGCTACCGCCTCGGCATTCTGCCGCTAGCACGCATGAGAGCAGCCCGACGATAGCCAGCAGCTATGGCGATCCGAAAGGCTCCCCAAATTCTAAGATACAAGCTACATTGTGCGCGCCGCCACGCCGACAGCGTGAGAAAAACCAAGAGCCGGCGGGAGCGAGGGCCCGCCAGAAGAGCATTCGTCCAGAGAATAAGCCTCGAATCTATCATTAGCGCGAGGTCGGCGCGGATAGCCTGACCCCCCGTTCGGAATCGCGAGGTCGTGCGCTGACGAGAACTGTACGCGACTAGGAGAGCGACAACATGCCGATCATCTTCACCACCCTCGATGATCCCTCGGCCACCCTCAATGATCCCATCCTTGTCAAGGGCACCGCTGCACGTGGGATCAACGGCACGGGCCAAATCGTCGGCCTGTTCAGTGACAACAACGGTAGGCCCAACCACGGTTTCCTCTTTAGCGGCGGCAGCTTCACCACCCTCGACGACCCCTCGGCCCCACCATCACCGATGCATTCGGCATCAACGATGCAGGCCAGATCGTCGGGTTTTTCAATAACGCCAGCGGTATCCACGGCTTTCTCCTGAGCGGTAGCAACACTTCACCACTATCGACGATCCCTCAGCCGCCAATAACACCACGCTGCACGGCATCAACAACGCAGGTGAGATCGTCGGGGAATACACGGACTCCACCGGCGCCACCCACGGTTTCCTGCTGAGCGGCGTCAGCTTCACCACCCTTGACGATCCTTTGGCCACCTTTGGCACCCGTGCATTCGGCATCAACGACATGGGCCAGATCGTCGGGACTTACAATGACGACAGCGGCATCCACGGCTTCCTCCTGAGCGGGGGCACCTATTTCAACTTCGACGATCCGTCGGCCACCGACGGCACCCGTGCGCATTTATTCTGCTGACCGCACCGAACCCACCGCCGCCTGCCGGCACAACCGCGGACATGGTCCTGCGCCACGACGCGGACGGGCTCTATGAGATCTACGATATCGGCGGCAACGCATTCCTGGCGGCGAATGCTTTGGCTCAGGTGGGAACCGATTTCCAGGTCGCCGGCCTGGGCAGCTTCTTTGGCAGCGACACCACTGATATGCTTTTGCGCAGCACCACCACGGGCATATTTGAGGTCTACGACATAAGCAACAACAACATCACCAATGCCGCCGCGCTGGGCACGGTGGGGCTCGACTTCCAGCTCGCGGGCTTCGGCGACTTCAATCGTGACGGCGCAACCGACATGATCCTGCGTAATAAGAACACGGGGCAATTCGAGCTTTACAACATTGGCAACAATGTCATCACGTCGGCGTCGAACCTGGGCACGGTCGGCCTGAATTTTCAAGTCGCGGGCTTCGGCGACTTCAACGCCGACGGCACGAGCGACATGATGCTGCGCAACGTCACCAGCGGCCAATTCGAGCTTTACGACATCGCCAACAACCAGATCACGTCGGCCTTCAACATCGGCACAGTGGGTCTCGATTTTGCGGTCGCGGGCTTTGCCGACTTCAATCAGGACGGCACGACCGACATGATGCTGCGCAACACACACACGGGCGCGTTCGAGATTTACGACATCAAGAACAATGCCATCGTGTCGGCGTCGAGCCCCGGGACGGTCGGGCCGGACTTCCAGGTCGCCGGCTTTGGCCCGTTTCACGCTCCCGGCGCGTCCGACATGATCCTGCGCAACAAAAACACTGGCGAATTTGAGGTTTACGACGTCATCAATAACCAGATCACCTCGGCCAACAGCATGGGCTCCGTCGGCTTAGATTTCCAAGTTGGCGGCTTTGCCGCCGATCCTCCGACAGGTTCGGGCGCCTTCGCCGTCGGCTCGAACGATCAGCTCGTGCAAGCGATGGCGGGTTTTGGCGGCGGCAGTGGCGCAGTTGAAAGCTTGAACGCTGCCCCCCTCAGTGCCGACCCGTCACAGCAGTCGTTGCTGACGACGCCGCAGCACGCTTGATCAAATGTCCGCGGACAATTCCCGAGGTCCGAGAAGTGCCACAAGTGATCGTGAGCGGATGCAGAAACGTGCGTGCGCGGAAGGCAGAGTTATTCGATCAACTCATCCGCGCGGGCGAGCAGTCTAGGCGGCACCAGGGCCGAGCGCCCTAGCTGTCCGGTGCGTTCGAGCGCGAGGCAATTGCGGCCTTCGTCCTCTCGCCGTGACGGTATTGCCCATGTCGGTGCTCCGCGAGGCTGTCCGCGCCCAAAGGTGCTACAACTCGATTCCGTTGCAGTTATAGTTTCATTATGTAGATCAAGGTGATTGGAAGTCCGTGACCATAATCCGCCCCTACAAGCTCACCACCTATTCTCCATCTCCCAGCCGGCGACACACCGGCATTATGGCTGTGAGTTGCCGAACCTCCTGAGGTTCCAATTTTCTCATCACTCGTTACCGCCATAATAAACCGATGCGAGAGATCTGATGTCCCCTTTGTACCATCGCAAACTGCCCATCCGGATGGGGACCGTATGGTTACACTTCCATCTGTCTCACGCGTTAACGCAGAAGGCGGAGGAAACCAGCCTATGACCGTTCTAGCGGGTACGTCAGAAGCGTTCGCACCCGTGATGGTGGCCATGGTGACATCTCCCCATATTTGCCGGACGGCTCATCCGGGGGCAGCATGCCTACACACGGCTTCGGCTGATGTGATGGACATCACAGAATCGTCGATTTCATTCGCGCGCCCTGGCTTCGCGGAATCGCGCCACAGCTTACTGCGCGCACTCGGCCGCACCCCTTCCCGACTCCTGCGCTTGGGCACGTCAGCAAATGACCGGAGTTTCAGGCTATGCGCTGCCATCATGGTCGCCATTCGTCTGGGAGGCTGTATGTGTGAGGTAGCTCACACACCTCCTAAGCAAATCGGGAGAAGGTTTCCTCCCAGACATTAATCACGGGACCGGCATCGGATCGGGCCATGACACCCGCAGAATCGACTATTTGTCTGATTTGTGGGAAAGGTCACGTCATCATACGCAAGGAAGAGATCGCTTTTCGGCAGTGGAGCGACAAAGGTTATATTAATTGTCGCGTTACGATCCCGATTGCCACCTGCAATCAATGCGAAACGAGATATTCCCCCGACCCGGAAATCGACAAGATTTTGGACGAATCGTTTCAGCGGGAATATGAAAAATGGTGATCGGTCGCGCCGGGACGCGGAAACGCTAAGGCCGTATTACCGATCCGTCGCCGCGTGCCTGCGGCCGCGCCGCCAAGCAGGGTGATGAATTCGCGCCGTTTCACTCCCGACCCCTCCCATGCCTCCGACAGAAAGAATAGCACGCCCCGGTACGGCGGGAGGCTGTTGCGATGCGGGATTTCAATCCAGCCAACGTCTCTGGTGGGTCAATGGTGTCGGATCGACGCGGTCAACAGTTCGAATTTCGGCAGCGCAGGGGAAGATTCCCTCCTCTATTGACGAAGTGATTGAATAAAGGCCGGGGTAGCTGTCTTTGATTGTGGCGGCCATGCAATGGTTGGTGGAACTGTTCCAGACATAGCCTCGATGACTTCGGATATCATCAGAAGAATTAGAAAGAATACAGCGAAGGCTGCAGCGGAACCGGCCTGAACATGCAGTCTAGCGCGCCACGCCGATGTGAGAGTCGGCTGATCCGGTAAAGACGGAACCGCAGCCGCGCGTTTCCACAGGTAAACGGAAAGCGCCGCCGATATAAGCGCAAGAACACTCCAGAGCGCCTCAAGCCATTCAATGTTGAAGTTGAGCACTTGACGTTCCATCGCTCTTGCAGAGCCCCTCTTGTGCTTCCAGCAGATAAGGATAGCATACCTCAGTGCGGCAGGGGACTGCTGCCTGCGGGAAATCTCGGCCCGGCGTATGACCGCTGTGGGTCAAACAAACTCGGTCATTCGGCGATGTCGGCTCGATGTCCGGTTTTGCCGAAACCGGACACACATGCTCGGCGATTTATGAGAACGCGCCCTAGTAGTGGCGATTGTCGGCGTAGTTGAGGGTCACTGGTACTGACTTTCACCTTTCCTCGAGCCCGCTCCTGATTAGCCGCGGTGCTGCTCTAAGATGGGTAGGCTGTCTTGGATTACCGCGAGCAACTGCACCGCGTCTTCGCGCACCCGACTTTCCAGGGGTAGCCCATCTACCACCTGACGTTGCCGGGCGATCTGCCGCTATTCGGCAATGTGCCGCTCCGCCTGCGCAAGATGCTCTCGCAGCTGTTCGGCACTCAGAGGCATGGGGCGGGTCCCGCGCTGCTCGAAGCATACTCCGCGCGGACATCGGCGTGGCCGCTGGCGCGATTCCAATTCCCCACCACTGCTCAGGGAAGCGTGAACCCTACAATCAATTGAAACCTAGGGGGAAAAATTGGCTTCTAGGATTGCTTAGTGCTCTCGTCGTAGTAGTGGATCTCGTAGAGTAGGCAGCCGCGCTCCGACTTGAATGGCCCATGGTGGAC
>Ga0207700_10001836_pt1 | contig 12037 bp, 7 predicted proteins | sample LARL82metaG_FD_184348 | JGI IMG/M metagenome (GOLD analysis project Ga0207700, IMG submission 184348) | Corn, switchgrass and miscanthus rhizosphere microbial communities from Kellogg Biological Station, Michigan, USA - LAR L8-2 metaG... | ecosystem: Host-associated > Plants > Roots >...
TTGCATTTTGCGGCAAACGGGAAGAAAGCACCGATATGGTAAGCACACAGGCAGGCGCTGCATCTTGCAACATGCCGGCAAGACGCGCCTGCGGATATTCCGGATCGAGCGGCAGATAAGCGGCTCCCGTTTTCAATACCGCCAACAGAGCAACAACCATCTCCGGCGAACGCGGCAGGCAAATTCCAACCAGCGCTTCCGGGCCGATGTCCATATCTATAAGGAGACGAGCCACTCGGTTAGCGCGAGCATTTAGCTCAGCGTAGGTCAAGGAGCACTCGTCAAACATAATTGCCGGACAATAAGGTGTGCGGGCCACCTGGGCTTCCACCATTTGCGGCAAGGTAGTTTCAGCAACCGGGTGAGCAGTTGAGTTAAAGCGGGAGACTACTGTGTTCAGTTCATCTGGCAGTAAAAGATCATAGGCGGGGAGAGGAAGTTCGGGGGAAACTAACTGATGTAATAGAGCAATGAAGCGCTGCTGGTGAACGGCAACTTCTTCCTGCGTGTAGTGTGCGGGATTGGCGTCAAAATCAATTCGGGGCACGTAGCCGTCGCGTCGGTCATAAACGACGATGGCAAACTCATCGACAGGGCCATTGGACAAATTGTGCGTCGTAACTTTGCATCCCGTAAAATCCAGATCGTAATCAAAGGACATCACGTTTACGAGCAAACCGTAAATATCGGGATCGGACGGTTGCAGCCCGAGGTCACGCCGCAGATCGTCAGCGCGATAGCGCTGGTGGCGCATCATTTCCGCTTTGCGCTTTACCACCTGCGCTACAACATCGGCAAAGGTTCCGCTATGGGCAAGAGTGACGCGCAATGGCAAAATGTTTGAAGCCATGCCGGGGATGTTGCGCATCCTGTGTCCGACGCGGGCCGCCAACGGCAATCCCAAAATCACGTCATCTGCTCCGGTGAGCCGGTGCAGGTAAAGTGCGGCAGCTGTCTCAATCACCTGCGCCATAGTGGCGCCAAGCTTTTTTCCCACGGATGCCAGTGATGCAGTGAGCTCTGCGGACAGGCAAGCGGTATGGCGGATGAAACTACGTAATCTTACGGGCGGCTTGCCGGAGAGCGTCACGGCGTCAGGGCGAGCATTTTGGGCTGACAGCCAGTACTCGCGATCGCGGCTGCGTCCAGTGCGGCGATATTTCTCTTCTTCATCAAGCAGATTAAGGGAGGATTGGAAAGTAGACGGCGGAACAGCGCGGTCCTGCGCAAGCGACGAATAGATCTCTGCCACGCGCTTTGCAATCAGTGCGCCGCCAAAACCATCCATGCACAGATGGTGATAGCGCACGTACCAGAAGAATCGCTCAACGCCGAGCTGAAGCAACGCGTAAAAGAACAGCGGATCGCGACCAGGCTGGACGGGGTGTGCGAGATTCTCGCGCATCCATGCATCGGCAGCCGCCAAAGGTTCAGCCTGCGAGCTGAAATCAAAAACGGGCAATTCCCAATCTGAGAAGGCCGTAACTGACTGTCGCACGTCACCGGCGTGCGAAGAAATGCGCAGGCGCAAACAATCACTTTCATTGATCACCTGACGCAATGCAGACGCAAAAAGTTCTGGACGAAGCGACCCACGAATATCAACATACTCAGCAATGTTGAAAACGGGACTTTCGGCATCAATCGACTGCGCGATCCAGATGCCGGACTGGGCATCAGAAAGCTGGCTTTCCTGAACGGAATAAACTGAATTCACCTGCGGCTCCAAAGACGAAGGACACGAGCGGCGCGCGGAAAAAAGAAAGACATCTTATATCGCCCCAATGAAGATTAGAGAACTCATATTTTTCTCTCCGGTAAATGGAACAGTGTTTCCGCTCAAGTATTCAAAGGAGAGAAAGTGAAACCATTGCTCTGCTTTGAGCAACTAATTCAAGTTTTGCAAGGCGCTTGGGAGTGGAATCTCGTCCAAAGAGCTTGCTCTAGCTGTGAAACTTCAGAGACGCCGTGCGCATGGCACCAGCTTAATGAAGCCAGTTCCTGAGTACCGTAGCCTGCCGACTTGGGCTTGGCTAGAAATCAATTATCTTTGCTTTCCTTACGCCCAGTGTAAACACCCAACGCAGCATGTTGCAAGAGGGTCTCCGAGGATTTCTCAGGCGGTTAACCCGATTTGTTTGAAAATAAACAGGAAAAAAAGTCCGAAGCTCTGGATGGATCATCCGTGAGCGCTGCACAAACACAGTCATTTGAAACTTTGCATCGCGATGAAAACATTCACCGGCTGGTTCACATCCAAACCACGAGAAAGATATTCATCTCCATCATGGAGAACTCAAATGACAATAAGTAATAGAGAAGCAGTGTCGCGCAACAAGGGCAGTGAATCCAGCCTGTACTCCAACCAATCCGATGATCGGAGCAGCCTGAGGGACAAAATCAACGAGAGAGTTACCCGCCTCAGGAATTCCGGCATCGATGAAGCGACTATTCCAGACGCCTTTGCGAATGCTCCAAAGTTTGTTTCTCCCAGAGTTCATGCATTGGCTTGACGTGGCAGTTACGGGATATTTCCTCACATTGGGCGCCGTTTTTGCTGCCCGCCGTAAGAGCGGCCCCGCTACAGCGGCGTTTATAAATGCCGGCATGGTCGCAGGAGTCTCTTTATTTACGGATTACCAGGGTACCGGCGAAAAGCCAATCAACTTCAAACTGCATGGTACCCTGGACGCTCTCCAGGCAACCACTGCCGCACTGGGACCGGTACTGCATGGCTTTGCCACCGAACCAGAGTCTGCATTTTTCTACGGACAGGCGGCGAATGAAGTTGCCGTAATTGCTTTCACTGATTGGGATGAAGGAATGCCCTACTCAATGGAACGAAAGGCAGCTTAATGGCTTTTGACGGTTGCATGTTGACCGGTAACGCTGTGCGATAGTACAGAGCCAGAGTGCCTGATACCTTCGGTTGTAGTGCTTAATGCCCTTTGGAGCGGCTTACTCCCACGTCAACATGCACCGTCCTTGCTCAGAGAACATCGCTGGATCAGCAGAAGCCTTGGATCAATCGCATTCGATTATGTGAGTGTTCTCGGCTCAGGAGAGCTCCTGTCAATACTTCTTGGCTCTGAATTACGGCTCATCCATAAATCCAGCCGCTGCAAGATTGTATTTGCAGCCTCCACCAGCTTTCCCCTTTCAGACCGTGTCTGAGATTCTGCCGTCGCAAATAGCTGCAACGCAAGCTCGTGCATTTCTTGCGCAATTGCGCGTAGAGCATCGCTGCTTTCCTTGTTGTCGGAGTTGTCGGACTCCAGGGGCGTACGCGAGAGCCACTGATCGAGCTCCTCTCGGAAAGCTATTACCGCGCTGCGGTTCTTTCCTCGCGGGCGATGAACGGGTAATTGCAATTCCGCTTCCCACCTTTGGACCGTCCTCACCCCACGACCCAGATATGTTGCAATCTCTTTCCATGAATTAAGAACACCTGAATGAACTGGGATGGCGCGCAGCAGCTGTGGCGCTCGAACAATGCCATTGGGATCCTCTGCAGAATTTTTGCCATTGTAGGCCCCGCTGTGATCACCGCCGTTCGGAATTACTTTGAGAGCATTTGAAGATTTATTGAATGAGTGAGAATGGATATTATGAAAATATCGAGAGTTCATCAGTGCTACACCCTGCTTTTGTATTAATAATATTCGTTTACGACCACCGCTGTCAGTCTGGTATCAGACCTTAAGCCCAAGGCTCGCATTACGATGAATATCTAAAGGTTGTATGTTTAAAACTCACCTTAGTTCTTAATACTTACTAAGCCGCCGCTCACTGATTGCGGTCTTCATGAACAGAACTCCTGCAAGATCACCCTAGGCTTACATCCGCATGGAGGCGAGAGTGATGCAGGAACAATTCACTCCCAAAAACGAAATTTTAGACGCTGATTTTCTCCAGGGCTGTTGCCTAGGTATAAGCCGTGGTGCTCCTCAATCTTGAGTGTACAAAGCTCAAATGGTAAGGTGAATTTACTCGAACGGATTTGTGCAGCATATTCCCCTAAAACGGTCCTCTGTTGTTCTCAGAAGCTTTAGCGAGTCGCGTCGTTACTGGCCGCACTTGTTGGTAATTGCGGTCCTGAACCTGATTTCAATGTTGCTGGCGCTGGCATCTCCCTTGCCAATGAAGATAGCCGTGGATTCAGCGCTCGAACAGCAGCCGCTTCCCCGGTTTCTCTCTAACTTCTTGCCCAAACATGGAGCTGACAGTCCTGCACTAGGAATCGCAGTGGGATTGTTGCTGGCAATCGCGGCTCTGGCAGGGCTTCAGGGGCTTGCAAGCTGGCTTCTGCAAACCTATGTAGGAGAGAAGCTGGTGTGGGATTTTCGGGCCAAACTGCTCAACCATGTGCAGCGCCTGCCTCTGGCCTTCCATGATCATTACGGCGCAGGTGATTCTGTATATTGCATTCAACACGACGCGCCTTCACTTCAGTATGTCGTACTGCAGGGAATTTTGCCGCTTGTGATCGCTGCGTTCACTTTGGCGGGAATGATATTAATCAGCGTTCGGATTGACCTAACGATCTCACTACTTGCGCTGGCGATCACGCCCATTCTGTTTGTGCTTTCAATGGCAAGCAGCCGGCTGGTGCGGCTCCGTTCACGCAACATTAAGGAACTTGATAGCAGCGCAATGTCTGTCGTTCAAGAGGTGCTCGGGTTCATTCGCACAATCAAGGCGTTTGGACAGGAACATCGAGAGTATGAGCGGTTTGTACGTCACTCCAGCAAACGGCTCGCCGGCCAAGTCCGGCTGGCCCGGTTACAAGCGACATTCAGCACGCTCATTGGTTTGGTTATCGCCGCCGGCACAGCCGCAGCTTTGTACGTTGGTGTAATGCATGTGAAAGCAGGTAAATTGACCGTCGGTTCCCTGCTCGTAGTCATGGCGTATGTAGTGCAGATGTACCAGCCGCTTCAGGCGCTCAGCACCAAGACCTCTGATTTGCAGAATTGGCTGGTAAGTCTGGAGAGAGCGTTTGGATTGCTCGACCAGCCCCCTGAAATTGCAGAAAGCCCGTTTGCCATTCCTCTGGTACACGCACAGGGCAGCATCGAGTTCAATAATGTTTCATTTCATTACGGCCAAAGCCATCAAGGACTGCAAAATATTTCTTTCGCAATTCCCGCAGGCGCGCGCGTGGGGATCGTTGGTGGAACTGGTGCAGGAAAAACTACTCTTCTGAACCTGATCATGCGCTTTTATGATCCTGACGAAGGCCAGATCCTGCTGGATGGCGTTGACATCCGGGAATATCGCATTGCCGATCTCAGACGCCAATTTGCGACGGTGTTGCAGGAGCCAGTATTGCTCGATGCGAGCATCGCCGAAAATATCGCCTATGGAAAGCTTACGGCAAGTGATGAGGAAATTGTTGCAGCCGCTGAATCAGCTTGCGCTCATGAGTTCATCAGCGCTCTGCCTGAGCAGTATGAAAGCAGCGTCGGTGAGCGGGGAGCGCGCCTCTCTGGCGGCGAACGCCAGCGGATCTCACTCGCCCGGGCGTTCTTGCGTGACAGCCCTTTCCTAATCCTTGATGAGCCAACCAGCTCTGTTGACACAATCACAGAAGAGTCCATTCTTACGGCGACAGAGAAATTGATGCAGAAGCGAACAACTTTTATGATCGCTCATCGGCTGAGCACGTTGCGAAGCTGCGATACCATCCTGGTGCTTGAACGCGGCAAACTAGTTGAAGTGCAGACGCTGAAAGCAGAGCGGGCTGACTCTGTACTCAACAGTAGCGCGTCATAGCTGGCAGCTACCCCGGTATCACTCATGATGGCGCAAATTGGCGCATTTGACTGCAACTCTGTTTTCAGCATCTATCTCTAGTGCTACTTGATCATTGCCGGGCATCAATGGGAATCAATAACAGTGAAAAGCTGATGCAGGCTGCAGTACTCACCGGACCGCGAAAGAGTGAGGTTTTCAGCGACTAGGCCAGTATGAAGCAGGATTCGCAGCGGTTTTGGCATATTCGATCAGTTCAGAACCCTCTTTTACGGGAATCTTACTGCCTTGCCTGCTTTAAGTTTGTGGGCGCAAGCAAGAGCGATTTGAATCTTCGGCTGGTTGAATTCGCTCACCAATTAAGCTGCAAACCGCCTGCTGGAAACAAGACGGTCGACATAGGTAGCAGCTAGGCCCTCCGCCGCAAGGTCTGGTTACACAATTAGATTGGTGGAGCTGGTCGGGATCGAAAAGCTCGGCTAGAAGTGTCTTGCGCGAAACTGCGGCATCTGGCGATGCCAAACCGCCTCAGCCCCTATCTCCAAATTTCTCGGGGCGAAGCGCCCGGTCTCACGTCTATTCTCTGCCGGACAAATTGTGGAATGCTATGGCCGTCGGCAAAGAATCATGCATGGGAATATTGATATAGACTGCGCACCCGATCTGGTCCGTGCGGTTCCGAATCGTAAGCCGTCCTCCATGCGCTTCCACAATCTGTCTGCTTAATGCCAAGCCGATTCCAGATCCGCTCGGTTTGGTCGTATAGAAAGGTACAAACAGGTTGTCGGTATCGGTGAGCCCTATTCCAGTGTCGATAATTGCGATTTCGAGTTCGTCGCCCAGAGTATGCCAGGAGACCTGGACCTTTTCGTATTCCGTGATGATGGCGTCGGACTTGGCCAAAACAGCGTCCACCGCGTTTTGAATCAGGTTGATCATGGCCTGTTCCAATTGTGCCGGATCAACATTGATTGCCACATCTGGTCCGGGCTCCACGGTCACAGGAAGCCTGGATTCTATCGCTGCCACCCGGAACATCAGCGGCGTGAGGGAGACGGTCCGTTTCTGCGGTGCCGGCAGTTTCGCCAATCTGGCATAGTTCTGTAGAAACTGGTTCAAGGATTCAGCGCGGCTCCCGATCACTTCCAGTCCATGCTGAAAGTCTTCCTGGACTTGCTGCGGCAACTGCACGTGGCCGCTGATGCGCAGCAACGTGCGCGCAATTGATTTGATGGGAGCAAGCGAGTTATTGACCTCATGGCTGAGCACGCGAATGATCCTCTGCCACGCGAGCCGCTCCTCGGACCGCAAAGCTTCGGATGCTTCCGAGAGCACCACCAGGCGATGGGGCACGCCGCGCAGCCTGAAATGCGTACGCCGCACGATCCATCGGCTCTCTTGATTGCCAAACGGCCGGAAAATTGTTTCTGTTGCCGGCCCCTCGAAAAGGTCCTGGATTCCAAGTTCGTGAGCGGTGCGCTGCAGAATCTGCTCTTCGCTGGACCCCAGCAGAACCGCTCCGGCACGGTTAAGCAGGCGCACTTTCCCTTCCATGGAAAAAGCCAGGATCACGGCGCCGGCGGCGGCCATCACCTGGGTCAGCAGGGCCACCGTTTCCATGGTGCCGATGCGTTCGCTTTCCAACGCTCGGGCCAATTGATTGATTTCAATTGCCAGGTCGCCCAGAGCGTCTCCGGGGACAACGCGAGAGGCGCGAAAAGAAAAGTCCTCCTCTTTGAGGGCTGCGATTACGTTCGACAAAGCACGTGTTGAATTGATGACCAGTTCCTGCGCTGAGAAGCTGAGGATCAGCCAGAAGAGAAGCAGCAGGAATGTGCCTTCCAGCTTGTGGTCGAGCCCGTAGGCATTGGTCCAGAGAAGAAGGAGCGCCAGGGCAACGCCCGGCAACCCGGCCAGCAGTACCGAGTAGAGCAGCCTCGTTTCAAAACGGACTAGTTTATGAGGATACTTCTGTTTTTTGCCTTTTCGTTGATTCGGGAACATAGAGGCCGTATTTCTCCATACGGCGGTAAAAAGTGCCGCGACTCAATCCCAGCACCTCAGCGGCATGGCTGATATTTCCGCTATAGCGCGCCAGGGCCTTGCTGATCAGGAGAGCCTCTACTTCTTCCAGGCTCATGTCGCCAAGGTCGGGCACATGGGAGTTGCTTGAAGTCTGGAATCCCAGGGAAGTGAGGTTAATCTTATTTTCACGGGCCAGGATGACGGCGCGTTCAATGGTATGTTCCAGTTCGCGGATGTTGCCTTCCCACGAATGGCTCATCAGCCGCTCCATGGCAGCAGGCGCAATGCCTTCGATTCCTTTGCCATACTTTGCCGCATACTTTGCCAGAAAGTGAGAGCAAAGAGCGGGTATATCTTCCCGGCGTTCTCGCAGCGGAGGCAAATGGATCTCGACCGTATTCAGACGGAACAGAAGGTCTTCACGAAAATTCTTGGCCGCGCATTCAGCCCGGAGATTGGCATTGGTCGCGGAAAGCACGCGCACATTCACTTTCTGCATGCGCGAGGAGCCGACCCGTTCCATCTCGCCGCTTTCAAGCACGCGCAGAAGCTTTGCCTGCTGCCGGTAAGGGACGTTGGCAATCTCATCCAGGAACAGAGTGCCGGTGTCCGCCATCTCAAAACGGCCGATACGGTCTGCTCTGGCGTCGGTAAATGCGCCTTTCACGTGACCGAAAAGTTCGCTTTCGAAGGTCCCTTCCGGCAGGCCGCCGGTGTTCACCGCGATAAAAGGTTTATCGGCACGCCGCGAAACCGCGTGCAGCAATGCAGCCACCACTTCTTTGCCGGTTCCATGCTCCCCGGTGATAAGCACGTTCGCATCAGAGGGGCCAACCTGCGAGATCGTGTCCACTACCTGGCGCATGGAAGGCGCATTGGCAATGAAAGAAGGCCTGCCGGGCCGAAAAAGCTTGTTTTCCGCTTCCAGACGTTGCCCGTACCGGAACGATTGGTGCAGCTCTGCGTGCGTGCGAAGTTTCACCACAAGATGGTCATCATCCCATGGCTTCTGGATGAAATCGCGTGCTCCGCGACGCAGCGCTTCCACGGCCAGATCAATGGTTCCCCATGCCGTCATGACGATAAGGGGAACTTCCGCCACCATTTCCCGGATCCTGTCGAGGAGTTGGAGCCCCTCTGTTCCTGAAGTAGTGTCGCGCGCGTAGTTGAGGTCCAGGAGAAGGACGTCATATTCGCGAACAGCAATGGATTCAAGCACTATCTGGGGCGAACGCGCCACATCTACTTCGAACCCTTCGGAACGAAGCAGCATCTTTAGAGCGTCCAGTATTGTTACCTGGTCATCGGCTACCAGGACACGGAAAGAGTTCTTGCCCGAATCCATAATCTAAGCATTCCTAAGCTGACACTTACCTAGCGAACGAGCCAGACTTTCTCAGGTAACCTTGTCTTAATCACTTCTTAAAGCAGCCATTGGATCTATAGAAGCGGCCCGAATCGCCGTTAGCAGGCTGGCAAAAATAGCGGTCAAGCCAAGCAACAGGGTTGAGCTTACCATAACCCACACATTTACCCAGAGTACATTATAAACTACCGGCCGCAACATTAGTTTCAGGAAGATCGCGCCAAACAAGCCCAGGACCGCGCCGACCATCACCAGCGACGCACCCTGGCGAATGACCCGCAGGAAAACTTCGCGGCGCCGTGCTCCCACGGCCATGCGGATTGCTATCTCCCGGATGCGCAGCCCGAGCTGGTAACTCAGCAGCCCATACAGTCCCATGGAAGTTAAAAATAGAGCGAGCGCGCCAAAAGTAGAAACCAACAACGTATAGAAGCGTTGCCGGGCCAGTGAATTGACAACCACCTCAGACAACGGCCGCAGGCTGGCGATGGGTAAACCTGGATCAGCCGACTGAAGCGCGCGTTGGACATGGCTGGAAATGTCAATGTTCCTTTTCGTATGCACCACAATTGAAGTCAGGAATAACTCGCTGTTAAAAGCCGTAATCGCGTCTGAAGCCTGCGCCAACGGCACAAACATCGCCGGTGACGCCGGCAGGTCCATGCCTGATTCATGCACGTCCGCTACTATCCCTACAATTTCTCGTGGAACGTCAGAGAACTCCGGCCCAAACACATCGCTGGTGCGAACGTAGCGCTGGATGGCGCTGGCGTTCGGGAACCATCGGCGCGCAAGAGTCTCATTAATGATCACCACGGAGGATGTTCCGGCCTCGTCAGAAGTGGAGAATGCCCTGCCCTTAAGCACGGGAATATCCATGACCTTGAAGTAATCAGGGCTGATGATCCGGTATTCCACCGCAGGCTCGATCTTGCTGGGTGAGTCCGCCGGGTAAGCCGGTAGATTCAGTCCTTTCTCGAGCGGTAGAGCACTGACGCTGGCAACGGAATCCACCTCGGGCAATTTCCCGATGTTCTCGAAGAAGCGGTCTAGCATGCGATGCTGCGATGCGGTCGTCCGATAATTCCTGCCCGCCAACGTGACCTGGGCCACAGAAACATGTTGCGGGTTGAAGCCCGGTTGCACCCGGACCAGCCGCACAAAATTGCCGAGCAGGAGCGTGGTACCGGCAAGCAGGATGAAAGTAAGCCCCGATTGCAGAACCACCAGGACGCGCCCTGTGCGTGTCTGGGCAATCGAGATGCTGGCTCCCCGTATTGCCTGTTGCAACATCTCATTCAGTCCCGCGGAAAACAGCTTGAGTCCCGGAGACAGTCCCAACACCACCGTGACAAGAGCGCACACCGAAATGGTAAACAGAAGAACGTTCTTGTCGATCTCAATTTGCATGGAAGAAAAATCAGCGGGAGCAAAAAAGAGCACCAGAGGAAGAAGCTCTTTTGCCGCGATCGTGCCCAGGACGCCGCCCATCAACGTCAGAATCAGGCTGTCCAGAAAAAAAACTCTCATAAACTGCATCATGGAACAGCCCAGGGCGGCGCGGACCGCAATGTCACGTGTACGGGCTGAAGCCCTGACCAGCAGAAGCCCAGCCACATTGGCGCATACGATCATCAATACAAGCACAAGCGCAAGAAAGAGAAGGATCAGGTTGGTCCGCACGCGCGCGGTAATCGCGTCATGAAATTCTTCGATGACGAGCGTTCCACCCGGTTGCAATTTGGATATTTCCGGGTGGTCTTCTGAGAGACTGCGGACGTCCTCTTGCGCCTGCTGCAGAGAAAGACCCTTTTTCAACCTGCCGATGACACGATAGTTGTTTCCTGGATCGGCGGTCTCAGTGGAAAGATGAAGGGAGAGCCAGATGTCCGCCTCCGGGTAAGAGCGGAAGCCGGGCGGCATGACGCCCACAATCGTGTAGTCTTCGCCATTGATTCCAATCTTCCGATTCAACACAGCGGGATCGCTTTTGAAATTGTGCTGCCAGATCCCGTAACTCAGGAGCATAGCCCTGGGGCCATCAGGCTCGGTTTCCTGGGGAAGAAAGTCCCGTCCCAGATAGGGCGTGACCTTTAGAACACGGGTAAAGTTCTTGAACACCCTCAGCGCCTTCACATATTGCGCCGGCCCGACTCCGGAGAGGTTGACTCCAAGCTCTCTTGGATAAACAGTGGTGATGCTATCGAACGAGCGGGCCTCTCTCTGGAGCATGAAATAGGAAGCAGCGGAAACATCTCCCTGCCCTCTCGCATTCGGCTGCAACCAATGCGCGGTGACTAATTGCTCTGGATCAGGAAAAGGAAGCGGCCGCAACAAAGCAGCATTGATGACGCTGAACACAATTGTATTGGACGCTATTGCCAGCCCTAGCATTGTCACAATAACAAAGGTGAAGCTCTTGCTCTTATACAGCGAGCGCATCACATGGCGTAATTCCAGAAACAATATGGACATCAATCACTTCCGCCTCAAATTTGGACGGGTGAGAAAAACGGAAGCCACATTGAACATATGAGCGCCTGCTGAAACGACAATGTTGCTCGATTTAACCTTCGGCTGACCTATGTTTTTACGCGTACTAGGCAAAGGTGAGACAAACACATCTTCGCCCTCGCAAGGTGTGATCAAGCTACAAGTCTTTGATATATGTTTAAAAGCTGTCAGATTATAAATTAAAAATCCTTTAATAACATGTCCACCCTCGGACAATCTAATCCAAAGTTGGACAGAGTCTTCCGCCGGATTTACCGGCAACTGGTATAGAAAGTCGCTCTGCAACTCGTTAGGCACAAAACCAGGCCAGAATTACAGAGGGTAAGCTCTCGAAATAAAAGAGCTTACCCCTTTTTCCCAAAATGGAACTAGAAACAA
>Ga0207700_10001837_pt1 | contig 12035 bp, 6 predicted proteins | sample LARL82metaG_FD_184348 | JGI IMG/M metagenome (GOLD analysis project Ga0207700, IMG submission 184348) | Corn, switchgrass and miscanthus rhizosphere microbial communities from Kellogg Biological Station, Michigan, USA - LAR L8-2 metaG... | ecosystem: Host-associated > Plants > Roots >...
CGAAACATCACTGACCATGACGGGGAGCCCATCCGGGCTGCCCTTTCGCGACCCGCCGTCGCTCGCCCCACCGCTCGACCCGCCGTCGCTCGCCCCGCCGTCGCTCGCCCCGCCGTCGCTCGCCCCACACCGCCGCCCCGCTACCCTCGCCCGCCCACCGCAAGGGGCATGAACGTGGCAATCAGGCCCCTCTAGGGGCACCAATCTCACATTCATGGGTGCGGGGCCGTGGGTTGCGCTGGGCCGGGGAAGGGCGCGGCCCTCAAGGGCACTCCTTTGGTGCCTTTTGAGCGCCGCGCCGGCGGTAGGGCGGCAAAGGCGCCCGGGATGTCATAGGCGTCTGCTGGAATGCCTAATTGACATGAGCGAGCATCCCCCGGCCTATCACCTCGTCCGCCCGCCAGCCCGGGCGCCCGGGGCCCCGGTCCTCGACGCGGCGCAGCGGGCGGTCGTGGACCATGACGGGCTGCCATTGCTCGTTCTGGCCGGACCCGGCACGGGGAAGACCACCGCGATCGTCGAGACCGTGGTGGAGCGCATCACCAAGCGCGGCATCGACCCGGAACGGGTCCTCGTGCTGACGTTCAGCCGCAAGGCCGCGGAGGAATTGCGCCAGCGGATCACCGCCCGCCTGGGCCGTACCACCCGCGAGCCCCTGGCGCTGACCTTCCACAGCTACGCGTACGCGCTGGTGCGCCGCGAGTTCACGCTGGCCGGTGACGAGCCACCGACCCTGATGTCCGGCCCGGAGCAGCTGCTGGAGGTGCGGCGGCTGCTGCGCGGCGAGGCCGAGGATGGCGGGACCCGCTGGCCGGAAAGGCTGCGGCCCGCGCTGGGCACCCGGGGGTTCGCCACGGAACTGCGGGACTTCCTGCTGCGCGGCGCCGAGCGCGGGTTCGACGGACGCGGGCTCGCCAGGATGGGGCGGCAGCGGGACCGGGACGACTGGGTCGCCGCCGGCGCCTTCCTGGCCCGCTACGACGCACGGTTCGACCTCGCGCCGGTTCCGGCCTACGACTACGCCGAGATCATCAGGATCGCCGCGGCGCTGCTGTCCCGCGGCGCGGTCCGTGAGCGGGAGCGGAAGGCCTACGACGTGGTCCTGGTGGACGAGTACCAGGACACCGACCCGGCCCAGGAGGCGATGCTGCACGCCCTGGCCGGAGACGGCCGGGAGCTGATCGTGGTCGGGGACCCGGACCAGGCCATCTACGCGTTCCGTGGCGCCGACGTCAGCGCGATCATGCGGTTCCCCGACCGGTTCCGCGCGCCCGACGACCGCCCCGCCCGGGTGGTCGCCCTGGGCACCTGCCGGCGCAGCGGCCCCCTCCTGCTCGCCGCCTCGCGCAGGATCGCGGCCAGGCTCCCGGCCCCGCCCGCCGTGGCACCGGCGAGCCGGCCAGCCAGCGGCCAGCGTGCTGGTGGGCCGGACCACGGCCAGCCCGCCGACGGTCAGCCTCGCGGTGGCCAGCCCCGGGGCAGTCAGCAACCAGGCGGTCATCGCGATCTGCGGCCGGTGCCGTCCGCGCCACCGGGCTCGCTCCGGGTCGTGGTCGCCTCCAGCGCGAGCCAGGAAGCCACCGTGGTTGCCGATGCGCTCCGCCGGGCGCACCTGCACGACGGAGTGCCCTGGTCGTCCATGGCGGTCCTGGTCAGATCGGTGATCGGCCAGGTGCCGCTGCTGCGCAGGGCGCTCGCCGCGACCGGGGTGCCCTCGGTGATCGCCGGCGACGAGCTGCCGCTGGAGGCCGAGCCAGGGGTACGCCCGCTGCTCCTGCTGCTGCGCTGCGCGCTGCACCCCGCGACCCTCGACGAGGAGGCGGCGATCGAGCTGCTCGCCGGGCCGCTCGGGGGCACCGACGCCCTGGGACTGCGCAGGCTCCGCCGGGCGTTGCGGGCGGCAGCAAGGGACGCGGGCGAGGACGGCCCGCCGCAGCCGCTGGCCGCGGTTCTGGGCGACCCGCGCGAGCTGACCCTGGTCCGTGCCCCCGCCGCGGACGCCGTCCGCAGGGTGGCCGGCCTGCTGGCGCTGGCGCGGCAGACCGCCGAAGACGGCAATGCCCACGACGTGCTCTGGGCCGTGTGGGACGCGTCCGGCCTGGCCTCCGCGTGGCAGGCGGTGTCCGCCGCGGGCGGCTCCCACGGCGCTGCTGCCGACCGTGACCTGGACGCGGTGTGCGCGCTGTTCGACGCGGCGGCCAGGTTCGCCGTCCGGCTGCCACCGGGATCGCCCTCGCTGTTCCTTGACAGCATGTCCGGCCAGGAGATCGCGGGAGACACCCTCGCGGACCACGCCCCGGACGGCGATGCCGTCCGGATCCTGACCGCGCACCGCGCCAAGGGCCTGGAGTGGGATGTCGTCGTGGTGGCCGGGGTCCAGGAGGGCATCTGGCCGGACCTGCGGATGCGCTCGTCGCTGCTCGGCATGGACGAGCTCATGGACGCGGCCGCGGGCGTGCTCGTGCCGGGCACCGGAATCGACGCCATGGCTGCGGCACTGGCGGCCAAGCTTCTCAACGAGGAGCGCCGGCTGTTCTACGTCGCGGTCACCCGTGCCCGCCGTCAGCTTGTGGTCACCGCGTCGGGCAGCGACGACAGCCAGGAACGGCCGTCCCGGTTCCTGGCCGAGCTGGCCGGCGACGAGATCGAGATCGAAGACGTCGCCGGGGCCGCGCCGCGGTGGCTTTCGCTGCCTGCGCTGACCGCCGACCTGCGCCGGGCCGCGGCCGACCCGGACCGCCCGCCCGCGCTCCGCCGGGCCGCCGCCGCCCAGCTCGCCCGGCTGGCCACTGCCGGGGTCCGTGGCGCCCACCCGCGGCAGTGGTACCAGCTCACCGAGCTGTCCGATCCCGGGCCCATCCCCGCCGCAGCGGACGGCCTGCTGGTCCGGCTTTCGCCATCCCAGGTCGAGTCGTTCCACCGGTGCGGGCTGCGCTGGCTGCTCGAGGTCGCGGCGGGCGCCGGGTCCTCGGACGTGATCCGGCACTTCGGGATCCTCATCCACGCGGCCGCCGTGCTCGCCGCCACCGGTGCCGACGAGGCCATGATCAGTGACCGGATCGACGAGATCTGGCATCACCTGGACTTCGGCAGCCCCTGGTACGGCGAGAAGGAGCGGGAGCGGGCCAGGGTCATGGTGAACAAGTTCCTGGCCTGGCACGCCGGCAACCCAAGGGAACTGGTCGCGGTCGAGCAGAAGCTGCGGGCCCAGGTCGGCGCCGTGGAGATCACCGGACGGGTGGACCGGCTGGAGCGGGACCCCGACGGCCGGGCCATCGTCGTGGACCTGAAGACCGGGTCCACCCCGGTGCCGTCCGCAGACCTGGACCGGCACCCCCAGCTCGGCGTGTACCAGCTCGCCGTCCTGCTCGGGGCGTTCGAGCGGTTCGGCCTGACCGATCCGGGCGGCGCGGAGCTGATCCAGGTGGGCAACGCGAGCCTGTCTGCCCGGGTCCGGGTGCAGCCGCAGCAGGCACTGACCGATGACCCGGAACCGGACTGGGCACGAGAGCTGGTCGAGACCGTGGCGGCGGGCATGGCCGGCCCGTTGTTCGAGGCGCGGGTGAACCCGGGGTGCCGGAACTGCCCGGTCCGGTCCTGCTGCCCCGTGCATCCCGACGGCGAGCAGGTGACCCGGTGAGCCCGCCACGGTCGCTGGCCGCCACGACGCCAGCCCCGGCGCTGTGTGGACGGCGCGCTACCGCCTGGTGCGCGGTTGACGCGCCGCGCCGTGGGGCGCGTGGCCGGAGCGCCGCCCCGCGGGGGACGCCATGAGCACGGTTCGCTACGAGCCCGGGCACCTGGCCCGGCTGCTGGGGCTGCCCGAGCCCACCGCGGAGCAGGCCGAGGTGATCGCCGCGCCGCTGGAGCCGCTCGCGGTCATCGCGGGTGCGGGCTCCGGCAAGAGCGAGACGATGGCTGCCCGGCTGGTCTGGCTGGTCGCCAACGGCATGGTCCGGCCGGAACGCGTCCTCGGCCTCACCTTTACCCGCAAGGCAGCCGCCGAGCTGGGGCAGCGGGTGCGCACCAGGCTCGCGGGCCTGCGCCGCGCGGGCCTGGACGTCACGGGCGGCGATCCGGCGGCTGACCCGCCGGGTGGCCCGGGAGCGGGTGGCCTGCTGGGCGGTGCCGGAGCCGGCTTGCTGGCGGACGGCCCGCTCGGCGCGGCTGGCGGTGGGCTCGCCGGCGGCCGGCTCGCGGACGGCGGGTTCGCGGATCCCAGGTTCACCGGCGGCTTGCCCTCCGGCTCGCGCGAGCAGGGCGGCGGCCCGGCGAGTGGGCGGCTGGGCAGCCGGGCGGGAGCCGAATTGGCCAGCCCAGCCGTGCTTGGCGCCTTGGACGGCCGGGTGCCGGCCGGCCTGTCCGGCGGTGCCGCGGCGCGGGGCGTTGCCAGCGGGCTCGCGGCCGGCGAGCCGCCCGGCGACGACCTGCTGGACGGCGAGCCCATCGTGTCCACCTACCACTCCTACGCGGCCCGGCTCGTCGCCGACCATGCGCTACGCGAGGCCCTGGAACCCACCGTCCGCCTGATCACCCCTGCCGTGGCGTGGCAGCTGGCGGCCCGGGTTGTGGCCGCCTACGCCGGTCCGATGGATGCGGTCCACTGGGCCCCGCAGTCGGTGACCGCCGCCGTGCTTGACCTCGCCGGGGAGCTGGCCGAGCATCTGGCCAACCCCGCCGACGTCTACCAGCACGGCGACTTGCTGGAGGCGGCGTCACGGGCGCTGCCGCGGCTGCCCAGCGCCGTCCGCAAGATCCTGGACTGCCAGCGCACCCGGGAGCAGCTGCTGCCGCTGGTGGCCGGCTATGCCGCGGCCAAGCGGGCCAGGGAGGTCATCGACTACGGCGACCAGGTCACGCTGGCCGCCCGGATCGCGACCAGGCACCGCGAGGTGGGCGCGATCGAGCGTGCCCGGTACCAGGTGGTGCTGCTGGACGAGTTCCAGGACACCAGCTACGCCCAGCTCGTGCTGTTGCGGGCGCTGTTCGGCGGCGGGCACCCGGTGACCGCCGTGGGCGACCCCTGCCAGTCGATCTACGGCTGGCGCGGGGCCAGCGCGGGCAACCTGGCCCGTTTCGCCCGTGAGTTCCCGGCGGGCACACACCCGGCCGGGGTCGCCCAGCTTGCCACCAGCTTCCGCAACACCGGCAAGGTGCTCGACGTCGCCGCGGCGATCCAGCGGGACCTGCGCGACCAGGTGTCCCAGGTTCCCCGGCTGGTGGCGCCACCGGCGCGGGCCGGGCGCGGCGCGGTGGTCTGCGCGCTGCTCGAAACGACCGCCGCGGAGGCCCGCTGGGTGAGCGAACAGGTCGCGGGGCTGCTCCGGCTGCCCGCGGGCATCGCACCCGACGGCGAGCCCTGGGACCGGCCAGGCGTCCAGCCGTCCGACATCGCCGTGCTCTGCCGCAAGCGCTCCCAGTTCGCCCTGCTGCGCGCGGCGATCGAGGCGCACGGGGTCCCGGTCGAGGTGGTCGGGCTCGGCGGGCTGCTCACCGTCCCTGAGGTTGCCGACATCGTCGCCACCCTGCGAGTGCTGCACGACCCGGCGGAGTCCGCCGCGCTGGCCCGGCTGCTCACCGGGCCACGGTGGCGGATCGGGCCCCGCGACCTGGTCGCCCTGGGCAGGCGCGCCAGGGAGCTGGCCCGCGAGCCCCACGACCCGGCCGGCCCCGGCGCGCGTCGCCCCGGAGAACCTGCGCCCGGGGGCGGCCCGCCCGGGCCCGGCGCAGCCGGTCCTCTGGGTGGCCCCGGCCGCGGGCACGCGGCGGGGGGCCGGGATGGAGGCAGCGGCGTAGCGGATGGCGATGATGCGCTGGCGCAGGCGGTCACGGATCTGACCGCGGTGCCCGGCAGCCTGGTGGAGGCGCTGGACGACCTGGGAGACCGTGGCGCGTACTCGGCACGGGGCTACCAGCGCTTCGCCGCGCTGGCCGCGGAGTTGCGGGCGCTGCGCGCGCACGTCAGCCGGCCGCTGCCGGACCTGGTCGGGGAGGTCGAGCGGGCGCTGGGCCTGGACATCGAGGTGGCGGCACAACCGTGGCGGGATCCGGCCGTGGCCCGCGCCGACCTGGACGCGTTCGCGGACGCGGCGGCCGCCTTCGCCGACGACGAGGAGGAACCCACGCTCGGCGCGTTCCTCGCCTACCTGACCGCCGCGGAGGCGGAGGAGTTCGGGCTGGAGTCCGGCCAGCCGAGCGGGGCCAACGCGGTCACGCTCACCACCGTGCACGCGGCCAAGGGCCTGCAATGGGCCGCCGTGGTGGTGCCGGGCCTGGCGGCCGGCCCGCGGGCCTCGGTGTTCCCCGCGAAGCCGAGGGTCACCACGCGGTGGACCGAGAACCCCCGGCTGCTGCCGTTCGCCCTGCGCGGCGATGCGGAGGACCTGCCGGTGCTGCGGGACCTGGAGGAGGCGTCGCGGGAGAAGTTCACCGGCGCCTGCTCGGCGCGTGAGCTGGCCGAGGAGCGGCGGCTCGCCTACGTGGCGGTGACCCGGGCCGCGTACTGGGTCGCCTGCTCCGGCTACTGGTGGGGCGAGGCCGCGTCGCCGCTGGGCCCCTCGCTGTTCCTTGAGGAGGTCCGCGCCTCGTGCGAGGACGGCGGGGGCACCGTGGCGCACTGGACCCCGCCGCCGGAGGACGGCGCGCAGAACCCGGCGCTGGCCGAGCCCGCCGTCGTGTCCTGGCCGCCGGCCGCGGAGGAGCCGCGGCATGCGGCGGTGCGGGAGGCGGCCGCGCTGGTCGAGCGCGAGCTTGCCCTGCTGGAGGAACCGGACGCGGGGGGAACCGCCGGGGCCGACGGCGGGCTGAGCGAGGCGGACGGTGCGCTCGCCCAGGCCTGGTCCCGGGACGCAGGCCTGCTGCTGCGGGAGCTTGCCGAGCGCCGTGCCGGTGCCGGCGTGGCGGTGTCGCTTCCGGCGCAGCTGTCGGTGTCCTCACTGGTCACGATGACGGCCGACCCGGACAGGCTGGCCCAGCAGATCCGCCGTCCGATGCCGCGCCCACCAATGCCGCAGGCCCGCCGCGGCACCGCGTTCCACCGCTGGCTGGAGCAGCGGTTCGGGCAGCAGCGGCTGATCGACCCCACCGACCTGCTGGGAGCGGCCGACGACCCGGCCGACGATCCCGACGACGCCGACCTCGCCCTGCTCAGGGAACGCTTCGAGGCGGGGGAGTGGAGCAACAGGTGGCCGGTGGACGTGGAGGTGCCGTTCGAGACGCTGGTCGCGGGGCGCACGATCCGCGGGCGGATCGACGCCGTGTTCGCCGACCCGGTCAGCGGCGGGTACGACGTCGTCGACTGGAAGACAGGGGAGCCGCCGGCCTCGGCCGCCGACCTGCGCGCCGCCTCGGTCCAGCTCGCCGCCTACCGGGTGGCCTGGGCGACGCTGGCCAGGGTGCCGCTTGACCAGGTCCGGGCGGCGTTCTACTACGTGCGCCACGATCAGACGCTGCGGCCCGCGGACCTGCTCGACGAGGCCGGGCTGGCCGCCCTCATCGAGGAGGTACCGCTCGCCAGGCAGGGGCGCTGAGGCGTCCCTGCCTGGGGCGCAGGCGGGGGAACGGCGCGGGTCAGCCGGCCAGGTGGCGCTCCAGGCTCTCCATCTTGGCGGTGAGCGCACCGGCCGCGCCGGGGCGGATGTCGGCCTTGAGCACCACGCTGACCCGGGGCGCGTGCACGGCGACCGCATCGATGGCCTGCTTGACCACGGCCATCGTCTCGTCCCAATCACCCTCGATCGTGGTGAACATCGCGTCGGTGTGGTTCGGCAGCCCGCTGTCACGGACCACCCGTACCGCGTCCGCCACGTACTCCCCGACAGCTTCCCCCACGCCGAGCGGTGTGACCGAGAACGCGACGAGCATGGCTCCTCCTGGGGTGCCGCGGGCCGGGCCGGGAGCGGGGGGTTCGGCCCAGCCCGCGGGCACCGGTCAGGAAACCGGGAAATTGAAGTAGTGGACGCTCACATACGGCGGGTCACCCGAGGCGCCCGACGAGAACTCCAGGAACACGGTATGCGTTCCGGTGACCTTGGTGATGTTCGCCGGGACGGTGCGCCAGGACGACCAGCCGCCGGTGTTGGCCACCGCGAAGCTGCCGATTGGCGCGTTCGACGGGTTGTCGAGCACCACCTCCACCAGGCCGCTCACGCCGCCCGCCGCGCCGGAGGCTACCCGCGCGTCGAACTGGCTGGAGCCGGAGCCGAAGTTGATCCCCGGATACTCCAGATAGTCACCGCTGGCAAGCTGGGCCGCCTGGTTGCCGTCAACGCCCGGCGGGTTGGTGTCCCCGGTCGCGGCCGTCACCGAGATGGAACCCTGAGAGCCCGAGTAGCAGTCGGCAGAGATGCCGGCGGTCGCGGTCGTGGTGCACTGCCTGCCGGTCGGCGTGGGGCTGGGGGTGGGGGTCGGGGTGTGCGTCGGGGTGGGGCTGGGCGACGGGCTGCCGCCGCTGGTCTGGTAGACCGCGACGTAGCCGACGCTCATCGCTGCCCCTGAACTGGTCGACGCCGAGGGCGAGGTGCACCCGCAGACGCCGTTCGGGAACCCGCCGCCGATCGCCAGGTCGAGGATCAGGAAGAAGCCGTGATCCACCGCTGCCTGCCAGGTGGCCGTCCCGACCTGGCTCTCGGTCGCGGTGAAGTAGGCGGTCCCGTTGAGGTACCAGGTGATCGACTCGTTGCTGGTGTTGGTCCTGTTGATGATGACGGAGTAGGTGTTGTAGCCGGTCTGGCAGCCGGAGCACGACTGCAGGCCACTGCCGAGGCCGGTGGTCTCGTTGCAAGGGCCGCCGGGATCGACACCGCAGTGCAGGGTGCCGGAGTGCTCGGACAGGGCGTTGACGTCCTCCATGACGTCGATTTCGCCGGTGGACGGCCAGTTGGAGCAGGTCATCGTCCCCGACGTGCCGGCGCCGCTGGCCCGGAACCCGGCGCCCAGCATCCAGAACGCGGGCCAGTAGCCCAGGCCGCTGGCCGGGTTGGGCTGCTTGACCAAGGCACTGACCTCAAGCTCGCCACCGGCGGGCGCGGCGAAGTTGTCGGCGACCGTCTCGATCCGGCCCGAGGTCCAGCTTGTGCCGGACTTCACCGGGGTGATGTTCAGGTGGCCGCTGCCGTCTTCGGCCACGTTCGCGGTCGAGTTCGTGTTGCTCTCGACCTCACCGGTGCCCCAGTTGCCGGTGCACCCGCTGCCGTTGTACTGGGTGCCGGTGTCGTAGGTCCACTGCGAGTCGGCGGGTGAGCCTGCCGCACCAGAGAAGCTGTCGCTGAACACCGTCGACCAGCCCGCCGGCGGTGGTGGCACGGTGCTCGCCGAGGCGCGCCACGCGGAGGGGATGACCGTGACTAAGACAGCGAGCGCGGCGAGGACCAGCATCGTGAGACCGATGCGGGCAGAGCGGCGACGGGCGCGGAGCGCGGGGGCGGGACTAGCAGAGCGGGGGCGGGCGCGGAGCGCGGGGGCGGGACTAGCAGAGCGGGGGCTCCAGAGTGAGCGGGGGGTGCTGCGCATGGTGTTCTCCTTTCGGGGCGGGGTGGATCACCTTTCGCAGACCTGTATCGATTACCTCTGCGGGCAGCCGCAGCTGGCCCGGATCACGAGGTGGGTGGACAGGATTTCCGCCCGCGGCGGCAGCCCCCGGTCTTCGATGCGGGCGCGCAGCCGGGCCGCTGCTTTGCGGCCGAGATCCCTGAGCGGCTGGCTCACCGTGGTCACGGCAGGGGTGACGATCCGGCTGGCGTAGATGTCGTCGAAGCCCGTCACCGCGACATCGCCGGGAACGGCCCGGCCCGCCCGCTGGAATTCGCGCATCGCGCCGATCGCCATCTGGTCGTTCGCACAGGCAACGGCCTCGGGCAGTGCGCCGCTGGCCAGCAGGTCACGCGCCGCGGCCGCGCCGCTGGTCTCGGAGAAGTCCCCGTTCAGCACCGGGCTCAGCTGGCAGCCGGGCTGTCCGGCGACGGCCTGCCGGAACGCGGCCAGTCGCTCCTGCGCGTCGGGCGAGTCGGCCGGGCCCGCCAGGAAGCTCAGCCGGCGGTAGCCGTGATCGCCGGTGAGGTGCGCGGCAAGCGTGCGGATGCCGGTCACGTTGTCCACGGCGACCATGTCAAGTTCGCGCTCGCCTGGACGGCCCGCGATGACCACGACCGGGATCCGCCTGGCCAGCGAGCGCAGGCTGCCCGCGGGCATGATCTCCTCCGCCACGAGCAGCCCGTCGACCTTCCCGGACAGCGACCAGACCCGCCGCTGGAACTGCTCACCGGCCTGCCCGAATGTCAGCAGCAGCGAGCACTCGGTGCCGCGCAGCACCGACTCCACGGCGTGCACGACCTCGTCCACGAACAACTGGCCCGCCTGCTCGATGTCGATCTCGTCGGTGCCGCGTTCGAGGGCGGCGAGCCCGATGATGTCCTTGCGGCGCCGGCTCAGCCCCTGGGCGGACCCGTCGGGCACGAAGCCGAGCTGGTCGATGGCGGCGCGGACGCGCTGCTGGGTTTCGGGGTGGACCAGCGGAGAGCCGTGGATCACCCGGGACACGGTCGCGGTGGAGACGCCGGCCAGGTCCGCGACGTCGTACACCGTCGTCATGCCGCCTCACCAGCTCTCCGGGCCGGGGTTCAGCGCTCGACGTTGTAAGCGGTTACAAACGCCGTTGAATGGCACGCTAATGGTCGATGTAAGCGCTGTCAATGGCGGACTCCGCGGCGGGAGCGGCGGTTCCGCGCGCGGAAACTCAGATGAGTTTGCCGGGGCAGCGGGGCTAACCTGGCCCGATGACGGCGGGCGCGATGCAGACGGCAGGCGACGCGGACACAGCAACCGGCGGAACGGCCCTAGCCCGCGAAGTGCGTGGCGCGGAGCAAGCCGGGCGGGCGACCGGGGGGCCGGGGCGGGTTGCGCGCGGCGCGGGCGGGGCCGCCGGCTTGGAGCGGGCGGTGGGCGGCGTGGGTGGCGCCGAGCGAGTGGCACCGGAACTGCGGCTGCGGCCGCCGCGCCCGGCGGACGAGGCGGTGTTCGCGGCCGGCCACCGGGCCATGGCCGCCGAGGGCTTCGTCTTCGGCCTCGGGTACCAGCCCGGCAAGCCGTGGCCGGCCTACCTCAAGGAACTGGAAGACCACCGGCACGGCCGCAACCTGCCCGGGGGCCATGTGCCGGGTACCTTCCTGGTGGCCTCTGTGGGCCAGGAGATCGTCGGCCGGACGTCCGTACGGTTCATGCTCAACGCGTTCCTCGCCGAGCGTGGCGGCCACATCGGGTATGGCGTGCTGCCGCAGCACCGCCGGCGCGGCTACGCCACCGAGATCCTCCGGCAGAGCCTGATCATCGCGCGGGCGGCGGGAGTCGGCCGGGTGCTGGTGACCTGTGACGAGGACAACGTCGGCTCGCGGGCCGTCATCGAGGCGTGTGGCGGGGTGCTGGACTCAGTGGTGACCCTGGATGGCAAGCCACCGGTGCTGCGGTTCTGGATCGACTGACAGACCGCCGGGCAGTTCCGGCCAGCGCGACAGCAGCTCCGGCCAGCGGGACAGCAGCAGCCAGATGGCCAGGCCCAGCGGGTACACGAAATAACCGACCCGGCTGGCGGGCGCCAGCACGAACAGCAAGGCCATCCCTAGCGTCAGCCGCCAGCCCGCCGCGTGCGCAGCTGCGGGCGGGCGGACGATCATCCATGCGCCGACACCCGCCCCGGCCAGCACCATCAGCACCAGCGCGGTCCAGTGGCCGAAGGTCCCGGTGCTCGCGAGCAGGTGACCAGGCAGCAGGCTCGCGGCCGGGCTCACGACCTTGGCCAGGCCCAGCGGGTACAGCACGGTGTTGGCCAGCGCGGCAGCAGGATGGGCGGCCACGGCGGGGCCGTCGATGGCCAGGGCCACGCCGAGCACCGCCGCGGCGAACCAGGTGACGGCGCGCCAGCCCTGGCGGGCAACAAGCAGCACGGCCACCACCGCCACAGCAGGCCATGCGGTCGCCTTCATGGCCGTGGCCAGCCCGAGCGCCAGCCCGGCCGCGGGCGCCCAGCGCCACTGGCTCCTCGA
>Ga0207700_10001839_pt1 | contig 12032 bp, 16 predicted proteins | sample LARL82metaG_FD_184348 | JGI IMG/M metagenome (GOLD analysis project Ga0207700, IMG submission 184348) | Corn, switchgrass and miscanthus rhizosphere microbial communities from Kellogg Biological Station, Michigan, USA - LAR L8-2 metaG... | ecosystem: Host-associated > Plants > Roots >...
TCGTCGCGCTGATGCCCGCCGCGGTACTGTTCGGCGCGTGGGTACTGCGCTCGTACCTAACGAGTGGCCCTCGCTCGATTCGCACGCTCGGCGCATATGGAGGCGTTCGTGAGACGATGGAGATGGGTGTCTCGACGGTCGTTGGCTGGCTCGTGCCTCTCACCTCGGACGATGTGCTCCCAGGTCGCGGTTGGATCGCGCTCCTCGTGCTTCTCCTGCTAGCCATCGTCGTCATGCGTGGCGCCCGTGCGGCACGTGCTTCCGGCGCCGGATCGGCGCTCGCGGCCGTCGGTCTCCTCGCCGCGAGCTATCTCATCGTGCTCATGGCGTCGCGCCTCCTCGCCGATCCGGAAATTCCGTTCGACGAGCGGATTCTCGTTCCAGTCTTTCTTCTCGTGGCAACCCTCGCCGCGCTGGGCGCCGCGGCATGGGCACGTGTGTCGCGGACGCCACTTCGCATTGGCGCGGCTGTGCTGCTGGTTGCCTGGTTGGTCGCCGCGGGGCGCGCGACCGAGGACGATATCGAATGGCTGCTGGATAACGGTCAGGACTTCGCGCAGGCGCAATGGACCGAGTCACCGCTGCTCGCGTGGGCGCGCACGAATGCCTCGCGACAGCCGCTCTACAGCAATTGGCCGGCGGCGATCGTCTTTCACTTGCATCGTCCGGCGCGGGAGGTGCCTAACGATTCGGACGCCAGGATGCTCGGGGCGTTCGCCGACACGGTCCGCGTCCATCACGGCATCATCCTCGCCTTCGATCAGCCCAGCCCGGACCAGATCGGCGTTCCCGAGCTGACGAAGGCCGGCCGCCTGCGACAGGTCGTCCGCCTCGGGGACGGAACCGTGTTCGCCCCGGCCCCCTGACTGCCTGACGTCAGGGAGAATCGAGCGTCATGCCGATTCGCATTGCGCCGTGCGTGTCCGGTCGCACGAAAAAATCGGTGTACCGGCTGTCGTGCTCGATGCGCCAGATATGGACTATGGCCAGGCCGCCATAAATAGCTGTGATGCTGGTCTTGTTCAGACGCGACGTGCGCGCCATGAACTCGACGTCCGACACGCTGCCCGTTCTGCCGATGGTCACGTAGAAGAGTGAGGTGGCAATGCCGCCCGCGAGCATTCCGCGCTCGAATGCGCCAGCGGGCCGGTTGGAATGATGCGGGGCATCGAGAATTCCCTCGTCGATCACCGATTGAACGGTCAGGCCGGCGGCCGAGAAAACGAACTGCTTTCGCGGTTCGAGCGTGGCATCGATACCAGAATAGATGGTCGGTCGCCCCTCGTTCAGGCCGAAACTTGGCCGACCGCCGACGGCATAGGCAGCAACGATGTGCCCACTTTCATGGGCGAGAATGCTCGACGCGAAGCCCGTCGCGAACAGGGACCACCAGCGTCCGCCACTCGCGTGAGATGCAATGGCGCCTGTCTGTTCGGTGCCCTGAGCGGGTGCTGGCCGCACGATGCCGAGCACCAGCATTGCCGCGACGATCGTGAGAAGTATGGCGCGAGCACCGAGCGCCACGCCGCCGCGACCACAGACATGGCCGCGGGGACGGTAATCCTGTATGATCCGTGGCGTTCCGAATTGACCGCTCCTAGGCTCCATGCGCACCAAGCTCTCCGATCTCGAAATCCAACGCGCTCTCGGCCGACTTGCCGGTTGGGCCCGTCGAGGTGATACGCTCACCAAGACGTATACCTTCGTCGCGTTCGCCGACGGCATCGCCTTCGTGAATCGCGTGGCGAAAGCGGCCGACGCCAGCAATCATCATCCCGACATCGACATTCGATACACGAAAATCACGTGCATCTTGTCGACCCACGACGCCGGTGGCGTCACGGAAGCCGATCTCAAGCTCGCCGAAGCGATCGAGAAAGCGGCAGCGAAGTCATAGACCTTCGAACAGGCTTTCAGTCACTGGGCGCGGCTGCGGCACTCCAGCGGCGAAGGCAAATCGTTCCTCTGGCAGCATCGTGAGCTCCTCGAAGCGTCGTTGATGTTGCCGCTGGGTGGCGTGCGCAAGAAACGCTTCACGCTTCACGTTCAGATACTCCAAAACGGGAACACGACAGGTCACCGGCTGGCTCAGCGCCATGAGCTCGGATCCTGGCGCCGGTGGGTCCCAGGCTGTGTAGTAAAGCCGCAAAGCAACGTGCGGTGCCGCTTCGCGAAGTTGATCCGCGTATTCGCTTGCGAGCCCGGCGAGAAAGAAGGCTGCCGTTGCGGCTCGTGATATTGCACGGTGGTCGCGGTGCTGTGTCGGCGCCCCTTCGGGGCCGAAGGTCACGACGACATCCGGACGATGACGTCGCAGGAACATGACGACCTCGCCGATGAGTCGGTCTGCGTCGACTTCCTTCAGCAAGCCATCGCCGTGGCCGGGCGTTGAAAGCGATGTGATTCCGAGTACCGTAGCAGCGGCGGTGAGCTCGCCTCGCCGCAGCGCCGCGAGCTCGGCACGAGACGAGACGGGGATGCCGGAAGCTTTTCCGGCATCCCCGTCCGTTGCACAGAACAGATCTGTTCGATTTCCTGCCGCCGCCAGCTTGGCGATTGTTCCTGCGGCGGCGAATGTCTCGTCGTCCGGGTGCGCGAAGACGCAGCCGAGTCGAAACATCGCGCTCTGTCGTTAGGCGCCGCTAGTTGCGCCGGTTTCCGCCGGTGAGGAGTTGCAGTATCGCGAGGAAGATGTTCAGCAGATCGAGATAGATCCGCACCGCCGCCGGCACGTAGTCGTCGGCGCCGAACTCGCCCGAACGCACGATGCGCCACGTATCGAAGATCAGCAGACCTCCGAAAACGAAGATCGTGCCCGCCGCGAGCCACAGCGACGCCGTCTGATTGTGAAAGAAGAGGTTCAACAGGCTCGTGGCGATCAAAACCCACAATCCGATCGTGAAGAATCCGCCCCACGCACTGAAGTCGCGTCGGCTGAGCAACGCGTACGCGGACAACACACCGAAGGTCGTCAGCGTAAGTAGTCCGGCCTGACCAAGCACACCCGGCTGCATCCGCTCGTAGAACACGAGAAGCGGCGAGATCCAGATGCCTTCGATGAAGGTGAAGAGGAAGGTGAAGCCGAGGTTCTGCGGGAACGTGCGATGATAGCGGAGCGCCATGTAGAGCGGCGCGAGGGCGCACAGGAACGTGATGATGTAGTGATCCCAGACCGCCGTCATCAGGCGTGGCTGCGACACGGCGAACGCCGCGCCCAGCATCGTGACGACGATGCTGGCGAAGACCAGCGAATACGTCCGCCGCACCAGCGTGGCGCGCTCCACGCCACTGCGGACGCGAACCGTTGGTGCAGCAGCACTATACGAGAAGCCCATGTGCGAGCTCAGACTCCGTTTGAGAATCGACGAATATATACCCCGAGTGGTCGCGGAAAGAGCCGCTACGGCCCTCGAGGCTCGAATTGAGAGCTAGGGCTCTCCCTTCTGGCCGCTGCCCGACTTCAACAGCGAGACGTTGCCGTTTACCGTCTCGAGCACGATCTCGCGCGAGGAGCTGCCGATCTGACCCCGGATCCGGTGACTGCTACCGTCTCCTTCGGTGGTAATCGGGAAATCGCTCCGGATAGTTCCGTTTACCGTGCTGAGCTTTACATCGCCATCGACTCCGGCGGGCATCGACGCGGTCGTACTTCCGTTTACGGTCTTGAGTGTGACCTCGTCTTCGGGGCCCAGCGAGTCCACGGACACGCTGATCCTGGCATTCGTGCCTCGGGCGTCAATAGGACCGCCTGCGTGCTCGATGTCAATCGAGCCGTTCAGAGTGCGCGCTCTAACGCCCGCTGTTGTCCCGACCAGCGAAATGGTGCCGTTCATCGTGTGGGCATCGACGGTTACGCCGACGGGCAGCTCGACTCTGATCGAGGCCACGCCATCCCGAGAGCGGTGCTTGAACAGGCTGAACATGTCCAGCCAGGAGTGGCCGGAACCACCGAAGGAGTCGCCGCTGTCGCTGCACTTGCCGCGCGAGCTCCAGAGGGCGCACACATAGACCTCTTCGCCATCCCGTCTCCAGGCGAAGTGGATCGGGTCGGTGCGACCGACCCAATGGGTCGACCCAGAAACCCGGAGCTGACGATCGTGCGCAGGCGCGACGTCGATCCGTCCCGTGACCGTCCGCAAATGGATCGTCGACCCCGGCTCGATCTGCGCTTCCCAGTGAAATGCATCCGGCGCATCATGTGCTCGCCCGCCGCATGCACCAACTGTGCTGAGCAGCGCGAGAACGGAGATGGACGTTCGCATCAAGACCTCGGCTTGTGACCCGTACAAATCTTACGCAAAGGGCGCGTCCCGCCATACGGCAGGCCGCGCCCAGAGATTCCGCTGGACCGACTCTAACCCCGCCGGCGCAGCTCTACGTTGCCGTTCACGGTCGAGAGCTTGATTCGACGGCCCCCACGCCCGAGTCGAGCTCGGAGATGCCGCGGGTCCAAGCGGCCGTTCACCGTTACCGGATAATCCGTATGGAAGCGGCCGTTGACCGTGCTCAGTTCCACGTCCGCGTCCAGGTCGCCAGTAAACTCGGCGACCACCGTTCCGTTCACCGTGGAGAAGTTTAGATCTTCGTCATTATCGAACCGCCCCATGCGCGCGGTGACGCTCCCATTGACTGTCGAGGCATTTACCGGTCCGCCTGACGAAGTCGCCTCGACCTCGCCATTCACGGTCGTCGCCTCGACTTCCGATGTTGCGCCGTCCACCGATACCGCGCCATTCACCGTCGATACGCCGACCTTGACGCCTCGCGGCACCGCGACGCGAAACTGAACGCTGACGTCGTTGTTTCGCATGTTGTGCGACTCGTTATGCGTTTCGTAGCCATTCTCGTCGCAATCCGTGCGGTCGTTCCAGATGGCGCAGATCACCACATCCTCGTCGTTCGGCCCATACTTGTGGACCTCGAAGCGAACCGACTCGGGATCGCTGCGACGCCACTGCCGTGTCGCGGTCACCTCCACGCGGTCGCTGTTCGACGCGATCACGTTGATCTCACCACTGAGATTTCGTACGCGAATCCAGTGACCCGATGGAATGCGTGCCGACCAGGTGAACGCATTCTGCTCCGTCTGTCGTTGTGCGCCGAGCGGCGCCGCGCCGAAGACGGAAAGACCCATGAGAGCAATCACGCCGCGTCGCATTCGAGCTCCTGATACGGTGGTAGCCGGTTGCCAGCCAATCAGTCGAGTGTCCGTCATCGCTCGCCCGAGTCGCGGCTCATGCGCAGGCGCACATCGCCGCTCACGGTCGTGACATCCAACTCGCGTCCCCCGCGACCGATCCGCGCTTCGATGCGACGGCGGCTCGTACGGCCACCAAGGGTCAGTTGAAAGTCCGAGTCGAGTTGACCGCTCACGCTGCTCATCGCCAGATCCGCATCGAGCGATCGCGGAAGCTGAAGCTTCACGTCGCCGCTCACCGACTTGAATGATAGCGGACCACGGCCGGAGAGCGCCTCCACCGACGCCTCGATCTCACCACTCACTGTCCGGGCCTCGATCGAGGAAGCGCGCAGCCGCTCGAGACGAACGTCGCCACTCACCGAATTGGCTCGCACGGCGCCCTCGGCGCCCTCGACGTCGACGTTACCGCTCACCGAGGTTGCGTCGATCTCCACCCCGGATGGGAGTTTAATCTCGAGGTTCATGCTTGCCGAGCCCCAATCGTGGTTGTCGTCGCTGTGGTGGTGATAGCCGTTGCCATCACACTCGTCGTCCGAGTCGACGCGCACCACACACACGATTATGCCGTCGGAGGACTCCGTCACCTGGACGTTGAGCCGGTCCGCCGATCGGCCGCGGCGGATGCCGACGACTTCGACGCGACTCGACGAAGATGGCGTCACGGTGATGTCGCCGTTGATGTTTCGCGCGTGCACCGTCTGGCCCGCCGAGAGCCGACGCTCCCAACGGAAATCGCCATCACGGTCCTGCGACTGCGCGACACACGGAGCACAGAGCAGCGTCAGAGCGAGTACTGGAGCGAGGCGCATGGGATGTCGTCGTTAGGTGTCAACCGGAAAGCCGTCGGTTAGCGACGCGAGGATCCACGAGAACTGATCGTGATATCCCCCGAGAAAGTTTCTGCCGAGATGCGAGCAGCGCCGCCGCCGATGTCGAAGGTGAAGCGCTTCGCCTGCCCGCTGCCGACGGAGTGTTCGCCCGGGCGCAGGGTGATGGGGAAGTCGGGGCTATCCAGTGCGCCACTCCATGTAGACACGGAGAGCTGAGCACTGGTATTCCCGGGAATGCCGAGCCGGATGTCGCCGGAGTGCGCACTGAACTCATAGCGGCCGGATGGATCGATGCCGCCTTCGTACGTGAGATCTCCGCTCGTCGTGTGCGCTCGCACGTATCGACCGGCGGCATTGTGCAATTCGATGCTGCCGCTGACGGTCTCTCCCTCGAAGTCGCCCCTGAAATCACTGAGGCGAATGTCTCCGCTCACCGATTTGATCTGCACGTCCCCATTCACGTTGTGCGCTTCGATGTCACCTGACAGGCTAACGATGTCCAGGCGACTCCCGGCGCCATCGACCTTGACGTCGCCGCTCTGGGAGTGCGCATCGACTTCACCAGCAGTGCCGGAGATGGAGATGTCGCCGGACTGCGCGCGCGCCACGATTCGCACGCCAATCGGTACCGTCACTTCGAAGCGTGATTCACCGCCGCCACCGTAGCCACCGGCCGGCTGCACGGTGACGCGCGAGGAGGTCGCATCCAGGCGAACACCGCGGTCCTCGCTCGTCGCGTGGATATGGATCTCGTCGCGATCCCACGCGGTCACCACGATGTCACCGCTGGCGAGCGTCATCGAGACCATGCCGCGCCGATCGAATGCAAATGTCGTGTCCACGTTCGAGCGGTCGCGGTCGTAATCCCGCCGTGAGTGCTGCCCAGCCGCGGGCACCGCGGCGAGCGTGACCAGCCCGAGCGACAACACGTACGACAACAGACGGGAGAGCAGGGAGTTTCTCATTCTTTGATCACGAGCTGTGTGTCGGAAGCATCGTCGCCGTCCGGAGTAGCTCGACTTTGGTTTCAAGAGCGTTGTTGAGCGATTCGATCAGATACCGCGAGGCCGGATCCTTCACCAGCGCCAGACGACACTGCGCGATGGCATCGTCGATGACCTTCAGATTCCGCTCGATGACGTTGATTGTCGCAGGGTCGAGTTGTGCGCGCCGCCGCTCGACGAGGGCGTGCAGCCGCGCGATCTCCCGCGAATACACCTGCGCCTCGTTCGCGTACGCCTCGGCGGCACTCACCTTTCGGTTCACGAGACGCACGGCCGATGGCGTAGCCGGAACCGCGCTCGCTTGATTCGACGCTGCACTGGCCCTGGTGGTCGCGCTGTCGACCGGACGCGACGCCATCGTCTGCGCCGGAGGCGCGCCGCCGATGGTCACGCCACGTGCCGAATCGGCAATGACCGGCGGATTGCCGGCCGTCGTGACCGGCGCGAGATGGCTGCGCATCGTTAGGTAGTACGTCGTCAGCGATGTGAGGGCGACGAGCACTGCCGCGGCGGCCGCCATCGGAGCCCACCGGCCCCATTTACGCTCGCGCCGCACGAAACCGTTCTCTCTTGTCGGTAACGGGATCACCGGCGCGTCGATACGGCGCGAGATGCCTTCCCACAAATCGCGGCCCGGCTCGAGCAGTGGCAGGTTCGACGCATCGATCCGCAGCTTTCGCACATCCGCGAGGACAGAACCACAATCCGCGCAGCTCAGGGCATGCGCCTCGAGCGCCGCCCGCGTCGGCTCGTCAATCTCACGCTCCAACAGATCCGCGAGGCGCTCCGCGAATTCGTCGCACTGTAAGTGAATCGTCATCGGTTCAGCGCCTCCCGCAAAAGAAGCCGCGCGCGGTGGAGCTGCGCTTTCGTTGCTCCAGTAGTCACGCCCAGCATCTCGGCAATCTCCTCGTGTTTGTAGCCTTCCACGTCATGCAGCACGAAAACCCGTCGTGCACCCGGCGGCAGCTTTCCGATTGCCGCTTCGAGATCGAGCAGATCGCCCGGCGGCAACGGCATCCCAACGGTACCCGAGATGCTGCTCGACGCAACCGAATCGACACCACCGTTCTCGTCCTCTGATTCTTCGAAGCGGGACTGCCGCCGACCGTCGCTCTTTCTTGCGTTCAGGACAACGTTCACTGTCATCCGGTGCAGCCACGTTCCAAACGAGCTTTCTCCCCGAAACAGGTGCAGCTTTTCCCACGCCCGAACGAAGACGTCCTGCGTCAGCTCTTCTGCCCGCTGCCGATCGGCCACCATCCGCGCGCATAACGAGAAAACCCGATTCACGTGCTCGCGGTACAATCGCTCGAACGCGTCGCGGTCCCCCGAAGCAGCGCGAGCTATATCGGAATCGCCGTTGTTCTTCGGAGTTGTCGATGCTTCGATGATCGCCACTGCCGTCATGGATCGTGGGGTCTCCATCCAGACAGTGGATGAGATACCACGAGCACCGGAAAGGTTTGAATCGCCGAACGAATCGGCGGCCGCGCGCAACTCAGCGCTCGGCCAAGACTTGCAAGAGATCCCCGGCTCGTTCGAGGTATCGGCCGGGTTCGGCGACCGCCAGCTGATCGCGGGTGAATGGACCCCAGAGAGCTGCGATCGTGAGCACACCGGCCGCGTTGCCCGACTCGATGTCATGTACTGAATCGCCGACGAACAGAGCCTCATCAGGCTCGTAGCCAAGTCGATTCAGCGCCGTCAGTACGGGTTCGGGATGTGGTTTGTGTCTGGTGCAGGCGTCGCAGCCGACGATCGTGTCGAAATAGTTGGCCAATCCGACATGCTCGAGGCCGCGCCTGGCCAGGGCGTCCGTCTTGCTCGTGACGACCGCAAGCGGATGACCTCGAGCTTTCAGTGCCGCAACCGTCATCGGAACGTCATCGTAGCACCGCACGAGACGGTCGTGATTCGCGAACTGGTGCTCTCGATAGGCGGCGATGAACCGGTCGATGCTTTCCACGTCAGTCGCATAGTGCTCGAACATCGTTCGAAGCGGCGTCCCGACTCCGGTGAGCCACTCCGCGTCCGACGGGGCCGGTGCCTGGCATTTGTCGAACGCGTACCGCATCGACGCAAGGATCAGCTCGATCGAATCGATGAGCGTCCCATCCAGGTCAAACAGAATTGCTCGGGGCCGCGTTGCCGCTCGATGTCGAGGTCGTGGAGTGCCGGGCTGATTCAGCATGGCGAAAACTACCCGCCACACCATGAAATCGGGCGTTGCGACCTGCCGAATTGCTACAAGGGACACTGGACTCACCGTGATGCCGAGTACAGATTCTGCCCTTACGTAACGTAGTAATCGGATAAGCCGTCTTTAGCGGCCGGAGCATCCCGCCCGCTGCTGAGCCGGTGCCGTCCGGTATTTGTGTCGAAAGGATGGCCTTGCCATGACCTTCCTGCTGTTCGTAAGCGCCGCGGCGCTCACACTCATCCACCCCGACAGCACGCGAAACTCGGCGTCCACAGCGCCGCGGAATGGCGCGCCTGTCGCCACGGACAGTCTCGTTCTCATCAAGAGCCGCCGCGAGCTCGTCGCCTACTATCACGGCGATCCGGTCCGCACGTACTACGTTGCGCTCGGTCGGAGTCCGATCGGAGACAAAGAGCGAATCGGCGACAACCGCACGCCCGAGGGGCTGTTCTACATCGAGGGCCGCAACCCGAACAGCCGCTATCATCTTTCGCTTCGCATCTCTTATCCGGATGCCACTCACCGCGCACGGGCCGCGAGGCTCGGTGTCGAACCAGGTGGTGACATCATGATTCACGGACTGCCTGACGAGCAGGCGGCATTTGGCCCTGCGCACCGCGATTACGATTGGACCAACGGCTGCATCGCGGTCACGAATAAAGAGATCGAAGAGCTCTGGCGCGTGGTCAGAGACGGAACGCCGATTCAGATCAAGCCCTGAGCATCGGCGCCCCAGCCTCAATCAACACAGCTCCAGGTCGTAGGCCGCCCGGGGATCGGATTAGCATATCCGATCCGCGGTAGCACTTGGGCGGCGCCGAGCCACAGGCCCCACAGGATCAGTAGAAGCGCCGCGAGGTGCCGTTGGGGCATCTGATAGCGGAACGTCGCCTGCGCGGTCCAGACACCGCCGACGACGAGAACGAGCACTGCTGCCAGGTACCCCCAGAGTGTCGCGCCGCACGATACGTCGTATGGCCAGCAGACGATGGAAATGGCGAGGCAGACTACCAGGGTCAGCCTGAAGTAGACGCCGAACGAGGCACCTGTCGTGTCCTGCCGCTCACGCTCGCGACGTTCGGCGTCCCGCTTCTGGCGTATCTCGGTGGGGCTGGGTTCTGGCGGAAGACCATCGAATTCCCGCTCGATCTTCCGCAGCTCGACCGCCCAATTGATCTCACTCAGCGGAGCCTCCTTTCTGAAGGCTTGGTGGGTCTCTCTTTCGACTGATCCGGTAGACCGACGGCAACGCACTGCCTCGCGTTGGCCCCAGGCGGACGATGTGATCAGTGAGAGAGAGCCGAAGACGCAGCGGCGCGTCTCTACGCCTCACACGGAGCATCCACAACGGATGAATCCGCCGTGTCTCCGATCACCCGCGCGGCGCGTCCGAAAAAGGGCTGGCCCCCATTACCGATAGGCGATTGCCCCCGTGCGAGAGCTGAACGCTCGACGCGAGCCGGTTGTCATGACCACGCAACCTCGTGCCCTTACAGTCGTCATTGGCTTGATGACCGCGACCGCCTCTGCCTATCCCTCTCTCGCCCACGGACTGGCGACGCTCGACGCATTTCCACTGGCCGGTGCCCTTCAGATCGCGCCCGACCAGCCAGGTGTCGACTTCGATGCGCTCGAGCGTGCGCGAGTTGTCCTCGTACAGTCCTGGCGAAATGATCTCACTCCCGAGGAAATCACGCTCACTCCTCAGGGTGGAGTGACGATCGTGTGGCGTCGTGCTGGCTGGGCGCTCGAACTTATCGTCGATCCTTTTGCGCTGAGCGCGTTCCGCCTCGACTCGCCCTCCAAGATGGTCGAGTGGACGCGCGCCGGATCGGAGGCGACGGTCGCCGATGCAAAGGCAGCACTCGCCGCAATGGCTGGCGACAAAGCGAAAGCGCCGCAAGCAGCCGCGTCCTGATCAAGGCAGCTCCGCCGTTGATTCCTCCTGGTAAGCGGGCGACGATTACAGATCGTTGCCCGTTCGAGTATCGGAGGAGGATTGAAGGACATCATCGAGCGCGTTCTCGCCCAACTGGTCGGACTGCGGATGTGGGGCCTCAGCCGCGAAGCAGATCTCCTCGTCGTTCAATTCGGCGATCGTCGACAAGTCGGTGAGCGAACGGTGGGTTCGTTCACGCTCCAGATCGCATGTGCGTGGCGAGTTGCGGGCCCAACATCGATTCTCGCAGCGTCCGGCGATCTTTTCACTCCTGCTGATCCCGATGCCGAACTGGAGACCTTCGATTGGGATGTTCCGGGCGCGAGCTGGTGGGATGTGCAAATGCAGGAAGTAATGCGCATGCTCGAGCCGGAGAAGACCGTCACCACGTTCATGGCCGACTCATACGGCGGAGTGCGTCTGGTCTGCACCGGTGGCGTCGAGCTGGAAGTGTTTCCCAACAGCTCGCCGGCAGCTCACGTCGAAACCGAGTTCTGGCGACTCATTCGTGGCGGTCAGACCGACGATTACCTGATGGTCGGTACATCGGGGATAGAGCTCGTCCAGCCGACATGAGCTCGAAGGAATAGAACTTCCGCTTGTAGACAGCCGTAGTAGCGAGGGATCCATAGGAGACGAGCCATGCGCAAACCGACAAAACGATCGCTCGATACAGCACTCGAACAGATCATCGGGCACATTCCCGCCGAGCACACTCCCGAGCCGAAAGCAGAGGCGGAGAAGACGAAGCCGAACATCATCGGCCGTCGCGACGAGCGGGGCACGCCATACCCAGGTGATTTTCCCAATCCGGCGAGCGACCGCAATCGCGGCTGTTTCTGACCCGCTGCATAAC
>Ga0207700_10001841_pt1 | contig 12022 bp, 12 predicted proteins | sample LARL82metaG_FD_184348 | JGI IMG/M metagenome (GOLD analysis project Ga0207700, IMG submission 184348) | Corn, switchgrass and miscanthus rhizosphere microbial communities from Kellogg Biological Station, Michigan, USA - LAR L8-2 metaG... | ecosystem: Host-associated > Plants > Roots >...
TGAACTTGTGCCAACTGAAGCTCCCGCCCTTGCGACGCGCCCCGGAACCGGCCCATCTCGGGATTTGTCGCCACGTCCCTGGTCAACAGCGCGCTAATCATGGCACGCCGGGGCATAGCGGCATGCCGTTATCGGCCGTTCTCGACCTGCGTGTCTGTGGAGGATCCGCAGGCAGGAGGCGCGCCCTCACCCAGGGTTACCGCTTGCCTGTCAGGGTTCAGGCAGCCGGTACACCCGGCGCGCGTTCTCCGCACCGATCATCCGCGCCACCCGGATGGCGTCGCCCGCGCTCCAGTCCCCCGTTTCGACCCACCCGCCCAGCACGTCGGCGGTGGCCCGGCGCCACCCAAGCGCGCCGAGATAGTGCAGCTCAGCCGGGCCGGCCGCGTCGGAGGAGAACAGCACCTTGGCGAACGGCGCGAGTTCCAGTGACTCGGCGACCACCGCGGCGGCACGGGCCCCGACGTAGTGCAGCGTCATGCCCACGTCCAGGTACACGTGCGGGTAGGCCTGGGCAAGGGCGGCGGCGTTGCGGTGGAACGGGTAACAGTGCAGCAGCATGACCGGCACCCCGCGGGGCTCGCACCGCTCGATGAAGCCGCGCAGCCACAGCGGGTCGCTGCGGCGCAGGTCGCAGTCGGGATCCCCGAAACCGGTGTGGAACTGCACCGGCAGCCCGCGGTCGACCCCGGCCCACAGCACGTGCCGCAGCAGCACCGGGTCGGTGACCCGCACGGGCCGGCCCGCCTCGATCTCGCGCAGCCAGCGGCCCGCGGACTCGGTCACCGCCGCGGGCAGCGGCGGGTCGGGGTCGAAGTCCAGGCCGTGCCGGTAGGCCATGATGCTCTTCAGGCCGAGCGCATGACGTGTCCGGTCCCACAGGGCCTCGCGGTACCGGCCGGCGAACCCGGCCGCGGTGCCGTCCCCGGCGGTGATGGCCTGTTCGGCCACCTGCTCCAGCCGGACGATCTCGCACGTCTGGCCGCCGGACGCCGCGGCCATCTCCGGCAGGCTCAGCATGGTGTCGAGCACGTACCCGGTGTCGATCAGGAAGCAGGCCACGCCCGTCGCACGCAGCAGCAGCCCGGTGGCCTGCTCCGGGCCAAGCTCGGCCCGCCGGGCCAGGTACTCCTCCGCCGGGGCGGACGGCGCCAGGCCGAGCACGGGCGCGCACCAGCGGCGGATCGCGAAACCGAGCTGGGAGTCGAACTGCGTCGTGCCCGGTGGCGCCGGGCGGTCCGACTCGGTGATCTGCTCCTCGAACGCGGCCCGTGGCACGTCGCTGCCCAGCGCCTGGTGGACGTGGTGGTCCACCAGCGCGAGCGTGCCGACGGCCTCGCCGACCGCGGCATGGTCAGCCATCGGCGCCCGATGCCCGGTGCCGCCTGCCGCGGATCACCACGAAGGCCAGCAGCGTGAACAGCGCGGCGATGACGGTCTGCACCCACACCGCGGTGTCCGGCACCCGGGCCTTGTTCACGTGTGACATCGCTTTCGGCAGTCGCTGGTCGAGCCCGGACACGAAGATCAGCCGGGCGGATGAGTAGTTGTACACCACCGTGATGAACAGGAAGAACAGCGCGAGGATGATCGCAGTGATCTTACCCGCCACGCTGCCGAGCCCCATGGCGACCACCCCGGGCACGTCGGCGGGGAAGTGGCAATCGGGAGTTCAGCCCCCGTTCTCCGGCCACAGCCGGATGCTGCGGCCCGCCGCGTCGAGCACCAGTTGGGCGTCGATGACCGCCCGCGTTTCCGCGACCCCGAACGCGGGCCATTCGCAGACGAACTCCAGCGGCCCGGCGGGCGGCAGCGGCCATGCCCACCAGCGGGAGACGTGCATGTGCAGGCCGCCGCCGCTCATGTATGCCCGCAGCACCGGCCCCGTCGGCTCGGCCTCGTAGCCGCCGTGCTCCCCGAAGACCTTGCGGCCGTCGGACAGCAGCATCCCGAGGCGGAACGACCGCCGGATCATGCCCCGGTCCGGCCTGGGTTCGCGGTCTCCGGCCGCGCCGGGCGGCCGGAGGCGCGCGGTCACGAACATCTCGAAGCCCTCGGCGTAGGCGGACAGCCCGGTCACCGCCACGGCGACCTGGTCGGTACGCCCGAGCATCAGTGTCTGGATGGGGACGATGCCGGGGACCTCCGCGTTGGGCAGGTCCCACGGCCTGTGCGGCGCGGGTGACTCCGGCTCGATGTCCGGCAGTTCGTCAAAGAAGCCCATTCCGCCACTGTCAACCGCCCCCCGCCCCGCCGCAACCGGTTAACGCCGGGGGCAAAGCATGCCCCCAAAAATGAGTAATGCTCAGTCATGCAAATCCCCAAGAGAGTCGCTTAGATCTGTGGTAGGCGGGCCGGGCGGTGGCCCGCACAAACAGAAAGCAGAGGACACGTGAGAAGACTGCGGCAGGTAGCAGCCGGGGCCGTGTGCGCCGCGGCGGTCATGCTTCCCCTCCTTGGCACCGGCGTAGCCCAGGCGGCCACGCCAACCCCGCTCACCCTCAAGAACGGCTGGACCAACGCTCCGTTTGGCACGTCCAACGCGGCGGTGGTCAACATCTCCGGGATCGTCCACTTCAAGGGCGCGATTGCGACCACCGGCACCAACCCGGTCCCGTTCACGTTGCCGGCGGCCTTCCGGCCGGCAACAAGCGTGTGGGTCCCGGTGGACCTGTGCGACGCCACCAACGGCCGTCTGGTCATCCAGCACAGCGGGGTGGTGAGCGTGGAGGCCGAGGGCGGGACCTTCTCCAACGCCCAGTGCTTCACCTCGCTCGACGGGGCACAGTTCGCCAAGTCGGCCACGTCGTTCACGAACCTCACCTTGAAGAACGGCTGGACCAACGGGGCCTTCGGCGCCTCCAAGGCTGCGGTGCGCACCATCAACGGGGTCGTCTACTTCAAGGGCGCGATCGCGACCACCGGCACCAACCCGGTTCCGTTCACACTGCCCAAGGCATTCCGCCCGGCCACCAACGTCTTCGTCAAGGTGGACCTGTGCAACGCCACCAACGGCCGCCTGTCCATCGCGCCCAGCGGCGTGGTGACGGTGCAGGCCGAGGGCGGGACCTTCTCCAACGCCCAGTGCTTCACCTCGCTCGACGGGGCCTCGTTCGCCAAGGCGCCAGCGTTCTTCACCAACCTCACGCTGAAGAACGGCTGGACCAATGCCCCCTTCGGCACCTCCAAGGCAGCGGTGCGCGGCATCAACGGGGTCGTCTACCTCAAGGGCGCCATCGCGACCACCGGCACCAACGCGGTGCCGTTCACCCTGCCGGCGAACTTCCACCCGGGCACCGACGTCTACGTCCCGGTGGACCTGTGCAACGCCGCGAACGGCCGCCTGCACATCACGCACAGCGGCGTGGTGGACGTGGAACCCGAGGGGAACTTCTCCGACGCACAGTGCTTCACGTCGCTCGACGGAGTCTCGTTCGTTCCCTAATCCGGCACGGATGCGGTGGACCTCCCGCGCGTCGCGGGAGGTCCACCGCGGGGGGCAGAAGGCCGCTGCTGGAACAGGCGGACACGGGTGCGCGGGACATCGGTGGCCACCAGGATCAGCCGGGCGGCGGTGAGGGCGATGATCATGCCGAGGAACCACCCGTAGCTGGCGGTCCAGGCCCGCCCGTCCAGCGGCCAGAGCAGCCGCACACCCGGCGGGCCCTCGGCGATGTCCCGCGCGAGATGAAGCACAAGCCCGGTCACCACCCCGGCCAGCACGGCCCGGTGCCGGCGGCTGACGGCGGCCGCAACGGCGAACACCGCGACCGTGGCAAGGGAATGGGCGACCGGGCGCTGACCGTCGTCGCCCAGCAGCCCGAGGTAGAGCGGAATGTGGTCAAGGTCGATGGCCACCGAGGCGACCAGCGCCGCTACGTAGAACCGGCGCGGCGCATCGATGAGGCACGCCAGCACCATCAGGCCGAGGGCAGCGGTGGCCATGTGGGCGACCTCATCGAGCAGGCCGGTGCTCACCAGACCAAACGGAACCCTGCGGTCCACCGCGTCGAAGGCCAGGGCCACCCCGGCCAGCAGCAGCGGGCCGGCCCATCTCCCGATCCGACCCTGCTCACCTGGCCACATCCGACGAGGCTACCCACCCTGCCCCGCTCCCCCGTCCTCATGCCCAGCGTCACGACCGGTGTCCCGCCACACCGGCGGCCGGCCTCGCCGTGTCGTCAGCCCGGGCGCCATTCATGGTCCAGCACGGCGTACAGGAGATCGTCGGTCCACTCGCCCTTGGCCCAGGTGCTTTCGCGGAGGTGCCCCTCGCGCCGCATGCCCAGCCGCTCCAGCACGGCGGCCGAAGCCGGGTTCCGCGCGTCGCAGTAAGCGATGACCCGGTGCTTGCCCCTGACGGTGAACAGGTAGCCGAGGAGCAGCCGGGCGGCCTCGGTGGCGTAGCCGTGGCCCTGATACCGCTCGGCGAGCGTGAACCCGATCTCACACTGACGGGGGTCATCGGCATGCGGCATGGCCGCGCAGTCGCCGACCAGCTGCCCGGTCGCCCGCAGCACCACCGCGAACTGGAACCATTCCCCCGCCGTATCGGGATGGTCGTTCATTATCTCCCGGACGAAGCGCTCGCCCTCTTCCCGCGGGTACGGCGCGTCCCAGCTCTGATAGCGAGCGACCGCCGGGGACGAGCGGTACGCCACGAACTCCGTCACGTCCCCGGGGTTGAACCGGCGCAGCGCCACGCGCTCCCCGGCCAGCTCGGTGAAGGTCTCGTCGGGCACGGTGGCTCCTGGATCAGATCTTGGTGAAGTGCTCGAAGCACTCCGCGGCCGTGTCCATGTCCGCGAACTCGGCCGCCTCGGACCGCTTCACCGCCAGGTAGGCGCGGCGGCGCAGGTCGCCGAGGGACTCCATCAGCAGTTCGTCGGCCTCCAGGGCGTCCAGCGCCGCACCCAGGGATTCGGGGAGGCGGCGGGCACCACGGGCCGATCGCTGCGTAGCAGAAAGTACCGCAGGGTCGACGTTCACGGCCTCGCCCGGATCCAGCTTGCGCCGGATCCCGTCCAGGCCCGCGTGGATGACCGCGCCCAGCGCGAGGTAGGGGTTGGCGCTGGAGTCGGACGGCTTCAGCTCCAGGTTGACCGACTTGGCGCGGTCGTCGCTCATCGGCGAGCAGATCCGCACCGCCGCCTCCCGGTTGTCCATCCCGTAGACGGTGAAGGCACTGCTCCACATCTGCGGCACGAGCCGCCGGTAGCTGTTGACGGACCCGCAGGTCAGTGCGACCAGCGCGGGCAGGTGCGCGAGCAGGCCGCCGATGAAGTGGTACCCAGTGGCGGACAGCCCGTACTGGTCCCCGGCGTCGTAAAAGACCGGTGTCGGGCCCAGCGCGCCGTCCGGGCCAACGTCGCGCAGCGAGATGTGCAGATGCGCGCCGTTGCCGGCCTGGTCGGGGATGGGCTTGGGTGCCAGGCTCGCCCACATCCCGCGGCGAAACGCGGTACCCCGTACCGCCTCCCGGTACAGCACGTGGTTGTCGGCGGCCCGCAGCGCGGGCGCGTACCTGACGGTCATCTCCTGCTGGCCGTGGCCCAGCTCGGGGTAGTAGTGCTCGGGCCGCAGCCCCTGGGCGGTGAGCGCGCCGAGCAGGTCCATGGCGAAGTCGTGTGCCAGGTGGAAGCCGGTGGCCGAGTAGCACAGGCTGTCGTCGTTGGGCACCAGCCGGTCGGGGCCGCCGCCCGGGTCGCTTTCCCGGCGGCCGAGGGTGAACTCGGGCTCGAACGCGGCGGTCACCGCATAGCCCTCGCCGGCCGCGGCGGCGATGGCCTGCTTCAGGTAGGTGCGCGCGCACCCGTCCCAGGGCTCCCCCGACGGCAGGACCTGGTCGGCCAGCATCGCGCCCGCGCCCGGGGCATACGGCAGCGGCACGAACGTGGCCGGATCGGGCATGATGCGCACCTCGCCGACCGGGCCCATGCCGTCCACCGGCTGGAGGTGGTCCAGCATCGACATGGCCATCATGGCCACCGTGTGGCCGATCCCGGTCACGATGCGGGCCGGCAGCATCGCCGCGGTCGCTGCCTTGCCCCGGATGATGCCGCCGTGGTCGGCGTAGAGGAACCAGACCAGCGAGACGCTCTCCTCGTGCGCTCGTGCGGTAACCCGGGCGATGGCCTCACGGCCGGCCGCTGGCAGCAGCGGCGGGCGGTCTCTGCGTTCACTCATGCAACAGAGGTAGCATGATCGCCCGGATCCGCGAAAGAGCCCTGCCCGCGGCCCTGCCAGCAGGCCGTCCGCGCCCCGCCCCCGAGGCGCGCCGGCACCCCAGCGTCAGGCGCGCCGGCACCCGCCCAGGGTGCGTTGACACCCGTGGACTGATCACCTAGATTCGCCCGTGTTCGGGCTAAGAACCTCTGTTCGCGACCCGCACAAGGCGGCACGTAGCCAGCCCACGGCCGAGGAGATCCCATGGCGTTCCTGGAGGAGTCAACCTGGCGGGGGAAGGTCTACTCGGGCGGATGGAAGACCGCCGCGGGCGGTGACGCACCGGTCACCGAGCCGGCCACCGGCGCGGAACGGCCGGGGCTGCAAGCCGCCGGGCCTTGGCGCTGGCGGCGCACCGAAGGAGACACGCCACGGCAGGCATGCGCACCCAGGTAGGCATCGTCGGCGCCGGCCCCGCCGGGCTGCTGCTGTCGCATCTGCTCGCGCTGCGCGGCATCGACTCGGTGATCGTGGAGATCCGCAGCCAGGCCTACTGCGAGGCGCGGCAGCGTGCCGGAGTACTGGAGGACGGCACCGTCCGGCTGCTGCGCGAGGCCGGGCTGGCCGACCGCCTGGACCGCGAGGGCCTCGAACACGGCGGCATCTACCTGCAGTACGCCGGGGAGCGGCACCATCTGGACTTCCGCGACCTGGCCGGCGGCCGGACCGTCACCGTCTACGCCCAGACCGAGGTGGTCAAGGACCTGATCACACGGCGCCTGGCCGACGGTGGGAAGCTGGAGTTCGAGGTGTCCGGCACCGCGGTGGCGGATCTGGACACCGACACGCCGGTGCTGTCCTACACGGCGCCCGGCGGCCGGCGGCACGAGATCACCTGCGAGGTGATCGCGGGCTGCGACGGGTTCCACGGCATCTGCCGGCCGGCCATCCCCGGCCGGTTGTCCACCGTGTGGGAGCGCGGATACCCGTACGCCTGGCTGGGCATCCTGGCCGAGGCGCCACCCGCCACCGACGAGCTGATCTACGCCCACCATCCCGACGGCTTCGCCCTGCACAGCATGCGCAACCTGCAGACCAGCAAGCTGTACCTGCAGGTGGACCCGGACACGCGGGCCGAGGACTGGCCGGAGGCGCGGATCTGGGAGGCGCTGCAGGAGCGGTTCGCGCTTCCCGGCTGGGCGGTGCAGGAAGGCCGTGCCCTGGACATCGCGGTCACCCCGATGCGCAGCTTCGTCAGCGCGCCGATGCGGTACGGGCGGCTGTTCCTGGCTGGCGATGCCGCCCACATCGTGCCGCCGACCGGCGCCAAGGGGCTGAACCTGGCCATCGCCGACGTTGCGGTGCTCGCCGACGCCCTGACCGAACTGCTGTTGCGCGGGGATCGCCGGCTCGCCGACGCCTACTCAGACACCTGCCTGAGCCGGGTCTGGCGGTCCACGCACTTCTCCTGGTGGATGACCACGATGCTGCACCGCACCCCGGGCGCCGACCCGATGGAGGCGGCGCTGCAGTTGTCCCAGTTGCGGTACGTGACCGCGTCCCGCGCCGCGTCGGTGACCCTGGCCGAGAACTACGTCGGCTACCCGCCGCTGCGCTGATCTTTCTGCACTACGCGCCCCGTGGCCCGTGCCTTCCCCGCCGCGCGGCCGCCCGGGGCGGGACCGGGACCGCGCTCGCCGCGCCGGGCCGCCGCCCGCGCCGCGATCGTGGCCGGGCTGACGTCCGGCTTCAGCCCGTCCTCGGCGGCGAACCAAACCGGGCAGCATATCGATGGGTTTCGCGGGCATGATGCGTCTTCACTGGTGAGAAGAGAACCCTCTCGGGAAGGGGCGAACCATGACCGAGCCGAAGACGTACACCCTGGACGCGCCGGGCGCCGTGCTGCACTACGACGTCCGCAGCAACGATGCCAGCACCGAGCCGGTCCTGCTCCTCATCGGGTCGCCGATGGGCGCATCGGGGTTTGTCACCTTGGCCGGGCACTTCGCCGACCGTACGGTCGTGACCTACGATCCGCGCGGGGCGGGCCGCAGCAAGCGCACCGACGGCGCGCTGCGCACGGAGACCGGGGAGCAGGCCGACGACCTGCACCGGCTGATCGCGGCGCTGGACGCGGGGCCGGTGGACATCTTCGGCAGCAGCGGCGGCGCGGTCAACGGGCTTGCCCTGGTGGCCGGGCACCCGGAGCAGGTCCGCACCCTGGTGGCGCACGAGCCGCCGTCGGCCCAGGTGCTGCCGGACCGCGAGCCGGTGCTGGCCGCGTGCGACGGCATCCACGAGACCTACCTGCGCGAGGGCTTTGGCCCGGCGATGGCGAAGTTCATCGCGCTCGTCAGCCATGCGGGCCCGATCCCGGCCGGTTTCGCCGGCCAGCCGGGCCCGGACCCCGCCAGCTTCGGGCTGCCGGCCGGGGACGACGGTTCCCGTGACGACCCACTCCTTGGGCTGAACATGCCCGCGACCCCCGGCTACGAGCACGACTTCGATGCGCTTCGCGCGGCATCGACCCGCATCGTCGTCGGTGTCGGCGCGCAGTCGGCCCAGATGATGGCCGGCCGCGGCGGCATCGGCGTGGCCGAACGGCTCGGCACGGCGCCGGTCACTTTCCCGGGCGGCCACGACGGGTTCCTCGGCGGCGAGTACGGCGGCATGGGCGAGCCGGACGCCTTCGCCGCCACCCTGCGCGAGGTCCTGGCCGGGTAGCGCAGCACCTGGCCGCGGCTCACGCCCTGGCGCGACGATCTGGACCGTCGGGAAGTAGGTCTGGTACCGCGGACGTCGCGAGTCAGCAGCGCCGCACCGGGCCCCGGTCGGTGGCTTGACCCGGATATCTAGCGCACGTCGAGCCCGGTGACGGCCCTTCCGATGATCATGCGCTGGATCTCCGAGGTTCCCTCGAAGATCGTGAAGATCTTCGCGTCACGGTGCCAGCGCTCGACCGGGAACTCGCGGGTGTAGCCGTTGCCGCCGAGGATCTGCATCGCCTGCTCGGTGACCCGGACCGCGGTCTCCCCCGCGACCAGCTTGGACATCGAGCCCTCGGCGTGGTCGAAGGGCACCCCGTTGCGCGCCATCCAGGCGGCCCGCCAGGTGAGCAGTCTGGCCGCGTCCACCGACGCCTGCATGTCGGCCAGCATGAACGCGATCGCCTGGTTCTGCCCGATCGGCCGGCCGAACTGCACCCGGTCGCGGGCGTACCCGGCGGCGTACTCGACCGCCGCCCTGGCGATGCCCACGGCCATGGCCGCCACGCTGGGCCGGGACCGCTCGAACGTCTTCATCGCCGCCTGCTCGCCCGCGCTGCCGCCCTCCCTGACCCGGGCCAGCCGCCCGTCCAGCCGGTCCTTGCCGCCGACCAGGCAGCGCCCGGGGATCCGCACGCCGTCGAGCACGACCTCGGCGGTGTGCGAGGCCCGGATGCCGTGCTTGCGGAACTTCTGCCCCTGGGACAGGCCAGGCGTGCCCGGCGGCACGATGAAGGTGGCCTGGCCGCGGCTGCCCAGCGACGGATCCACCGCCGCCACCACCACGTGCACGTCGGCGATGCCGCCGTTGGTCGCCCAGGTCTTGGTGCCGTTGAGCTCCCACTCATCGGAGGCCTCGTCGTAGACCGCCCGGGTGCGGATCGCGGCGACGTCGCTGCCCGCGTTTGGCTCGGAGGAGCAGAACGCGGCGAGCTTGACGTCGCCGGGGCTGCCGAACATCTGCGGCAGCCACTCGCCGATCTGCTCGTTGGTCCCGTTGGAGGACACCGCCACCGCGGCGAGCGAGCTGCCGACAATGGACAGGCCGATGCCCGCGTCTCCCCAGAACAGCTCCTCGAACGCGATCGGGATGCCCAGGCCGGTGGGCCCGAGCCACTGCTCGCCGAAGAACTCCAGCGAGTACAGGCCGATCTTGGTCGCCTCCTCCAGGATCGGCCACGGGGTCTCTTCCCGCTCGTCCCACTCGGCTGCAGCCGGCCTGATAACGTTTGCGGCGAATCCGTGGACCCAGTCCCGCATCTCGCGCAGGCCGGGCCCGGGGTCCAGGCTGAATGGCACGTCGGTGTCGGGGGCGCTGCTCATGGTGCTCCTCAGGAGTCCGGTCGGGCCCCTATGTTACCGATGAGTAGCTTCTAGGCCAACCGATGTCGGCCGACTGCCCCGGGCCGCCACGTATCAGCCCTGGTCGTGGCGCTCCAGGAACTCGTACACCTCGGTCTCGTCCACGCCGGGAAAGCTCCCGGTGGGCAGCGCGGACAGGATGTGCGAGTGGGCACGGGCCGACGGCCAGGCCATTCCCTCCCAGCGCCCGGCCAGCTCGCCGGGCGGCCGCTGGCAGCAGTCACCGTCCGGGCACCGGGACACCCGGCGGGTGGCCGTGTCCCGGCCGCGGAACCAGCGGGAATGCTCGTAGGTGATCCCCAGCGTGATCGCGAACCCGCGCTCTCGGCCCGGGTCCACGTGGGACACGCACCAGTAGGTGCCCGACGGCGTGTCGGTGTACTGGTAGCACGGCGAGAACCGGTCGGCAGCGGAAAAGACCTGGCGGCCGCACCACTGCCGGCACATGCGCTGGCCCTCGATGGCCCCCGAGACGTCCGCGGGCAGCACGAGGCCGTCGTTCTCGTAGGCCTTGTAGATGACCCCGGCCTCGTCGTTCTTCACGAAGTGGCAGGTCAGCCCCAGGTGGTGGGTGGCCAGGTTGGTGAACCGGTGCGCGGCCATCTCATAGGACACCGAGTACACATCCCGCAGGTCCTCCACGGACAGCTGCTTGGCCTGCATCGCCTCGGCCAGGAAGGGCGCCGCGGACCGCTCGGGGACCAGGACCGCCGCCGCGAAGTAGTTGGCCTCGACGCGCTGGCGGAGGAAGTCGGCGAAGTCCCGCGGGGTCTGGTGGTCGAGCACGAAGTGGCCGAGGGTCTGCAGCAGGATCGTCCGGGGTGAGTGCACGCCGACCGGCTCCTGCTTGAGGTAGATGCGCCGGTGCCGCAGGTCGGTCACGGACCGGACGGACCTGGGCAGGTCGTCGGCGTAGGAGACGGTGAAGCCGTGATGGGCGACGATCGCCATCAGCGTGCTCTGGGACAGCGCGCCGCCCCGGTAGCCCACCGCGTCCAGCGCCTCGGCCGCCTGCCGCTCGATCTCGGGGAAGTAGTTCCCCCGCGCGCGCATGGCGTGCCGCAGCTCGGCGTTGGCGATCCGGGCCTCCTCGGGCGTGGCCGTGGGCCGGGTGCGCTGCCGGCGCAGCTCGCCGTACAGCGCGACCAGGTGCTCGAGCACGTCGCCGGGCACCCGCGCGCCGACCTTGAGGTAAGACAAGCCCAGGTCACGGAACAGCGGGTCGTGCTGCGCCTCCTCCAGCGCGATCTCCAGCTGCGCCCGGCGGCTCGGCGGCTGCGGCCGCAGCAGCTCGTCGGTGGAGACCGACAGCGCCTTGGCCAGCGACTCGATCAGCGACAGCTTCGGCTCGCGGCGGCCGTTCTCCAGCATGGACAGCGCCGAGGGCGCCCGGCCCACCCGTTCACCCAGCTCGGCGAGGGTCAGGTCCGCCGCGCGCCGTAGGTGTCGCAGGCGCTGGCCGAATGTCGCAAGGTCTAGACCACCAGACCGAAACGAGTCAGATTCTTCTTTAAGAAACTGTGGCATATGTTCACCTTAAGTGAATATCTGCAAATCTTCACTATGCAATCCGGTGCGTTCGTGGTCCCGCGTGGCGCAAGCTGAGGCATACCAACCCAGGGGACGACACAGATCGGGAGGAATGACAGTGCACGATCGTCGCCTCGAGGGCACCGCACATGCGGCAGGCAGCAACGGGCACCACGACGCCAGCCCGGCTGGCCAGGCGG
>Ga0207700_10001842_pt1 | contig 12019 bp, 9 predicted proteins | sample LARL82metaG_FD_184348 | JGI IMG/M metagenome (GOLD analysis project Ga0207700, IMG submission 184348) | Corn, switchgrass and miscanthus rhizosphere microbial communities from Kellogg Biological Station, Michigan, USA - LAR L8-2 metaG... | ecosystem: Host-associated > Plants > Roots >...
CGACGCCGCCACCCACGCCCACGCCGGTCCCCACCCCCACCCCGGAGACCGCCCCGCCGCTCGGCGCGCCCCCGCCGCCCCTGGTCTGGTCCGGCGGCGGATTGATCGCCGACAGCATCGAGAGCGTCCTGGAGGCCTTCCTGGTTGACTGACCTCGCCGCCGCTCCGCCGCCCCCGGCGCCGCCGCCCGCCACCGGCGAGGCCCTGATCGCCCAGGGACTGCGCAAGACCTTCCACATCAGCCGGCCGCCGCGCGACGTGCTCAAGGACGTCAGCGTGTCGGTGCGGCGCGGCGAGTTCGTGGCCATCATGGGCCCCAGCGGCTGCGGCAAGAGCACCCTGCTGCACGTCCTCGGCGGGCTCGAGCCGCCCGACGCCGGCAGCGTGCGCATCGAGGGCGCCGACATCTACGCCATGGACGACGAGGCGCTCACCGCCTACCGGCGCGACAACATGGGCTTCGTCTTCCAGCTCTTCAACCTGCTGCCCACCCTGACCGCCGCGCAGAACATCGCCCTGCCGCTGCGCCTGCGCCGCCCGGCGCCGCCGCGCCAGGCCATCGACGACCGCGTGGCCACCCTGATGGACATGCTCGACCTGCACGGCCTGCAGGGCCACGGCCCCGAGGAGATCTCCGGCGGCGAGCAGCAGCGGGTGGCCATCGCCCGCGCCCTGGTGGCCGCGCCCTCGGTGCTCTTCGCCGACGAGCCCACCGGCAACCTGGACTGGAGCACCTCGCACGAGGTGATGGCCCGCCTGGCCATGCTCAGCCGCGACCCCGAGGTGGGCCAGACCACCGTGCTGGTCACCCACGACGCGCGCACCGCGGTCTACGCCGACCGCGTCCTGGTCATGCGCGACGGCGAGGTGGTCGACGAGGCCGGCGTCGAGCGCGGCGCCGACCCGGCCGCGCCCGGCGACGTCCGTCCCCTGGTGGAGCGGCTGACCGGACTCGGCCTGTGACAGCGGCCGCGGCCGCACCGCGCTGATGGGCGCCCTCTGGCCCGTCGTCCTGCGCTCGATGGTGGCCCGCCCGCTGCGCGCCGCCCTGGCCGTCGTCGCCGTCGCCATCGGCGTCGCCGCGCTCACCGGCGTGCAGCTCGCCCTGCCCGCCCTCGACGCCCAGGCCTCGCGCGCCCAGCTGCAGCGCGCCGGCGACTCGCAGCTCGACGTCCGCGCCGTCAGCGCCGCGGGCTTCGACGACCTCACCGTGCTCCGCCTGCAGCACCTGCCGGGCGTGCGCCGGGGCGTGCCACTCGAGGAGAAGCGGGTCATCGCCCGGGCCGACCCGCGCTCCATCAACGGCCTGACCGTGACCATCGTGGCCGTCAGCGGCGGCAGCGCCGGGCTGCGCCCGGTGCAGCTCGTCGAGGGCCGCCTGCCCCGGGCCGGCAGCACCGACGAGGTCACCCTCGACCAGGGCCTGGCCGCCGCTCTGCCCACCACCGGCGCGCCGCGCCCGCTGGCCGGCGGTGACGAGGTGCGCCTGCTCACCGGCACCGGCTCCAACGTCTTCCACGTCGTCGGCATCTCCTCGGGCACCTCGGCCGGACCCGCCTTCACCCGCTCGGCCGCGTTCGTCAGCGAGGCGGCGGCGCGGGGGCCCTTCGCCCAGGGCATGCGCATCCCGCTCGTCGCCCTGCAGCTGCAGCCCGGCGCCGACCCCGCCGCCCTGGCCCGCACGGTGCGCTTCGACCTCGGCGGCCAGGCGCTCACCGTCGACCCCCGGGCGGTGGCCATGGAGCCGCTGCAGCAGCTCCGCCCGCTGCTCGGCCTGATCACCCTGCTCACCGTGGTGATCGGTGCCGGCGTGGTCGCCGACACGCTCTGGCTCGGCGTACTCGAGCGGCGCCGCGAGATCGGCCTGCTCCGCGCCGCCGGTGCGGGGCGGCGGCACGTCTTCCGCCTCTTCCTCGCCGAGGCCGCCGTGCTGGCCGCCGCCGGCGCGGTGGCGGGGCTGGTCCTGGGCATCGCCCTGGCGGGCATCCTGGTGCGCCAGCTCGCCCCGAGCGACCTCGGCGTGCCCGCGGTCAGCCTGAGCGCCTGGGCGGTGATCGGCTCGATCGCGCTGGGGCTGGCCATGGCCCTGCTCGGCGCCTTCATCCCGGCCGCGCTGGCGGCGCGGATGAAGCCGCTCGACGCGCTGCGCTCGGGCGGCGCGGGCAGCCCTGAGCACACGCCCCGCGGCGTGGGCATCGCCGGCGCGATCCTGGTGGTCGCGGCGGCCATCGCCATGCTCACCGGGGTGGCCGGTCCTGTCGGCTTCGGCACGGTGGCCCTGCTGGCCGGCGCGGTGCTCTGCCTGCCCTTCGTGGTGCCGCCCGGCCTGCGCCGCCTGGGCGCCTCGCCGCGCTTCGCCGCCCAGAGCGGCGGGCTGGCCGCGACCAACCTGGTCCGCCACCGCAACCGCACCTCGCTGACCGTCGCCGGGCTCGCCGTCGGCGTCGCCGTGGCGGTGGCCGTCAGCGCGCTCACCGCGGGCGCGCTCGCCGCCGGGCAGCGCTGGGTCGACCGGCTGTTCATCGGCGACACCCTGGTGCGCAGCCCGGCCACCCAGCCCGACGACGTGGCCGGCGCCTTCCACACCGCCGCCGGCGTGGGCAGCGTGGTGCCGCTGCGCTTCGTCTCCGCGGCGGTCGGCGGCGAGACGGTGGGCATCGCCATCGTCGAGCCCTCCGCCTACGCCGCGAGCACCGCCCTCGACGTCGACGGCGATCGCGCCGCGGCCTTCACCGCGCTGGCCTCCGCCGACCACCCGGCCGTGATCGTGCCCCGCCAGCTCGCCGACCTGCTCGGCTGGCACCGGGGCCTCAGCCTGCAGGTGGCCACCGACCAGGGGCTGACCAACTTCGACGTCGTCGCCGTCGCCGAGCACACCTTCCCCGGCGGCGACGGGCGCGAGGCGGTGCTGATGGGGCGGGCCACGGCGCGGAGCACGCTGGGCACCCTGGCCATCGGCTTCGACGCGCTCGACGTCAGCAGCGGCGGCGCCTCCGCCAGGACCATCGCCGACGCGGCGTCGTCCTTCGGCATGCAGGCGGTGGCGGTGAGCACGGTGGTGGACGCCACCCAGGCGGCGGTCGACCACTCCGTGCAGCTGCTGAGCGTCTTCGCCTGGCTGGCGGTGGTGGTGGCCATGCTGGCCGTGGTCAACACACTGGTGGTCAACGTGCGCCAGGGCGCGCGCGAGCGCGGCCTGCTGCGCGCGGTGGGGCTGAGCCGGCGGCGGGTGCGCAGCCTGGTGCTCGCCGAGGCGGCGCTGCTGGCCGTCTCCGGGGCGCTGGCCGGCGTCGCGGTCGGCTGCATCCTGGCCCTGCCGCTGCTCCACGCCAGCGCCGGACCCGGCTTCGACCCGGGCTTCGTCTTCCCCTTCTGGTCGGTGGTCGGCGCCGTCGCCGCCGTGCTGGTGGGGGCGCTGCTCGGCGTCCTGCTGCCTGCCCGCGCCGCCGCCGGCCAGAGCATCGTGGGGGCCATCAGGCAGGCCTGACGGCACAGGACAATTCGCCGTCCACCGACTACCGTAGAAGCGTGCTGAACAGGAGGTTGACACCATGCGCCTGACCGTCACCGCTCGCACGCACCTCGACCCCGCCCTCCGCACCTACGCGGTGGAGAAGCTGGAGCGGCTGGGGCGGCACGACGGCAGGATCCACGAGGCGCGCGCGGTGCTCGAGGAGGACGACCGCCGTGTCCCCCGGGCCAGCGCCGAGGTCTTCGTCCATCTCCACCACCGCCAGGTCAAGGCGCGCTGCGACGGTCCCAGCCTGCGCGAGGCCATCGACAAGGTGGTCGACAAGGTCGACCGGCAGATCATCAGCCACAAGGAGCGGATCAAGGAGCACAAGGGCAAGCCGGCGATCGGCTCCGACCCGCTGGATCCGGCGCCGCGCCACGTCACCAGCACCGCCACCCTGACCGCCCCGCCCGAGTCGCCCGCGGCCGCCGAGCCCGTGTCCAGCACGCGTTACGTGCGCCTGCGGGCCATGTCCGTCGACGACGCGGTGGCCGCCTTCGAGTCGAGCGGCGAGCCCTTCCTGCTCTTCCTCGACGACGACGGCGGCGAGGTCTGCCTGCTCGTCCGCGGCGAGGACGGCGAGATGGAGCTGGTCGTCGGGGACACCCGCTAGCCAGTTCCTGGGATCATTGCAGCCGGCATGAGCTTCATCAACAAGGTCCCCGGCTTCGGCGACCCCAACAAGCGCGAGATCCGCAGGCACGAGCGCCGGGTCGCGGAGATCAACGCGCTCGAGGCGGAGCTGCAGGCGCTCAGCGACGCCGAGCTGCGCGCCAAGACCCAGGAGTTCCGCGACCGCCTCGGCATCGAGGGGCCCGACCTCACCCTGGGCCAGCCGGTGACCACCCACCTGGCCGCCACCCGCGAGGCCGACCAGGAGGAGGAGGACGACGAGGAGTTCGCCGCCCGCCGTGAGGCCGAGGAGCAGGAGAAGGAGCTGCTCGAGGCGCTCGACGACCTGGTGGTCGAGGCCTTCGCCGTGGTCCGCGAGGCCTCCCGCCGCACCCTGGGCATGCGCCACTTCGACGTGCAGCTGATCGGCGGCATGGTGCTGCACGAGGGCAAGATCGCCGAGATGAAGACCGGCGAGGGCAAGACGCTGGTCGCCACCCTGTCGCTCTACCTCAACGCGCTGCTCGGCCGCGGCGCCCACCTGGTCACCGTCAACGACTACCTGGCCCGCCGCGACGCCGGCTGGAACGCGCCCATGTACCACGCCCTGGGCATGACCGTCGGCGTCTTCTCGGGGCAGGACCAGTCCTACGTCTACGACCCCGACTTCACCGACGAGAGCCACACCGACCCGCGCCTGCAGCACCTGCGTCCCTGCAGCCGGCGCGAGGCGTACGCCTGCGACATCACCTACGCCACCAACAACGAGATCGGCTTCGACTACCTGCGCGACAACATGCAGCTCTCCATCGAGGGTTGCGTGCAGCGCCGCCTCTGGTACGCCATCGTCGACGAGGTCGACTCCATCCTGGTCGACGAGGCGCGCACCCCGCTGATCATCAGCGGCCAGGCCGACGAGCCCACCGAGAAGTACTACACCTACGCGCGCCTGGTGCCGCGCCTCGTCGAGGAAGACGACTACACCATCGACGAGAAGACCAAGTCCGCCGCGCTCACCGAGGACGGCATCGCCAAGATCGAGCAGTGGACGGGCATCAAGAACGTGTACGACATCGAGCACGTCACCGAGGCCCACCACATCAACCAGGCCCTCAAGGCGCACGCCCTCTACCTGCGCGACCGCGAGTACATCGTGCGCGACAACGAGGTGGTCATCGTCGACGAGTTCACCGGCCGCACCATGCCGGGCCGGCGCTGGTCGGACGGCCTGCACCAGGCCATCGAGGCCAAGGAAGGCGTGCGGGTGCAGCAGGAGAACATCACCCTCGCCACCATCACCTTCCAGAACTTCTTCCGGCTCTACAAGAAACTGGCGGGAATGACCGGAACTGCGCTCACCGAGGCGGAGGAGTTCCACAAGATCTACAAGCTCGAGGTGGTGCCCATCCCGCCCAACCGTCCCAACGCCCGGGTGGACGGGTCCGACCTCATCTACAAGACCGAGGAGGCCAAGTTCAAGGCGGTGGTGGAGGAGATCGTCGAGCGGCACGCGACGGGACAGCCCATCCTGGTCGGCACCACCTCCATCGACAAGAGCGAGCGGCTCGCGCGCATGCTGGAGAAGAAGGGCATCGAGCACGACGTGCTCAACGCCAAGCAGCACGAGCGCGAGGCGGCCATCGTGGCCGGCGCCGGCCAGCACAGCGCGGTGACCATCGCCACCAACATGGCCGGCCGCGGCACCGACATCCTGCTCGGCGAGGGCGTGCCCGACCTGGGCGGCCTCTACATCATCGGCACCGAGCGCCACGAGTCACGGCGCATCGACAACCAGCTGCGCGGCCGTTCCGGCCGCCAGGGCGACCCCGGCGAGACGCGCTTCTTCCTCTCCTTCGAGGACGACGTGATGCGCATCTTCGGCGGCGAGCGCATGCAGGGCATCATGGACCGGCTGCGCATCGACGAGGACACGCCCATCGAGTCGAAGATGGTGACGCGCCAGATCGAGGGTGCGCAGGCGCGCGTCGAGGGCCACAACTTCGACTCGCGGCGCCACGTCGTCGAGTACGACGACGTCATGAACAAGCAGCGCGAGGTGATCTACGGCGAGCGCCGCAAGATCCTCGAGGGCACCGACACCCGCGCCAACCTGCTCTCGATGATCGAGCGCGTGGTCAACGAGGAGGTGCCCACCTTCTGCGAGGGCCGCCGCACCGAGTGGGACATGGAGGGGCTCTGGGAGCGGATGCGCCAGTTCGCGCCGCTGCCGCCCGTCGACGAGGTCGACCTCGACACCCTCGGCGGCGAGGTGCACGAGATCATCCAGACGCTGATCGACGAGATGACCTCGTCCTACGAGGAGCGCGAGCAGAAGTACGGCGTCGAGATCATGCGCCAGGTCGAGCGCTCGGTGATGCTGCAGGTGATCGACCGCAAGTGGGTCGCCTACCTGACCCAGATGGACCATCTGCGCGAGGGCATCGGACTGCAGTCGTACGCGCAGGTCGACCCGCTCATCGAGTACAAGCAGCAGGCCTTCGGCGCCTTCCAGGAGCTGACCGACGAGATCCAGCGCGAGATCGTCAAGATGCTCCTCCACGTCGAGATCCAGCTCGTCCAGCAGCCGCCCGCCGAGCCGCCGCCCGCGGCCACCGAGGCGGAGGCGCCGCCCTCGGGCCGCGCCGACGGACCCGAGGCCTCCAAGGAGATGACCGCCGAGGAGGTGCCCGCCGCGCGTCCCGCCGCCGCGGCCGCGAGCGCCCGCCTGGCGTCCGTGACCGGCGCCGGGCGTCCCGCGGTGCGCAACGTGGTGGAGAGCTCGGCGGAGGGCCAGCACCGGGCCAGTTCTGCGGCGCTGCCCGGCCTGGGGACGCCCACCGCCGGAGCGACGAACGGCGCGCCTGGCGCCGCGGCCGGCAACGGCAAGCCGCGCAAGGTGGGGCGCAACGACCCCTGCTGGTGCGGCAGCGGCGTCAAGTTCAAGCGCTGTCACGGCGCCACCGGCGGGTAGCCGGCCCCGGCGCTTCGAGCCGGCTGTCGCGCGGTAGCATCGGCCCATGAGCGAGCTGTCGACACGCACCCAATCCCTGTACGAGAAGGTCACCCAGCTCCGGGAGCATCTTTGACCTTCCCGGCAAGCGCGCCCGCCTCGAAGGGCTGGAGCGCGAGATCAGCGACCCCTCGCTCTGGGACGACCCCCGCCGGGCCGGCAAGCTGACCCAGGAGGCCTCGCGCCTCCGCGATGAGCTCGCCCGCTGGGACACGCTGCTGCAGCGCGCCGCCGACGCCCGCGAGATGGCCGAGCTGCTCGACGCCGAGCCCGACGAGGCGGTGGCCGCCGAGCTGGCCACCGACGTCGACGCCCTGGACCGCGACCTCAGCGAGCGCGAGGTCGACCTGCTCTACTCCGACCCCTACTCCGACAACCCGGCGCTGATCAGCGTCCACGCGGGTGCGGGCGGCACCGACTCGCAGGACTGGGCGGAGATGCTGCTGCGCATGTACCTGCGTTGGGGGGAGCGCCAGAAGCTCGACGTCGAGTTCCTCGAGGAGTCGGCGGGGGAGGAGGCGGGCATCAAGTCGGCCACCATCCGCGTCGCCGGCGCCCGCGCCTTCGGGAGGCTCAAGTCGGAGCGCGGCGTGCACCGACTGGTGCGGCTGAGCCCCTTCGACTCCGCGCACCGCCGCCACACCTCCTTCGCCCTGGTCGAGCTCTCGCCGGAGATCGAGGACGACGTCGACGTGGAGATCAACCCCGACGACGTGCGCGTCGACGTCTTCCGCTCCAGCGGCGCCGGCGGGCAGCACGTCAACAAGACCTCCAGCGCGGTGCGTTTGACCCACATCCCCACCGGGGTGGTGGTCACCTGCCAGAACGAGCGCTCCCAGCAGCAGAACCGCGACGTCGCCTGGCGGGTGCTGCGCTCCCGCCTGCTCGCCCTGCAGCAGGCCGCTCACGCCGAGCACCTCGCCGAGCTCAAGGGCGAGTCCATGCCCGCCGAGTGGGGCTCGCAGATCCGCTCCTACGTGCTCCACCCCTACACCATGGTCAAGGACCACCGCACCGGCGCCGAGGTGGGCAACGCGCAGGCCGTGCTCGACGGCGAGCTGGAGCCCTTCATCGAGGCCTACCTGCGCTGGCAGATCGGCGAGAACGGCTCCAACGGCGCTGCGGCGGGCTGACCGGGGACTGCGAACGCCTGTTTGCAATGGGCGTCACGACTGCGTCAAAGCCGCGGCACGCCAGGCCCACCCGCGAGGAAGCGTGGTTATACTCAGGCCCAATCCGGACAGGTCCAATCTCCGCCAACGTCGCACCAGCAACCTCCGGAGTTCCGCGGAGCGTCCCCCTGAACGCACCGACGACGACCCAGCCCCCTAGGTTCTGCCCATGAGCGTTCTCACGCTCCCTCGGCCCGCGCTGGCCGCCGATCCCGCACTCCGTCCGGTCATCAGCTTCCACGGAGTCGGGAAGACCTACCCCAACGGCACCACCGCGCTGAGGGACGTCGACCTGGCCATCTACCAGAAGGACTTCGTCTTCCTGGTGGGCGCCAGCGGGGCGGGCAAGTCGACCCTGGTGCGGCTGCTGATCCGGGAGGAGGTGGCCTCGACGGGGCGGATCTTCGTCGACGGGCAGGAGATCACCCGCATGCCGCGGCGGCGGCTGCCCAAGCTGCGCCGCAAGTTCGGCATCGTCTTCCAGGACTTCAAGCTGCTGCCCCGCTCCACGGTGGCGCAGAACGTGGCCTTCGCCCTGCAGGTGACCCGGCCGGGCCAGCGCCACCTCAAGGAGAAGGTCGAGGAGGCGCTCTGGATCGTCGGCCTCGAGGACAAGCTCAACAAGTTCCCCGACGAGCTGAGCGGCGGTGAGCAGCAGCGCGTGGCCATCGCCCGCGCCCTGGTGCACCGGCCGCGCATCTTCCTGGCCGACGAGCCCACCGGCAACCTCGACCCCGACACCTCGTGGGGCATCGTGCAGCTGCTGCTGCAGATCAACCACCGCGGCACCACGGTGCTGATGGCCACCCACAACCGCGAGGTGGTCGACCTGGTCCGCCGCCGCGTCATCGCCATCGAGAACGGCCGCGTGGTCCGCGACGAGCACGAGGGCCAGTACCTGAAAGAAGGCGAAGCGACCATATGAGCGAGCGCAGCGAGCCCCGGCGCGTCACCGCCGTCCGCGGGCACGCGCCGAGCGGGGGGAGGAGCGCAGCGCGGCTTGGCCGCGCGGAGCGGCAGGGGGGCGCGATGGCCCCCCTCCGAAAGATCGCAGGCGAGGCGACGATATGAGGCGGCTCATCGCGTCGCTCAACTTCGCCGCCGGCAGCGCGGTGCAGAACTTCCGGCGCAACCTGACCGTGTCCCTGGCCGCGGTGCTGACCATGGGGCTGATCCTGCTCATGGCCGGCGGCACGGCGCTGGGCCGCCACACCATCAAGCAGGTGCTGGAGACCGAGCAGTCGCGGGCCAGCAACATGCGCATCTACCTCGAGGACGGCGCCTCGCTGGCCCAGATCACGGACTTCAAGAGCCGCCTCCAGGCCGACTCGCGCATCGCCACGGTCAGCTTCATGAACAAGGACCAGGCGGCCAAGGAGGCCTCGCAGCAGGAGGAGACCTTCGCCGAGTCGCTGCGCGTGCTGGGCAGCAACCCGCTGCCGGCCTCGCTCAACGTCACCCTGAAGAAGGAGACCGACCTAGCCTGGCTGAACGGCTACGCCCACCAGAACCCCATCGTGCAGCAGGGCAACCTGGCCACCGACTACAACCCCGACGTGATCAACAAGCTCAACACCATGATCACGGTCATCTCGGTGGTGGCCGCGGTGGTGGTCGGGGTGCTGTTCTTCATCAGCCTGGTGATCATCATGAACACCATCCGCACGGCGGTCTACGTGCGCCGTCGCGAGATCGAGATCATGAAGCTGGTTGGCGCGACCGACTGGTTCGTCCGCTGGCCGTTCCTGCTCGAGGGCATGCTCGGCGGCACCCTGGCCGCCGTCCTCGCCGGAGTTCTGGTCGCGGTCAGCTACAACGTGCTGGTCTCGACCCTGCACCTCAAGCTGCTCTTCTTCCCGTTGCACTATGACGGGACCTATCTGATCGTGGTCTTGTTTGCAACCGGGGGCGCGGGTATCCTACTCGGCGCCCTGGGCAGCTACCTGGGAGTGCGGCGCTTCCTGGCGGTCTGACTGGACCCGGGCATTCCGGTGGTTTGCGCCACCGCCGTCAAAAACGTCGAACACAACGTCACCGCATCGGAGTCACCGCAGGCAATGTCCCGAGCCACGCGACCTCGGAGACCGGGGGGCCGCATCGGCGCGCTCCTGCTCGCCGCGCTCTCCGCCTCCGTGGTGCTCATGCCCAGCACCATCTCGGCCGACCAGCTGAGCCAGAAGCAGCACCAGCGCAAGCAGCTCAGCAGCCTGATGGACAACCTCAAGCAGCAGATCCAGGTCGCCCGTGACAAGGAGGCGGCGCTGCAGCAGGCCATCACCGCCCTCGACCAGCGCATCGCCGAGACCGAGCAGAGCATCAACCAGGCCCAGGCCAGGCTGGACCAGATCGGCAGCGACCTGGCCAACGCGCAGCAGCAGCTCAGCGACACCCGGGCCCGCCTGGCCACCGACAAGGCGCAGCTCGCCCAGGAGCTGGTCTTCATCTACAAGGAGGGGGGCACCAGCACCATCAACCAGGTGCTCGGCTCCAGCAGTTTCAACCAGTTCTGGCAGAAGCTCATCGACCTGCGGCGCCTGGCCAGCAGCCAGCAGACGGTGCTCAAGCGGGTGCTGACGGAGGAGGCGCAGGTCACCTCGCTGGTGGCGCAGATCAGCACCGAGCAGGCGCAGCAGAAGCAGACGCTCGCCGACCTGCACGCACAGGCCGGCGACCTCAGCGTCGAGCTGGGCGCGCGCCAGGCCGCGGTGTACCAGCTCCAGCAGCAGCAGGCCTACGACGCCGACCAGCTGGCCAAGGCCGAGCAGGCGGCCAAGGAGCTCGACGCCGAGATCGCCGCCATCAAGGCGGCCATGGCCGCGGCGGCCGCGCGCGGCGGCGGCAACGGCCACTTCGTCTGGCCGGAGCAGGGACCGATCACCCAGGGATTCGGCTGCACCACCTATCCCTTCGAGCCCTGGGACCCCAACTGCTCGACGCACCACTTCCACAGCGGCATCGACATCGGCGCCGCCTGGGGCACGCCCGTCGCCGCCGGTGACGCGGGCATCGCCTACACCTACGTCAGCGACTACGGCTACGGCGACCACATCATCGTCGTGCACGGCAACGGCTGGGTGTCCATCTACGGACATCTCTCGTCGTTCGCCGTCGGCAACGGGCAGGGCGTCGGCCGCGGCCAGGTGATCGGCTACGAAGGCTCGACCGGCAACTCGACGGGACCGCATCTCCACTTCGAGATCCGGTACAACGACACCCCCGAGAATCCCCTACAGTACCTGCCGTGATCCCCGAACCCCCCGAGGCCGGGGACGGCCAGCCGGCCCGGCCCCGGACGGGTGTGGTCCTCGCCGTCATGATCGTCGTGGCCTGCTATCTCACCGGGCTGGCGGTCAACAACCTGGCGGCCAGTGACGCCGCCTCCTTCATCGACAAGGTCTTTCCCCGCATCGGCGAGCACCAGGCCGTCGACGCGTCGGCGATATCCGAGACCTGGCGCGTGGTGCAGGACCAGTACGTGCTGCGCTCGGTGAGCAGCAAGATCGGCACCCAGGGCGCCGAGCAGGGCATCATCCAGGGACTCAAGGACCAGTTCGACGACCGCTTCTCGACGTACTACACCGCCGCCCAGTACGCGCAGCTGCAGCGCAACCTGAGCGGGCAGCGGCAGGGCAGCATCGGCATCGCCCTGGAGGCGCGCTGCGCGGCGGAGACGCTCTGCGCGCAGAACGCGACGCCCACCGAGCTGGTCAT
>Ga0207700_10001844_pt1 | contig 12012 bp, 9 predicted proteins | sample LARL82metaG_FD_184348 | JGI IMG/M metagenome (GOLD analysis project Ga0207700, IMG submission 184348) | Corn, switchgrass and miscanthus rhizosphere microbial communities from Kellogg Biological Station, Michigan, USA - LAR L8-2 metaG... | ecosystem: Host-associated > Plants > Roots >...
GGCTCAGACGCTTGCCAATACGTACCTGGCGCTGCACCACAATCTCGAAATCATTCCGGTGATCAACAAGATCGACCTGCCCTCGGCCGAGCCGGAGCGCATTCGCGAACAGATCGAACAGGTGATCGGACTCCCGGCACACGACGCATTGTTGGTCAGCGCCAAGCAAGGCACCGGCGTTAAGGACGTGCTAGAGGCCATAGTGCATCGAGTGCCGCCCCCCAAAGGTTCGCCGGACGCGCCGTTGCGCGCGCTGATCTTCGACTCCTGGTTCGATCCGTACCGTGGCGTGATCATCCTGACGCGCGTATTCGAGGGCCGCATGCGGATGAAGCAGAAGATCAAGCTATGGTCGAATGGCGCCATGTTCGAAGTTGAGGGCCTGGGCTACCAGTCGCCTAAGCCGGTCCCCTGCGAAGAACTTGCGGCCGGCGAAGTTGGGTTCGTATTCGCGAATATCAAAACCGTGTCGGACGCGAAGATTGGCGATACCATCACCAGCGTCGAGGATCCGGCATCCGAGCCGCTTCCGGGATTCGAGGAAGTGAAGGCCATGGTCTTCGCCGGCCTCTATCCGGTGGAATCGCACGAGCACGGCCGCTTGCGCGAAGCGCTCGAGAAACTGCGCCTCAACGACAGCGCTTTCAGTTTCGAGCCGGAAAACTCGATGGCGCTGGGCTTTGGTTTCCGCTGCGGCTTCCTGGGACTGCTGCACTTGGAGATTGTGCAGGAGCGGCTGGAGCGCGAGTTCGAGATCGACCTCATCACCACGGCACCCGGCGTCCGCTACAAAGTCACGACGCTCAACGGCACACTGATCGACGTCGACAGCCCGACCAAGTTTCCGAATCCGGCCGAGATCAAGGAGATCCGGGAGCCGATCATAGACGCCACGGTGATCACGCGCGAGGAATACGTCGGCGAGATCTTGAAACTGCTCGAAGAGAAGCGCGGAACGCAGAAGAAGTTCGAGTACATCGGGACCGGTCGTGTGCTGTTGCTATATGAGCTGCCGCTCAACGAGATCGTGTTGGATTTCTATGACCGGCTGAAATCGGCGTCGCGCGGCTACGCCTCACTCGATTACCATATTTCCGGCTATCGCGCCTCGTCGCTGGTGAAGTTGGACGTGCTGGTGGCAGGCGAGCCCGTGGACGCGCTGTCCATCATTGTGCACAAGGATTTCGCTTATGACCGCGGGAGGATTCTAATCGAACGGCTGCGGAAATTGATTCCCCGGCAGATGTTCGAGGTGGCGCTTCAAGCCGCCATCGGCAATAAGGTGATCGCGCGGGAAACTATCGCAGCCATGCGCAAGAACGTGCTGGCCAAATGCTACGGCGGCGACATTTCGCGCAAGCGCAAACTGCTCGAAAAGCAGAAGGAAGGCAAGAAGCGGATGAAGCGCGTCGGCCGAGTCGAGATTCCGCAAGAAGCCTTCCTGGCGGTGCTCAAGGTGAGCGGCGAGAGCGAGTAGGGTGTGCGCTCAACGGGAAAATTTGTTAACACTCGCCCAGAGGAAGGCCATGTGACAACGCTCGCTCAACGCAAACAACGGCTGATTCGCGCGTGTGAGATCGCGAACCGGGATTTCGAAGTTAGGGAAATCGAAGAAGAATTCGACGCCTTGGCCGATGAAATTGCGGAGCCTTGGGGAGATGCACCGGAGAAGTGAGATCCAAGGCCCCGACTATCGACTATTGAACTTCGTCTCGCTGGACCTGCCACAGCAGTCCCGAAGCGTTCGCGAAATCCTCGAACTGGATCTTCTTACCGCGCGCCGTAGTCGTTGTGCCGCGCCCGGAAATCCCGGAGACGATTAAGATCATCGTTGAGGACATCGCGGTCTCCCCGCGACAATCGATTATCCCGGACTACCTGACCCATGGCCCCGATCACCTCGTCGAGTTCCCGCTGATCATAGCGGCCGGCTGCCAGCTTACCCTGCAGCTCATCCAGTTCCTGCCTGGTGCGCGTGAGCCGGTACTGATCCGCCCCGAACGGGAACGCCTTGGATTGCACATGGTCCAGATCCTCGCGGATCCGTTCGAAGAAGCGCTGCCGCCAGTCGTTGCCACGGAACCGATCGTCGCGATCCCGGTGATAAGCGTCATCGTCACGATAGGCGCGATCACGATCTCCACGATCACCCTGATCGCGATCATCCCGATAGCCAGGATTGCGGTCATCGCGCCGGTCTGGGACGGGTTGGCCGCCCGGATAAGGTGGGACAGCCTGACCACCGCCATATCCGGCGCTCCAGGTCAGGTCAAAAGTATACCCTTCCGAGCCATTGTCTTTGTCCTCGATTCGAACTACCGCCACTCCGCCGTTGCGCGGATCGCGCACCAACGTTTGTCTACCGCGGCCGTCCACCCCAGAAAAGCGGAAGTTGGCAGGATTTGCCGGCAGAGGCCCAGTGCATTCAAAGCGGCGCCACTGCGGCGGCTGCCCCGAAAGATTCCTTAAGACCGCGCTATCGCCACGAACCTCCACATCGGCCGCGCCATCCACTACGACTTCGATGGTGCACTTGCCACGGTCCGGGCTTCCGCCGCGCATCGTCGCTCTGCGTTCGAAACCCTGGCCACTCATGATTCCGCTCGTCGTCACTAATGTTGTAACCGTCAAAAACTTGTATCCCCGCATAGTTACCTCCTACTAGCATTCTATCCGCCAATCGCATGGCGGACGAGGTGAGCTCGCAGTACACTCCAAGTAGGAGCTCTGATGTCTTACCAACACCTGCTGCGATCCACAGAAGGGCAACTGGGACTTATAACGCTCAACCGGCCGGATCGGCGAAACGCACTTTCGCTAGATCTGATGCTCGAACTGATCGACTGCCTGCACGAAATCGGGGTTGACACAGGCATTCGCGCTGTCATACTTGCCGCCGCCGGTAAAGTTTTCAGCTCCGGACACGATCTGAGTGAAATGTTGGGACGCACCGTCAACGACTATCGCCGCATCTTCGACGTTTGCACCGAGCTGATGGCTAAGATTCAATCCATTCCGCAGCCCGTAAGCGCAGAGGTGCAGGGCATCGCCACCGCAGCGGGTTGTCAATTGGTGGCCACTTGCGACCTCGCCATCGCCAGCGAGCAGGCGCAATTCGCGACGCCCGGCGTGAAGATCGGTCTGTTCTGCACCACGCCCATGGTCGCCTTGAGCCGCTCCGTCGGCCGCAAACGCGCGCTGGAGATGCTGCTCACCGGCAAGTTGGTGGACGCCACGACCGCCGCCGAGTGGGGACTGGTGAATCGTGTTGTGCCCGCCGATCGACTCGAATCCGAAACCCGCCGGCTGGCTTGCCAGATCGCGGAAGCCAGCAGCTTTACGGTCGCGCTTGGCAAACAGGCATACTACACACAGATCGATCTCGATCAGCCCAAGGCATACGCTTACGCGAAGGAAGTCATGGCCATGAATTCGCTGGCGCACGATGCGCAGGAGGGCATGTCCGCGTTTCTCGAGAAGCGCGTGGCCTGCTGGACGGGGAAATAATTCCTACTTCAGCTTATAGATGATCGAGTACCGCGTTCGTCCAACTTCGCGATAACCCGCGAGCCAATCCTGCAAATCCGGGTAATTCGTAATGGCGAGCGCCGGATTCAAGGGCCCAAGGCCATCAACAATCCAGGTCGGTCTGGTCTGAATCAAATCCCGTCGATTTTGCGCGGCAAGTTCCGGAGCCGCTGCCTCCGAGCTAGCCAGATGCCGGTCCGCCAGGACGCCTGTGAGAGGCTGTGAATCGAGAAACCTGCTACCGGCGGCCATGCGCGTATAAGCGAAGATGTCAGGCCGGTAGCCCCACACCAGCAGCGTCCCCTGACGATCAATGCGATCGGCAGCCGCGTGGCTGTCCTGATTCATTGCCAGATCACTCCATTCCGTCTGGCGAGCATGCAGCAGGTCATTGGCGAGCGTTACATAGCGCGGGCTGAAGCGCACCAGCGGGATCAGCAATAGCAGTAATAGCACGGCCCGCCGGCGTCCGAGGAGCACGTAGCCACGCGCCGCCATCAGCGCCATCACCGGCAGCAGTTGAAAGTAGTATCGGGGGAAGAAACGCCAGCCGGCCGCGACGGCTATTAACGAAAGCAACAGCCACCCGGCCATGCGCCAGTTCTTCTCTCTCCAAAACGCGCACGCAGCGCCCGTGACCAGCGCACAGTGGAACCCGGCCCAATTCAGAGTCCGAGTAATTCCCGTCTCCGCTGCGAATCCGCGCTCGGAATACAATGTGCCCCACTGCCAGACTTGGTCGAAATAAGGTTGGCCGAGCCAGGCAAATGCGGCGACATTCGGGAGAGCGAACCCAAGCAAGAGCCAGGGCCATGCCCGCCCCGCCCACAACGCGCAGGCGAACAACACGAACGCCGCTTTCGCATTGATCAGCATCGCGACGCCTGCCAGCAGGCCGCTCCAAAACACGCGCCCGCGCCATGCCAGGTATACAGCAGCCAAGTGCGGCAGAATCATGAGCAGATCCGGAGCGAGCGCCATAACCGCGGAAGGAATCCCGAACGTCAAGAAGAAGCCGAGCGCGAACGCAGCCGCTAAGCCCTCGCGCGGTCCCCACAATTCACGTGCGAACTTCCACGCCGCCAGGCAGCACAAGAAGACGAAAGCCGCGCCTGCGATGCGCAGCGGCACGCCGATGTGCGCGCCCCACAACAGATATGTGTACGCGAGAAGGGGCGGTTTATCGAACCAGACGTCGCCGTACAGGCTTTTTCCGTATAGAAGCTGGATCGCCGCCGCAGTAGGATACGCCTCTTCCACCCAAACGATGCCGGTATGACACAACCGCGTCGCTACCAGACCGGCAGCCAGCAGCGCGAGAATTAATCGTGCGCGGCGGATCGCGACTTCTCCAACAGCTGGACCAGCTTGGCCCGTAGCTCGGGGCCATGCTCGGGATCGGCGAGCGCGAACTCGACGAAAGTTTCGAAGTAGCTCGTAAAATTGCCGATGTCGTAACGCCTTTCATTGGACGGCAGCTTTACGGCCAATACCCGCCGCCCTTCCTCGCACAATTGCGCTATGGCATCGGTGAGCTGAATCTCGCCGCGCGCATCCGGCTTCACGCGCCGGATCATGTCGAATATCACCGGCGAGAAGACGTAGCGGCCGGCGATCGCAAGGTTACTCGGCGCCTGGCCTAGTTTGGGCTTTTCCACCAGATCCACCACGCGTAGCCACTCGCCTTCGCCTTCTTTAACTTTCAGGATGCCGTAGTGGACCGTTTGTTCAGGAGGCACTTCCTCGACGGCAATCACACAACTGGCGTGCCGCTGCTCAAACAGCTCTGTCATCCGCAAAACCGTCTGGGACTGCGCGTGCAGCCCCAGAATTGAGTCTCCCAGCGCGACGACGAAAGGCTGCTCGCCCGCGAAATTCTCGCCGCATAGAATCGCGTCGCCAAGACCTTTCTGCATCCGCTGGCGAGTATAGAAAAAGTGTGCTTCGTGATCTTCAAACCGCAGTTCCTTTAGCAGGTCCTTTTTATTGGCCGCCATCAGGTTGCGCACTAGCTCGGGATCGGTGTCGAAATGATTTTCGATAGACGTCTTGTTCCGCCCGGTGATAAAGAGAATCTGGTCGATCTTATTGGCAATTAGCTCTTCCGCTACGTATTGAACGATCGGTTTCCTTGCCACTGGCAGCATTTCTTTAGGCTGCGATTTGGTGGCCGGCAGCAAGCGGGTGCCGACGCCGGCTACAGGGACAATTGCGCTTCGAATCACCTCTTGAATATAACTGGTTGTGTCCTCATGATCCATCTTGAAGCGTTAGCGGGCGATTCCGGTAAGAGACTCGACCTGTATCTGCATGAGCGGTTGCCCGAGTACAGCCGCGCGCGCCTGCAGGAGTGGATCAAGGCCGGAAGAGTCCTGGTCGACGACGCGCCACAAAAGCGGTCGTATCTTCTGCACGGCTGCGAAGCGATCGATGTTGAGCCCGCAGAGTTGCCTCCGCTCCACGCCGAAGCCGAAGACCTGCCGCTCGAAATTCTCTATGAGGACCCGGATGTAATTGCCGTCCATAAGCCAGCGGGCATGGTTGTGCATTCCGGCGCCGGTCGGCATTCCGGAACGCTGGTGAACGCGCTGCTGCATCGCTTCCGCAAGCTATCAACGGTGGGCGGTGCGTTACGGCCTGGTATCGTGCATCGCTTGGATCGCCTCACCAGCGGAGTGATCCTGGTCGCGCGCACTGATAAGTCCCATCGACATCTTGCCGAACAATTCTCCAGCCGCAAAGTCGAAAAAATATATGTCGCACTCGTGCACGGCCGGGTGAAAACGGATCGGGGTAAGATCACAACTCCTATCACACGAGATCCGGTTCGCCGTGTACGCATGACGGCGAGACTGTCGAGTGGCCGCTCGGCCATTACCGAATATAAGGTTTTGCGGCGCTTCGACAAATTCACACTCCTCGAAGTTCGCATCGGGACCGGCCGCACGCACCAGATCCGCGTACACCTGGCGAGTATCGGGCATCCCGTGGCCGGCGACAAACTCTATGGAGCGCCCGCGAACGCGCTCGATCGCTATTTCCTCCACGCCCAGCGCATTACATTTGCAAGCCCCACTACTGGCGATCGGATTACAGTGGAGGCACCGCTTCCGGCGGAGCTCCAGCAGTATCTCGACAATTTATAATGAGATGGTGGCTGGCCAGGACAAGCAAGTTCGCGTCTTCCGCTCGTTCCAGGAAGCCCAACACGCGGTTCGAGCATTCTATCGGTCACTCACCCTGGAACAGATTACGTCATCGTGGGAGGCTACGCTCAGGCTTCCACGGGCGTCCCCGCTTCACCGGCGACATTGACATCCTAATCCGTCCATCCGCCCAGAATGCTGCCCGATTCGACCCGCGTTCCGCGAAGATAGCCGGCTTGCCGGTCAACTTCATCTCAAAGGAACCGTACATCCGGAACAAGCGGGCCGTCGGACGGCCGCAAGATCTAGCCGACCTGGAAGCTTTGAGCTGATCCTCCTGAATTCCGCCTCCGGCTCCCGGATTCCTTATAATGGAAACACTTCCCATGAAAATGCTGTACCCCGCCGTCGCTCTCCTGTCGATGTCGTTGGCGCTCAACTCGCAGCCCAAAAACGGCAAGGCCGACAAAACTCCGCCAGCTGATTCCCAAGACAAGAATCGCATCACGCTCGACGTCTCGCGCGTCAACATGCTCTTCACCGTCTCAGACAAGAAAGGCCGTTTCATTACCGACCTCACGAAAGATGATTTCGACGTCTTCGAAAGCAAGAAGTCGCAGAGCATCATCGAATTCTCGGCTGAATCCGATCTGCCTTTACGGCTGGCGATTCTGATCGACACCAGCAACAGCATTCGCGAACGCTTTCGCTTCCAGCAGGAGGCTGCTACTGCGTTCATCGACGGCACGGTTCGCCCTCGCGAGGATCGAGCGCTGGTTGTTAGTTTCGATACCGCGGCAGAGCTGGTTACCGACTTGACCGACAACCTCTCTGTTCTCGAAAAGGCTATTCAAGGATTGCGGCCCGGTGGGGGAACATCCATGTACGACGCGATTTTCTTCGCATGCCGTGACAAGCTGATGCAGGATCAGCCGCTTTATAAGTTTCGCCGTGCCATGGTGATCCTCAGCGACGGCGAGGATAATCAGAGCCGCAACACGCGGGATCAGGCGCTGGAAATGGCGCAAAAGGCCGACGTCACTATCTACACGATCTCCACCAACATCACCCACATTGAAACCGAAGGTGACAAGGTGCTGCGTTACTTTGCGGCCGAGACAGGCGGGCAAGCATTTTTCCCGTTCAAGGCCAGCGACCTGAATCAATCCTTCGAAAACATCGCCAACGAGTTGCGCCATCAGTACAACGTCTTCTATCGCCCGGACCCCCTCAAGACCGATGGGCTCTATCACCCGGTCGACATCCGCGTCAAGGGCCACAAAGACATGATCGTTCGAGCCCGCAAAGGTTATTACGCGCCGAAATTGTAGCCAAGCTCTAGCGCTGCTGCTACAATTGGATTTCCCCCGAAGAAAGCTCCTCAAAGGATTACCCGCATGGACGAAAAAGAACGCAGCCGGACTTTAGGACTCACGCTAACCCAGATTGAAAAACAGTTTGGCAAGGGTTCTATCTTGCGGCTTGGATCGAAGGAAGCCGTGGTTCCGGTGGCCACCATTTCGACCGGCTCCATTTCGCTCGACCACGCGCTGGGTGTGGGCGGATTCCCGCGCGGCCGTATCAACGAAATCTTTGGCCCGGAATCCTCGGGGAAAACGACCGTCGCGCTACAAGTGATCGCCGAAGCACAACGCGCCGGTGGCATGGCCGCATTCATTGACGTCGAACATGCGCTCGATCCGATCTATGCCCGCAAGCTCGGCGTGGATGTAGACAATCTGCTGGTCTCGCAGCCCGATTACGCCGAACAGGCGCTCGAGATTACCAGCGCCCTGATAGTCTCCGGTTCAATCGATGTCCTGGTGGTCGACTCGGTGGCGGCACTGGTGCCCAAGTCCGAGCTCGATGGCGAGATGGGCGATAGCCACATGGGCGTGCAGGCGCGGTTGATGTCGCAGGCCATGCGCAAACTCACAGGCCATGTTTCCAAATCCAATACCTGCCTGATCTTCATCAATCAGATCCGCGAGAAGATCGGAGTGATGTTCGGGAATCCCGAAACCACTACCGGCGGCCGCGCTCTGAAATTCTATTCCTCGGTGCGCGCCGACATCCGCCGTATCGCCGCCATCAAGGAAGGCGAGGTGGTGGTGGGCAATCGGACTAAGGTCAAGATAGTGAAGAATAAGGTCGCGGCGCCTTTCCGCGAGGCCGAATTCGACATCATCTACGGCGAAGGAATCTCGAAAGAAGGCGACCTGATCGATCTCGGTGTCGCGCAGAATCTGGTTGAAAAGAGCGGCTCCTGGTACAGCTACAAAGGCGAGCGCATAGGCCAGGGCCGCGAAAACGCGCGCCAGTTCCTCAAAGACAATCCAGACGTGCGGCAGCAGGTGGACAGCGAGCTGCGCAAAGCACTTGGGCTGAACCGCAAAGCGCCGGAGGTCCCTGCGCCAGTTCCAGCCGAGTCGCCCAAACCGGCCACGGCTAGCGCGGCCCGCTCGCGGTAACACGCACCCGTCCTGGGCGGCAGCAGCACCGTATAATGAACTGCTTGCCCATCCGAAAAATCCTCATCGCGAACCGGGGCGAGATCGCTGTACGCATCGCACGCACTGCGCACGAGATGGGCATCAGTCCTGTGACTGTGTACACGGACGCCGATTCCAGTTCTCCGCATCTCCGCGCCGGGGACGAATCGGTCGCGATCAGTGCATCTTATCTAGACATCGATCGCATTCTCGATGCGGCGCGAAAAACAAGCGCCGACGCCATTCATCCCGGTTACGGATTCCTCGCCGAAAACGCCGATTTCGCCGATGCCTGCCAGCGCGCGGGCCTAACGTTTATCGGCCCACCGGCGGATGCAATTCGTAACATGGGTTCGAAGATCGCCGCACGCCAAATAGCCGCTTCCGCCGGCGTTCCCGTGGTTACCGCGATCGATCCCACAGCTGCGATCCAATTTCCGGTTCTCATCAAAGCTTCCGCGGGCGGCGGCGGACGGGGGATGCGCATCGTCAACTCGGCGGCCCAACTGGATGAGGCGCTCCAATCCGCGAGAAGCGAAGCCGAGCGCGCTTTTGGCGACGGCACGCTCCTAATCGAACGCTATATCGCCAACGCCCGCCACATCGAGTTCCAGATCCTCGGGGACCATCACGGCAACCTGATCCACCTGTTCGAGCGTGACTGTTCCATCCAGCGCCGTCACGAGAAGATCATCGAGGAGAGCCCGTCACCAGCGCTCAATGCCGAACTCCGTCGTCGGATGGGAGAAGCGGCTGTTGCCATTGGCCGTGCTATCGGCTACACCAATGCTGGAACGGTTGAGTTCCTCCTCGCGCCATCCGGCGAATTCTTCTTCATCGAAGCGAACACGCGCATCCAGGTGGAGCATCCTGTTACCGAGCTGGTCACTGGACTCGATCTTATCCGTCTCCAGATCGAAGTGGCCGAGGGAAAGCCACTCATTGTGAATCCTAGCATCACAGGCCACGCGATCGAAGCGCGCCTTTACGCCGAGGATCCTGCCAATAACTTTGTCCCTTCCACCGGAACGGTGCACGTCTGGCGGCTGCCGCGGCATGTTCGCGTCGACACGGCGCTCGAAGAAGGCACTCAAATAGGGGTCCACTACGATTCGCTCCTGGCCAAGATCATCAGCTGCGGCGAGGACCGCGAAACCGCGCTGCGAAAACTCGTCTATGCCCTCCGGTCCACCTGCATTCTCGGGCTTCAAACCAATCGTGACTACCTGATCCAGATTCTCGAAAGCGATGAATTTCGGGAAGGCCGCGCGACGACCACCTTTCTTCCGACGCCTCGACCCCAGGTCATCGATCCAGGCTGTCTCGCTGCCGCCGTGCTCCACGTGACGCGAAGCCCGCTCAAAGGTATCCCGCCGAACTACCGGAATAATCCGTATCGCGACACGACGATAAAACTCCGATTCCATAACCGCGACATCACCGTAAATGTGCCACAGACACTCTCGTCTGTGGGAGTTTTGGCCCGGACCGACAAAGAAATCACAATCGCGGTCGACGGCATCGCCCGCTCCTACCAAGTTAAGCAAGTCGGGGATGAAATCTTCGTTCATTCGCCAACGGCCTCGCTCTCGATCACGCGGCTTCCCCGCCACCCTCGCCCGGCAAGCGCGACTCAACGCGAGTCCGCGAATTCGCCCATGCCCGGACAAGTTCTCCGAGTCCTTGTGCGAGAGGGCCAGCAGGTCAAGACCGGCGATTCTCTCGTCGTCCTGGAAGCCATGAAAATGGAGCAGACCATCCGCACTACCATCGACGGCGTGGTCAAGTCTATCCTGGTAGTTACGGGACAGGTAGTGGCGCCGGGCCAGATGCTGGTCCAGATCAGCGCCCAGGAGAATCCGGGATGAGTAACGCTGCCGTAGCAACTGAAGCCAAGCAAGACTACCCTTACTTCACCGAAGAGCACGAGATGATCCGGCAGACCGTGAAGCGGTTTTGTCGTGAAGAGATCGCGCCGCGTGCCGAGCGGTGGGATCACGAGGGTATTTTCCCGCGTGAGCTATTCAAGAAGGCCGCGGATCTCGGGCTGTTCGGAATCCGCATCGATCCGGAGTGGGGTGGTCTCGGGCTGGATTGGTGGGCCAGTGCCGCCTACATGGAAGCGCTGGTCTACTCCGACAGCGGCAGCGTCGACATGGCGATGATGGTGCAATCGGAAATCACACTCCCGGTGCTGGCCGAGCTCGGCACGCGCGAGCAGAAGGAAGAATTTCTCAGGCCGGGAGTCGCGGGGGACATGATCGCCGCCCTCGGAATCTCGGAGCCCGGCGGTGGTTCCGATGTCGCTGCGCTCAAGACTCGTGGCCGCATCGATGACGGCGATTTCGTTATCTCCGGACAAAAACTGTGGATCACAAACGGCACACGCGCCGACTTCATCATCCTGGCCGTGCGCACCGGCGCCGAAGGCCACAAAGGCGTCTCACTCGTTTTGTTCCCCACCCAGACCAAAGGCTTTTCCGTTGGCAAAAAGCTTAAGAAGGTTGGCAACATGGCGTCCGATACCGCCGAGCTGTTCTTCGACGAATGCCGGATTCCGCAGCGCTATCTCCTGGGCGAGCTGAACAAGGGTTTTTACTACATCATGCATAACTTCCAGGGCGAGCGGCTAGCGGCTGCGATCCTCGCGCTGGCGGGAATGGAGAAGTCGGTGCGGAACGCCTTGGAATACGGCGGCCAGCGGACCGCGTTCGGGAATCCGATCCGGCACTATCAAGTCTGGCGGCACCGGTTCGCCGAGCACCTCACTAACATCGAAGCCGGAAGATGGCTCACCTATCGCGCACTCGACCTGATCAATCGCGGCCAGCGTTGCGTACGTGAGA
>Ga0207700_10001847_pt1 | contig 12001 bp, 10 predicted proteins | sample LARL82metaG_FD_184348 | JGI IMG/M metagenome (GOLD analysis project Ga0207700, IMG submission 184348) | Corn, switchgrass and miscanthus rhizosphere microbial communities from Kellogg Biological Station, Michigan, USA - LAR L8-2 metaG... | ecosystem: Host-associated > Plants > Roots >...
GCACTTCGGGGTGGTCCGGTGGAAGCTGGAGCAGATGGGCGTGGAGTTCGCCGCCAGCGGCGCGGTGATCCAGGTGCGGCGCGAGCGCGCGCTGCGGCCGATCAACGTGATCACCAGCCCCTACCCCGGCTTCGCGACCGACCTGCAGTCGCCGATCATGGCGCTGAGCTGCCTGGCCGAGGGCCCGAGCTACATCAGGGAAACCATCTACGACGGCCGTTACACGCTCGTCGGCGAACTCGCCAAGATGGGCGCGAAGGTCGAGGTGGGCGGGGACAAGGTGGTCGTGCACGGCCCGTGCGTGCTGAAGGGCACCAAGGTCGAGGCGCATGACCTGCGCACCGGCGTGGCGCTGATCCTCGCCGGGCTCGGCGCGGAAGGCGAGACGGTCGTCGCCCCCGGGTACCTGATCGACCGCGGGCACGCCGACGTCGCCGGGCGGCTGTCCGCCCTTGGAGCCGATCTGAACGTGGAAGAGAGCGCCTAACCAGGAGATTTCCCACCGAGACGGCCGACCATGCTTGCTGGTCTTCGACCAGCCGCGCCGTGGCCCGCAGTATTGGCCCGGGTCCGAGACCCCGGAACCCCGCAACCGGTGGCTCTGTTGGCGGTCCAACCTATGCCCTGTTGTCCAATCCGCACCCCGCACTTCACGCGCAATTAGCGCAATCCCCTTTTCAGCGTGGCCTGGTTGGGTTACGACTGGCGCATGGCCAACGGGCAGCACCCCCCGCTGGAACTCACGATCGGCGTTGTCGGCTCGCATGATCTCGTCGAGCAGATCATGCTGTCCGGCACGGCCATCCCCACTCCTGCTACCGGCCCGGCCGGGGCGGCACCGGGGGCGGGCGGCAACGGCCAGGCCGCGGGCGGGTACTCCACCGCGCCCGCCATGGCGCGGCGGCTCGTGGCGGTTGCCTACCGCACCGAGCAGGAGGCCGGCGACAAGGTGCTGCGGCTGGGCCCCGGCATCGACGTGTGGCTGTTCGCCAGCCGGATCCCTTATCTGTACGCCCGGCAGGCAGGCGTGCTGCGCAAGCCCGCCACGTACGTGCCGCTGGGCGGCAGCGCCCTGTACGCCGCCCTGCTGCGGGCGGCCATGACGGGGGACCACGACCTGTCCCGGCTCAGCGTGGACGTGCTGAGCCGGGCGGAGGTCGAGGACGCGTTCGCCGACATGGGCCTGGCCGTCAGCAACGTGCACGTGCGCGAGGAACCCGGGGGCGCCGCGGCGCTGGCCGCCTTCCACGAGCGCCTGTGGCGGCGCCGCCAGACCGCGGCCGCGGTCACCTGCCTGGAACCGGTGGCCCAGCGGCTGACCGCCCAGGACATCCCGGTCCTCGTCGTGCGGCCGACCCGCAGCGCGATCGCCTCGGCCCTGCGGACCGCCACGCTGCTGGGCACCCAGCGCCGGCTGGAAGACGCGCAGCTTGCCGTCGTGGTCGTCGAAGTGCCCACGCTCAGGGAGACATCCCGCCGGTCCTCCCCCCGCCAGCCCCGCGAGGAGTTGCGGCTCATCGTGCACCGCCTGCTGCTGCAGGAGGCGCAGCGGATCAAGGCCACGCTCAGCCCGGCCGGCGAGGACAGCTTCCTGGTCACCGCGACCCGCGGCTCGCTGTCCGGCGCTACCGAGGGTTTCCGGGTCCCGCCGTTCGCCGAGCGGGCGCGCGCCGAACTGGGCATCGTGCTTGAGGTGGGCGTGGGGCTTGGCCTGACCGCGCAGGACGCGGAGGCACACGCCCGCGCCGTGCTGGTCCGCGCCCACGCCGACCCGGCCGCCCGCGGGTTCGCCCTGGACCGGGAGGGCCATGCGCTGGTGCCCGGCCCCCGCGAGCCGGTGGTGGTCCGCGCGGGCAACCCCAGGGGCATGGCAACGCTGTCGCGGCTCACCGACCAGCTACCGGAGGACGCCGGGCCGCACGTGGTCGATGCCGAGACCGCGGGCCGCCTGCTCGGCGTGACCTCGCGCACGGCCCGCAGGCTGCTGCGCAGCCTCGCCGAGGAGGGCCTGGCCTGGCCGCTGCCGCCGAACCGGATTCCGCAGCCGGGCCGGCCACGCCAGCTCTACCGGCTGGTGACCGAGAAGCTGGGGACCGGCACCCCGTAGTGCCGACACCCCTCCGTCAGCCTCAGATCGCGCCACGCCGCAGCCGCCGGGCCGGAGCCAGCGAGGCCCGGGCCGAGCGCCCGCGAGGGGGGCCACGAAATCAGTGCCGCCGGGGATAGGCCCTGGCGACGGCGAGGAACGCGTCGTCGGCTTCGGGCGTCCCCACCGAGACCCGCGCGCCTTCGTCGCCGAACGGCCGGATGCTGATTCCGGCGTCCGCGCACGCGGCCGCGAAGTCCTGGGTGTCGGCGCCCAGCCGGAGCCAGACGAAGTTGGCCTCGCTCGGCGGGACGGTCCAGCCCTGGGCGAGCAGTTCGTCGCGGACCCTGGCCCGCTCCTTCACCGCAAGGTCGACCCGCTCGTGCAGTTCGGCCTCCGCCGCCAGCGAGGCGATCGCGGCGGTCTGGGCGAGCGAGTTGACGCTGAACGGCAGCATGGTGGTGCGCACCGCGCCGGCGACCTGCTCCTGCCCGACCAGGAAGCCGACCCGCAGCCCGGCCAGGCCGTGGGCCTTGGAGAACGTGCGCAGCACCGCCAGGTTGGGGTGGTCGCGGTACAGGTCGATGCCGTTGGGCACGCCGGGGTCCCGGACATAGTCCGCGTAGGCCTCGTCCAGCACCACCAGGCAATCCGGCGGCACCCGGGCGAGGAACTCAGCAAACTCACCGCTGCGGACCACCGTGCCGGTCGGGTTGTTCGGGTTGCACACGAAGATGACCCGGGTCCGCGGCGTGATCGCGTCCGCCATGGCGGCCAGATCGTGCGTTTCGTCCTTCAGCGGCACCCGCACGTCGGTGGCCCCGGTGAGCGGGACCAGGATCGGGTAGGCCTCGAACGACCGCCACGCGTAGAGCACCTCGGTGCCCGGCTCGGCGGCCGCCGCGAGAAGCTGCTGGGCCACGCCGACCGAGCCGCAGCCGAGGGCGATGTGCGCGGGCGGCACGTCGTAGCGGCGGGCGATCGCTTCGATCAGCGCCTCGGCCGTGTTGTCCGGGTACCAGTTGACCCCGGCGGCCGCCTCGGTGATGGCCTTAGCCACCGAGGGCAGCGGCCCGAACGGGCACTCGTTCGAGGCGAGCTTGAACGACTGGCCCGCGGCGTTGGCCACCCGGCGGCCGGGCTTGTAGGGGGCGAACTGGTCCAGTACGGAACGGAATCGGGGGGATCGGTCGGACACCGTTGTCCTCCGGCTGGGCGATCGGCTACGTCACTAGCAGTCTGCCACCGGGATCACGCTGGAGCGGAACCCAGTGAGCCGAGTACCGTGCGGAAGGTGGCCAGCATGTCCTCGGTGAACAGGACGAAACGGGCCTCTTCCAGCCCGCTCGGCGTCCGGCTCACGGTGGTGAGCGCGATCCGTGCGGCGCTTTCCGCAGGCCATCCGTAGATCCCCGCGGACACCGCGGGGAACGCGACCGTCCGGGCGCCCAGTTCGTCGGCGACCCGCAGCGACTGCTCGTAGCAGGACACCAGCACCGCGGACCGGTCCTCGCGCGCCGAGTAGACCGGGCCCACGGTGTGGATCACCCACTGGGCGTCGAGGTCACCGGCGGTGGTGGCTACCGCCTGACCGGCCGGCAGGCCCTCGGTGTGGCTGGTTTTCCGCAGTTCAAGGCATTCGGTGAGGATGGCGGAGCCGCCACGCCGGTGAATCGCCCCGTCCACGCCGCCCCCGCCGAGCAGCGACGAGTTCGCGGCGTTGACGATGGCATCGGCCCGCTCGCGGGTGATGTCGCCTAGCTTCAGCGTGACCCTCATGACGTGTGACTATCACGAATGGTTGCCGGGTTACCAGCGTGTTCAGCTACTCCAGCAGGCTGCCCGGTCTCGGCATCGGACTGCCCGTTTGCCCCGGACCGGCCCGCTCTTCTTCCGTTTCGGAACAGAGGTTAGAGTGACTTGCGTGAATAGGCTGGGCGAACTTGAGCGTGCCATCATGGACGTGCTCTGGGACAGCACAGAGCCGCTGACCGTCCGGCAGGTCGGTCTGCGCCTGATCAACCGTGACCTGGCACACACGACGGTGATGACGGTTCTCGACCGGCTCGCGAAGAAGGGCTTCGCCCGCCGCCAGCGCGATGGGCGGGCGTGGCGGTACCAGGCCGCCGCGAACCGGGAGGCCTACGTCACCGAGCTGATGCTGCACGCACTGGACCAGACCGGCGACAGGTCCGCCGCTCTTGCGAGCTTCGCCCGCCGGGTTTCTGATTCGGAAGCGGAAGTGTTGCGCCGGGCACTCGAATCGCTTGGAGAGCTCCCCCGGGACTGACCGCACGTGTTTCCCCCCGTTTTTGTTCTCGCCGCCGTCGCCGGGGGCACGGCCCTAGGCGCGGCTGTTCTGGCGTCCGCGCGCTGGCCGTACCGCTCGCCCGGCGCGGCCATCCTGCTGTGGCAGGCCCTCGGCCTGAGCTGGGGCCTGGCCGCGGTCGGGGCGCTGGCCGCGCTCGGGGCGGTACCCGGCAGGTACGGGGTGGCGGGCGGGGCGCTGTCCGGCGCCGCCCGTGCGCTGCGCTCCACGGCGCTGGATTTCGGCGCTCCGACGGTGATCGCCGCGGCCCGGCTGGCCGTCCTGGCCGCCAGTGCCGCCCTGTTCGCGCTGCTGTGCTGGGTGCTGGTCGCCGCGTCCGCGGCGGTGATCGTGGCCCGGCGCCGGCACCGGGTCCTGCTCAGCCTGCTCGCCCACGGCGACCCCAAGGTTCCCGGTGCCCTGGTGGTGGACCACCCGGCTGCGGCGGCCTACTGCGTGCCCGGGCTGCGCTCGAAGATCGTGATCAGCGCGGGCACCCTTGACCTGCTGGACGCGGCCGAGCTTGCCGCGGTCCTCGCCCATGAGCGGGCGCACCTGCGCGCCCGGCACGACCTGGTGCTGCTGCCGTTCTGCGCGCTGGGCCGCGCCTTCCCCCGGTCCCGGCTGGTGTGCCAGGCGCACGCCACCGTCGCGCTGCTGGTCGAGATGCTCGCCGACGACCAGGCGCTGCGGCAGCGGCCGGCCAGGGAACTCGCCACCGCGCTCCTGCGGGTCGGCGCATCCGGCGCGGGCCTCGCGCCGTCAGGGGCGCTGGCCGCCGCGAGCACCGCGGACGCCGATGTGGCCGCGCGGGTCGCCCGGCTGCTCACCCCGCAGGCGCGCCTGCCGCTGCACGTCCAGGCGCTGGTCTGCTGCACCGCGGCGTTGCTCGTCGCGGTGCCCGTGACGCTGCTGCTGCATTCCTTCTGAACGACGGCCCTCGATGCCCCCGTCCGCGAGCCTCCGGGCGCCGGGGAACCCCCGCAGTGCCCGTCGTTCGCACAGACGGACGCCACGATGCGCCGGGCCGTCGAAAATGGGACAGTCCCGCCAATTGACGACAATCGCGCTCACATCAGTTTCACATGATCCTGTGCCTACGGTGGAATCGTGAGAGCGCTGGTCGTGGAAGACGAGGTACGTACCGCGGCGCTGCTGCGGCGGGGCCTGGTGGAGGAGGGGTACACCGTCGACGTGGCGGCGGACGGGCCTGACGGGGTGTGGCGCGCCACCGAATTCGGCTACGACGTGGTGGTCCTCGATGTGATGCTGCCCGGCTTCGACGGCTTCGAGGTGTGCCGTCGGCTGCGCAGCGTCGGCTGCTGGGCCCCGGTGCTGATCCTCACCGCCCGCAGCGAGCTCACGGAGCGGGTGCGGGGCCTGGACTGCGGCGCGGATGACTACCTGGCGAAGCCGTTCAGCTTCGACGAGCTGTTCGCGCGGCTGCGCGCGCTCATCAGGCGCGGTGGGCCCGAGCGCCCGGCGGTGCTGCAGGCCGGCGATCTGCGGCTGGATCCCGCCACGCGGCGGGCGTGGCGCGGGGAGGCCGAGTTGCGCCTGTCGCCGAAGGAGTTCGCGCTGCTCGAACTGTTCCTGCGGTACCCAGATCAGGTGCTCACCCGCACCCGGATCCTCGAACACGCCTGGGACTACGCCTACGACGGCGGGTCGAACGTCGTGGACCAGTATGTGGGCTACCTGCGGCGCAAGGTTGACCGGCCGTTCGGGCAGGCTCAGCTGGAAACGGTCCGCGGGGCCGGCTACCGGCTCCGTGCCGCGCCTGGGCCGCGGCCGGGTTAGCCATGTCGCTGCGGGAGCGGCTGTCCCTGGTGTTCGCCCTGGGAACCGCCGCGCTGATCGTCATCTGCGGGCTGGCGTTCCTGGGACAGCTCCGGTCCTCGCTCAACTCCGCCCTCGACGAGGCGCTGCGGACGCGTGGCGACGCGCTGGCGGCCCAGCTACAGGCCGGGTCCCTGCCCGCCGGTGGCGCACCGGACACCGGCCAGACCGGCCAGCAGAACGGGCAGTTCTCCGGGGCCGATGAGTTCGCCCAGGTGCTCACCCCGGGTGGCGCCGTCCTCTTCCCGTCCGGGCCGGAGCGGCCGGCGCCGCTGCTGTCCCGGGCGCAGCTAGCCCAGGCCGCACACCGGCGGTTCACCGCTAGCACCGCGGTCGAGGGCGAGCAGGTACGGGTCATGGCGAGCCCTACCCGCTGGCGCGGCCGCCCGGTCATCCTGGTGACCGGGGCGACCACCGACGTCGCCGACGCGGCGCAGGCGCGCGCCCGCCTGATCATCCTGATCGGCGGCCCGCTGGCCGTCGCCGCCGCCGGGCTCGGCGCGTGGCTGCTGACCGGCGCCGCGCTGCGTCCGGTGGACCGGATGCGGCGGCGCCTTGACGAGATCACCGGGCATGACGCTGATGCCAGGCTGCCGGTGCCACCGACCAAGGATGAGATCGCATCGCTCGCCGTCACCACGAACCGGCTGCTCGACCGGCTCCAGCAGGCGCTGGCCCGGCAGCGCGGGTTCGTCGCCGACGCGGGCCACGAACTGCGGACGCCGCTGACCGCGCTCAAGGCCGAGCTCGAGCTGGCCGCCCGTCCCGGCAGGTCGCAGGACGCACTCGCGGCGGCGGTCGCGGCCGCGGCCGGCGACACCGACCGGCTCATCCGGCTGGCCGAAGACCTGCTGCTGTTGGCCCGCGCGGACGACGGCGTCGCGTTCCTGGCCCCGGCCCGGATCGATGTGTCCGAGCAGATGCTGTCGGCCGCGCGCAGCTTCGCCGCGCAGGCGCATGCCCGCGGCATCACCATCGACACGCGGGCGAGGGGCGAGCTGACCGTGGTCGCCGACCCGGGCAGGCTGCGGCAGGCGCTGGGCAACCTGATCGACAACGCGATCCGGCATTCCCCCGACGGCGGCGTGGTAGAGATGACCGGCGAGGTGCGGGAGGTGGCGGGCAACGGCCGCGGCCAGCACCGGGCCTGCCAGATGCTGGTGATCGAGGTCCGTGATCACGGGCCCGGCTTTCCCGAGGCGTTCCTCCCGCATGTCTTCGAACGGTTCCGCCGGGCCGCCCCCGCGCGGGACCGGGCGGACGGCGGCACCGGACTCGGCCTGGCGATCGTGGCGTCGATAGCGCGCGCCCATGGCGGCCGGGCGGTCGCTGACAACCACCCGGACAGGGGTGCGCGGGTCCGGATTGAGCTGCCCCCCGGCCCCGGCGACGGCTGTGCCGGTGAAGAGATGAAGTTTCTCACATAGGGCTCAAACGGTCCTCTCACCGCCCGTTTCGCAAGCTGGCTTGCGAGAGATCCACAGAAAGGTGGGATGTCATGGACATCACTCGCAAGATCGCCACGGCCGCCGTGGTAGTCCTGGCCCTTGGTGGCGCCGGCGCCGGCACTGCGGTTGCCTCCAGTCATAGCCCCGCAAGGGCTCATCCGGCCAGCGCGGAGCCGACCAGCCCGGACACCGACAACCTCCAGGTCGGCGACCAGACGAGTCCCGACGTCACGGTCGGCCCAGCCGCGAAGGCAGCCAGCAGCACACGGGCTGGCGCCTCCCATGCCAAGGGTGGCGGCTCAGGCGAGGAAAATGGATCGGAGAGCGAAAACGCCCCTGGGGATGGGCCGGGAGGCCACGCCGACCCCTCCGGGGACGTGCAGCACGAGTTCAACGGCGTGGAATAACGGTCGGCTGCCCGGTTCTGGGCAACCGGGCACCGCCGGCGACGGGCTGCGAGCCCAGGCTCGCAGCCCGTCGCCGTGCGCCGGAACGGTGTCAAAGATCCCTGATGATGTCGGCCGCGGGGCGGCGCAACGCGCGGATGACGCCCGTGCCGGCGGCAACAATGGCCGCGCAGGTCACCACGCCCAGCGCGGCCAGGTAGGCCCACGGGACGAACAGGTGTGGCGGAGGCGGGTCGAACACCCCCGTCAAGATCTTGACGATGATGAACGACAGCGCCCAGCCCGACAGTACGCCAAGCAGCACGCCACCGGCCGTCACGAAGATGGCCTCGCTCCACACGAACGAGGCGAGCTGGCGGGACCGTGCCCCCAGCGCCGCGGCGATCGCGAAGGTGCGGCGCCGTTCGACCAGCCCCAGCGCCAGCACCAGGCCGGATGCCGCGGCGGCCAGGATGAACGCGAACGCCAGCTCCAGCCTGGTCAGGCCGGACAGGTCGAGCGCGGTCAGCCCGGACAGCGTGATCTTCAGCTGGCTGTCGATGTCCTGGACGACGGCCCCCGAAGCCGGGCCGAGCAGGCGCCGGACCTCCTGGGCCACGGCCGGGGGCGAGCCGCTCGCCCGGATCAGCATGTCCTGGTTGGCGGGCGACCCGGTGACGCGGGCCACGTAGGACGCGTTCGCGATGAAGAACGAGTCCCTGGGTGCGGTGGGGAACTCCCGGACCACCCCCGTGTAGTGGAACGGGACGATGTGGTATCTGTGGTCGCGCGCGGACTGTATCCGCAGCCGGAGCAGGTCACCCGGCCGGAGCTGGTAGTTGACTACCGTCTCCTCGGAGACCAGCACCGCATCCGGGCGGGCCGCCAGGGCGGCCAGCACCCCCGCCGCGTTCCCGCCCTGGAAGAACGCGTCCGACATGGGCGTGGCCGTGCCGATGTGCCTGGGGTCGATCCCGTACAGGTCCTGGAGGTCGTTCCCGACGTAGGCGAACCTGTGCATCATCGGCTGGACCGCCGCGACCCCAGGCAGCCGTCGGGCCGCCGCGAAGGCGCTGGCTGGCAGCCCGGACGCGGCAGTGGTGGCGGCCGTCACGTCCGCCCCGTTGGTCAGCTGCGCGTCTACCCGGGACTGCTGCTGGTAGGTCTGGTTGAACACCGCCGTCGAGACCGCGAACGCGGCGGTCAGGCCGACGATCGCCAGGCCCCTGGACAGCAGCCGGTGCTGCCGGGACATGGAAGCGGCCACTACCCCGGACAGCCCGCCCGCCAGCGGCCGTGCCGCCCGGGCCAGGGCCGGCCGCCCCCGGCCAAGCACGGCGGTGGAGATGCGCCAAGACAGCAGCGCGGCCCCCACCCAGAACAGCAGCGGCGCCAGGAACGTGAAGTAGCTCACCGAGATCGTCGCCACGCCCTCGGGGGCGAGGATGACCTGATAGCCGCTGCGCACCAGCCGCCAGAAGATGATCGCCGCCGCGACCAGCAGCCAGATATCCAGGTAGAGCCTGGCCCACAGCGGCCGCCGGGGCCGGCCAACCACCTCCCTGGCGCCGCGCACCGTCAGGCTGCGCGCGTCCTTCCACGCGGGAACACCGATGGTCAGGGCGGCCAGAACCAGCCCGGCCAGCGCCGCGATCACCCCCCACGCGACCGCCTGGCCCGTCGTGGAGCCAAACCGCGTCGCGCCGAAGGCGAGCCGGCCAGCGAGCACCGCACCGGCCAGGCCGATGGCCGAGCCGAGCACGCCGACCAGCAGCGCCTCGGCCACGGCCAGCCCGACGATCCGGCGCGGCGACGCTCCCCTGATCCGCAGCAGTGCCTGCTCGCGCCGCCGCCGGTCGGCCCCCGCCGCGCCGATGACGCTGGTGACCAGCGCTGCGAGCACGGCGCCCGGCAGGCCAAGGAACAGGAAAAGCAGTTCCGCGTACAGCGCGTCACTGCGGGCGGCGTCCAACTGCGCGCTCAGGTTGTCGCCCACAAGACCGGTCCCCGTCAGCCGCGCCTCCAGGTTCTTGGCCCGCGCCATGACGTCGGCGAAGGCTGCCTCCGGGTCGGGGGGGAGGGCGGGGGACAGCTTCACGTGGTACTGGATGTGCGCCCCGGCCAGCCGTGTGCCGCCCGGCGGGGCGTACGCCCGCTGCCACTGGGCGGCGGGAAGCAGCACGACATTGTCCGGGGGTGCCTGCGGGGCCGCACCCGGCGGCACGCCGACAGCCTGGAACATCGAGTCCGCCGCCGGCAGGTCCACCACCCCCTGCACCCGGACGTGCAACGGCGGCAGCCCCTGCCGTCCCACGCTGATCATCGTGCCCACCGTGGCGTGCAGGTTCGCCGCCGTCTGCTGGGCCAGCAGCACCCCACTTCGCGCCCCCAGCAGGAACCTGATCTCGCCGGGGAAGGCCGCGGTGTACCCCGGCGGCAGGCCGAGCACCTGACCGGGACCGGTCGTCTGAACCGTGCCCACGGTCGCCGCCGTGAACCCGGTCGCCGGGGCGTAGCCGACCGGCAGGCTCTTGACCACGCCGGGCGTGCTCGCGATGACATGGGCCACCGGTGCCAGGCTGGATCCGGGCGCCAGCTGCACCTGCCAGTCCACGATCACGCCGGCCGCCGCCTGCTTGGTCATGTGCGCCTTGCTCGCGGCGAAGAACGCGCCCAGGGAGCCGAGCAGCGCCACCGCCACGGCGATCCCGGTCACCGCACCAGCCAGCCGGACCGGCCTGCGCTTGAGCAGGCCAGAAAGCCAGGTCAGAACGTACATGGGGCACCCGTCTGTAGAGTCCGCTCGGTCATGGACCAGCGCAGCGGCAGCCGGCCAGCCACGGCGGCGTCATGCGTCGCCACGACCAGCGCCGCACCCGTTGCGATCACGTGCTCGAGCAGCACGCCGATCAGTGCGGCCGCCGAGGTCCGGTCCAGTTGCCCGGTCGGTTCGTCGGCCAGGATCAGCCGCGGCTTGCCCATCAGCGCCCGGGCCAGCCCGGCCCGCTGGGCCTGGCCGCCGGATATCTCCTCGGGCAGCTTCGACGCCACTTCCGACAGGCCGAGCCGGTCGATCAAGGTGCCGGCCGCAGCCGCGGCCTCCCCATCCGCGGCGCCGGCGAGCAGCGCCGGCAGGGCCACGTTCTCTGCCACGGTCAGCGGTGGAAGCAGGCTCGGGCCCTGGAAGGCGATACCGACCGGCCCCGGCCGCAGATCGCCGGGCTGGCCCAGGGCGGGCCACTCGATGACCCCGCCGGACGGATGGTCCAGCGCGGCGATCAGGTGCAGCAGCGACGTCTTGCCGCTGCCGGATGGCCCGGTCAAGGCGATGCGATCGCCCTCGCGGATCTCGAACGTGGCTTCGGCGACCGCGACCACGGTGCCGTGGCTGTTGCCGAACTGCCGGTTGAGGCCGACCGCGCGCACCAGGATGTCATTCACCGGTGACCCTCCCGTCCGTCATCCGCACCACGCGGTCGGCCGCCATGGCCACGGTCTCGCTATGGGTGACCACCAGAACCGCCTTTCCCCGGTCCGCCCTGCTGCGCAGCAGGTCAAGCACCCGGATCTCCGCCGGCCGGTCGACCTCACCGGTGGGCTCGTCGGCCAGCAGGACCGGCGGGTCGTTCGCCATGGCGACGGCAAGAGCGGCGCGGGCCACCTCACCGCCGGACAGCGTGCTCGGCCTGGCCGAGGCGCGGTCGGCCAGGCCGACGTCGTCGAGCAGCCGCTCGGCGTCACCGCGGCTCATCCGCCGGCGTCCGGTCTGGCCGTCGCGGCGCGGCCCACGCACACGCGGCACGAGCGCCCGTGCCGCCTGGATGTTCTGCGCCACGCTGAGGTGGTCCAGGAGGTTGCCCGACTGCAGCAGCATGCCGATCCACCTGGCGCGCAGCCCGGCCCGCGTCGCCTCGTCCCGGCGGGTGATCCGCTC
>Ga0207700_10001848_pt1 | contig 11991 bp, 10 predicted proteins | sample LARL82metaG_FD_184348 | JGI IMG/M metagenome (GOLD analysis project Ga0207700, IMG submission 184348) | Corn, switchgrass and miscanthus rhizosphere microbial communities from Kellogg Biological Station, Michigan, USA - LAR L8-2 metaG... | ecosystem: Host-associated > Plants > Roots >...
CGGTGACGGTGCGGCGAACCGACGCCATCCGCGCCCTCGTTGCAGCGGGCGCGAAGCTCGACGCCGTGAACAAGGACAATCTGACGCCGCTGCTGCTGGCCGAAAAACCGGATCCCCCGCTGACGGCGGCGCAGATGCAGCAGGATCCGGGCGTCTACAAGCCGCGGCGCGACAAGCGCGAAGAAGTCATCGCGACGCTGCGCGAGCTGATGAAGCTCGGTCCGGACGATCCGGCGCCGCAGCCTCCGCCGTTGCCTGGGAAAGACGACAAAAAGGACGACAAGAAGCCCGAGAAGAAAACCGAGGACGTGGCCGGGCAATGAAAACTCTTCTGGCTGGCGCGGCGCTGCTCTCCGGCTGCGTGACCGTCCTGGTCGCGCAGAGTGCACCGGGGCCCGCGAGCGCACCGGCTCAACCCCAAGTCAGTCGCGCGGCTGAAGCGGCCAAGTACCGCACCTGGCTCAACCAGAACTGCGTCGGCTGCCACAGCAACCGCGTCAAGCAGCCGGCCGACGATCCGGTCAACCTCGAGACGGCCAACGTCGACGATGTGATCGTGAGCGCGGCGACGTGGGAGCGGGTGCTGCGCAAGCTCGCGGTGCGGGCGATGCCTCCGCAGGGGAGCAAGCACCCCGCCGAGCCGGAATATGTGTCCTTCACCACGTGGCTGTCGGCGTCGCTCGATCGCGCGTGGACCGGGAAGGGACTCACCCCCGGGCGTTTCGTCGTGCATCGACTGAACCGGACCGAGTACGGCAACGCCATCCACGATCTGTTCGCGCTCGACATCAACGTCGACCAGCTGCTGCCGAGCGACGGCGCCGACTTCGGGTTCGACAACATCGCCGCGGCGCTCAAGACGTCGCCCCTGCTGCTCGAACGCTATCTGACGGCGGCGCAGCGCGTGAGCCTGCTCGCGGTCGGAGACACGACCGTTCCGCCGGGCAACACCGAATACCCCATCAGCCGCGAGTTCACGCAGAGCGGCTACATCGAAGGGCTGCCGCTCGGCACGCGCGGCGGCACCGTCGTCAAGCACGTCTTCCCGGCAGACGGGGAGTACAAGCTGTCGGGACGGCTGGTGCGCGGCGTCGAGGAAGGCTACGCGGGCGTCGAAGGCAACGACCTGCCGAACACGTTCGTGATCACCGTCGACGGCGCCGAGGTCTTTTCGACGCAGATCGGCGGCATCAAGGACAACGAAGTCCAGTCGCGCGACATGAATGAAGCGCGCAAGATCATCGACGAACGCATGGCCGGACGCGTCCGTGTGACGGCTGGCGAGCACGAGGTCGGTTATACGTGGCGCGAGCGGCCGTTCGAACGCCAGGACGTCTGGCAGCCCGCCCGGCGCGACAGTCAGGAAGTGCACCTCATCACCGGACTGCCGCGGCTCAAGGCGGTAATGGTCGAAGGTCCGTACAAGGTGACCGGCATCAGCTCCACGCCGAGTCGCGAGAAGATCTTCCTGTGCCGGCCCACGGGCAGCGCAGACGAGACGCCCTGTGCGACGAAGATTCTGACGAACCTCGCGCGGCGCGCCTACCGGCGTCCGGTAACACCCGCCGACGTCGAGGCGCCAATGGCCTTCTACAAGCAGGCGCGCGAGCGCGGCGGCGACTTCGACGCCGGCGTCCGCTCCGGCATCGCGCGGATCATCGCCAGCCCGTCGTTCCTTTACCGCATCGAACGCGATTCGTCGACGCTCCGGGCGGGCACGGCGCATTCGGTGAGCGACGTCGAGCTCGCGTCGAGGCTCTCGTTCTTCCTCTGGAGCAGCATCCCCGACGAGAAGCTGCTGAACGCGGCGATCGCCGGCACGCTGCGCGCGCCCGGCAACCCTGGGAATATCGACGCCCAGGTCCGCAGGATGGTCGCCGACGACCGCTCCGGCGCGCTCGTCAGCAATTTCGCCGGCCAGTGGCTGCAGCTGCGCAACCTCGAGTCGAAGGTCAGCCCCGACCTGCTGATGTTCCCCGACTTCGACGACAACACCCGTCGCGCGTTCAGGCGTGAAACCGAAATGCTCTTCGGCTACATCCTGCGCGAGAACCACAGCGTGCTCGAGCTGATGAACGCCAACTACACGTTCCTCAACGAGCGCCTCGCGAAGCACTACGGCGTGTCCGGCGTCTACGGCGAGCGGTTCCGCCAGGTGAAGCTGACCGACCCCAATCGCTTCGGCCTGCTCGGCCAGGGCAGCGTCCTGTCGCTGACGGCTGTGGCCACGCGGACGTCGCCGGTCTACCGCGGCAAGTACGTGCTCAGCACGTTCCTCGATACGCCGCCGATTCCGCCGCCGCCAAACGTGCCGACGCTCGAAGAAAGCAACAAGGCGGGCAAGGTCGAGGCGAAGACGCTGAGGGAGCAGGTCGAGATGCATCGCTCGCAGGCGACGTGCGCGGGCTGTCATCGCGTCATCGACCCGCCCGGATTCGCCCTCGAGCACTTCAACTCCGTGGGCCAGTGGCGCGAGACCGACGAAAAAGGCCGGTCGATCGACTCGGCGGGCGTGCTCGCGGATGGCACGAAGGTCGACGGTCCGATCGCGATGCGCGAAGCGATCCTGAAGCGGCCCGAGGCGTTCGCGACCGTCATCACCACGCGGCTGATGACCTACGCGCTCGGCCGCGGCCTCGAGCCGTCGGATATGCCGATTGTCCGGAAAATCGTGAAGAAAGCCGCCCTCGATGACTATCGCTTCGCGACCATCATCAGCGGCATCGTCGAAAGCCCGTTATTCCAGATGCGGACGCGACTGGAGCCGTCCGACACCAACACCGTCGCCCAAGCGAGGGAACAGTAGCCATGATGATCACGAAAAAGCATCTGTCCCGGCGTACCTTTATTCGCGGCACGTTCGGCGCTGCCATGGCGCTGCCCCTGCTCGATGCGATGGTGCCGGCACTCACCGCGGAAACGAAGACAGCGGCGGGTGCGCCGTTCCGCTTCGGCGCGATTTACATGCCGAACGGCGTGTTCCCCACGACGTGGCATCCGGACGAGCCGGGCGCGAACTTCGCGTTCAAGCCGGTGATGCAGCCGCTCGAGCAGTTCCGCGACCAGCTCGTGACGGTGAGCAAGATGCGCGCGCCATGGGGCGCGTCGGTGCACCTGGGCGCCAGCTCGGCGTTCCTGAACGGCTCGGGTCCCGTCGCCCAGCGCGAAGGGACGAGCGACGCCTTCGGCAAGATCCAGTCGAAGAAGACCGTCGATCAGTACATCGCCGACGCCGTCGCCGGCGATACGCCGCTCCGCTCGGTCGAGCTCGGCACCGAGGACATGGGCACGGCGGTCGGCGCGTGTGACGGCTTCCCCTGCACGTTCTTCAACACGCTGTCCTGGCGCGACGATCAGAGCCCGCTGCCGATCGGCATCAACCCGCGCGTCACGTTCGAGCGGATGTTCGGCGAGACCGGGACGCCCGAGCAGCGCATGGCACGGCTCAAGGAGCGGCAGTCGCTGCTCGATTCGGTGCTCGAGGAAACCAGCAAGCTCCGGAAATCGCTGGGCGCGCCCGACAAGGCGATCCTCGACGAGTATCTGAACAACATCCGCGACGTCGAACACCAGCTCGATCGCATGGAAACGCGGATGGGCGCGATCAAGACGAACTCCGAAGCGCCCCTCGGCATGCCGGAAGCGTTCGACGACCACATGACGATCAACTACAACCTGATGCACCTGGCTTTCCAGGGCGACATCAGCCGTGTGTTCACGTTCATGGTGGGACACGAGGCCAGCGACCGCGGCTACGCGCACATCGGCATCCCCGAGACGCACCACAGCATCTCGCATCACGGGAACGACCCGGAGAAGCTGGCGAAGTACGCGAAGATCGGGACGTATCAGATCGTCAAGTTCTCGGAGTTCCTCGACAAGCTGAAGAACACGAAGGACGGCAACGGCACGCTGCTCGATCACGCGATGCTCTACTGGGGCAGCGGCATGAGCAACGGCAACGAGCACGACCGCGCCAACCCGCCCGCGGTCATCGTCGGCGGCGCGCATGGCCGCCTGAAGGGCAACCGTCACGTGGTTGCCAAAGACAAAGAGCCGACCGCGAACCTGCTGCTGGCGATGGCGCACATCGCCGGCGCCGAGATCGACAGCCTCGGCCCGAGCACAGGCCGGCTGGATCTCTGACGGATGTAGCGTCCGGCTTCAGCCGGACGGATGGAACAACCTGGCCGCCGCGGCTTCAAAGCCGCGGCGGCTTTTTTGTGTACGGGCGCGTGTGGGCGGGGCTCGGCTTCAGCGACGCTCGCGGACCCAGGATTCGATCTCGGTGCGATGCGATTCGTCGTGCTGATCCATCATCGACGGAATGTCGCAGAGCGCCACGGGGCCAACGCCTTCCTGAACGCCCTCTCGCAACCAGTCGCCCGCTTCAAGCTGACGCAGCGCCGTGAGATTGGCGGTGCGGGCCTCACGAAAGGCAAGGATCGCGTCCTGGAGCGGCCTCGCCCGATAGTCGCGCTCCAGCGCTATTTGATGACCGTCGAAATCCGGCAGGGTCGGGTTGGTTTCTTCGAGCAGCCGGCGAATGCGTACGCCGTAACCCTCACGTTCGAGATCCGCGAGATGCCAGCACTGCTCCACCGGCGAGGGCTCTCCGTGGTGCCCGCGCTTCGCTGCGGCGGCCGGGTCGAGTTCTCCGAAGGTGAACTCGAGAAAGTCGGGCATGCCGGCGAGGCGACCGACCAGGGATTGCCGATCCTGTCGATTCAGCTTCATGTAGCGCATCAGAACCTTCCTTCCCTAGGTTTCCTCTTCAGGGTTTTCCGATTCGTGCAGCCGGCTCTGGCGTAGATAGTGGGGGCTGTACGACAGACCGTACGGCGTCTTCTGGACGGCCGCCGCCTTCTGCTTGTGGAATTCCTGACGCGACTCCTCCAGCACCTTCAACTCCTCGGGCGTGCACGCACGCATCGCGATCGGCTCGCGTGGCACGAAAAATACCTGGCCGATTGGCAGGCTGTGCTCCAGCGTGATGCCCTCACCAGCCTGCAGCACGTAGCGGAACTCCGTTTCGTGCGCGTACCAGTCGGTCTGCACGCGCACGACCATCATCGGCGCGACGGGCCGCTCGATCATGTTGAAGATCGACGTGTAGACGGTGTCCCAGCCCGGAGGCGTCTGGAAATTCGTCGCACCGCGAAGCGCGACGGCGCCTGGCGGCGTGTGCATGTCCTCGGGCACGACGAACGCCCGCGCAACGGCAAGCGCGGTGTCGCGCGACAGCACCGGCGGACCGACGAACGCGACATCTTCTTTCAGCATGCCGACGCCGCCGACCGACTGGCTCATCGTGACCTGGAACAGCGGCGTTCGCTTGCCATCTTGTGTCTGCAAGTAATAGATGAACTTGTAGACGCCTTCCCCTTCGTACTCGAGGTAAATGGATTCCTTCGGCTCGAGCGGCGCGTAGACCATGAAGCCCAGCGCGCTCCCGGCTTCAAGCACCGGACAGTGTCGCGAGTGCTGAGGCAGCATCGGCCGTGATGCTTCGCGTCGCGCAGGTAGGCCGACGCCCGGCCGCCGGATATTCGAGTAGTAGCGAACTTCCATCAGATCACCAAATCACCCAATCACCAGATCACCAAACGTCCAAATCTCTATTTCGTGACGACGCAGTGGAAGTTCGAGGCGTCGTCGATGCTGCCTTGGCCGGTGTGTCGCGCGACCTGCGGATACGGACACAGCGGACGCGTACGTACAACCTGACCGTTCGTCACCTTGCTGGCCACAATCGAATCGGGCGCTTTCGCTGATTCCACCCAGTCGATGACCGCGGTCACCGCGTCATTGCGATCCGGACCGACGCCGCCACCACAATGCGCCATTCCCGGAACCATGAAGAGCCGGAAGAAGTCCCGCGTCCGCGGTCCGTTGATGGCGACGGCGCGTTCGTAGTAGTTCACGCCCATCATCGGCATGAGGATCGAGTCGGCCCAGCCGTACGTCATCAGCAGTTTTCCGCCATGTCTGTTGAACGCCGACAGATCGGGGTTGTTCGCGTTCGCCAGCTTGCCCCAGGCATCGAGCAGGCCGGTGTCGCGGTCGAAATTGAAGGTCCGGTAGTCGTAGTCTCGCTTCGGCGGCGAAAACACCAGAAACCGCATGGTCCCTTCCGCGAGACTGAAGTCGGCGGGTTGCCCCTCCGGCCGCGCCGCGACGATGACGTTCATCCAGCCGCTCACGGGCGGGGCGCCGGGCGCGCCGCCGAACACCGGAGGCGAAACGGCTTCGCTGCCGTACATGAAGCCCGGAAAGAACGGCTTGCCATTGCTCACGGGACCACCGTAGACCTTCTTGAGCGCGCCCGACTGCGCTGGTGTCAGGCAGTTCTCGGCGTCGGTGCCGGCCGGACAGATCGGGACGTCCCTGGCAGGATCGAAATTGCACCGACGTGGATCGTCGATCAACCCGTCGGCCAGGCCGTCGACGCGATCGCATTTGGCCATCACGCGTGCGGCCACCAGGGCCAGCTTCGCCGCGGACACGGGCGCCTCGCTGAGCGCCCGCTGATTCCACATCGCACCGATGGTGAAACCCGTCTGGTCGACCCACGGCGCGTTGGCGACGATGCCGTCGAAGTCTTCGGGATAACGCTGGGCCTCGATGAGGCCCTGGCGGCCGCCGTTCGAGCAGGAGTTCCAGTACGAGTGCGCCGCTGATCTCGCGTAGAACTGCTTCGTGATGTCCTTGGCGGTCGTGGCCGTGAGATGAACCGCGCGATATGCGTAGTCGATCGCCTTCTGCGGATTCGTGACGACGAAACTGGCTCCCGGCTCCTTGCGTGCGTCATGGCCCGTGTTGGTCGTCGCGATGACGAAGCCAAGCTGGAGCGCCTCGGCCCTTTGCGCTGCGCGAGCGGGATCGTCGGGCCCCTCGCCCGCGTGTCCGCCGTTGCCGATCATGTACAAGCGGCCGTTCCACTGCATCGGCAGGTTCACTTCGAAGCCGATTTCCGGTCTCAACACGCCGCTGACGCGGCAGTGCACGGGCACATCACCAGCCGCGGGAACCATGCGAGCCTGCACGACGGCGATATCCGGCGAGGTGAATCGCGACAGGTTCTCACACGGCATCATCGGCGTCAGATCGCTCTTCGAGTAGTCGACTGCCGCTTTCTTCAGATCCGCAAACGCCTGTGCCCGAACGAGGTTCGCGCTCGCGCAGACGAGGATGATGGCTCCCGCGATCGACCGTCGCATAAGGGGGGACTCCCTGGGCCGCGATTCAATCGCAGCGCGATGCGCTTGTCAACGCCACAGGGCCACCGGGCCACTGGCGCGGCCTGGTCGTATACTGGCGACCGGAAGGCACGCTTATGAAGAAGTGGATTCCCTGCGTTCTGCTCCTGACGCTTCGCCCTCAGATGTTCGCTGCGCAAGCCGCACAGGACACCGCGGCGTGGACGGCGGCGCAAGATCACGCGAACATGATGGCGCAGCTCGGCATCAGGACGCTGCGGCCCGGTCCAAGCGGCAACGAGTCGGCGCCCAACCACGCGAATTACGACGAGGCGACCGCGAATCCGTTTCCGGATCTGCCGGATGCGCTGACGCTCAAGAACGGGATGAGGGTGACCACACCGGCTGTCTGGTGGAATCGGCGACGGCCAGAGATCGTGGAGGACTTCGAACGCGAGGTCATTGGCCGAGTACCGCGAAATGTGCCGAAGGTGACTTGGACCGTCACAGAGACGCGATCACGAGGCCTCGGCGGCAGTTCAATGGCGGCTTTCGAGAAAGTGATTGTCGGACACGTCGACAACTCGTCCTATCCGGCCATCGACGTCAACATCCAGATGAACCTCGTCACCCTGCCCCAGAAAACGCCCCGCCCTGTGATGATGATGTTTGGCGCCATTCGTGCCGACGCGGTTCAACAGCTACTCGTTGACGGCTGGAGCATCGCCGCGATCTCACCGGCCAGCATCCAGGCGGACAATGGCGCAGGCCTGACGAAAGGGATCATCGGCCTCGTCAATAGGGGCCAGCCGCGCAAGCCCGACGACTGGGGCGCGCTCCGCGCGTGGGCGTGGGGCGCCTCGCGCGCTCTGGACTACCTGGAAACTGACAGAGAGGTCGACGCGAAGCGCGTCGGCATCGAAGGCGTGTCTCGCTTCGGCAAGGCCGCTCTCGTGACGATGGCATTCGACACGCGATTCGCCGTCGTCCTCGTGGGATCCTCAGGTGAGGGCGGCGCCAAACTTCATCGACGCAACTGGGGAGAAGCGGTGGAAAACCTCACCGGAGCCGGCGAGTACCACTGGATGGCCGGCAACTTCCTGAAATACGGCGCCTCGGAAGCCGACTTCGGCAGCCGGAACGCCGGAGACCTGCCGGTCGACGCGCACGAACTGATCGCGCTCTGCGCGCCGAGGCCGACCTTTATCAGTTACGGCATTCCGGAAAAGGGTGATGCCCGGTGGCTCGACCACCAGGGCAGCTACATGGCTGCGGTGGCGGCAGGGCCCGTCTTCCGTCTGCTCGGCGCGAAGGATCTCGGCACCACTGACGACTACAGGAAAGAGAAGATGCCGCCAGTGAACGTCGGGCTGCTGGACGGGCAGCTCGCCTGGCGGCAGCACGATGGCGGCCACACCGACGGTCCGAACTGGAAGTACTTCATCCCGTGGGCAGATCGGATGCTCAAGAGGGCTGGATAGGCGGAGCGGGCAGGAAGGGCAGGACGGCATTCTTGCCCGCTGCCCTTCGCCCTCTGCCCTCGTCAGGAGCCCTGCCCTTGGCTTGACGCCGCAAACAGTCGCTGCCCGTTCGCCAGGCTGACGGCTCGCGCGTTTGCCGCGTTCGAGCCGTCCTTCGCGCGGCTGCCTTCCACGGTCACGACGTCGCCGACCTTCAGCGAATTGCGCGACCAGCCCTGACGCATGAGGCCGTTCGGGCTCCCCATCTCGAGCGCCCAGCGCACGACCTTGCCGGTCTTCTGGTCCGACACGTCGATGTAGAAGTACGTGTGCGGGTTGGTCCACTCGACCTTCGTCACGCTGCCGGTCAGCGCGATCGGCTTGTCGGCGTCGAACTCCGCCGCAAACGAGTGGTGAGCCACCGCGGGCGCCGCCGCCCAGAGCCAGGCCGCCGCCGTGATCGCCGTCACTTGAATCTTCATGATCGTCGCTCTCCTTCCTGTTTCCTTCTGCAAATCCTGCAATTCAGTCGGTCAGTCGAAGTTGCCGCCCCACGACCAGCCGTCCGATGGGCGCTGCACTGACTTCATTCGGAGCCGATGATCCTCGGGGTTGCGTCCCGGATTTCCGGTGACGATCACGTGGTCGCCGGGCTTCAACGTCTCGCGCGTCACGCCCTGACGACTGAGCTGGAGGCCGGCGCCCCATTCGACGGCATAACGGACCGTGTTGCCCTGCTCGTCCTTCCCTTCGACGTGCACGAACGAGTGCGGATTCCGAAACAGGAACTGCACCAGGTCGCCCTCGATCTTCGTCGTCTTGTCCTCGAAGTAGGTGGCCGCAAACGAGTGATGCGCGAACGCCGGCGTCGCGTACGTCATCACGATCGTCAACATGACCGCCGCAGCCGTCACCGTGAGCATGAACCTGGCTTTCATGGCTTTCATAGATTTCCTCCCGCGCGTCTCGCGCATGTTTCGAACATAGCGCGATGTGACGAGTGCGCACCCGGTGACACGGTCAACTCGCGGACAGCAGCGTGTCAGTGACAGCGGTCAGTGACCAGTGAGTGACTGCGGGTTGCCGGAGTCCCGTCGGAATGACGGCGCGTGCCGGACATCCGGCAGGTGGATCACCGGAGATCCGGCGGCGTCGACAGATGAGATCTATACATAGATATATTTCTATATACTCGTAGCTATGCCCGCACTTGTTCCCAGGCTGGTCCCGTGCCTGAAGACGTACGACCGCCGCATGCTGGTGTCCGACGTCACCGCCGGCATTACGGTAGGCCTCGTCGCGCTGCCGCTCGCCATGGCGTTCGCCATCGCCTCCGGCCTCTCGCCGCAGGCGGGCATCTACTGCGCCGTCGTGACCGGCTTCATCGTCTCGGCGCTCGGCGGCTCACGCGTGCAGATCGCCGGGCCGACCGGTGCCTTCGTGGTCGTCGTGGCGGGCATCGTCTCGAAGTACGGCGTCGACGGCCTCTTCATGTGTACCGTCATGGCCGGCGTGATGCTCGTCGTCATGGGCTTCACCGGAATGGGAGCGGCCGTCCGATTCATTCCCCGCCCTGTCGTCGTCGGCTTCACGAACGGAATCGCGGTCCTCATCGCGAGCACGCAGGTGCGCGACTTCTTCGGCCTGGACCTGAAGGACGTGCCCGGCGAGTTCGCTCCGAGGATCGCGGCGCTGGCGTCGCATGCACGGACGTTCTCGCCGCAGGCGACGCTCGTGGCGGCCGTGACCCTGGCAATCATCGTGGTCGTCATGCGATGGTGGCCGCGGGTTCCGGGGTCGATCCTGGCGTTGGTCGTGGTGACCGTGGGCGCGCGGGCCCTGAACCTCCACGTCGAGACCGTTGGCTCGCGGTTCGGCGGCATCCCGAGCGGCCTGCCGCATCTGGCCATTCCCGCGTTTCATTTCTCGCTCGTGCCGACGCTGTTGTCGTCCGCGATCACCGTCGGCCTGCTCGGCGCCATCGAGTCGTTGATGTCGGCGATGGTGGCCGACAAGATGAGCGGCGACAGGCACGACTCGAACATGGAGCTGGTGGCCCAGGGCGTCGCGAATCTCGTATCGCCATTCGTCGGCGGCCTGCCGGCCACCGGGGCAATCGCGCGGACGGCCACGAACATCAGGTCCGGCGCGCTCACGCCGATCGCGGGCATCGTGCACGCGCTGACGCTGCTGGCGATCCTCCTCGTGGCCGCGCCGCTTGCCAGCGCGATTCCGATGGCCGTCCTCGCGGCGATCCTGATGATCGTCTCGTACAACATGGGCGAGTGGCGCGAGATTCCCGAGCTGCTGCGACTCACGAAGGCCGACATCGCGGTGTGGCTGGCGACGTTCGCGCTGACGGTCTTTGCCGATCTGACGGTCGCCGTCGAGGTCGGCATGGTCCTGGCCGCCCTGCTGTTCATCCGGCGCGTCGCCGACACGACGACGGTGGCGGCTGTCACGCCTGCATACATCGAGGACAGCCTGCGCCACAGCCTGCATCGGCTCACGATCCCGCCGTACGTCCGGGTGTTCCGCATCCACGGCCCCTTTCTGTTCGGCGCAACCGATAAACTGAGTGTCGTGATCGACAGCCTCGCGACGCTTCCGGAGATCGTGGTGCTCCGGCTGCGGAACATGAACGCCCTCGACGGCACAGGGTTACGCGCGTTCGAGGAACTTGCCGACACGCTGCACGAATCGGGACGGGAACTTCTGCTGTGTGGTGCGCGCCGGCAGCCGGCTCACCTGATGGAGCGCGCCGATTTCCACCGTCATGTCGGCCCTGAGAACATCTGCGCGAACATCGAGGAGGCGCTCGCCCGTGCCGAGCAGGTCCATCACGTACGCACGCGCGGCAAGACTTCCGACCGGCAGGAGGCCAGTGTATGAGCGCCCCGTCCCACGAGCTTCAGACGCTGAAAGCCGAGTTCTTCCGGGCGCTCGCCCATCCGGCGCGCATACGCCTGCTGGAAGTTCTGTCTGAGCGAGGAGAGCAAAGCGTTCAGGCGCTCCAGGCACGGCTCGATCTGGATCAGCCCATCGTCTCCCAGCAGCTCGCGAAGCTTCGGGCGAGCGGCGTTGTCGTGGGCCGCAAGGAAGGCACGACGGTACTCTACGCGCTGGCCAACCCGCGGATCGCCGACCTTCTGGCCGTGGCCAAGGCCATCCTCAGCCATCGACTGACCGGCCACCGCTCGTTGCTCCAGGAGTTGCGGCGCAGCGGTTAGCCTCGGACGGCGGTATAGTTGTTGCTCAAAGTATCTGCGTGAACACGAGCCATCTCTGCCGGAAACCCGTCGCCCGGCTGCTTGCTGTCGCAGCCGCCGCAT
>Ga0207700_10001850_pt1 | contig 11986 bp, 7 predicted proteins | sample LARL82metaG_FD_184348 | JGI IMG/M metagenome (GOLD analysis project Ga0207700, IMG submission 184348) | Corn, switchgrass and miscanthus rhizosphere microbial communities from Kellogg Biological Station, Michigan, USA - LAR L8-2 metaG... | ecosystem: Host-associated > Plants > Roots >...
TGATCGCGAGTGCGATGAGCGCTATTACAACGAGAAGTACCGTCAGCGCACGCGAAATCTTTCGCGCCGATTCTAGGAGTGACGCAAGGTTCTCAACATCATACTCAGCTCCCGGACGATGGCGGCTCTTCAAGATCTCCACTACTTGCCTCGTTACCCCGGGTACGACTTCAGGCGATTCTGCCTGCACATATAAGGTGCTGATATACTCCGTTCCCGTGTAGTAGGTGATCAGTCCGAAGGGGACGAGCAAGGACTCGCGCGCGATTTCCGTCTGGCCGAACGTGGAAATCCGCTCCCGAAACACACCAATCACTGTGAAGCGCAGGTCGCCGACGCGAATTTCCTGTCCCACCGAGTCCTGATGCGGAAATGCGCGTTCCGCTAGTTCCTGAGTCAACAAGCAGACCTTGGCATGGGTCATCATGTCATCGGGATCGAAATAGCGACCGCGAAAGACCAGCAGCCTTCGAATCTGCTGGAAGCCGTCGGTGACTCCGACCAGTTTTACAGGCCGCTCGACACCTGCCGCAATAACGGACATCGGTATGTCGGCGGCTCCCGCAGCTACCATGACTTCCGGGATGTCGGATTTCACCGCGTCCAAATCACCGAGCGATATTTCATCACTTAGCGTGAGGCGCGAGGGATTGGATGAATGTGTGAGTCCGGCATACACGAGATTGGAGCCGACGCCTTCGATCTGAGTTATGATGTAACGCTTGCCGACGAGTGCCACAGTGACGACGAGAACGATACAGCCGCTACCGATAATGACGCCGAGCATCGTCAACCCCGCCCGGAGTTTATTCGACCAGAGCGCCTGAAGCGCGAGATGCAAGGTCTCGTTCCAATATTCGGATTTGTTTCGCAGGTTTAACACCGCAACCGTGGCCTACGCTCCATAACCGTCAGTCGATCTGCAACCTATTCTTGTATTCATTCTTCAAGGTTCCCAAAACCGCAGAACACGGCTTGTCAGCCACGTCTGACTCATCGAATACTTTGCGACTGACACCTTGCAAATAGAATACAAATCCAATTAGCCCGATCATCGCCATCCAGATACGAGTACACAGGAGAGCCTCTGCTCCCCCGCGAAGGCCCAAGAGATTAAATAATGCACTGAAGGCCGTTTCGCCGACTCCAAGCCCACCAGGCGTCAGCGGAAGACTATTCACTATGTGGCCGATCGGAATCACGAGGAACATCCTGGGAGCCCAGCTAACCAGCGCCAGAGCGGCTGCACCAAGCATTGTTACAAAAACTAGCGACAAATTCGCCAGAAGTGACAATCCCACGGCCGCGCACAAGATACTTAAATTCTTGCGATACTTGGCAATCGCTCCACGAACCTGCCTGATGACTTTGTTTTTTGTCAGACGATTCCGAACGCCACTCGGAAGACAGCTTATGAACGGGTCGCTGAACAAGCACAGAAAAAATCCGGCGGCCGCGCCAAGCGCAAGTAGTCCTAGGGTTAGCAACAAACCTCGCAATGCGAATTCACTCCGGAGGGTCTGAGTAAACATTGGAGCAAAGATTAGAGGCAGAAGCAGGAGCGAAAACAATCCAATTGCACGGTCGAGAAGCACAACCGTCATAATCTCAATCCGGCGTTCACCATTTCCTCTCGTCGTATAGAAAAGTTTTGAAAGGTCGCCACCAGCCGCTCCCGGCAAAAACGTGGAAAAAAAGAACCCCACCAGCGCAAGTTTCAAGGACGTGCCAAATCGAAGGTTCAGTCCTTGAGGCCGGAAGAGCCACGACAGTCGAACCGACATCAGTGCACTGTCAACGAGCAGGAGCGTGACTGCGGTGAGAGTAATGCGCCAGGAGGTGAACAGCTTGGACAGCGCTCGAAGGTCAATGACACCGGATTTAGCGAGATACGCAAGGAGGCCGGCTCCGATCGCAATCCGGAGCAACATCAGCAATACACGTCGGGCCGACTCATGCCGAGTAGTATTCCCGCGAATTGACACTTGCTCAGAGAGCACGACGGGTTCTCATCGAGCGCAAAGGACCAACCATCACAGCGTCGAGCAGCAAAGGACTCGATGTGTGCCGAGGAGCGGCTCTTGAGCCGCTGTCAGCCGTGAGTGGCTGATTGGTCATCAGAATTTTCCCGCCACTTCTATCCACGACGACGAGCCGCTGGGCCCCGACTAATTTCTCAAAACGAGGAAAAGCGAGCTCACTCGTGATCAGGTAGTACCGCTCTGGCTGCATCCATAATCTTGCGAATTGCGAGTCGTCGATAAACACGTCAGGAGTCCCTGGAGCATACGACCCATATTCGAGATTGTTTCGACGGCCATTTAGGATAAGAGCATCCCGATTCGTGTAAAAAACCACAGAGGAAACGCCGTAGTACTGAACATTGGAGATTAGTTTGCCCTCCGGAGACTTCAAGAGCGTTTCCGCTAGTGGCCGTGACGACAGATACGGGTCGAATGCAACCATAGCCAGACGGGCAGCCTGAAAGAAAATCACCATCATGAGGGCGATCGCCAGGAAAGCCCGCTGGCTCGTCGCTCGGATCATCCCCAGCGTACCGACCAGAAAACCTAACCCTGAAAGTAAAAGGGGTCCCTTTAGATAAGCCAGTGATGACAATGTCAGGTCCTCCATATGGCCCAGGGAAAGTGAATAGGCTTTGGGATGCCTTGAAAGAGCGACGGAAATATCTCCAGGCGTGGGCATATTTCGCACACTGAAATAAAGGACAAACGCTGCCAATGCCATGAGTCCAGCGAGCGCACCCAGCAATCGAGTACCACGCCTCACCCAAATAGTGTCTTCGGCCATAGCGGCACCCAGCAGTAAGGCCAACGCGGGATAACACGGCATTGAGTAATATTCTTGCGTTGTGGAAAAAGTAAAAAATATAAGAACGAAGCCAATACAGCATAGCGCCAACAGCCGAGCTCGCCCGGCGCGATCGACTGGCTTGAATGAAAGCTTGGTGATCGCGGGTAGATACACGCTCCACGGAAATAGCCAGACAAGATGAAGGAGCCAGAAATAAAGCCGGGGAACCGTGTTGTAGTCCCTCGGATAGCGCAAATTCAAGAAGCGAAGCACTTGCTCGTTCATGAAAAAGAACCACAGAAATCCGTGATATTGGCCCGGGCCGCTGTGGAAAGTGAAATCGAAATAAGGAGGGTTCCGAAGCGTGGCGAGTATGTGCCAGGGTGCCGCGATCAGCAGCACGATCGCTAAACCGCTGAATGGATGCAGCCGCTTCCATGTTCTCGCTAGAAACAATTGACGCGTAACGTGCAGAAAGATCAAACCCGTGGCCAGCGGGAAAACCACGGCCACCAAGCTCTTCAGGAGAAGCCCCGTTCCCAGGCTGGCCGCGAGCAGGAATGCCCACAACCTCGGGTGAAATTCTTCTTCTTCGAGAGCGCGAAGCATCGCCCACATCGCGAGCGTAACGGTGAACGTGAGCATGACGTCCGGAATCAATATGCGCGTGAAGAGAAACAGACCGATGCAGGTGGCCACGCAAAGACCAGCGTAAAATCCCGCGCGTCTGCCGAATGCCCACGAGCCAAAAGCGGCCGTCAACAAGCCAAGTGCGATAGCGGAGAGCGCAATTGGGATTCTGGCGGCCCAGTCGTGTACGCCAAAAATCTTGTACGAAAGCGCCATAACCCAATACACGAGAGGCGCTTTTTCCAGGTAAATAACTCCGTCCAAGCGAGCGGTGACCCAATCGCCGGAGCTAAGCATGTTCCGGGCAATCTGAGCCTGCACGGAGTCAACATCGTCCATCAACGACGGTGGCGAAATGATGCAGCCCAAATACACAGCTGTAGCGAACAGCAGAACGCCTAGGTAAAGATAGCGGCTCGCTCGGGAATCACCCGTTCGGCCATCGAATCCCCCGTCGCCTGAATTCGCCATTTTTTCATCCACAAGAACAGGAGCATCAATCCCCATAAGTGATATCCATAATTTGCACGCCTTTCGAGATGCCGCTTCACATAGGTTTCGAGAATGTGGGGCTGGAACAACTCATTGTGTTGGGAAGCGCCGGTAAATATGGTTTCCATGAGTAATGAACGAAGTGGCCCGCGCAACCATTCGTGTGTTGGGATGTCGAAACCCACCTTCTTTCGCAGCGGAATCGATGGTGGCAGCTTGCCTTTCATTAATTCCTTGAGTATGAATTTCTGGCAGGAGCCACGAATCTTAAGCGCTGCCGGCAAGGTGGCAGCAAACTCGACGATTCTGTGATCGAGAAATGGCGGCCGTACCTCCACGGAGTGAGCCATGCTCATTCTGTCCGACTTGACCAGAATGTCGTCCGCTAAAAAATATTTTTGGTCGAACCACAAATAGGATGCCAGCTTATCTTTCGCAGCGCTTAGGTCGCGCATTTCTTTGAGCGGGCCATCGAGCGCACCTGGAAGTGAAACCCTCAGCATCGACCGCTTTTCGACTTCAGAGAACGTGCCATTCCAGTGCGTATGAGCACGGTCGGCGGGCAGCAGGCAGCCTTCGAGGAAACGCGTCGCTTTGTAATCGAAGCCGATTTTCTCGTCCGATACCGGCCAGTGACGCAACCCGTTGAGCGCCGCTCGAAGAATATTTGCCGGCAGCAGCCGCATTTGAGCCGCAAGCCGGTCCGCCATATATGTCAAATAGCCACCAAATAGCTCATCGGCCCCTTCACCGCTGAGTGCGACCGTTGTGCCCGTTTTGCTTAACCTGGCGAGGAACCAAACCGGTAACGCCCCGGCGTCAGCGCTCGGCTCGTCGGAGTAGTAAGCAAATTCTTCAATGGCGTCTGTCAAATTCTCACCGGAATTCAAGTCCAATTCGGAGTGGTCGGTCCCGTAGTGTGACGATACTTGGCGAATGTACACGCTCTCATCGAAGCCGCGCCCTCGAAAGGAAATCGAGTAGGTTTTCAGTCGTTTGCTTGATACTGCTGCGGCATAGTGGAGGATCGTCGATGAGTCGATGCCTCCGCTGAGCCAAACACCCAATGGAACGTCAGAGATCAGATGTTCCCTGATGGAATTCTTTAAGAGCGAATCAAGCTGCTCTTGCGCTTCGTCAATCGACCAATTACGGCAATTGCCGCACGGCAGGGTCCAATAGGCCTCGGAGCGAGTGTCTCCATCACGCCATTCGAGCCAATGCGCGGGCGGAAGCTTTTCGATCCCGTCGATCAGCGTCCACGGAGACGGTACATAGTTAAGAGACAGGTAGCAGTCGAGGCCCGCCATGCTCAAACGGCGTTCAATTTCGGTATGGATTAGAATCGCCTTGAGCTCTGATCCGAAAAATAAATCCTCTCCCTGCCGCGCCAAGTAAAGTGGCTTGATCCCCATCCGGTCTCGCGCAAGAACCAGTCTCCTATCTGATTCCGTCCATATAGCCACGGCGAACATTCCTCGCAGCCGGGCGAAGCACTCCGTGTCCCACTCGATGAATGCACGAAGCACGGTTTCTGTATCGCAATAGGACCGGAATTGATGGCCTCGGCCGCGAAGCTCGGCCCGCACTTCCTCGTGATTGTAGATTTCACCATTGAACGCTATGGCTGCGTCGCCATCCTCGGTAATCATGGGCTGGCTTCCTGATTCCAGATCAATAACCTTCAACCGCGTTGCACCGATAGAAGCGAAATGCGACTCGAAGACGCCTTGCTGATCGGGTCCCCGATGAAGCAGAGTCGCGGTCGCATCTCGGATACGTCTAGGCTCAGGAATCCAGTCTTTGTGGGTAAAACCAGTTATTCCGCACACGGTGGCAACATCCCCAATCAACGGCAACCTGAAGTGCCCGCTTATTCGCTCAAGAAATTTGTCAGCCACAACAAGTCTTAGCTCAACAAGACTTGCAGTCAAGCTTAATCTTAAAGAGTTAAGACTTAATTTGGAGAGCAAACCGTTTATTTAGAGCGGGGCTTATTTTGTTCAAGCGAAGGGATTACTTTGGGGAGTAGCAGCTGAGCTAACGGCCTGCGGGATTCCGGCCTCCGCCTTTATCTATGTCTTTATCTATGTCTCTGCCCCCCAGAGCAACGTGTTCGAGTGCGCCAATCGCGGCGCCCATCGCGACACGTTGCAGTGAGATCTGGCTATGCGAGGGCACCGCTGTGGGTGCTTCATCCCAAGTTGACTGCTCGTCAACCTCCCTCGGAGATACACGAGACTGAACCTGGGGAGACGCAATTACAGCCTCGATGTTTCCATCGCTTGTGGCGAGAGGCGTCTGGTCAGGTTCAGCTGGAACCTCGTGAAGTTTAGGTGCATTCGGCGGTAGCTGCCTAACCCTAGACGAAAACACAGACGGCTTCCCAGCCCCAACCGGCGTCTTTTGAGAGGCAGCTGAAGATTCTCCTTGCACCATAAGTGGGCTACTCTTACCCATTGGCCGAGCCAACTCAATGGCGAGAGAGAGGGTTGACCATCCAGCGAGGAATAGCGACAGGGCAAGGACGCTCGCGGATATCGCTGCGCTCCGCTTCCACCAAGTTCTTCGACGATTTTCTTTCAGTAAGGTTTGCACACGAAGCGCGAGGAAAGAGTCCAGCAGTGCCAAATGCGACGGCGCCTCAAGCTGACAACCGAGAATGCGCCGCCGCGCCAATCGCGTGAGGCATAAGGCGTAGTCTGGCCGGCGCCCCTGCCGCAATGTCATCACGGCTTCGTCGCATGCGAGTTCGCGCTCGCGACTTAGTTTCGACAGAGCTAACCAAATGGCAGGATGAAAAAACAGCAGACAACTTACCAGCTCTCCCACTGTGTTCCACAAAAAGTCCAGACGCCGGATGTGAATCAACTCGTGGTACAGAACGTCGACGAACTGCTCGCTGTCTAGGTACAAATCAAGTCCATCAGGGAGTAGGACCAACGGCTTCCATGTATAAGCAGTACCAGGCGAGGAAAGCCCGGGCAGCTCCAGTATCCGGCACCGCGAAACTCCAAGATGATGGCATGCCTTTTCAAACTCGTTCTCAAAACGGGGAGAAACCGGCTGAGCGCGAGCGAAAGCCTCACGGAGGAGTCGCCGCCGCCGAATCAGGCGAGAAAGCATGAGGATCAAACCGCCTGCGTAAGCGCAGACCAGAACGATACCGGTCAGTTCAAAACGGCGCTCCCAGGAATAGGGAATCGCAATCGTCATCGTGGCGCTGCTGGGCGCAATATCGTCTACCGAGACCGAGTGAATAGCGGCATGCGTTAAGTGAACTGGCTTGAGTTCTTGTGCTACGAGAGTTGACCAATAGACTCCAGCTCCAGTGAGAAAAACGAGCCAAAGCGCATGCCGAACATAGGATCGCGAGCACAAGCGAGTCAGTGCGATAAATAGGACGTAACCCGCCAGAATTCGAATGCAACAGCTGGCGACGAGGCCGAATCCACCGAGGTGAATTGATCCCATGTTATCGGGACGCTCCGTCTTTTATTTTTCGTTCGCGGTGCTGCTGGATCAATCTCTCGAGTTCATCAAGCTCATCTTCCCTTATATGATAGCTGTCCAGCAGATTCATCAGCATCGCTGAGTGTGAGCCCTGGAAATTCCGGTCGACGACACGTTTCGTCGAAAGCCGCCCTACTTCATCGCGCGTCACGCACGGCATGAAAACAAAAGCTCTACCGCGCATCTTATGTTGCACGAATCCTTTGTTCTCCATAATTCGCAGCAGACTCTGCACGGTCTTATAGTTGGCGCGGGGATTCGATGGCAGCCAACTTGTGACTTCCTCAACAGTGCCTTCCCCTAGCTCCCACAACCCGTCCAATATGATCAGCTCTGCGTCAGTGGGCAGGGCTATCTTTACTTTTGGACGCGCACGGTATTTCATCTTTGTCTTAGGAGTCTAAGACAGCCGGATAGGCGAGTCAATCCGAGCGATTATGACACTTAGGAGCCTATGGCCTCGGTAAGCGTCGCCGTCTCACCGATTGCGAGATGTGCCCGACTAAATGCGACTATCATGAATTCCAAATAACTGTTGCGAACAGGGCTTATCACCACCTATCTCAAACTGAGATAGCTGGTGCGAAGCGGATTTACCAACATCTATCCGGACCGACTCGTTCCTTTTTTTTGCTTTTAAGCGTAGTGAGCCCGGCTTCGTCCCTTGGTAATCGCTCCCAGTAGGGTTCCTTACATACCCGACATTCGCGTCGGACTCTACCATGCACCGATAAGGGCGATTGCAAATGAATCACGTTGCGCTGCTCTCCCAGCATTTCGGACACAAAGGAACGTCGTCTGCCTGCAGAAAGTAATAATCGGATGGTGGACGAGTATGCATCCTTGCCAAATCCAGCTGCTGTTTGAAGTAGGACGATGAACAGCAATCGTGGAAACTCGACCTCGGTCTCAGAACATCTCACAGAGATAAGCCTGTCCCCGTCCTGTGACTGTCGGCAAAGGGCTTGGAGGTCTGACACTTAATGCAGGTTGCTCAGCATGACCACATTGCTGGTCTCATCGCCACGCGTGAGGAGCAATCGTTTGCGGTCCGATGACCAGTTGAAATCGAAGATTCGTCCAGAAGTGAATTTCGTTAACTGCTTCGGTTTCCGTCCAGAAAGGGGCTGTTCCCAAATGTTGGTAGTTCCGTTATCGGTCACGAGGTATTGCAAATCCGTTCCAGTCGGGGACCATCGCACGCGCGAAGTTCCACCGGGCACTTTGAACATTTTTGCAGGCGGACCGCCGTTCACCGAGCAAACGGCTATCTTCCACACGGGTGGATATTCGTCGAAGGGATAGGAGAGCAGCATTCCATCCGGAGAGATATCCAGCGGTCCGGTGATGCCTTCACCTACGCCAGCGGCGATTTCGACCGGGGAACCACCGTCAACCGATATTCGCCAGATTTTCTGCGGCCGATGGCCGTTGACGTAGAAAACGAACTTTCCGTCTGGGGAACAAGCGGCGTGACGCACGTCGCCGGTCACCAGCTTTATCGAATGAGAACCATCCGCATTCGCCCTGGTAATCGTGACTGCATCCGATCCAAACACCGTGAATAGTACGAAAGATCCGCACATCGTGAGCCTTCCTACTCCTCTTGTATCGACGAAAGGCTCCTTCTGGCCGCTGTTGGGATCGATGAACCAAAGCCGGCCATCTCCGCTTGTCGACAAGAGTTTGCCGTTGGCCGTTTCCGTGATGTCAATCATCGGCACTTCGCCTGAACTAATCTGCCGTGGATTCAACGAATCTGCCTCAGAACCTACCCAAATGTTGGAGATGACTGCCGATGTAATCGCGGTTACGGTGCTTCCATCGCGTGAAATGTCCAGTGGTTGGTCGTAATCAGAGAGATCATTAGTGAATCGTCGTGCCACACCCTCCGGATAGGAGATTGTCCATAGTTGTGCACGTTCGTATGTCGTGTCGTAATGTGAGATGAGCAGGCTGTGCTCGGTTAACCATATGGGCCGGCCAAGAGCGCCTTGGCTGGAGTAGATCTCTCGCATTTTGCCGTCCGGAACCGATATGGACACCAAGATCCATCGTCTGTCAGTGCCAAGAATCCGAAAAGGAGCAACGATCGTTCGTCCGTCGCGGGACCAACTCGGCCCAGGCTGGAAAAGACTGACGTCGCCATCTTGAATCGTCGTGAGCAAACGCTCGCCGCTGCCCTCAACGTTCGCGATTCTAAGCTCCACGACGTTCCGCTTTGCGACGCCCCTCTCGAAAGCAAATTGATGGCCATCAGGTGAAAAACTCACCGGGGAGTCGACGTCTGAAACCAGTTTTCGGACAGGGCCTCCCAGCATTGGCATTGAATACAGATACTTGAAGAAAGGGTCGTTCGAGTCGGAGCGAATGAAATATACATAGTTGCCATCGAGAGAAAAAGTAAGACCGTGAAAACCTGGCCCTTGAGCCAAGATCTGTATGTCACTTTGAGTGGCGATCTGGCGCAAGCGAAGGCTTTCTTCTTCGCCGTCGCGTAGAGAATAAACAACGTAGCGTCCGTCTGGCGAGATCGCGACATCTCGGGCTCGGCCACTGTCCGTCATTTTAACAAGCTGTGTGCTCGTAAGCTCGGGTACGTTGGGATGCGATCGCCACTTGTAGATGGCAAACACAACAAGGCCCATTGTTAGAGCCGTAAGGATTGCCGCGGGTATGAGCTGCCGACTGTAACGATTGGCAACAGGATTTTCGTCGATTTCAGAACTGAGTCCTTTGGTTGAAAACCAGTGGTTGCTGTCGCTCGGGATGGGCGGCACCTGTTCAGTTGATTGGTTGAGAACGCCCTCAACGGGTATCTCCGCGACCCCCGTCTGGACCGAAGCAATGAACCGATAGCCCCTCCTTGGCAAGGTTTCAATGAACCGGGGATGTTCCGCTGAGTCCTCCAGTGCCTCGCGCAAGCGGTTTACTGCCTTATTCAGGCTCTGATCGAAATCCACAAACGTGTGAGATGGCCAAAGCCGCTTTCTCAGCTCCTCCCGAGTAACTAGTTGGCCGGGGCGGTCAAGTAGAGTGACGAGTACTTGGAGGGGCTGTCCCGGAAGGATTGCCTTGCTACCGTTGCTCCAAAGCTCTGCCGTCTCAAGGTTGAGTTCGAATTCGCCGAAGCAAACTTTGCGCGAGAACTGCACTCGACTGGACATCTCGCCGTTCCAGAAACCGTTGGCAGAGTCTACCACCGCCCGCAACCTTCTTGAAGCACGCATATTGTGCATGGGGATAAGAAAGTCACATAAAAGTCAGGCCACGGTCATTGAAGACGATCCAACAACCATCCAGAGTGAAGCCGTCTCGGCCTTTCGCACAGGCCGCTCGAAACAAGTCAAGAAATCTGAAAGGGAGGCACTATGAAATCCAGAACGTTGATGTGGATTGCCGCATTGACATTATTCGCTGCGCTTGCGGTCCCGGTTCGGCTAGCCGCGCAGCATACTCGATACAAACTCGTCGACTTCGGCCCCTCCGGCATTGCCATTCCGGGCCGACCGTCAAACAACCAGGGGACTGTTGTATTCGGGGCCTGTGGTGACCCAGACTGCACTGTCTTTCACTCGTTCAAGTGGAGCAACGGTGTCATCACGGACTTGGGCGCACTTCCGGGCAACAACAGCAGTGGTCCCATCTGGATCAGTGACAGCGGGCTCATCCTTGCAAACGGATCAAACGGTGCGATCGATCCGCTGACGGGCACACCTGAGCAGCGGGGTGTCCTCTTTACGAAGCACGGACAGATCATCGACATTGGAACGGTGGGAGGAGGAAATGAGAGTTTCGGCCTGGCGGTCAATAACCGGGGCGAGGTCGTCGGAGTTGCCTCGGATTCGATAGCCGACCCATTTTCCTTATTTGGCTTCGGGACACAAACACGGGCCATTCTTTCGCAGAACGGAGTGATACAGGATCTAGGCACCTTGGGTGGTCCCGATGCCGTTGCTGCCTTCGTGAACGAGCGCGGCCAGGTAACCGGACAGGCTTACACAAACTCGACGCCGAACGCTACTACCGGAATCCCCACACTCGACCCATTCCTCTGGGACCACGGTACGATGCTCGACCTTGGCACTCTCGGAGGCACACTCGGCATGGCAAACTGGCTCAACGCCCGAGGTCAGGTGGTCGGCCAATCGAATCTCGCGGGCGACCTGACTTGGCATCCCTTTCTGTGGAATCACGGAGTGCTCACGGACCTCGGCACCTTGGGAGGGGACACCGGAGAAGCGCTTCAGATCAGCGATGCCGGCGAAATTGTCGGCGAGGCAGATTTGCCGGGCAGCGCCGTACAACATGCGTTTCTGTGGCGTAGCGGCGTCATGACCGATCTTGGGAGCCTTGGTACAAACAGTGCTGCGGCTGCCATTAATTCAAAGGGTCAGGTCGTTGGCGCTTATTTTCGGATCGGTGCCACAATGCCTCCCTTTCGGCACTCGTTTTTATGGGAGCACGGTGGACCGATGATCGACTTGAACACACTGATTCCGGCGAATTCAAGTCTGGAATTGGTAGAGGCGGACGA
>Ga0207700_10001852_pt1 | contig 11984 bp, 9 predicted proteins | sample LARL82metaG_FD_184348 | JGI IMG/M metagenome (GOLD analysis project Ga0207700, IMG submission 184348) | Corn, switchgrass and miscanthus rhizosphere microbial communities from Kellogg Biological Station, Michigan, USA - LAR L8-2 metaG... | ecosystem: Host-associated > Plants > Roots >...
CACCGTGCGCGGTGACGGACCGAGGGCGCCGGCGACCAGCGTGCGCAGCATCGTTTCGAGATCGCGAAAAAAGGCATCGAGCGGCTGTAGCTTCGGGTAGGCGGATTTGGTTCCGTTGACGGCCATCTCGACGCAGCGCCAGAGCTCGCCTGCGGGCATCCGCAAGCCGAACTTTTGTTTGCGGCTGACGCGCTCGATCGTGGCCGTGCCCTGCGCGGCATAGAGCGAAGCATATTTCTGATAGAGGTCGCGGCTCTGCCCGAGATGTTCGGAAAACAGCTCCTCGACATGGGGCGAGCCATCGAACGACGCGACCAGGTAGCCGAGCCTTGCCGTAATTTGCGTCACTAGAATATCGGCGAGGGTACCGCCCGCCTTCTCCTTGGCGTCCGCGGCCGCGCTCTCGGCGGCAAGCGCGTTCTGATAGACCCGTTCGACGACGGCGCGGAACAGTGCTTCCTTGGAATCGAAATGATGATAGAGCGCCTGCCGCGTCAGCCCGGCCGCCTCCGCCGCCTGCTCGATCGACGAGCGGCGAAAGCCATGGCGGCGGAACACCAGCATCGCGGCGTCAAGAATGCGGTCGCGCGGGGTCAGCGAAGCCATTTTGACGTATTTGACAGAAATGAATGAAATGTCAAATCACGAAAAATCGTCAGGACGGAGTGGTCAAGGCCGCACCCGGGGTAGCGGAGGCCGCACCCGGGGTAGCCGAGGCCGTGATGGTTCACAAACCTCCCTGCCTAAAATAAAGCTGCATATTATGGCTTCGCTGGTCGCATTTCAGTCGGGTTCGCCGTCTCACGTAAACGCCTGCCTCGTCGCCGCCAGCCAGGCATGACCGGCAGTTCTCGAGCCGCGGTGCGATCGTCGTATTGAGAGAGAGTGATGGGTAGAACTTATTGGTCGCGATCACGGCAGTATATGAAACCGCTATTCGCCATTTTGCTCTCACTGGTTCCGCTTTTTTGCGGCTTGACCGCGGCACAATCGTCGCCCGCCGAGATGATTTCGGAATTTCGCCTGAAGCACGGCGAACGGCACGTCACCGCGGACGCTGCTCTCAACCGGATTGCGCTGGAACAGGCCAAGGCGATGGCGGCGAAAGATACGCTCGACCACGACGTGCTTGGATCTTTCAGCTCACGGATTGCACCATCGAGATCGGGGCGGGCTGCGGAAAATATTGCGTTTGGCTATGACAGTTTCGAAAAAACGCTCGCGCAATGGATTGCGTCAACGGGTCATCGGAGAAATCTCCTGCTTCACAACGCGTCCCGCGTCGGCGTCGCCAGCGTAACCAGCGCTATCTCTCATCGAACCTATTGGGCGATGGAGATTGCGGGCGATTATGAGCGGCTGCCGACAGCCGCAAGCAAGAGAACGCCGCCTGCATCAAAACGAAAATCGGCTGCTGTACAATCTTGCCGAATGAGAATTCTTGGCATTTGCCTGTGAGCCGTCGCGGCGGCGGGAGACGCAACAAGACCTTTCCTGACACGCGCAACGCCGCACTGCGGTTCTTGACCTCGTTGCCAGGACGGGCCGATCAGGAGGGCGAAGATTAGAGCAAGGTCCTCGCCACTTCCGGTCTACCCTGACAAACGGACATCGTCAGAGCCGGTCGCCATGTCTTAAACGCGCCAAAAAGCGACATCCGCCTGAGTGGGCATCCTCAGGATCTGTCGTATAACCAAGCCGAGAGGTTCTATCTGCAGCCCCGGTGGGGCACAGCATTTGGCCTGGTAGGCGATATCATCGATGGATCACGGACACAGCCCGGCGGCCGACTCGCGTGCTGGCTCTTGGCCAAGAAACTGATTTCTACGGCAGCCAGCTTTTGATCGACAAATTACCAACCACCATAACCGCCACCATAATAACCGCCGCGACCATAACCGCCGCCGCCATAACCGACGCCGCCATAACCGCCGCCACCATAACCGCCGCAGCAACAGCACGGCGGCGGAGGCGGAGGAACCCAGACTCGACAGCAGCAGCCGCAGCCGCCCCAACCGGCGTTGTCCCAACCGCCACCACCCCAAGGGCCGCCGCCACCCCAAGCGCCGCGACCCCAGCCACCCGCGCCAACGTACGCAGGACCGTAGAAGCCTTGTGCTTCGACGTTGGTCGGAATGGAGGCAGCAGCGAGTGTGAGGGCCGCTGTGAGCACGGCGGTTATCCTGCGTAACTTCAGCAACATGACACGTCTCCCTCGGTTCTTGTTTGGCGGCGAACCCGCACTTGGATTTGTTGTTCACGAACTGAGACGTCAAACGAGGCACAAGTTGGGAAACTGGAGGAGTCCATACACCCGACAGCGCTTTATCTCGCGATATGGTAAATTCGAGGACCGTCGTGACGCCATAAGCTGATGATGTCTGAAGGCTTACGGCGGCTTGGCGGCTGGGATTGGACTAGTCCATCCGCAGAGCGTGTTCTTGCCACAGCGATAGCAGACACACGCATCCGGCGTTGGTAAGCCCATAAGACTCCGATAAATGGAAAGTCCGCCATTCGTGACCGTCGGTTTCATCGATGACGGTATTCACGCGGGTTGAGCCCCACTCGCTTGCGAAAAAGCGGCAGCTCGTCTCCGACGACCGCAAAATTTTTCAACCTCAGTCCATTTGAATTGCCGCAACAGCCGCGGACGGCGAAGTCGTGTGGTTCTGACGCCCCGACGCTGGCGTCAAGGTCGCGGGTTGAATCCGCGACCGACGGTGGCAAAAGAGCCCGGTCACCGGGGAGAGCACGAAATAAGCTGTTAAAACCATTGCGCAGGGAAGGCCGGGTTTTTCCGGTGAACCTGTGGTGACTACGCTCGTGTGCCTTATTTACTTCGCACGCGAGGCTGCGGGTGCATCGAACACCCGGCTTTCCCTGCGCCCTCTGATTTTTCTGGGCGAACCGATCATGCATCGCTCGGGCAATTCGCGCCGCGAGAATGCGAAAGTGTGTCTGATGAATGCGAGCGCGCCACACACTGAGTCGTCATCGCCCGCCACCGGGTCGGCGCAACGCGCCGCCCGATGACAGGCTCCGGCGGGCGATCCAGTATTCCAGAGCATGCGTTGTGAATTCGAGAGGCCGCAGCGTACTGGATGCCCCGCTTTCGCGGGGCATGACGACGTGGCTTGCCGGCGGCCTACCTCAATCCGCCTTCACCGCATACGCCGCGCGAAACACCCGCGTCGCGCTTTCGACCACTTGGGTGATGCGCTCGTGCGAAGGCGGGGGAGCTGCCTGGAAGACAAAGGGGAGGAACAGCGAGGCCTGGCACATCAGCATGAATTGCGACGCCGCATGCTGGCAGTCGTCGATCGCAAGCTCGTTCACCTTCACCCGCGCCTCGAGATAGGCGGCGAGGCGATCGATGGTTTTTTCCAGCACGGCTGCGTAATAGCGGCGGCCGACATCCGGCATCCGCTCGGCAATCGCCATCACGGTGCGGATCGCCGATCCGCCGCCGGGACGGCACAGCATCGCGATATAGGTCTCGCCGAATTCCGAAAGCGTGGTGGAGGCGTCGCGCTCAGGGCTCAAATTGAAGGAGACCTGGCTCTTCTCCAGCGCCTCTTCCTCGACAATCGCCTCGAACAGCCGGCTCTTGTCGGCGAAATAGACGTACAGCGTGCCCTTGGAGACACCGGCGGAGCGGGCGATCTCGCCCATGCTGGCGCCGTCAAAGCCCAGGTTCATGAAGACCTTACGGGCGCCGTCGAGGATCTGGCGGCGTTTGGACGAATCCTCGTCGCCGATCAGATGAAAGGCAGTGCGGTCGCCTGCAACCATTGGTTTAGCTTCTCTTTAAAATTCTGGTATTGGAAAGGTAGCGCAAGGGACCCTAGTCTAGGATGAACGCGATAATATGTTGACCGAACCGTTCGGTCAATGCTAACTTGTAATTGGGCTGACGTTAAGGACCCGATCGGTTCTTGGCGCAAGCTGCTTTGTAATTGAGGAGGCCGTAAATGGCCGTGGCGAGAGACCAGGCCGCGCGTATTCTTCGCTCGGAGCCGGAAACGGCAGATGGCGCACGCGACGATTCGGCTGCTCCCGCCGAAACGCTTCGCAGCCACGTCGCCGAAGAAACCAAACGCCGGCCACCGGAAACGCCGGCCGCGCCGGCGATAGACAAGCCTGCCGTTCCTGCAAATTCCGCCGCGCCGAAATCTTCCAACCGCAGGAAGTTCGTCCTGATGGGCGCAGGTTTGCTGCTCGCGCTCGCGGTGGCGAGCTATGGCGCATATTATCTTTTGGTCGGACGGTTTTACGTCTCGACTGACGACGCCTATGTGCGCGCCAACAACACCATGCTGGGCGCGCGGGTTTCCGGCCACATCGCCGCGATCCTTCCCGGCGACAATTCGGTGGTCCATTCCGGCGAGGTGATCTACCGGATCGACGACGGCGATTATCGGATCGCGGTCGACGCCGCCCGCACCAGGATCGCGACCCAAGCGGCCACCATCGACCGCATCGGTCGCCAGGTCTCCGCGCAGGAAAGCGCGGTCGAACAGGCGCAGGCGAACCTCGTTTCGGCCGAAGCCGGCCTGAAGCGGGCCGGACTCGATTACGACCGCCAGCAAGCGCTGAGTACCAAGGGATTTGCTTCGCATGCGACCTACGAACAATCCGAAGCCGCGCGCGACCAGGGCGTCGCCGGCGTCAAGGCGGCGCAGGCGGCCTATGACGCCGCGCGCTCCAATGTCGAGGTGACCAAGGCGCAGCAGGCGGAAGCCAAGGCGCAGCTTGCGGAATTGCAGACCTCGCTTGCGAAGGCCGAGCGCGACCTCGATTTCACCTCGGTGCGCGCGCCGGTCGACGGCACCTTCTCCAATCGTCTGGTCAATGTCGGCGACTTCGTCATTGTCGGGCAACGGCTCGGCAATGTCGTGCCGCTCGACGATGTCTTCATCGACGCCAACTACAAGGAGACGCAGCTGAAGCGGATCCGCGCCGGCCAGCCGGCGACGATCTCGGTCGATGCCTACGGTCATCGCAAATTCGCAGGGATCGTCGAGAGCATCTCGCCCGCGGCGGGCTCGGTGTTCACGCTGCTGCCGCCGGATAACGCTACCGGCAATTTCACCAAGATCGTGCAGCGGCTTCCGGTTCGCATCCGCGTGCCCAAATCGGTGGCGCGGCAGAACCTGTTGCGCGCCGGCATGTCGGTCTACGCCACCGTCGATACCAACAAGGGTGCTGACGATGCGGACAGCGAGACCGATCTGGACTCGCCGCTGATGGTCCATCCGCAATAGATCCGGCGGGCGCCTCCGACCGACGCGTTCGACGAGCGCATATGTGAACTGAAGAGACCATGGCCGACGCCACCACCGCAACGCCTGGGATGATACCCGCAGCACCTTCCGAGCGGATGGCGCCGCGGCGGGTGTTTGCGTTCCTGATCATGGTGTTCGGGATGTTCATGTCGATCCTGGACATCCAGATTGTCTCGGCTTCCCTCACCGATATCCAGGCGGGCCTGTCGGCGAGCTCGACCGAAGTCTCCTGGGTGCAGACCGCCTATCTGATCGCCGAAGTGATCGCGATCCCGCTGTCGGGATTCCTGTCGCGCGCGCTCGGCACGCGGGCTCTGTTTGCGATTTCCGCGTTCGGCTTCACCGTCTCGAGCTTTCTGTGCGGCTTCGCCTCCTCGATCGAGGAGATGATCCTGTGGCGCGCGCTGCAGGGCTTTCTGGGCGCCGGCATGATCCCGACCGTGTTCGCCTCCGCCTACACGGTATTTCCGCGCTCGAAATTCCACATCGTCGCCCCGATCATTGGCCTGGTCGCGACATTGGCGCCGACCATTGGACCGACCGTCGGCGGCATCATCACCGATGCGATGTCGTGGCACTGGCTGTTCTTCATCAACGTCGTGCCCGGCATCGGCATCACCATCGGCGTGCTGGCGCTGGTCGACTTCGATTCTCCGAATTTGGCGCTGCTCGAGCGTTTCGACTGGTGGGGCCTCTTGTTCATGGCCGGCTTTCTGGGCGCGCTCGAATATGTGCTGGAGGAGGGCCCGCAATATGAATGGCTCCAGGACACTTCGGTCGCGGTTTGCGCCTGGATCGGCGGCATTTCGGCAATCGCCTTCTTCTGGCGTGTGCTGACGGCGGAAGAGCCCATCGTCGATATCAGGACCTTCAGCAACCGCAATTTTGCGATCGGCTGCCTGCTACAGTTCTGCATCGGCGTCGGCCTTTACGGCCTGACCTACATGTATCCCCGCTATCTCTCCGAAGTGCGCGGCTACAGCGCGCTGATGATCGGCGAGACCATGTTCGTCTCCGGTGTCACCATGTTCCTGATGGCGCCGATCGTCAGCCGCCTGATGTTGAAGGTCGATCTGCGCTACATCATCGCCGCCGGCCTGATCATCTTCGGGCTCGGCTCATGGCAGATGACGTGGATCACCCGCGACTATGATTTCTACGAATTGCTGCTGCCGCAGATCCTGCGCGGCATCGGCATGATGTTTGCGATGATCCCGACCAACAACATCGCGCTCGGCACGCTCGCGCCAGAGCGGGTCAAGAATGCCTCGGGGCTGTTCAACCTGACCCGTAATCTCGGCGGCGCAGTCGGGCTTGCGATCATCAACCAGGTGCTCAATGAGCGCACCGATCTGCACATCGCCCGATTGCAGGAGCGCGTCACCTGGGGCAATGCGACTGCGACCGAGACGCTCAACATGTTCACCCAGCGCCTGCAAGGCATGGGCGATGCGGCGCTGATGGCGATGAAGCAGCTGTCGCAGATCGTGCATCGCCAGGCGGTGGTGATGGGTTATGGCGATGCCTTCTTCATGCTGACGCTGTTCTATTTCGGTCTCAGCGTTTTCGTGTTGCTGTTGAAGAAACCGCCCGCAGCATCGACCGAACCGGCGCATTAGCTTCGCGCTGCGCGGGTTGCCAAATCACGCTGGTTCACTTATAACAACCGCGTCGTCGCTCGAACCGGGGAGATTTGCATGATTTCGATGTATTCGCAGATCGTACGCCCGCGTCCGATGCCCATGCTGGACGCCTGTTTCGCCCTTTGAGGGCGTTTTCCGACAGCATCGATCGGGCCTGACCCCCCGATCCCCAAACTTCCAAGCAAGTCCCTGATTTTCAACGACGCTTGCGTTCGGCCCGATGCCGTCCGCGCGTCGATTCAAAATGGAGCCGGCATGTCGCAACGCTGCCGGATGACGCCATGACCGTTCGAAACAACAAGGAAGCGGCGATACGCGTGGTGTTGCCCTTCGTGTTCCGCCACTGGCTCGGCCAGCCCCTCGGTGCCGCAATCGTCGCCGGCGGCCTGTTGGGCGCAACCGTCGCCGACCTGTTCATGCCGGTGTTCTCCGGCCATCTCGTCGATGCGATGACATCGGGTGCGTCGGATGTTGCCGCGCGCCACGCGGCGTTCACGGCTTTCGCCGCGATCGTGGCGCTGGGGTTTGCCTCGGCGACGCTCCGCGTGGTCGGGCTGCACGCGATCGTGCCGTTCACGCTGAAGATCATGTCCGACGTGGCGCGCGACGCTTTTGTGCGGGTGCAACGCTTCTCGACCGACTGGCACGCCAACAGCTTTGCCGGCTCGACCGTGCGCAAGATCACCCGCGGCATGTGGGCGCTCGACTTGCTCAATGACACGATCCTGATGGCACTGTTGCCGTCGCTGGTCGTGCTGCTGGGCTCGATGATCCTGCTCGGGTCGTATTGGCCCTCGCTCGGCCTCGTGGTCGCCGCCGGTGCTGCGATCTATGTCCCGATGATCATATGGCTCTCGACCGATTACATCGCGCCCGCCGCGCGGGCCTCCAATGCCTGGGACACCAAGGTCGGCGGCACGCTGGCCGACGCCCTGACCTGCAACGCGGTGGTGAAATCGTTCGGCGCGGAAGCGCGCGAGGATGCGCGGCTTGAGCGCGTCATCAACCGCTGGCGCACGCGGGTGCGGCGGACCTGGCTGCGCTCCATTCACACCGCGACCGCGCAGTTCGCCGTGCTGCTGGGCCTGCGCGCCTCCGTGATCGGCGGATCATTGCTGCTGTGGATCGCTGGCCGCGCCACGCCGGGCGAGGTCACCTATGTGCTGACGAGCTACTACATCATCCACGCCTACCTGCGCGATGTCGGCATGCACATCAACAATCTGCAGCGCTCGGTCAACGACATGGATGAACTGGTCGCGATCCATGACGAGCCGATCGGCATTACGGATGCGCCCGGCGCCAAGCCGATCGACATCGAGAGCGGACGCATCGTGTTCGCGGACGTGACGTTCCATTACGGCGGCCATCGCGCGCCATTATACGACCGCCTGTCGGTGGACATCCGCGCCGGCGAACGGGTCGGCCTGGTCGGCCGTTCCGGCTCCGGCAAGACCACCTTTGTCAAGCTGGTGCAGCGGCTCCATGACGTGTCGGGCGGGCGCATCCTGATCGACGATCAGGACATCGCCAAGGCGACGCAGCACTCGCTGCGCAGCCAGATCGCGATCGTGCAGCAGGACCCGATCCTGTTTCACCGCACGCTCTCCGAAAACATCGCCTATGGCCGGCCGGGCGCCAGCATGGCGGCGATCGAGCAGGCCGCGCGGCTCGCCAACGCGCATGAGTTCATCCTGCATCTTCCGAAAGGTTACGGCACGCTGGTCGGCGAGCGCGGTGTGAAACTTTCCGGCGGCGAGCGGCAGCGCGTGGCGCTGGCGCGCGCGTTTCTGGCGGACGCGCCAGTGCTGATCCTGGACGAGGCAACCTCGAGCCTCGATTCGGAATCGGAGGCGCTGATTCAGCAGGCGATGGAGCGGCTGATGAAAGGACGCACCTCGATCGTGATCGCGCATCGGCTGTCGACGGTACGCAGCCTCGACCGCATCCTGGTGTTCGATCGCGGTGAGATCGTCGAGCAGGGCACCCACGCCGCGCTCGCAGCACGCACCGGCGGCATCTATCGCGCCCTGTTCGAGCGGCAGGTGACGGAATTCACCCGCATCTCGGCGGCGGAGTGATGCTCGGCGCGCCGCGGTCAGGGATTGCGGCGCGCCGACACCTTGAGCTAGACACGCGCGTGCAAACTTGAGGCATGTAGAGGACCGGATGACCGAAGCCGCGGGAAGAGCAGCCGGCGTCACCTGGCTTTCGGCGGTCGCGTCCGCCTGGCACGATCCGGTCACGCGGATGCGCAATGCCGATTTGTGCGCGGTGCTGATCGCGATCCTGTTGCCGTGGTCGACGACCGGCGTCGGCATCGCGGTGGCGCTATGGCTGATCGCGCTGGTTCCGACCATCGAGCCGCGGCTGCTGTTGCAATCCGTGAAGCGCCCGGTCGCTTTGCTGCCGATCGCCTTCGTCGCGCTCGCGCTGTTGGGGACACTATGGTCGGACGCGTCCTGGGGAGTGCGCCTGCACGGCATCAGCCCCACCGCCAAACTTCTGGTGCTGCCGCTGTTGCTCTATCATTTCGAGCGCTCCTCACGCGGCGTCTGGGTCTTCATCGCCTTTCTCGTATCCTGTACGCTGCTGGCTGTCGTCTCCTGTATCGTCGCGCTCGATCCTCTTCTTTCGGCAAAACTCTACTTCTCGCGCGGACCCTATCGTCCGATCAGCGGAATCTTCGTCAAGGATTACATCGACCAGGGTCAGGAATTCTCGCTGTGCGCGGTGGCGCTCGCCTATCCGATCGTGACGGCGCTGCGCGAACACAAAACGAAACAAGCACTGCTGCTCGCGGCCGTCGGCTTGGGCCTGGTCGCCAACATGGTGTTCGTCGTGGTGTCGCGCACGGCGCTGGTGACGATGCCGATCATGCTCGCGGTGTTCGCGCTGTTGCATCTGCGCCCGAGGTTTGCGGTCGCAACCCTATGCGCGGTTGCGCTGCTGACAGCGGCGGCGTGGTATGCCTCGCCGCATTTGCGCACGACCGTCGACAAGTTCTTCACCGACTATGAGTACACCGCGACCCAGAACGTCGAGAGCGGGATCGGCTCCCGGCTGGAATACTGGAAGAAATCCCTGCGGTTTTTCGTCGCCGCTCCCGTGATCGGTCATGGCACCGGCGCCACGCGGGGCCTGTTCGAGCAGGCAGCAGTAGGCCAAGTCGGCGCCCGCGCTCAAGTCGTCAGCAATCCGCACAATCAGACCTTGAACGTCGCGGTGCAATGGGGCGCGGTCGGCATCGCGGTGCTCTACGCGATGTGGCTGGCTCATTTGCTACTGTTCCGCGGCCAAGGGCTGGCAACCTGGATCGGGTTGTTGGTGGTGGTGCAAAATATCGTCACCTCGCTGTTCAATTCGCATTTGTTCGATTTCCACGAGGGGTGGATGTATGTGCTCGGAGTCGGCGTTGCCGGCGGCATGGCGCTGGCGCAGCGCTCGACTCGCAACGAACGGCTTGATCCAATCGAATCCAATCCTGTCGGATCATGATCTAGTGAAGGCTGCTCCAGACCAGGCCGGCCCCGGAAAGAAATAACAAGACCAGCACGACATCGCGAAAATTCTTGTCGCTCAATCCGTGATAGACCCGCGCGCCGAGCGAAGCGCCGACGATCGTGCCGGGCAGCGCCAAGAGCGCAAGCCAGGTCACTTGCCGATCGACCAGGCCGGAGGCCAGTTGCAGGCCAAGCGCTGCGACAAGCACCGTCCAGTTGAAGATCTGGAAGATGCCGCGCCGCTCGTCCTTGCCCCAACCCCTGACGCTCGCCCACAGGATCGGAAGCGGACCCGACAGGCCGGCTAGCCCGCCGAGGATGCCGCCGGCAAAGCCGATGGCGCCGTCCGCCAGTCTGCCGCCGAAGCGGAATGCCGTCGGCGTGCGCTGGAAATAGAGTGCGAGCGGGAACACCAGCAGGAACACGCCGACGGTCAGCTTGAAGTTTTGCGGATCGGCATGGGCGATCAATATCGTGCCCAACGGCACGCCGGCAAGGCCGCCGATCAGGAACGGCCAGATTAGCGAGAGATCAAAGGTGCGCCACATCGACGGCAGTGTCGCGGTCTGGCTGACGACCGAACAGATCAACACAAGCGGAACCGCCAGCGCAGGCGGCATCAAATAGAGCCAGATCCCCAGTGTCATCAGCGCGGTGCCGAATCCCGCAAGGCCAGACACGAATCCGCCGGCGAGTGCGCCGGCGAATAGCAAAGCAAAACCCCCCGCGTTCATCATCGTCTCATTTTCTTTGTCATTGGCGCGACGTTTACACGACGCGCGCGGCCGGTACCATCGAATTACCGCGCAACGACAATTTCGCGGAGACGGCCCAATGAGTTCGCGATCTCGTCTTACCGGAATTTGCGCGCGATCAAATGGTCGAGTGACAGCAAGCCAGGCCCCCGCGCGATCACGATCAGGAAACAGGTGGCCCACACCCCATGGGTCGGCCAGGCGTCCGGATAAACGAAAATCTCGATCACCGCCGTCATGAACAGCAGCGAGAACGCGGAAAACCGCGCCGCGAGCCCGATCACCAGCAGGATCGGAAAGAAATGCTCGGAAAAGGCCGACGCGTAAGCGGCGGCCGTGGGATCGATCAGCGGAAGCTGATATTCATTCTGGAACAGCGCCATAGCGCTCGGCTTGAGGTGGAAGCCCGCCACCTTTGTCTGACCGGACTGCCAGAATACTGCGGCCGGGAAAATACGCGCCGCGAGTGCGATGAACCAATAGGGGATGCGATCCAACGTGGTGATCGCCTGTTGAGCGATCCGTGCAGGAACGGATCTGACATGTGCAACCGCTGGGGACATATCGGTCATGGTTGCCGGCCGTCCTTCGGCTCCGGAAGAACGATATTCCGCACCAGGCCCGAGCCGATCAGTCCCGCGAGGTTATTGGCGAGGTCGAAATTCGGGTCAGCGGCAAGCGCAGCCTCGGCCGCCTCGACGAGCGGCCGGCCTGCGGCGAGCGCGAGCAGAAACGCTGCGCCACCCGGCGGCAGCCTGCGGACCTGCACGTCGAGACAGGGGCGTGCGATCAGCG
>Ga0207700_10001857_pt1 | contig 11967 bp, 7 predicted proteins | sample LARL82metaG_FD_184348 | JGI IMG/M metagenome (GOLD analysis project Ga0207700, IMG submission 184348) | Corn, switchgrass and miscanthus rhizosphere microbial communities from Kellogg Biological Station, Michigan, USA - LAR L8-2 metaG... | ecosystem: Host-associated > Plants > Roots >...
GCTGTCCGTGCAGGTAGCGCGATATCCAGCGCACCTGCGCGGCGGGGCTACGATCCGTCGCGTTGCCGGCCCCGGACACCTCGACGGAACGCAGCAGCGCAACGCCCGGGGTGGCACCCGGGGCACCACCGCCGAACGCCACGATGGCGACCTGACGCCGTGACACCAGGCTCGCGAGGTCGACCAGGAGCCGCGGGTCGACCCGGCCATCGGCAACCAGCGTGCGGGCGGCGGCCGGCATCACGATGTTCTTGCTTTGCAGCAGCGCGCCCGCCCAAGCCTTGCGGGCGGCCACGTCGGCGTGGAGCGCGGACAGGTACGACGCGGCCCCGCGGGGGGCGATGACCCGGATGGAGATGCCCGCGTTCCCCGAGCCAAAGCCCGCGATCGCCGCGGGCGCGTAGCGGCCGAGGTAGCCGCCCACCAGCAGGCCGCGCACCTGCGGAGTGTCGACGATGACGCTGGCGGGCAGCGGGTTGGCCGCGCCCGGGCGCAACTCGAGCAGGGAAGCCGCGGGGATGCCGCGTGCCTCGAGCGCCCGGCACATCAGCGGATCGCAGGCCACTGTCGCGGTCCGGCTGACCTGGCCGGCCACCCAGGCTGCGGCCTGTTCGCGGATCGCCGTCTCGTCGGCGCCGGCCCGCTTGCCGCTGCCCGCGGCCGCTGGGGCGTGCCGGCTCAGCATCAGCGTCATGAGCCCGGCCAGCGCTACCACCACGATCACCGCGCTGGTTACCGCGCGACGCCTACGGGTCCGCCGTTGCAGCCGCTGTGGTGACGAAACCTGTCGCGGCGGGGCCTGCTCGGGCGGGTCTTGCTCGGGCGGGGGCTGCCGCGGCGGGACCTGCTCTGGCCGGTCCTGCTCTCGCGGGTCCTGTTCTCGCGTGTCCTGCTCAGGCGGGGCCTGCTGCGTCGCGGCCTCGCGCGACCAGAAGTGAGGCAGGGCCGCCCGGAGCACGGGCTGCGCTACCCGCCTGGGCGGCCTATGCGCATCGCTCGTACCGGGCACGCGCTGAGGCAGTGACACTGGCGCAGGCCGCTCGGACGATGCCGCGTGTGGCGGGGCCGCAGGCTCGGGAGACAAGCCGCGGCCGGGGGAGGGCGCCTCGGCGGGGATCCCGGGGTCCGCGGCGCGCGACCCGGTTGAGTCCGGCGCAGGAGAAGTCGCGGGGCCCGCGGCGGGTGGCTCAGCCAAGTCCGGCGGCGCAGGAGCGGCCGCCGGGCCTGGGGCGGGCGGCTCAGCCGAGTCCAGCGGCTCGGGAAGGACGGCGGGGTTCGGAGTGATCGCCTCGGCCAGGGTCGCCTGGTCGTGCGGTGAGGGCTGCTGTCCCGCTACGTCGAGCGCCGCGAGTATGCGCTGCACCACAGGCTCCGGCAGCGAGACGGCTGTTACCGGTTCCGGTATTGCCCAACCGGAATCCCCGGGGGTACGCCTGGGCAGGGGCGGAGCGCTGCCGTCATCTACCATCTGTCGATCCCCACGGTGCCGTGACTGCGTGATCTTAGCAGGACAGGACGGCACATAACGGGTTGTCGGGCAAGTAGCAAGGCGCTGACTATCCCCGAGTTGTCTTGGTGCATTACTAACACCACGCCGTATGGCGCGAACTATTCCGACCTCAGAGGTCGGGAATCACGTTCATAGGCCCCTGTACGGCGTCTCGTATCAAATTGGTGAACACCCCACCTTCCAGCGGATCCGCCGGTAGGTTTTCCTATGCGAATGCTCGGGGCGGGGGCATTGGCACCAACTATGACGGTGCAGGACGTGAGCAGCGGGGGTTGGTGGATCCCCGGGTGCTTCTCTGATGTGAGTAGGGGCGACCTATGGGGTGGGGAGCGGGAATCCATGCGTGCGTACTCTCCGTCTGCACGCCGCCGGATGCCGCTGCCCAGGACCAGGTCATCGTCGGCCTTCGCTGCACCAGCAGCCGTGGCATCATGGGCGCCGTCCACTACGGCAATGAGCTCGTCCACCGACAGTCAGGTCGACTGCGTTCCCTGGCGATACGAGCCGGCGCATGACGACGACCGAGCAGGCAACACCTGACCCAGGACCGGTCAGCATGTCCACGGTCGCAACGTGGCGCCGACGCCGTCAAGCGTGCGAGGAGCCGCTGCCGACGCTGCCGCCTGGCGTCGAGATGCCTTCCAATGGCCTCCAGAGCGCGATGGGGGCGCCTTCTTCCGGGTCTAGTTCGCTGGGCACGATCGACCTTGGTTCGGGCGAGTCCCAGCGGGCGGGACTCGACGCGATGCTCTCCATTTCCCGGCCCCAAGCCCCATTTTCGCCGCTTCCGGCGGTCGAGGCCGTTCCCCAGCCGCCAGATCGGCCACATGCTCCTGTGCGGCCCAGCCTCACTTACGCGCCCGGACTGCCGCTCATGGTCATTCTCACCGTCCAGGCTGTCTTGTCGCTGCGGCTGGTATGGAGCAACAGCGCGTATAACGACGAAGCGCTATACCTGTGGGCCGGGCGCCTGGAATGGTCTCACTGGCTGCACAACACGCCGATCCCGTCCTTCCCCACCTATTTCTCCGGCGCCCCCGTCCTCTACCCGCCTCTCGGCGCACTCGCCAACAGTCTCGGAGGACTCGCCGGCGCGAGGATCCTGTCCTTGTGCTTCATGCTTGGCGCAACCGTGCTCCTGCATGGGGTGACCCGGCGGAGCTTTGACCGCTACTCAGCAGTATTTGCCGCGGCGCTATTTGCCGGGCTGGGATCAGCTCAGTACCTGGGCGCTTTCGCCACCTATGACGCCATGGCCTTGTTCCTGCTTGCGACGGCAACGTGGCTAGGCGTGCGCGCGGCGGCGTGCCGCTCTGACGTCGGCAAGGCGGGGCTGGTCGTGCTGGCAGCCGGCGCCCTCGCCGCCGCCGACGTCTCAAAGTATGCAGCGACACTCTTCGATCCGATAGTGATAATTGCCGTAGCCTGCTTCCATTGGCGTACGCTCGGTCGGCGAGCAGGTGGCCTGGCATGCCTGCTGATGGCAGGCGGGACAGCAGCTGGGCTGACGATAGCGCTGGCCGTGGGAGGCAGGTCCTATTGGGCTGGCGTATCGACTACCACGCTCTCGCGTTCGCAAGGAAACTGGCCAGTCTTTGGCATCCTTTTTGTGAGCGTCGGCTGGGTAGGTGCCATCGCGGCCTTGGCGGTAATCGGAGCCGCGGCCGCGTCCTGCGTCCGCAGGACGGCCGCGGAGAGGGTACTCGTCTGGACACTCGCCACGGCGGCCTTGCTGGCACCTGCCGAACAAGCCCGGATTCATGTGTTCACGAGCCTGTTCAAGCACGTGGCATTCGGCGCCTGGTTCGGCGCGGTGCTGGCAGGCTACGCGATGACAGCGTTCATCCGGGCAGTGCCCAAAGTAAAGTCTCGCGGAGCGCTGAAGGTCGTAATCGCCGTTGTCGTCCTGGCGACGATATCGGGAAGTTCGCTAGCGGTGAATCATTTCGGCGCATGGAATAATGTGAGTCCGGCACTTCCCGCACTAGAAACCGCATTGGGCACGCATCCGGACACACTGCTCACGGATGAAACGCCGCCGTTCTACTACTATCTCGAGAAGTTCGAACCCTGGCAGCTCATGACATCCATTCCGACTTCGTCCGCTTCGACCATTGCCTATGATATCAAGCAGAGGCGATTCGGGTTCGTTCTGCTCTCGTTCGCGGAAGGCGGCGGCGGCTGCGGAAACGTAGACCCCTCAGTTAAGAAGACGCAAGCTCAATGCGTTCATAACATGGATCTAAGCGTGCTGTCCGAAATTATCAGCGATGGTGGATACAGATTGATCGCCCGCATACCTTATCGAACCACATCGTTCAAGAGTTATTATATGCTCTGGGCACGCGAGGGATCCCAGCATTGACAGCGACCGCACTGCCTCGCGAGGGGCGGCACCGATGGTCCGGGCACGTTCTTCCCCAACCACCGGACGACCCGGAGAAATACTCATACGCGTGGCGGTCCATGCCGTTGCTGACAATCCCGCTATTTATATCGGCCCTATGCCTGATCGCGGCTCAGGCATGGTTCGAGGTCCGCTACGCCACCGTGCTTCCGTTTGTGGTCGCCATATTCGCCGTCTACACAGTGATCTACTTCATCTACCAGATCATCAGTCTCCCCATAAACTATGCCGGCCGCAGCTTCGACTTGTCGGCTCATAAATCGCTCATCGCCGCCTGGCGTCCCCGGGGCTATCCTTCGGTCGACATATTCCTGCCAATCTGCGGGGAGCCGATCGCGGTGTTGCACAATACCTGGACGGGCGTCTTCGAGCTCATACATGCCTACCCAGGCAACGTGTATGTTTATGTTCTGGACGATGGTCCCAGCGACGAAGCCATGGTCCAGGTTCCATCCTTCGGATTCACTTATGTTCGCCGCCCGGAAGTACGGAAGCACAAGAAGTCGGGCAATCTCAACTATGCGTTTGAGCGGACCGGCAGCGAATACGTTGTGATATTTGACGCTGACTTCCGGCCGCGAGCCGACTTCCTGTTCGAAACGCTGCCCTACATGGATGACCCGGCTGTTGGAATCGTGCAGACACCGCAGTTCTTCAGGGTAAGCACCCGGCAGACCTGGGTCGAGCGGGCGGCAAGCCCGATGCTAGAGGTGTTCTACCGGGCAGTACAGGTATCGAGGGACAGATTCGGGTCGGCATTGTGCGTGGGGTCTAATGCTGTCTACCGCCGGGCGGCGCTCGCGCCTAATGGCGGGTTCACCGTCATACCCTATGCGGAGGACTCGCACACTGGTCTCGATGCGCGGTACAACGGCTATCAACTCACCTACGTGCCCGTTCCGCTGGCGGCCGGAGTCTGTCCGTCGGATATCGACGGTTTCATGCGCCAGCAGTACCGGTGGTGCTGTGGCGCCACCTCGCTCATCTGGACTAGGCACATGTGGCGGGTCCAAATGCCGTGGACATCCCGGCTCCCCTACATCGCAGGCTGGCTCTGGAATTTCACTACTGCGCTGCGAACCCTGATTGTGCCGCTGATCCCGATCGCTCTGCTTGCGTTCATCCCCGATGAAATTCGTCTGCGCAATGCACTGCTGCTGCTTCCAGCAGTTGCAACCAGTACGATTCTGTACCCGTTGTGGCATAATGCGCCGTACAGCCCGCGGGTTTGGCCCCTGGCTCTTGCCGTCGGGTGGGCACAGGTCCTTGCGATCTGGGATTTCTCGCGCGGCAAGGTCATGTCGTGGCAGCCGACAAGAGGCCCGGCCAGCGCCACCCGCAGGTTCTGGTGGGGTGTCACCGTGTGGAACGGCACGCTGGCCTTTGCATGGGTTGCCCTGGCCGGCTGGCGTATAGCGCAGACCGGCTCGTACAGATTCGCTGCCGTGGCGGCTTTCGGCGTTATGAATGCGCTTATCGTCGGTCGGCTGATCTTCCCCGGGAAGAAGGCCGTATGACTGTCCCGGGCGGGCCCTCTGCACCCTGGGCTCAGAGGCCGGCGCCGCGCGGGCGTCATTCAGACCGACGTATCGCAGACCGCGCTCGTGCGTTCACGGTACGCATACGCGCTCCTGTGAGCAAGCTAGGGCGAGGCTTCGGGGGGGTGTCGCACGGGCGTGTTGCGGCCGTGGCCGTAGGCGCGTGCCTGGCCGCCGTGCTGGCTGTCGTAGGTGCAGGCGTTTCGAAGGTGTCAGGGCCCGTGAGTGTCGTGCCACAGGCCGGAACCACCGGAATTCCTCCGATCGGGACCTACAGCCATCATCCGGTCCGGATCACGCTGTCGGCGCGTCCCGATTCCTATCTGGGCGCGTTCGCTAAGGGCGTTCCACACAGCTACGCGCCGATGAAGTCCCTAATCAATGCAGTCGGCGCGCCATTCAATATCGCGCTCTACTACAGTGGCTGGCCCGAAAGGTTCAGGTTCGCTTTTGCCAGGCAGGCACAGGATAACGATGCCGTGCCGTTCATACAGATAGAACCGGTGGGCGTAAACCTCGCTGCGATCGTCGCTGGCACGTACGACACCTACCTGGAGACCTTCGCTACCAGCGTGGCCAGTTTCGGTGCGAAGACAGGCCAGGGAGTGATCATCGGCTTCGGCCATGAAATGAACGGCCACTGGTATTCCTGGGGTTACCGGCACACCTCGCCGAGGGTGTTCGTGGCTGCCTGGCGCCACATCGTGACCATCTTCCGTCAGCAAGGTGCTGACAATGTGACCTGGCTGTGGACGGTCAACATCATCGATAAACGCGGCGGGATTCCGGACCCTGCGCCCTGGTGGCCGGGAAGCTCGTATGTGACCTGGGTAGGGATCGACGGTTACTACCTCAGGTCGTCATGGACGTTCGCTTCCCTGTTCGGGCCGACCATCAAGGCTATGCGCACGCTGACCCTGGACCCGATCCTCCTGGCCGAGACAGGGGCCACGCCAGCGGACGGCCAGCCGTCGAAGATCGCTGATCTGTTCACTGGCGTTCACGCTTACGGACTGTTGGGATTTGTGTGGTTCGACGGCAGAGGAACTCGGGATTGGCGCCTCAGCAGCCCCGCATCGTTCACAGCGCTCCGCATCGGCGCTCAGACGCTGAATAGGCCTGCGCCATGAGTGGCCGTACCGCGAGGCACCGCGGGCTGCTCCCGGCGCGGCCCCGGGACCTGGGTGCCCGCTGGAGACGCCGCCGTGAAGAGCGGCCGCGACCGGATGACGGCAGGCACAGCCGGACCAGGCTGACGTGGGCTACAACGATCGGAATCGCGATCGTTGCCGCGATCGCGATCGTCTTGGCTATCGCCCTCCAGAGTAAGTCTGCAGACGACCCCAGCGCCGATCCTGGCGCTCCGGCATCAGCCGCCGATCCCGTTCCGCCCGGAAGCTACCTCGGGGTATATGAACCTGGAGTACCTGGGTCATACGCCGGAGTTGAAGCCTTTTCCGTGGCCACTGGGGCCAGGCCGCGCGTGGTCGTTTACTACAGCGGATGGATGGAAAAATTTCAGGTCCGATTCGCTGCCCTGGCAGCCCGTCACGGCGCAGCACCGCTCGTTCAGATTAATCCGGATAAGGTTAATATAAAGGCAATAGCATCCGGGCAGTACGACGCTTACTTGCGGTCTTACGCCGCCGCGGTGAGAGCATTCGGACACAATGTGATCATTTCCTTCGGCCATGAGATGAACGGTTCCTGGTACTCATGGGGATACCGGCATACGTCACCTGCGGTGTTTGTGGCTGCCTGGCGGCACATTGTGACTGTATTCCGCCGGGAAGGCGTTCACAACGTGACCTGGCTGTGGACGATCAACATTAGCGAATGCCGCTGCCACATTGATTCTCCGGCTCACTGGTGGCCCGGCAGTGCCTATGTGAACTGGGTGGGAATCGATGGTTACTACTATAAGCCATCGTGGAAGTTCGCTTCCTTGTTCGGACCCACTATTAAAGCTGTACGTAAGCTAACCCTCGATCCGATACTTATTTCAGAAACGGCTGCCCCCGCCACCATCCAGCCAGCCAAGATCGGAGACCTATTCGCAGGGATTCGCGCTTACGGCCTGTTGGGTTTGGTCTGGTTCGATGTCAATAAGGGCCGCCCGTACGAGGACTGGCGTATCAGGAGCCGCACAGCATTCGCCGCGTTCCGTCGCGGCGCAGAGACGTTGAAAAGATCCGCGCCATGAACGATCGACTGCATCTTATCCCGCCCGGAACGGGCGGTTCGCCACGACTGGCATCACATGGTCAGCCTGGATGTGCGACCGAGTCATGGTACGCAATCTGCGGCAAAGAAATTTCGGCAAGTGACCTTCGGGAGCGTCGGGTGGCTACTAGGTTGCCTATGAGGAAGTGCATTGGGGGAGTTCCGTCACGATATGTGCTGGCGTTGGTAGGCGATGTGGGCGCGGGGGTGGCTGTGGTCTCCCTGGTACGTCCCCAAAAACGGGCGGGAGCGGCCTGTGGGTTATGACGCGACGACAGACGGCGGGCTGCCTCCACCGTCGCAGCCGCCGGAGGCTTCAGGGTGGACAACCGGGCCGAGGATCGGAAGAACCGGCGTCGAGGTCAGCGAAGGCAGAGGTTCGGCTGAGGGGAGCGTGCCCGCGGACTGGACGGCCGTCTCGGGTCGGCGGAGGCGTGATCGCCGACCGGGCCGCCGGGGGATGGGTGTTCCGAGCGCCTGGCCGTTGCTGATCGTGCTGCTTGTGCAGGCGGCGCTGTCGTTGCGGCTGGTGAGGGCCGATACGGCGTTCCAGGATGAGGCGGCGTACTTGTGGGCGGGGCATCTGGAATGGGCGAACTGGCTGCACGGCGCAGTGATCCCACCGTTCGCGTCGTATTTCTCCGGTGCTCCGGTGATCTATCCGCCGCTGGGGGCGCTGGCTGACAGCGTGGGCGGGTTGACGGCCGCCCGGATCCTGTCAATGGTGTTCATGCTCGGGTCGACTGTCTTCCTGTGGGGGACAGCGGGGCGGCTGTTCGGGCGGCGGGCGGCGTTTTTCGCGGCGGCGCTGTTCGCGGTGCTGGGCCCCACGCTGCATTTGGGGTCGTTCGCCACCTACGACGCGCTGTCGGTGTTCCTGATTGCGCTGGCGGCCTGGTTCGTGGTCCGGGCCGGCCACCGGCGGGAAGGCACCAGGTGGATGGTGGCGGCGGGCGTGGCGCTGGCGGTGGCCAACGCCACGGCGTATTCGTCTACCCTCTTTGATCTAGTCGTGCTGCTCCTCGCTCTGCTCACCGCGCTACCCAGCGGCAAGCTTGCGGCGCGGCGGTGCGCGATCCTGGTGATGGTCGTGGTGGTCCTGATCACGGCCGGGTTGCTTATCGGGGGGAGTTCCTACCGGGCCGGGATCGAGCAGACCATCCTGGCCCGGGTGGCCGGGAATGACCCGCCACTATCGGTGCTGGCCGATGCCTGGTCGTGGACCGGGCTCGTCATCGTGCTTGCCGTCTGCGGGGTCGTCATCAGTGCCGTCAGGCGGCGATGGCAGGTGCAGACCTGGATCTTGGTGATCCTCGCGGCCGCTGGGCTGCTGGGGCCGTTGGAGCAGGCGCGGCTGCAGACCGCTGACTCGCTGAACAAGCACGTGGGCCTGGGTGCCTGGTTCGCCGCGATCGCCGCGGGGTATGCAGTGGACCGGTTCATCGCGGCCGCTCCGGCCGGCCGGTCGCGGACGCTCACCGCGGCCGCCTGCATAGTCGCGCTCGCTTTCCCGGCTGCGCTCGGCGCCAGCCAGTCGAAGACGTTCGCCACCGACTGGCCCAATGCGTCCAGTTTTATCGCGATCTTCCGCCCACTGGCCGACCACGGCAACGGGCACCTGCTGGTCGAGGACGCCTCTATCGCGAGGTACTACCTGCCCGCCGGACACCAGTGGCAGCGCTGGTCTAGCACCCGCAACATCGTGCTGCCCTCGGGCGCCAATACCGCCGGGCCGTCTGGTGCCGCCGGGGTCACCGGGGACGGCAACGCGGGCGTGTACGCCGAATTCATCACCCACGGCTACTTCTCGTATATTGCGCTCAACTTCGCCGACACGACCCCCTTGGACCACAAGCTCGCCGACCAGTTGCACCGTGACCCGCATTACCACATCATCCAGGTCGTCCCCTACGGCATCGAGATCCCGCCCATCGGCCAGGGCACGTATGTCATCTGGAAGTACGAGCCACGCCGATGACTACCACCGAGCCAGCGGCATATGGACCGCCGGTTGACATAGCCAGCACTCCGGGCATCCTGTGCCCGCAGCCCAGCCTTACGCTTCCCACGCCGCCCGGTGATGGCGAGAAGTACGCCTACATCGACCGGAACCTGCCCTACCTCACGATCACGCTGGTCGTCAGTGCCACGTGCCTCATCGTCAGCCAGATCCGGTTCGAGCTGCATGGTCTCGTGCTGCTGCCGTTCCTGGCCTTCACCGCCACGTACGTCGCTTACCAGGTGATCAGCCTGCCGGTGAACTTTGCCGGCCGCGGATTCGACCTGGGTGCCCACCAGGCGCGTATCGAGGCCTGGCATCCGGACAGGTACCCCAGCGTCGACATCTTCCTGCCGATCTGCGGCGAGCCGATCGAAGTACTGCGCAACACGTGGAACGCCGTGTTCGAGCTCATCGCGGGCTATCCGGGGCCGGCCCGGGCCCACGTCCTCGACGACGGGCCGAGCGACGAGGCCCGTTCGGTGTGCGAGTCCTACGGCTTCTGCTATGTCCGCCGGCCCGACGTGCGCGCCTACAAGAAGAGCGGCAACCTGCGCTACGCATTCGCGCGCACCACAGGCGAATTCGTCGTCATCCTCGATGCCGACTTCGCCCCGCGCCGCGACTTCCTCACCGAGACCCTTCCTTATATGGACGACCCGGCCATAGCGATCGTCCAGACGCCGCAGTATTTCCGGGAGAGCGCCGAGCAGTCGTGGATCGAGAATGCGGCGGGCGCCATCCAGGAGGTGTTCTACCGGTCGATCCAGGTAGCCAGGGACCGATTCGGCCAGGCCATCTGCGTCGGAACCTCCGCGCTCTACCGCCGGGCCGCGCTGGAGCCATTCGGCGGGCCGACGCTCATTCCCTACGCCGAAGACGTGCACACCGGACTCGATGTGCGCCGGGCCGGCTGGTCCATGATCTACCTGCCAATCGTGCTCACCGCCGGAATCTGTCCCGACAACCTCGACGCGTTCGTGCGGCAGCAGTACCGGTGGTGCACGGGAAACGCGGGCATCGTGTTCTGCCGCCAGATGTGGGCGGTACGGATGTCCGTGCCGGGCCGGCTCACCTACATCTCCGGATTCTTCTACTACGCCTACACCGGCATGCTCACGTTCTTCGGGCCCCTCATCCCCATCGTCATGCTGGCTTTTCTTCCCGGCCAGATCCGGCTGCGAAACTTCATCGTCCTCGCGCCGGCCATGATTGCCGGGTTCGTTCTCTACCCCCTCTGGCACCGCTCGACATACGGGCCGTCGGTCTGGCCCCTGGGGATCGCCCGGGGCTGGGCGCACGTCTTCTCCATCTGGGACAGCGCCCGGGGTAAGACAATGAGCTGGCACCCGTCCCGGACGCCGGGCAGCGCGCTGCGGCGGTTCCGCGTCTGCATCATCGGGTGGAGCGGCGGTACGGCGCTGCTGTGGGCCGCCCTGGCCATCTGGCGCACGGCGACCCTCGGTTCGGCGCAATTCGCGGTCCTGGTCTTCTTCGGCATCGTGAACCTCGCGATCGTCGGCCGCGTCATCGTCCCGGGGGGCAGGACGGCATGAGGTCGAACATGGTGGTGCTGGCGGCCCTGCTGGCCGCAACCGTTGCCCTCACCTTCACCGGGGCACGCTTCATCTTCGTGCCCTCTCCTCCGCCGCCTGCGCACGCGCCCCTGCCCCCGGCCCCGACCTCCTACGTCGGTGTCTTCGAATCCGGCGCGCCGCCCGGCTACGAGCCGATCGCCGGATTCGCCCACGCCGCCAACAGGCAGCCGAACATGGTCAGCTATTACAGTGGCTGGGCGGAGCCCTTTGCCATGTCGTTCGCGCGGACGGTGCTCAGCCACGGCATTATCCCGTGCGTGCAGATCGATCCGACGTATGCGTCGGTCGCGGGGATTGCTGCCGGAGCCTATGACGGCTACCTGCGCCAGTACGCCGACAGCGTCCGGAACTTCGGGCACGCTGTCGTCATCGGCTTCGGGCACGAGATGAATGCCCGCTGGTACTCGTGGGGCTACGGACACGTCCGGCCATCGGTATTCGTGGCCGCGTGGCGGCATATCGTGACCCTGTTTCATGAGCAGGGTGCCGACAATGTGACCTGGCTGTGGACTCTGAACCAGGACCGGCCCGGCACCGGCCCGGTCCGGCTGTGGTGGCCGGGAGCGAAGTACGTCACGTGGGTGGGCATTGACGGCTATTACTTCCGGCCATCCGACACGTACTCCAGCGCTTTCAGTCGCACCATTGATCAGGTGCATGCCTTCACTCGCAAGCCGGTGTTGCTGTCCGAG
>Ga0207700_10001858_pt1 | contig 11966 bp, 8 predicted proteins | sample LARL82metaG_FD_184348 | JGI IMG/M metagenome (GOLD analysis project Ga0207700, IMG submission 184348) | Corn, switchgrass and miscanthus rhizosphere microbial communities from Kellogg Biological Station, Michigan, USA - LAR L8-2 metaG... | ecosystem: Host-associated > Plants > Roots >...
GTACCTTCACGATGATGTGAGCCGCCGAAGGCCGAGTGTGGACCTAATCCTAAGCGTTGTCAGCGACTCGGCTGCTGACAAACTCGCCCGGCGGGAGATGTTCAGCGGTTCAAGCCCGCTGATTGTGAACCGGCTGATCCGGCTGGCCGGCGACGAGTTGGCGCCATTCGGTCGACACGAAGTTGTGTTGGATGCCTCCGTTTGCGGCTTCCTGCTGGGACAGAGGGGCCTGGCCGCCAGTGTGTCGCGGTTCGCCCAGCTGGTGGAAGCTCCGGCACGATCCGGGCCCGCCGATGCCGGACTGGTGCAACTCGCACGACGGGCCGCAGCAGGGAAACTGCCGTTGCCGGTTCACTTCCGTGGCGCAGACGAGGACGAGAAAAGCGCCGCCGCTAATGCTTTAGCGGCGGAACTCGGCGTGCCATTAGTGATTGCGGATATAGCACGTGCCGCGCGGCATACCCACGATCTGGAGGACTGGTTGGACGATCTGAGCCGGGCCGCGTTTCTCCGGCAGGCGATCGTCTATCTGCGGACTATCGATTGGCCTTCCGATAACGCAACGCGGGAGACGGCTTTGAACGCGCTTGGGCGCTTCCGGGGAATCACGATCGTCTCGGTTGGGCAGAATTTCGTACCGGGCGCGAGCGCTAGGGGAGGCATTACCATCGCCTTCGAAACACTGCCTTGGCCGGAACGGCGGCGCACATGGGAAGAAGCTTTAAGCGCGCGCGACTTGCACCCGCAGCCCGTAGCGGTTGACGCGCTTACCGAATGTTTTCCTTTCAGCTATAGCCAGATCCAGGATGCCGTTGAGACAGCATCCAATCTGGCGGAGTATCGGCGAGAGACCAAAGCGGTGGAGCATGTCTTCGAGGCGTGCAGAATGCGCTCGGGCAACGAACTCGGCACCCTTACCAGACGGGTGACGCCAGCGCATAGCTGGTCCGACATCGTGTTGCCGCAGGAAACTCTTGATCAATTGCACGAGATTTGTCGCCGCGTAATACGCCGGCACCAAGTGCAAGAGGAGTGGGGGTTTGCGCGCAAGCTTTCTGGTGGAAAAGGCATAAATGCGCTTTTTCATGGCCACTCTGGGACTGGGAAGACGATGGCCGCCGAGGTGGTGGCTCGCGAGTTGCGGCTGGATCTATACAAGATCGAGCTGGCGGGAGTGGTCAGTAAGTATATTGGTGAAACCGAAAAAAACCTGGACCGCATCTTCCGGGCCGCGGAAAACGCGAACGCCATTCTGCTGTTCGACGAAGCGGATGCCCTGTTCGGCAAACGCAGCGAGGTGCGCGATTCGCACGACCGCTACGCCAATCTTGAAATCTCCTACCTGCTTCAGAAAATGGAGCAGCACGAGGGGATCTCGATTCTGGCGACGAACCTGCGGCAGAACCTGGACGACGCTTTCCTGCGGCGGCTGGCGTTCATCATTCCTTTTCCTTTTCCTGACGAAGTCAGCCGCAGGGGCATCTGGGCCGGAATCTGGCCGGTGGAAACGCCGCTCGCACCCGACGTCAATACCAATTGGCTCGGAACACGATTCCTGTTAAGCGGAGGCAATATCCGCAACGCCGCTCTCGCCGCAGCTTACCACGCGGCTGAAGAGGGCAGCGCGGTCACGATATCTCACGTACTGCGCGCAGTGAGCACCGAGTTTCACAAGATGGGCAGAGTGCTCACTCCGGCTGAACTGGAATCGCCTCTTCCGGAAGCGCGGGAGGTTGCAGCATGAGCAGCGCGTCCCCTAAGAACCGCGAGAGCAGCCAGCCTGCGCGGATCGAAGCGCCCGAGCCGCAGACGCGGCACGCGCCCGAGAGCGCCCCAAAGGATGCAGTGCTGTCGCTGCAACGCGGGGCCGGGAACCGCGCCGTGAGCAGCCTTGTCGCAGGAGATTCCGGCCAGCCGCTGGATCCAGAAACGCGGGAGGAAATGGAAGCGAAGTTCGGGGCGAACTTCGGCGAGGTGCGAGTTCACAACAATCATACGGCCGCGGAAAGGACGCTGAATGCCGGAGCACGAGCCATCACCACTGGCCACAACATCGCGTTTGGGCCGGGCTTCTATGACCCGACCGGCGGAGCGGGAAAGCGGCTACTGGCACACGAACTCGCTCATGTGATCCAGCAGAACCGGCAGGGCGGGCGAAGTGTTTCGGGGACAGCGGCCGAATCGGAAGCGCGCCAGGCAGGGGCTGACGTAGCAGCTGGAAAGGCCGTATCGGTACCATCCACGACATCCGCTGGAGCTCAGGCCGACCCGATGAGCAAAGTGGAGATCCAGAAGAAGATTGCGGAGACCGAGGCCAAGGCGTCCGCGGCCGGCAGCCGGGCGGAGATCGATGCCCTTTATCAGCAGAGGCAGGCCCTCCTGGAGCAGCTTCGGGAGGCCGATGAATCGCCCTCGCACCCACCGGCTCCTAAAAAAGAAGAATCAGTTCGGGAAACGGCCCTCGAGATCGGCGAGCACGAACTGGACCGACCAGCCTTTGCTGGATTTCCGTTTCCTTCCAAGCCTTTCCGCCCGCGGGATTTGACATCAGTGCGGCTGATCGTCAAGCAGGGGACTCCGCTGCGGACCAGCGTGGCACGCTCGCACTGGCGCTCGCGCGCGGAGGTGGAGCAGTTCATGCGGGACTACATCACCGTGGCCGACGAGGACCCAGCCACAAAGGCTCAAGCCGACGAGGCGCGGCGGGACCGCCAACTTATTTTGCAAGAACTCACTACGGCCGAGGAAGACGTGCTGGCCGGGCGCCTGAAGCTGGCCGAGGGTCAACAGCATGTCGAGGACGTCAAGGCCAGATTGCGTGTGCAAACGCCAGAGGTGTTGAAGCCGGGGATCGCCGCTGCTGAGGTAGTTGGCATCGGCGGAGCGAAGGCAGTGGATGCGCTGGTTGACTTCATACCTATTGTGGGCGAGATCAAGATGCTGCTGGAAGCTGCCACTGGCATGACGCTCTCCGGCCAGCTCGAGAAAGCGATTTACGCACCTGACCAACTGGGAACGGCCGATCTGGATACGCTAGACCGCATCATGCGGATTCTTCCAATAGCGATTGCGGGGGCATCGAAAATCCTCTCGCACGCCCCCGGTTGGGCCGAAGCGCTCGCTAAGGTGCGCAAAGGAACCAACCTGAGCGAGGAAGCCGTGGGAAAAGCGCTCAACGATACGGCGAAGCTGGCGGGCCGCGAGAAGGAAGTTGCCCACGCGCTGGTTGCGCTGCGAGCGCGGCGGCAGGCGGGTGCGGCCGCCAGGCTGGAAGAATTCGGGATACCCAGAGGAAAGGCTGCGAACGATGTATTGCTGCCGACCGAACCCCACTCAAACGTCATCCCACTGCGCCAACCCGCTGTCCAGCAAGGCGAGGTTCCCGTAGCCGTCGCGGCAGGGCACGATGTGAAGGCGCCCGCAGTTGACCGGCCTGTCGCGAGCGCAGGTGGAGAAACAAAAGGGGCGCCCGCTCAGACACCATTCGTCCAAAAACTACCGCCGGGCCCAAAGCCGGCAGCGAAACCAATGGCGGTAAGAGGTGAGCCCCTTCCGGAGGGGACTCACGAAATTCGCACGCGGCCTAATGCCCGAACGCAATCACTGAATGATGAGGAGGCCCTGCGGGCCAATATGGAGGCCAGCGGCAAGAGTGTCCCGCCAGGCCATGACGCTCATCATTTGGTGCCAAAAAAAGGCGGGGGAACATGGGGCGCGATTGCGCGGGAGCGTTTACGAAAGCTGGGAATCGGCATCAACGAGGCCGATAACGGCGCCGCTCTTCCCGGGCCGAATGCACCGCGCGGAACAGTTTTTGAACCCGAGGGCGGTCCCTCTCACACGACCATGCACACTGAAGCGTATTACAAAGAGATCGCGAGCCGGGTGGTGAAAGCCCGAACTCAAAGTGAAGCCCGCGCGATTCTGCGGCAAATCGAAACGGACATCAGAAACGGGGAGTTCCCGCATTAATCATGAGCAGCCCTTCCGCAAAGACGATTGAGAAAGGCCCGGCAGCGTGGACCGAGGAGCGGGTGACAGAAACGGTCGGCCCCCGCGGGGGCGGCACTTATGATGCCATCATGGCGCTGCAACGGGGAGCGGGAAATCGGGCAGTGACACGGCTGCTCGCGGGAAGTTCAGGCGGGCCGCTCGATCCGACGGCGCGTGAGGAAATGGAGTCGAGTTTCGGGGCCGATTTCAGCGATGTACGGATCCACCATGATGAAAGCGCCGCTAAAGCGGCGCTAGCGGCTGGTGCGAGAGCCATCACCACCGGACGCGACATCGTTTTTGCAGAGGGCTATTATGCCCCAGCCACGAGCGCCGGCAAACGGCTTCTTGCGCATGAGCTCGCGCATGTGCTGCAGCAGAGGGGTGGGCGCGAGCGCAAGGTGTCCAGAGGAACGGCCGAATCGGAAGCGCGCCAAGCGGGCGCGGACGTGGTCGCAGGCCAGGCGGCCTCGGTCCAGGCATCGGCTTCCGGCGGCCCACAGGCCGACGAAATGACGCCCGAGGAAAAAGGGCGAAAGGCCGCTCAAGCCGACGGTTGGAACGTGGAAGACACCAGCGTAACCTTCTGGATCAGTCACCAGGTGGAGTCTGAGGCGAGCTTCAACGCAGTGGGGGGCAAGGGCAGCGGGCCGGGACTCGGCAGTTGGAGCAATCGGCGGGTATTCACGATCGACCAGGGTGAACACACGTGGCTGCACCTGAGTTTCAATCCGGATACCAAGGAGCATCCGATTCCAGCCGAGTACCGCGACAAGATCTCGGTGTTTACGGATATCCACTACGCCCCAGCGAACGGAGGGCCAGGCTTCGATTTGCATCTCCGCGACAACCAGCCGCAGTACCGCGCTACTGGTGGAGCACTCAGTATAAAACTTGGGTCCACCACGCCGGGCGCGTCCGATCTTCCGGTTTGCGATCTTCCATTGGACGGAGGTGGCGAGCTTACCTGGAAGGCAGGCTTTGGATTTGGCACGGGAAGCGTAGCCTATGAGGTGAAAGAGACCTTTTCTTTGCGGCCTGCCGTTTCCGCGCCGCCGCAGCAGCAGGGCGCCACCGCCGGTGCAGAAGCGCCTCCGTCGGCATCCGGCACGCCGGGCCCGGCCCCCAAAGGCCAACCGCTACCGCAGCCTCCCGCTGCAGCCAACAAGCAAAAACCACCCGCCGCAAACATTGCGAAGATTAACGAGCTCACGGAGTTAATCAAGAAGACGCAGGACGCGGCCAAGCGGGATCCGATCATAAGGGCTCTTCGCGATGAGTTTGCCAAAATCCAGCCGTTCATGCCGCAAAAGGATGCCAAGAAAGCGATCGATGATGCGATCGATTCGCTCGTAAAGACGGGCTTCGATGAAGCGATCAAGGCCATCCTGAAGGGGATCATCGGCAAGGATCCAAGCGCCGTAGATCCCAACCATGGGCCGCAGACCGGCCCATATGCTCCGACGCCGTTCCCGAGCCCGCAAGTCAAAATCCCGCTGCCGCTCCCCTTCGACAAACCGCCGCAAGTACCGAAAAGCTTCCAGTACCACTTCAAAGATGGCCCGCGAAAAACGTACGGTCCCGGCGAAGACATCAAGTTCACGGTGGTTCCGCCGAGCGATTTCGATACGACTTCCGGCTCGAAACGCCTGATCATCGTGGCCGAAGCCGATCGCAGCGCGGATATACCCGAGCGGCTGGGCCAGTTCGATCTCGAGTCCAGCAAAGAGGCAAAAGTGCAGATGAAAGCACCACAGAAGCCTGGGAAATATGTCATCCGGGTGGACGTCGCAGGGCGCCGTAGCGCCGCGGATTCCGCCAGTGATCAAGAGTTCGAAGTGACCGAGGCCAAGAAGAGCCAGTGACATGCTCGATTTCATCGATAACATGCTGCGGCAGCTGTTCATCACCAAGGTCCCGAATATCACCAGCCCGCTGCAGGTGCGCTTCCAGCCGCCCGATGACGACTGGCGTACGTATGTTTCGACTTTGGGCAAGCTGGCGCTGAATGTCTACATGGTGGAGCTGAAGGAGAACCGCGAGATGCACATGGCAGGCCGTAGCCAGAACGTGTCGCTGGGGTTGATCACCGAGACTCCATTTCCGCGATACGTGGACGTGCATTACCTCATTACTGCGTGGGATCCCGCCAGTCCCGGGCCCGCCGTGGAACCGACAATTGTGGAACACGAACTGTTGTGGGGAACGACCACAGCGCTGATGGACGCCGACCCGCTCACACCGACGAAGATTTATTTTCCAGGGCCAGTGCCAGCGGGGTTTCCGGCACTCATTCAAGACGCCGAACTGCCGACGACGATTCTACCGCATGACGGTTTCGCCAAGCACGCCGAATTCTGGGGCACGATGGCGGGCAAATTTCATCCCTGGCGGCCGGCGGTGTTCCTGGTCTTGACGCTGCCCGTGACGCTGCCTCCGTTCGGGACGTTCCCGATGGTGACCACGCTGATCACCGAATACACATCCACCGTAAGCCCGACCGGACTGGAAGTGTTGGCCGATATCGGTGGAACGGTTTTCGATGGGACCGTGCCGCCATCGCCCGTTCCGGTGCCCGGGGCCAAAGTCGAAATTCTCGATACGAGCGGCGCGTCACTAGGCAGCACGACTGCCGACGACCAGGGGCGGTTCAGCTTCACCGGACTCAGTCCGGGAAATTACCAACTGCAATTTTCGGCGTCGGGCCATCCCGCCAAGACGCGCAATATTACCGTGCCTTCGCCGACTGGCGAATACAACCTAACGTTCACTTAGAAGGAGACAGAGGATGGCAACACAGGTAAGTTATCCGGGCATCTATATTCAGGAATTCACGCCGGGAGCGCCAATTCAGGGCGTGGGGACCAGCACGCCGGCGTTTATCGGAACGGCCACCAGCGGCCCTGCGAATCAACCAACGTTCCTCACCAGCTGGGATGAGTTCCAGAAGGTCTTTGGCGGGTTCATCGCCGAGCCGGCAAATCTGGACGCGACAAAGCGCAGTTGGCTCGCGCCGGCAGTGTATGGGTTTTTTCTTAACGGGGGGACGGGTTGTTACATCGTGCGGGCGGTGAAATTGGGGGCAGGCACGTCGCTGTTTGCGTCCTGGAATCTCTCCGACGCCGTACCGCAACCAGAACTGGTGGCAACGTCCATTGCGGAAGGGAATGTTGGCAATTCGATTTCGGTTTCGGTGCAGCCTAGCAGCCGGCTTTCGGACATGCTTGGGGCTCCCGGCGCTACCCTTACGGCCACGGCTCCCCTCAATACGACTGACATCACGATTCCGGTCGATCTCTCGGCTGTCCCCGCCGCCTTCGTGCTCAGCCAGGCATTGCCAGCCGGCGCACTGATCCAAGTCGGCGGAAAGGAATTTGTCACCGTCGCTTCCACCAGCGTAAACACGGCTACGAAGACCGGTACGATCGTGCTCACCACGGGCCTGCTGAACGCCTACTCGCCGGCGCCGAAGATTGCCTCTATCGAGTGGGAGCTGGATGTCAAAGCCGCCACCAGCGAGAAGTGGGTCCAACTTTCGATGAACCCTCTTCATCCAGGGTATTGGAAAACCGCCGTAAAGTCACAGCTCATCGCGCTGTCATTACCGCAGACTGCGCCGGCCTCGACGCCGAACCCGACCCCGGTGAGCACTGCCTCTGCAACAACCGGCACCGACGATGACCGCCTCGCCGATCTGAACGATATCGACTCGAATCCGACGGCATATCTGGACCTGCTCAAGCCCTTGCAGGATGTGGAGATTGTCGCGATTCCCGGCGATACCAACGTGAATGCACAGCAGGCGTTGATCGCGCACTGCGAAAACCTGTTCAATCGCTTCGCGGTTCTGGACGCCACGCCGGACAGCTCCGTTGGCTTCGCTAACCTGCAGGCGCAGTATGGCCAGGTGCGCACCACCAATGGCTTCGCGGCCATCTATTTTCCGTGGATACAGGTGGTGAACCCGCTCACGGCGTCGACGGAGTACTGGCCACCTTCGGGACACGTGATTGGAATCTATGCGCAAACCGATCAGAGGGTGGGGGTCTACAAAGCTCCCGCCAACGTCCCCATCGCCGGCGCGCTAGGTGTGCAATCGCTGCTATCGGACAACGATCAGGGCCCACTGAATCTTCTGGGTATTAACATCCTGCGTGTATTCCCAGAGCAATCGCAGCCGCTGGTGTTCGGGGCGCGCACGACGTCCACGGATGCTAGCTGGCAATACGTCAATATACGCCGGCTGTTTATCTTCCTGGAGCAGTCCATAGTGCGGGGCATCCGCTGGGCGCTCTTCGGCGTCAACAATCAAAATCTGTGGGGAAGCCTCAAGCGCACCATTACGGAGTTCCTAAATCGGGTGAAAAGTGATGGCGGCATTATCGATTTCTATGTTCGGATCGACGCCGCGCTGAATCCTCCCGCGGTGCAGGCGCTGGGACAACTGTATATCGAGGTCGGAATCCAGCCTGCTTATCCGGCCGAGTTCATCATTCTGCGCATCGGTATCTGGCAGGGCGGATCGAGCGTGACGGAAGGGTAGAAAGGCACTGACATGGCGAACGGTACGATCAATTTTCCAAATGCGAATTTCAATTTTCTGGTGGAGCTGGATGGCATCACCAGGGCAGCGTTCCACAAGTGCTCGGGATTCGACTCGGCCGTGGACGTGGTCGAGTACAACGAAGGCGGCAGTCTGTCACCGATAAAACTCCCGGGAATGGTTAAGTACGCAAACATTGTCCTGGAGTGGGGAATGACCGACATGGAGATGTACAACTGGCACCTGACGGTGGTGCAGGGTGGCATACAGCGGAAAAACGGTTCCATCCTGCTGCTTGACCGGGCCGGTAACACAGTCGGCCGGTGGGACTTCACGCAGGCGTGGCCTTCCAAGTGCACCTACTCGGATCTTTCCGCGCAGGCCAACGAAGTCTTCTTTGAAAAGCTCGAAATCACCTGCCAGACGCTCACACGCGTCCAGTAGCGGGAGGATGCCATGCTGCAGACCGAGTTCGAATTCACACTCCCTTGCGGATATCTGGATGCGATGGGAACGCTACACCGCGAGGGTGTCATGCGCCGCGCAACGGCCGCGGATGAGATTCTGCCGCTGCAGGATCCACGCGTGGTGAAGAACGCTTCTTATTTGATCGTCATTCTGCTGGCGCGAGTGATCACGCGATTAGATGGCCTCGAACAGGTGAATACCAAAGTGATCGAGGATCTATATGCCACGGATCTGGCGTACCTGCAAAAACTCTACAACCGCGTGAACAGCCTGGAAGACGATGCGATGGTCTGTCCGGCCTGCCGGCACAAGTTCATTCCGGAGGCCGCGGGCGCGGGGGGGTTATTGGCTATCCCCTGACGGAGCTCTACGAGGAGATAGCCTTTGTCGCACTTCACTTCCATTGGGGTGAGCGGGAAGTGTTGGAAATGGAGCACCGGGAGAGACGGCGCTGGGTGGCGGAAATATCGAAACTGAACCGGAGAGTCAACGAAGGGCGATGACGATCGTGAATGCGGATATTGGCGTGATCCAGAAAAGGAGGAAAGCAGGGTTTTGTGCGCCGCGGACGATTGCGGCGGCGGATGCTTTTGCTATGCGAATCGCGCGCAGTTACGTTCCGAGCGAACTTACGATTTCGCGGGCGGAGCTGGCGCTCGCCTACGGCGCTTCGGATCAGATAAACACATCGCACACCACGCGCGTAGAAATTTCGCCATCCATCAGCATTCAAGATTACTTCTCGCTTGGCGGGGCGCCGAAAGAAACCTTGGGCGTGCAGCGAAAGGCGCGCCGTTTCGGTGAGGCAGATGCCGCGGCGCTCTTTGAGCGATTGCTCTCACGGCGCAAAAGAGAAGCCGCATTCGCATCTGGCGCGCCGAGTGACCTGAGGGAAAAGCGGCACTTGACGCCGGATTTTCCCGTCGCAATGACCGAGCGAGTGGAGCGAATTGTTCGCCTGCCGGCGGCGCATCACGAAGCAGAATCCGTAGCCCCTAGAGGTAAGCAAACTACGCCGCTGACCCCCAACGCCGACAGTGGCTGGGGAGCGCCTAGCACGGTACCAGCCACACCGAAACCCTTCACATTGCCGCCGGGCGAAGTCAAACGGGTGACCGATGAAGTGATCCGCGAAATCGATCATCGCATCATAGCGCGGCGGGAGCGGATGGGGAGGCGTTAATGCCGGCACTGGAAAAAGCGATCATCACTAATACTGTTACGGGCAACAAGATTCCGGTGATGTTCAATCCCACCGAGTACACACAATCGCAAGACATCAATTACGCCCAGGCCGCGATTCCCGGTCTCATTCAGCCTCTGCTCCAGTTCGTCAACGGTAATGTCCCGACGCTCGAAATGGAGTTGTTCCTCGATACCAACGAGGCTGCTCAGGTCAACGGCAAGACCATCGTCGTGGCGGGAAGCGACGTGCGCAAGCTCAGCCAGCAAATCACCAATCTGATGGCGATCGACTCGACAACGCATGCGCCGCCCGTCCTGGTGTTTACGTGGTCCTCGCTTTCCTTCACCTGCGTGCTGGCGAAAGCGTCGCAGAAGTTCGTCATGTTTTTGAGTGATGGCACACCCGTGCGGGCACGGCTGCAGGTGACATTTCACGGCTACAACAGCGGCTCAACCCAATCCAAAGAGGCCAAGCTGCAGACTGCTGACTACAGCAAGAGCTACACGGTGGCTCAGGGTGACACGCTCTCCAAGATCGCGGGTGTGGTTTACGGCAATCCCGTCCTATGGCGTCCGATTGGCATCAATAACGGCATCGACGATTCAATCGATCTGACCCCGGGCCGCGAACTCCTGGTGCCCATGCTTCCGTTCCAGGATCCCGAAACAGGCAAGGTGATTCAGTAAATGACGCCCTCGGCCCAATTCGTGCCCGCATACGCTGTAACGGTCAACGGAATACCGGTCCCGAACGTGTTCAAGTCGTCGATTAGCAGCATCACCTTCGAAAGCGGGATGGATGCCGCGAACCGGGTTGAGATCACGGTGGCGAACCCCGCGCTCGAATGGCTACAGAACCACATTAATGGGCTTGGCGTCCTGCCCGTGCCCACCGGAATACTGGCACCACCGATGCCGGGCGCCAGCCTTCCGCCCGCGGGACTGTTGGACCTGAACAACACGCTGGCCTTGTCGCTCGGTTACGCCGGCCAGCCGCTGTTACCGGTCTTCGAGGGAGAGATGACGGGAATCGAGGCCAACATGCCCGCCGGCGGAATGCCGACGCTGAGCATCACCGCGCTGGACCGGCTCAATCGGCTGGCGCAGGGTAGCTACGGCCGCGGGTTCGGCCCGCTGCCCGACGCCTTAATCGCCGCCATCCTCAGCGCTGAGAACCTGCTGGTTCCTTCCATTGATCCGGCTCTCGCGGCGGCCTCCACGGCCATTGCAGTGGTGAATTTTATCTTCAATGGCAGCGGGCGCAAGCAGAAATCCCAAACCGATCTGGAACTCTTACAGGAAATCGCAAATTACTACGACGCCGATTTCTGGGTGGAAGGGAGCACCTTGTATCTTTCGCGATTCTTCAAAGAGTACACGCCCAGCACGACTTTGAACTGGGGAGAATCACTGCTCTCGTTTTCGCCCCGTGTCAGCACGGTGGGTCAGTACTTCGGAATCGGCGTGAAATTCACGCTGCGCGAGATTCCGCTCAGCTTTACGGTGGCCGTTTCCTGGAATTTCAATACACAGAGCATCGCTATTAACGTGGTGCCTGGCGGAACAGAAGCCTATCTCAAATCGTTGATCGGACCGATCGACACCATTATCGACCGGCCTATCAGCAGCCCTCCGGACATCATCGATAGCGCCATGTTCATCACGCGCAAGTTGCGCAATGCGCTGAACAACCGGCTCACCGCCAGCGGGAGCGCTGTGGGCGACCCGGCAATCGTGGCCAACACCGTGGTGCAGTTTAACGGCTTGGGGCCGGATT
>Ga0207700_10001860_pt1 | contig 11965 bp, 10 predicted proteins | sample LARL82metaG_FD_184348 | JGI IMG/M metagenome (GOLD analysis project Ga0207700, IMG submission 184348) | Corn, switchgrass and miscanthus rhizosphere microbial communities from Kellogg Biological Station, Michigan, USA - LAR L8-2 metaG... | ecosystem: Host-associated > Plants > Roots >...
GATTGGTATCCAGCACCGCGTCCCAGTCGGCGCGTTTCATGCGCATGACAAGTTGGTCGCGCGTGATGCCTGCATTGTTTACCAGGATGTCGATTTTCCCGAGATCAGCGATCACAGACTTGAACGTCGATTTGATCTGGTCTTCGTTCTCGATGTCGGCAGGAGTCACCCGCGCCTTTCCCGCTGCCCCCGAGATCTCCGCAGCAACTTCTTCCAGCTTCTGTTGATTGCGCGCGACCAGCGCTACGCTGGCGCCGCGCCTCGCCAATTCGATCGCGCATGCCCGTCCAATTCCCTGCGATGCACCTGTGACTACGGCGACCCGTCCATTAAGGTTCATGTTGTCTATGTGTTTCTTTGCGTACTTTGCGCCCTTTGCGTTGAATAGTTTCCAAAAACGCTGAACCGCAAAGTTCGCAACGATGGCAAAGGTTATCCCCTGTAGGCCGAAATTATAACTGGACGGGAGCGGCGAGGTTGTCCTCGTGAGTCTGTTTGATTTCTTCGCGAAACAGGTAGCGCAACAGTGGTGGTGCGATCACGGTGGTAACGGCGGTCATGATGACGACGATGGCGTAGGTTGACTGAGTGACGATGCCGGACTGCAACCCGACCAGTGCCACGATGAGTGCGACTTCGCCACGCGGCATCATGCCGGTGCCAACCTGAAGGACAGATCGCCAGCCTTGCCCAATCAGGGGCAATCCGCATCCGATGACCTTGGAAACCACTGCGAGGATCGAGATAATCGCCGCGGAAATTAAAATGTGCCGGTTCATTAACGTGAGATTCAACCGTGCGCCAATCGCGAAGAAGAAAAATGGCGCGAGAAATTCCGTAATTCCGGCAACGCGTGGAAATAAATTCCAACGCGGAGCGTAGTCGGCGAATACCAGCCCAGCGAAAAATGCCCCGATGATCGCCGCCATGCCAATCTTGACCGCCAGCCACGAGAGCAAGAGGCAGATGGCGAGAGCGACTACCAGAGACGCGTTCTGCATCGACAGGTGCTCGACGCCACCTTCCATGCGACGAACAATGCGAGGAGCCACAAACATCATGAACAGCGCAAACCCCGCCGCTTCACCGATCAGCACGCCCATGTGCAGCCAGTTGACTCCGCCGGATGCAAGCCCGCCGACCAGCGCCAGCATGATCATTCCCAGAATGTCGTCGAACACCGCGGCGCCCAGAATGATTTTGGCGGTTTCGGTCGCGAGCAAGTGCATGTCCGCGAAAATGCGCGCGGTGATTCCTACGCTGGTTGCCACCATGGCAGCGCCGACGAATACCGACTCGCTACTGGTAGTGCCCGTCAGCTTCATGTAAGCGAATCCGAGCAGAAACGGCACGATCACGCCGGCCACAGCAACGCTGATTGACTTACCGCCGATGCGGATCAGTTCTCCAGGGCTGGTTTCGAGGCCAGCGCTGAACAGCACGAATATGGCTCCGAGATCCGCGACCGAGTGGATGATGTCGGTGGTGGGAATCCAGTTCAGAGCATAGGGACCCAGTACCGCTCCTGCCAGGATCTCGCCCAACACGGAAGGCAGGCTGATGCGCTCAAACACCTCTCCTACCGCCTTCGCCGAAACGAAGATCGCGAATAGTTCGAGAAGCAGTTGTTCGGGGCCGGTGACAATCGCCGTGGCCATCTTTTTGGAGCATATGGAAAGACAGGGCTGCGCGCAATAAAACTCGTGAGCTGGATGTTGTGTGGCAACGAAGAACCAAAGCTGCTTGTCAGGTTGAGGCGTTTAGCGAGCCCGTTCGACGCCCTCGTCAACGCTCGCTTCCGCAGGGCAAGCTGAGCCCGCTGCTGAAACCCTGAGCGGCGCGAAAGACCTGGTCGTTTGCCTCAAACGCAACCGTGCTACGCCTTTTTTAGTGGCCAGATAAGCACGTCCAGCCTCTTGGAGAAATGCAATAACGGTATTGCGGAGGACAACTGGATTCCAGCGGCAGCCGCCATGGTGTTGGCCCGGATCTCGGCTTCGGCATTTTGCAGGGGCCACTGTGGATGGTGGATCTCTGAGCGGTAGACGGCCCCACGAGAGACTGTGTACAAGCAGTAGCGCTCTGTCAGCCAGTGTTCCAGCGAGCCGGGTGCACGCAAGTCAACCGGGCCCTCTGGGCGATAACACCCGCTGAATTCCGCAGGAGGAGAACTGGATCGCGATGACTCGTAAGTGATCCAGCCCTCGCGCTCATGCACATGCATTCTCGCGAAGCAGTAGGGGAGTTTGTAGAACGTCCGCGCTCCCCAGACCGCCAGCCGGCTGCCCGCATCCAGGCTGAAGAAATAGACTCCGGGCTTGCCACCGTAGCTCACATAAGTGCGGACATTCAGCTCCGGCAAAGCCGAGGTTCCAGAGATTGGAGGCATGCAGCGGCCTCGAATTCCAGACATATGAAACGGCGCAACTGCAACCCAGCACTGCCCATCGAAGGTATCGAGCGGTAGTTCTGTCGGAACCAGCGAACGTAGCTGTTCGTGTGGAACCGCCCAGTGCGCGAATAATAGATCGTTCCAAGTCTGCTGCATGATCCAAGGTCCGGAAGGCAGCGGCCACGGTCGATGCGCAACGTGCTTGAGTGCCGGATGCAAATCAGTGGCTAGTGACTAGTCAACTGCATTCTACTTACGTTGGCATCGAACAGGATCACTCCTGCCGCACTTGGCCGTAGTTCAGCACGCTCACGATAAACACTCCGCCAACGATATTCCCCAGAGTTGCCGGTGCAAGCCAGTGCAGATACTGTCCCGCCGAAACGGCGTGCGCCATTGCAGCTGAAAGAATCTCGCAACTGGTCACGATGCAGTGCGCGAAGTGCCCGATGCCGACGAGAAACGTGAGCAGCCAGATCATTGCTACCTGTCCAATGGTCCAGTGACTTGCGGTCACCATCCACGCCACCAGTGCAATCAACCACCCGCCAAACACCCCACTCCAGAAGAAATGCGAAAGCGTGCCTTGCGCCGCGGTGAATCCCAGCCCTACCAGCTTCGCCGAGATCTCCGGTTTCAACGCCAGCGTGTGGATCACCAGCGCCGCAAACACCACTGCGCCCGCGACATTGGACACAAACACCACTCCCCATAACCGCAGAGTCGCAAGAACGTGCTTTCGCTCATCCAGCACCAGCACCACGGGATACAGAGTGTTTTCCGTGAATAGCTGCTGCCGTCCAATGATGACCGCAATGAATCCCACCGGATATATGCAGTACGCGACTAGCTGCTGCCACCCCCCTTCTCCCAACGTCGCAAGCACCGACGCTACTCCAATTCCGGTCAGGCCCAGTGTGATTCCACCCGCAAACCCAGACACCGCCAAGCTCCGCCAGGAGCGGCGCAATTCCGATCGTGCGTTGTCCAAGGCTGCGTCGAAGATTTCGTGGGCGGTAAGTCGCTGGGTTTCTACTGCGGTTTCTTCTTTCTGAGGCATTGATCTTCGATTCCAACAACAAACCTGAGGTTTTATGTCTCTCAGCCGTCAGCCGTCAGCCACGAGCCACAGGCCAAAAGTCGAAGCCTGAGACCTGAAACCTGAAACCTTCCTTTAATGCCGTGCCTTTAGAATGAAATTGTGAGCAGCACCGCCACTCCCCGTCAGGTACCAGTCGACAAGCCCTGGCGCAAGTTCACGATTCGTGAGCGGATCCTGCTTTGGCTGATCACCTGGACGGCATACCTCATTATTCGGCTGCTTGGACCGACCATTCGCTTCGCGGTTTCCTGGGAGGATGCGACGCCGAAAAGCCTCGCTGAACGTCCTTACGTTTATTCCTTCTGGCACAACTGCATGATTGCCGCGATGTACTGGTGCCGCGACCTTGATGTCCATGTGATGAGCAGCGACAGCTTCGACGGCGAGTACACCGGCCGCATCATGCAGAAGTTCGGATTCGTGAAGGTACGCGGATCCAGTTCCAAAGGCGCGGTGCGGGCTTTAATCGGGATGCGCCGCGCGCTCGAAGAAGGCTATACCGTGGCATTCACCATCGACGGGCCTCGCGGTCCACGCTACGTTGCCAAGCCCGGCCCGGTAATGCTGGCAAGAGCCACCGGCGCACCCATGGTCTGCTTTCACATCACCTTCGACCGAGCCTGGGTGCTGAAAACCTGGGACGGCGCCATGATTCCGAAGCCGTTCTGCCGAGCTTTCCTGCGAATCAGCCGCGCCATTCCGGTTCCTCCCGATGGTGGCCAGGAGCAATATCACGCGGAACTGCAGGCAGCGCTCGACCGGGTTCGAATCTTCGCCGAAGAGAATATCGACAAGGCTGGCACCCCCGAATTTCCCTTCGGCAAAAGCAACCGCGACGAACACTGAAAACCCTCGGCGCTTTAACGCTCACCTCTGTGGCGTTCCTCTGTGAAACTCAGTGTCCTCTGTGGTGAGGCTTTTCGCTGGTTCCGAAGTGAAAAGCTAAGACATCACCACGGAGGACACGAAGGTGCACGGAGGAACACCACAGAGAAGCGTCGGGGATAGGAGCGATGCGACGCTCCGCTTTCTTTGCGTCCTTTGCGAACTTTGCGGTTCAAATCTTTGCTGCTTCGCCAAGTACAATAAGCCGAGAGGATCCCGATGATCGAAGCCGCCCAGGCTGTGCCCACGAGAGCTGAAATCCAGAAGACCTACGATGCATTCAAGGCCAAAGGCCTGAAGCTGAACCTTACCCGCGGCAAGCCTGCGTCCGACCAACTCGAGTTGAGCGATGGGCTGCTTGGCCTTCCCGGAGCTTCGGATTTCAACGCCGAAGGCGCCACTGACGTACGCAATTATGGCGGGCTGCAAGGCCTGATCGAAGTGCGCCGCCTGTTCTCTGGGATCATGGGCGCGCCCGCCGATCAGATCGTTGTGGCCAACAACTCAAGCCTGGCGCTGATGCACGACTGCATCACCTACTCTCTTCTGAAAGGTACCTGTGACAGTTCGGCTCCCTGGTCAAAGCAAGGGGAAATCGCATTCCTTTGCCCGGTTCCCGGGTACGACCGTCATTTCAAAATCTGCGAAGACTACGGCATCCGCATGATTACGGTGCCGATGAACGACGACGGTCCTGACGTCGCAGAGGTGGAGCGCCTGGTCGCGAGCGATGCTTCGATCAAAGGCATGTGGTGCGTGCCCAAGTACAGCAATCCGACCGGCGCCGTGTACTCGGATTCGGTGATCGAGCGTCTCGCCTCGATGAAAACGGCCGCGCCGGATTTCCGCCTGTTCTGGGACAACGCCTACACCGTTCACCACCTGACCAGCGAGCGCATTGAGATCGCGAACGTGCTGGAGCTTTGTGCCAAGCACGGCAATCCAAATCGAGCGTTCGTCTTCGCCTCTACCTCGAAGGTTACGCTCGCGGGAGCAGGAATGGCGTTCTTCGCCTCGTCGAAAGCGAACGTCAAGTGGCTGCTCGATCGCCTCACTCCCCGCACCATCGGCCCCGACAAGGCCAATCAACTGCGGCACGTACGTTTTCTGAAAAACGAGGAGGGGATTCTCGCGTTGATGGATCGTCATCGCGCGCTGATCGCGCCGAAGTTTGAAAAGGTTCTTGAGATTTTCCACGTCAAGCTCGCCGGAATCCCCGAGCTCTCATGGACGCACCCGAAAGGCGGCTACTTCATCAGCCTGGAAGTTCCCAAGGGATGCGCGCAGCGCGTGGTGGCCTTGGCTAAGGAAGCAGGCGTGGAGCTGACGCCCGCCGGTTCGACGCATCCGTACGGCAAAGATCCTGAGGACCGCACGATCCGGATCGCTCCAACCTTCCCGGATCTGCCGGAAGTTGCCTTGGCCGCAGAGGGGGTAGCGATTGCGGTGCAGTTGGCGGTTGCGGAAAAGAGCTAGCTTCTTCTTGTGATGCCGATCACTAAATCGGTTTAAGCAGCTGTAGAAAAAGAACTAAAGAGGCACGTTTCTTCTAATTACTTTGCAGTATTGTTCCACCATAACGTTCGCGTGAAAATAGTTCCAACGTCCTCATAGTTATGGCCACCTCCGGCCTGAGAATTGAGGAGTTCAACCCACGAAGCCAAGACCGCCCGCGAGGGCGGTTTTGGTTTGTAGGCAATTCTCAGCATCGACACTCAGCACAGAATCAATCAACTTTCTTCAATTGCAATGCAACGACAAAAATTAGGACGAAAGGCGTACCTATGACAACGATTCCAGCAGAATGCCCAGCCACAACGGTCGGTAACGGCCAATTTATGCGCCACACCATATCTGCGGCGTAGAATGCCAGCATGATCTCGCAGGAATTGCTAGACATTTTGGTTTGCCCTGTGTGCAAGAAGCCTCTGGTGCAGAAGGAAACAGGTGAGAGCCTGAAGTGCGGCGCATGCCACCGGGTCTATCCCGTGCGGGACAACATCCCAATTTTGCTCGTGGATGAGGCGGTGGTGGAGAATTAGCTTTTAGCTTTCTGCTCCGGCAGTCTCTGCTGTAGATCAGAATGGAAGCGGATTTTTGACTCTATCGCAACAAAGCTCGGCGCACTGGATTTTGAAATCGGTTGCGCTGGTCACACTGCTCGCGATCGCGTGGATCGCCGTCGCGCCCACCGCGCCAGGCCAGTTGTGGGCCTTGATTGCCCCGGTCTTGCTCTTCGTCTTGGAAGCAGCTACTGCTGGTGCGCCGGAGTCTCAAGAGTACGAACTTCCGTTAAGTCCGATCATTTCTGTTCTCTCCGCTCGCGCTCCTCCCTCCCTCTCTCTCTTGGTAATCCGCAACTGGACTAGAAACAGCCGTTTCAAGCGGACTCGCGGCGTCTGAAATAGATCCGTGGGGAAGGGGTTGTGTCCTTCAAGAGGAAATTGCGGGGGCTACTGGTGTGGCTGCCACTGCTGCTGGGGTCAAGTGAGCGAAGTGCCTGTGCTGCCCGGAAGAGATTGATGCGTTAATGCAAAAAATGAACGAGCAGCAGATCGTTTACGTAATGCCGGTAGAAGGTGAGAACGGGAACGAACCTCAGTAGCGGTGCAACGATGAATGGCGGCTTGGCACTATGGTTCATGGGATCGACGAATACCGACGAGTGGAGGAGTTAACTCGCGGCAACGTCTCGAAACGAGACGCACGACGAGTTTCGGATTGACACTTTGTGTCGGCCCTGAGACGCAAATTGGGCGGGAATATCTGTAAAGCATTGTGAATACTGGGCGCGATCGTGTGCGTTGGGAAGCACAACTTCGGTGATACACAAGGGTTTAAGCCAGTGTACGGTTTCTCTGGCAAGAACTACGGAATCGACCTGAAGTTCGGCAGGGAAATTGCATGCAACAAAAGTGGGTGTCGCTGAGTCTAATGGTTATGAGTCAGGTGGTCGGAGGTGACATGTGAGGGAGCGATTTTCATCCACCGAGTTATCCGCTTTGCGGAATGACCTGCTCCAAGGGGGCTTGGCTGATTCCCGCGAGGCGGCGGAGCTGGTGCAGATTTTCCTGATGGGACGAGGCTATGGCGTCTCGCCGCAGGCCGCGCTTGATGCCGTTGGCCGCGTTGAGATGGCGGGTTGCGCTCTTCCCGTCCTGCAGAAGGAACTCGAGAATCTCGCGCTGGTGATGTAACACATTCGGCGGCTGGTGAACCGCCGAGCGGTGACAAACAAATTAGACATCCGCGGGAACGACGAAACTAGCCGCTTCCCACGAATGAAGGACAAGGAAAGAAGCCGGGCCAACCAGCCCGGCGTTCTTGTTTTTGGGCTCAAGCCCTGGATTTTCGGGCTCCTGTGCCTATAGTGCGTGTGTTGCTTGGCTCCGGCGCAGCAGCGCGGCTACGTTTTGTTCTCTACCAGGAGCTCCCGCCTAACGGACTGCAGCAGCAACCTCGGCGCAACTCTCGATTCTTCCCCTGTTGGTTTCCCAACCGGCACCGCGCGTCGCATCGAAAAATTATCGACAGAGAGGAGAACTACATGTCAGCACTGAAAACCTAAGAGCGAGCATTTTGCCGAGAATAGGGCTAATCTGAGAGTGCAACTTGGCGGGTTTCGACGCATCCAATTTTGAAGGGGTGGTTCTTCGGGCTGCTCCAGAATTTCCAGAGAAAATCATGACAATTTCCACACGTACCTGGGTCCTTTCGTTGGCTACTGGTTTGCTCTTGAGCGGCTTTGCTTTGGCACAGGAAGGCCCACTGAAAAACGACCCGCCGAAGGGAATCACTCCGGAGCAGATCATCCAGAAATTTGCCGACAAGGAAGCTGAGTTCAAGCTCGCGCGTGACAACTACACCTACCGGCAGGATGTGAAGGTGCAAACCCTCGACGGCAGTACTGTCAAAGGGGAGTACCACGAAACGTTCGACGTCACCTACGACGACCAGCGCAAGCGTTTGGAGAACGTCGTCTTCGCGCCGCAGAGCACGCTGGACCAGGACCCGAGCGGAATCATGATGTCGCCGGAAGACCTGCAGGACATCCGCCATCTTCTGCCATTCGTACTCACGTCAGAGGAAATTCCAGAGTACGACATTCTTTACGCCGGTCAGCAGCAGGAAGACGAACTGCACTGCTACGTGTTCGACATCGCGCCGAAGAAGATCGTTGGCAAAAAGCGGTATTTCCAGGGGCGCATATGGGTTGACGACCAGGACCTGCAGATAGTGAAGACTTCGGGCAAGACGGTCCCTGACATCCGCAAGAAGAACAACGAGAATCTGTTTCCCAAGTTCACCACGTGGCGCGAGCAGGTGGATGGGAGATATTGGTTTCCGTCTTACACGCTGGCTGACGATACGCTGCATTTCCAGCTGAACGACGTGCACATACGCGAGATCGTAAAGTACACGGATTACAAGCGATTCGGCTCGAAGACGGTCATCACCTACGAAGGCAAGCAGGTGGAGAAGGGCACACCACAGCAGGGGCAGCAGGAGCAAAAGCCGCAGTAAGCGCTCAGCCGTCAGCACTCAGCCAGGAAAAGTAGGTCTTAAATCGTCACAACAAGGGCACGATTCATGGTGAGACGTACGCCGCAGCGAACGATAGACTTTGATCGCAAGGAAGCTAATAACAAGATACCAGAGGAAAGAAACGCCTAGAAACACCGGCCAGTACACAATCCTGTCTAGCCACGGGTTCATTTCATACAGACGATCCCCAACAACAGCGCCGGCAAATGCTCCCGGCATTAGGCCGAAAAACCAAGCGATCTGGCTCTCGAACCCTCCAGGATGAATGACAACCAGGATAGAGGCTGCAACCGCGAGCAATCCCAGGGCAGCAACGCACGACCGCATCCAATCATTCCGTCTCATTCTTCCTTCTTGCTTGTTGGAAGTCGCTCACCTTGCTCGACATTACGGCCTGTGTGATTCAGTGCTGGCTGCTGAGTGCTCAGTAGAACAGATACTTCCGCCACTTATCATCCGACCTTCCCATCAGGCGCATGATGTGGCGGCTGGTATGGAGATTGAAGGCATGCGGCTCCCTCATCAACTTCATGCCGGCCTCCGTCGGCAATTGATTCCCCTTGCGGCGATTGCAGGAGTGGCAGCAAGCAACAAGATTCTCCCAAGTTGAAGCGCCTCCGCGGGACCGCGGCACAACGTGATCGAGCGTGAGATCGCCTGCGGAAAGACCTTCTCCACAATATTGGCAGGTGTTGCGATCGCGCAACAGAATATTCTTACGCGACAAAGCCCGCGTCTGATGCGGGATTCGGCGGTACTCGAGCAGACGAATGACCGAGGGCACGCGAAGCGCAACACGGGCGGCGTGAAGGAAGTGTCCGTTCTCCTCCTCTGTCATCGCGACCCCCTTCAGTACCAGCACAATCGCGCGTCGCGCCGCGCAGATGTTGATTGGCTCATAAGACGCATTCAAGACCAGCACAGGCGCGTGCAGAGCCTGCGGGTCGCTGTCCTGGTGGAAACCAAAGACCGCGGTCACGGACTGACGCCCGTCATCGTAGTGCACTGGCGAATTGTGCCTGTGACCTGACATTATTGGTCCACCGCGATATCCGTTGCCGCAAAATCCGTTCCCACGCTGGTCTTTAGGGTCCTTGCGACCGTTGCTACCCAGACTTTCTCTGCGCGAGCGCGCCGCAGCACTCGAGCGCACTCAGCGGCGGTGGTGCCGGTGGTCATGACGTCGTCCACAAGCAGCAACTCGCGTCCGCTTACTTTACTTAGATGCGCAACTTTGAAGGCTCCCCGGATGTTCTCTTGCCGCTGGTTACGGGTTAACCCAATCTGCGCAGCCGTCGGCCTAACGCGCTCCAGAACGTTAGTAACAAGCTGAAAACGCTGGTGGCCCACGACTTTGAGCGCACTGTGCGCGATCAACTCAGCCTGGTTAAACCCGCGTTGGCGGCGCTTGGATGCATGCAAAGGAACGGGCACGACCAGCACGTCACCGGAGAGTTCCAGCTTCGCGATAGCGGATGCAAGCATATGGCCCAAGACGGAGGCCGCAGGATGAACCTGGTCATACTTCAGCAAGTGGATCAAGTCGCGCAGTTCGCCATTGTAAGCGCCATAGGCAACTGCCTTCTGGTATGGCGGGAGTTCGTCCTGGCAAGTTCCGCATAGGGTCGTTTTCTGCCAAGGATTGGTTTGTGCCAGCCCTTCGCCGCAGGCTTCGCAAGTTGGCACAGCGATGGGCACAATGGCGGCGATGCAAGTTTCGCAAACCGGCAGGCGAGAAATGTTGGTGAGTGGCTGACCGCACAAGCGGCAAACGTCAGGGAAAACGGTAGCAAAGAAGGACCGCGCCAGGATGCCGACCCCAGAAACCGCTGAGCGCAGCAGAGGATGCGTCGCAAGAATGCCAGAACGGGCGGGGTTCTGGAGGGGAGAAACCCGAGTTGTGTCTCCAATACTGCTGAAGACTCATCCTCCCTCGGACAGCGCCTGGTTAGGCTCCAGCTGGCCGAATTAGGTTCAGTATAGCTGGGAGCGGAGGCGCGAGCAATCGCTACGCTGCTGCACGAGGAGATGCGGCAGAACGGATTTCGGGAGCTCGAGTCCTAGTCAAGAGCGAGGTCGTGCTTCGGCGGAAGCAATTGAAGCAGCGAACCGGTTTGAGAAACAACAGTGGAAGAACGAGCCTTTCGAACACGCCGCGACGGCGCGAACGAAAAGCAACAGCGCAGCCGCAATCTGAACAGCGGTAGCTATCTGTAAACATCGTTTGGACTCCCGTGGGTCCCCTGAGATACCCAAACGAAGCGACTACTCAGATTCTAGCAGCCCTTGCAGGTCCAGGAATTAAACCGAAGCGCCAGTAAGTGCCGCACTTGTAAACCAGGGCGGAGGCATGCTAAGGTGCAGCGCGGCTAAATTCAGGAATTCGCGTAACTTAGAGGACTCTTCGCATGGGCACTTCGGGAATCCCGACACAAACTTCTCTCCCCGCGAAGCACCAGCCTTTTGTTCCAGAAAACATGGAAATGAAAGAGTTCACCCTCCGGGCGGTGCTACTGGGGCTGGGGATGACGGTAGTGCTGGGGGCGGCCAACGCTTACCTCGGATTGCGAGCCGGGGTCACGATTGCAGCCACCTACCCTGCAGCGGTGGTGGGAATGGCAATCCTGCGGACATGGAAAGGAACGGTGCTGGAAGAAAACATCGCGCGTACCTCGGGCACAATTGGCGAAGGCATTGCGGCGGGCGCGATCTTCACCATCCCTGCATTCTTGATCTCGGGGGTGTGGACCTCCTTCGGATTCCATGAAGCTTATTGGAAGACCACGGCGATGATCGCGGTGGGTAGCATCCTGGGCGTGCTGTTCATTTCGCTGGTTCGAAAAGGCATGGTGGAGGATCCCGAGCTGCCGTTTCCAGAATCGGTCGCGGCATCGGAAATTCATAAGGCCGGGCGCCGAGGAGCGCAGGCTGCGAAATACCTCTTCTGGAACATTGGCGTGGGCGGGATCGTGTACATCCTCGGTGCGCTTGGAATTTTCGGGACGGATAAAACATTCGCATTTGGAATCGGACAACTGGGG
>Ga0207700_10001864_pt1 | contig 11947 bp, 9 predicted proteins | sample LARL82metaG_FD_184348 | JGI IMG/M metagenome (GOLD analysis project Ga0207700, IMG submission 184348) | Corn, switchgrass and miscanthus rhizosphere microbial communities from Kellogg Biological Station, Michigan, USA - LAR L8-2 metaG... | ecosystem: Host-associated > Plants > Roots >...
CCCCTATCGTGGTGCTCGTCGTCTTTGCCTTCACCGGCCTGCTGCTGGCGGCGGTCCTGTCGGCCCTCGCGTGGATTCTCGCGACCGTCACGGCACGCCTGGCCCTGGCCGGGGACGGCGCGGACTGGCGCATGCCCGAGCATCCGGCACAGCCGCCCGCCGCCCATCCGTTCCTGATCATGAACCCCAGGTCGGGCGGCGGGAAGGTGGGCCGCTTCGACCTCAAGCGCAAGGCCGAGGACGTGGGCGCCGAGGTGTTCCTGATGGACGGCAATGAGCCGGTCGATGTGGCGGCGGTGGCCAGGGACGCCGTGGCCAGGGGCGCGGACCTGCTCGGTGTCGCCGGGGGCGATGGCACCCAGGCCCTGGTGGCCGGCATCGCCGCGCAGCATGGCCTCCCGTTCGTAGTGATCACCGCCGGGACCCGCAACCACTTCGCGCTCGATCTCGGGCTGGACCGTGACGACCCCGCGGCGTGCCTTGCCGCGTTGTCGGATGGCGTCGAACTGCGTGTCGACCTCGGCGAGATCGGCGGCCAGACGTTCGTCAACAACGCCTCGTTCGGCGCCTACGCGGAGGTCGTCGAATCCCCGGCCTACCGTGACGACAAGCTGGCCACGACCCTGGACCTGCTCCCCGACCTGCTGCAGGGCCATCGCGGCGCACGGTTCACCGCGCGGGCCGACGGCACCGAGCTCGACGGGCCGCAGGCAGTGCTGGTGGCCAACAACCCCTACGGGGGCGGGGACATCGCCGGCCTGGGCCGCCGGTTCCGGCTTGACAGCGGCGTGCTCGGCGTCGTCAGCATCACCGTCGGTAGCGCGGGTCAGGCGGCCGGGCTGCTTCGCGGCAGGCACGCCACCGGGCTCGTCGTGCTGACCACGAAGCGGATCGAGATCAGCTCGGACGCGCCCGGGATCCCGGTCGGCATCGACGGCGAGGCCGTCACACTGCCGGCGCCGGTGGTGTGCACGATCCATCCCGGTGCGCTCCGTGTCTGGGTGCCGCGAGACCGGCCCGGAGTCCCACGGCCCAAGCCGGAGGTGAACTGGGCCAGGCTGCGCCGGCTCGCCGTGGGCGCAGGCGGCGACCGGGTCTCAGAGCAGGCGCAGTTCGAGGGCGCGCTCGATGGCCTGGGAGCGTGACGTCGCCCCGAGCTTGTGGTAGATGGACCGCAGGTGGGTCTTCACCGTGTTGCGCGAGACGTAGAGCGTGTCCGCCATCTGCAGGTAGGTGCTGCCGGGCAGAAGTTCGAGCACGCGCTGCTCGGCGTCGGTCAGCGGCTCGGCGAGCACGCGCCCGGGCGCAAACGCGCGAGGCTGCGCGGCCCGGACGCCGCGGGCGGCGGCGGTCACCTGGTCCACGAAGGGATCGGCGTGCAGCCCGGTGCCGTGCTCGATGAGGTAGCTGGTCACCTGGGGGGCGGCGGTCACGACGGTGTGGAGGAAGCCCTCGCCGCGCGCGGCGTGCAGCACGCTGCCCAGGATGCTCGCGGCGGTGGGGTCGCCGCGCTCGATTGCCGTGCCGGCCAGCAATAGCTCGCGAACCAGGGCACGGCGCGGCGTCAGGTCGCCCAGCACCGGTGCTTGCAGGTGTTCCCGCGCCGCGTGCGGATCGCCTGCGGCGAGGGCGATCCTGGCCAGCAGGATCGTGCGCCGCGCGGCGGGGAGCCTGGTGGCGAGCGTGGCGGGGGTGCGCAGGTCGCCGAGGGACAGGCGGAGCAGTGCCTCGGCTTCGTCGGCCCGGTCCAGCAGCGGCGACCGGGTGCCCGACAGGACGGCGCGGGCCGAGTCGACCGTGGCCAGCGCGTCACTGGTCTGCCCGCGGGCGGCCCAGACGGCGGCCCGGTCGAGCAGGGTCAGGAACTCGAAGATGGGGCGCTGGTGCTCGGTGATGGAGATGGCCTGCTCGGTGAGGTGCTCGGCGGTGTCGAGGTCGCGGCGTTCCAGGGCGAGGCCGGCCTGGACCCGGAGGTAGTCCACGGCGAAGAAGTGCTGGCCGAACCCCAGGCGGTCGGCTACCTCGGCGGCGGTGTGCGCGGCGGCCTCGGCGTCGGTGAGGTGGCCGGCCTCGAACCAGGCCAGTGCCCGGGCACCGGGCAGCAGCACGAGTCTGGCCGGCTCACTGAGCCCGGGTGACGCGAGGGCCGTGTCCACCTCACGTTCCACCGCCTTGACGTCTTCGAGGCTGGCGTAGAGGCGCATCATGACCAGCGGGACGGCGGCGTCCCACTCGTCGATGGGCTGTGTCTGTTCCCGGGCCGCGCGCGCCCGGCCAGCCGCGTCCGCGGCGGCGGTCACCTGGCCGGTCAGGCCGTAGTAGAAGCACTGCATCGCCGCCAGGCGGCCGCCGAGCCTGGGTTCCAGCGGGGTGGTCTCGGCGACCTCGGCGAGGGAGCCGAGGTACTCGCCGGCATGAGCGGTGTCGCCGCGGATGAGCAGGTTCGCGGCGACGGTGAGGAGTTGGTCGGGGGTGTTGGTGAGGGTGGCGGGGGTGATGGCGGTGAGGTCGAGGGTGCCGGGTGGGGTGGGGTTTTGGAGGAAGTCGGTGATGACGCGGTCTTGCATGAGGTCCAGGGCGCGGTGGATTTGGCGGGCGGACAGGAAGTGGCGGGTGGCGCGGGGGGTGTCGCCGGCTTGCTCGAAGTACTCGGCGGCGCGGGCGTGCAGGGCGGGTTCGCGGTCGCGGTCGCGGGCGCGTAGTTCGGCGTGCAGGATCTGGCGGACCAGGCGGTGGTAGCGGAAGGTTTCCTGGTGGTCGTCGAGGGCGACCAGGAACAGGTGGGCGGCGTCGATGCGGCGCAGCATGGCGGCGGCGTCGTGGCGGCCGGTGATGGCGGCGCAGGCGGCGGGGGTGAGCTGGCCGAGGATGGAGGTGTCCAGCATGAACTGGACCAGGTCGGGTGGCTGGGTGTCGAGGACTTCGGAGGTGAAGTAGTCGGCGATGGTGTGGCTGCGGACGTCCAGGGCGCGGGCGATGCGGCCGGGGTCGCCGGTGCCGCGCAGGGACAGCGCGGCCATCTGCAGCGCGGCGGGCCAGCCTTCGCTGGCCTGGTGGAGCTGTTCGAGCTGGCCGGGGGCGACGGCGACGCCGAAGTTGGCCAGAAGGTCGCGGCTTTCGGCCAGGGAGAAGTACAGGTCGGCATCGCGCAGTTCGCACAGCTCCCCGGCCATCCGCAGCCGGTGCTGGCGCAGCGGCGGGTCGAACCGGGACGCCAGCACCAGCTGCACCCGGCCGGCGGGCCAGTGCTCCACCAGGTCGGTCATGTGCCGGGCCGCGGCGGCCGCGGCGTAGTGGAAGTCATCGACCACGATCGCGGTGCCGGCCGGCAGGGCGGCCGCGTCGTTGGCGATCGAGGCGACCACATCGGCCGACATCACCCCGTCCATCGCCAGCAGCTCGGCCGCATCAGCGCCGAACGCCGGGTCCACCGCCCGCGGCGCCTCGATGAAACCCGCCCAAAACCGCACCGGATCGGCATCAGCGCCATCACAGGCCAGCCACCCCGTCGACCCCGCCGGCCGCCCCGCGGCCCAGTCCGCCAGCAGCACGCTCTTGCCCGCCCCCGCCGACCCCACCACCACCGTCAGCCGCCGCGCCGCCCCCCCAGACAACCGCCCCCCCAGCACCCCCCGCGGCACCAGCGTCGACGGCAACCCCCCAGGCCGGAACTTCACCACCGCAAACCGCGCGGGCACTGTGGTGCTGCCCCCCGTTACCGCAGACACCCCTCCAGACAATCATGGATACCGAAGCTTTTAAAGAGTAAAGATTTAGTATTCAAAAGGTAAAGAAGGATGTCACCCCCGGAAGGGTGACGACACCAGGCCACCCCCCGCGCAGGCTCGAATCGCACGAACTGCCATCGTCGAGGACCGAGGAGGCCGCACAATGGCGTTGGGAGTGCACTCTGAAGTTGGCCGGTTGCGCAGAGTGCTGGTGCACCGGCCTGGCCTCGAACACAACCGGCTGACCCCGTCGAACGCCGAGGAACTGCTCTTCGATGACGTCCTGTGGGTCAGCAGGGCCAAGCAGGAACATGACGCGTTCTGTGACCACATGCGCGAGCGCGGCGTCGAGGTGTTCGAGATAGAGCGCCTGCTGGCCGAGGCGCTGGCCGAGCCCGGGGTCAGGGACTGGGCGTGCGAGCACATCCTCAGCGAGCGCGAGGTTGGCATAGGCGCCGCTGACCGGGCCCGCGAGTGGATCAATACGGCCGAGGCGTCGCTGGTCGCCGAGTTCTTGATCGGCGGGATCACCAGGGCAGACGTTGCCCAGGACGCCGGGCTGGTGTGGGAGTCGGCCGACCCCACGAGCTTGCTGCTGCCGCCGCTGCCGAACTTCCTGTTCCAGCGGGATCCGTCGTGCTGGATCTACGGCGGCGTCACCCTCAACCCGATGACCAAGCCGGCCCGCAAGCCGGAAACCATGATCATGGAGATCGTCTACCGGTTCCACCCCATGTTCGCCAGCGAGGAGTTCCCGATCTGGCTGGGCGGCGCCGATCAGGACTGGGGCCGGTGCCATGTCGAAGGCGGCGACGTGCAGCCGATCGGCAACGGCACGGTGATGATCGGCATGGGCGAGCGCACCACCCCGCAGGCGGTGCTGTGGATCGCCAGGGAGCTGTTCCGGGCCAACGCGGTGAAGCAGGTGCTCGCGGTGCACCTGCCCAAGTCGCGCAGCTACATGCACCTGGACACGGTCATCACCATGTGTGACCGCGATCTGGTGACGCTGTTCCCACCGGTGATCAACGGTGCCCGCACCTGGGCGATCCGGCCCGGGGCGTCGCCGGACGACCTGGTCACCGAGGAGCAGCACGGCTGGCTGCCCGAACACATGGCCAAGGCGCTGGGCGTGACCAAGATGCGCGTCATCGAGACCGGCGGCGACTCGTTCGAGGCCGAGCGCGAGCAGTGGGACGACGGCAACAACGTCGTCGCGCTCGAACCGGGCGTCGTCGTCGCCTACGAGCGCAACACCGGCACCAACACCGCCCTGCGCAAGGCCGGCATCGAGGTGATCACGATCGCAGGCTTCGAGCTCGGCAAGGGCCGCGGCGGTGGCCACTGCATGACCTGCCCGATCGAACGCGATCCGGCCTTCTAACCTGCACAGGAGCAATTTCGATGGCGTTCAACCTGAAGAATCGAAGCTTCCTCAAGGAGATCGACTTCGAGCCGCGCGAGCTGCGCTACCTGCTGCGCCTGTCCGAGGCGCTCAAACTCGCCAAGTACGCCGGCACCGAGGCCCAGCATCTGGTGGGCAAGGAGATCGCGCTCATCTTCGAGAAGACCTCCACCCGCACCCGCTCGGCCTTCGAGGTCGGCGCGTACGACCAGGGCGCGCACGTCACCTACCTCGACCCGTCCGGTTCCCAGCTCGGGCACAAGGAGTCGGTCGCCGACACCGCCGCGGTCCTCGGCCGGATGTACGACGCGATCGAGTTCCGTGGCAACCAGCAGACCGACGTCGAGGAACTCGCCGCCCACGCCGGCGTGCCTGTCTACAACGGCCTGACCGACGAGTGGCACCCCACCCAGATGCTCGCCGACTTCCTCACCATGCACGAGTCCAGCAACAAGCCCTACGACGGGATCTCCTACGCCTTCGTCGGCGACTGCCGGTTCAACATGGGCCGTTCGCTGCTTGTCATGGGCGCGCTCATGGGCAGCGACGTCCGCCTTTCGGGCCCGGAGGAGCTGCACCCGCCCAAGGACGTCACCGACCTGGCTGCCGACATCGCCAGCCGCACCGGCGCGCGCATCACCATCACCGACGACGTGCGCCAGGCGGTTTCCGGTGCCGACTTCATCCACACCGACGTGTGGGTGTCCATGGGCGAGGCCAAGGACGTCTGGACGGACCGGGTCCGGCTGCTCACCCCCTACCAGGTCAACGCCGCACTGATGGCAGCCACCGGTAAACCCGCCGCCAAGTTCATGCACTGCCTGCCCGCCTTCCACGACCCGAACACCACCGTGGGCCGGGAGATCATGGAGCACACCGGCATGACCTCCGGCCTCGAAGTCACCGGTGAGGTATTCAACTCACCGGCCAGCATCGTGTTCGACCAGGCCGAGAACCGCCTGCACACGATCAAGGCGATCCTCGTCGCCACCCTCGCATAACCGCGGATACCGGCCAGCCCCGGCCAGCCAACAGGAGGGCGTCATGAGCACGGCAACAGCCGACCTGGACACGGCCCTTAGCGAGGCCAGCAAGCGGAGGCTTGTGCGGCTGGCGGGGGCGTCCACACTGATCACCGCGGGCGTCGCCATGCTGGCCGTCGGCATCCTCATCGGCAACGCGGCCAGAAAACGCATCGACAGGTGGTCTCACGGCATTTCCTGACGTGAGATCACCCGCGGGAGGTGAGGACCCCGGCAGCACGCCAGCGGCACCATCGACGAACGGGCCCGGCCAGGCGGGCAGGCATAAATCGAGAGGAAGGGTGAGCTATGGCTGACCTGATCGCTATCGGATACCCGGATCAGGCGACCGCTGAGGCAGCAGCCGATGAGGCGCGGCGACTGGCGCAGGACCTGATCATCCAGCCGGACGCGATCGCGGTCATCGCCCGCGACAACGACGGCAGCTACCACGTCCACACCAACCACCACGCGGTCGGCGCCGGAGCGACGTGGGGCATGTTCTGGGGCTTCCTGTTCGGGCTGCTGTTCTTCATCCCGGTCTTCGGCATGGCCATCGGCGCCGGAATGGGCGCCCTCATGGGCAAGTTCGCCAAGACCAGCATCGACAAGCAGTTCCAGGAGCAGGTGCGGGACATGGTCAAGCCCGGCACCTCCGCGCTGTTCCTGGTGCTGGAGAAGGTCACGCCGGACAAGGCGGTCGAGGCGATGAGCAAGTACGGCGGCACCGTGCTGAAGACCTCGCTGTCCAAGGAAGACGAGCAGCAACTGCAGGAAGCGCTGCACGGCACCGGCGAGCAGACCGCGCAGTAAGACACCAGTCGTCGCCCGCGCCCCAGATGCCCCACGGCATCGGGCGCGGGCGACGGACTTTGTGATTTTCAGCTTTTCCCGGCGGTGTGCCTGCGGCGTCGTATCTGGCGTGGGGGATCCGGCTCTGGCATAGCGGGATCTTGTTTCGCGAGGGGGGACACCGATGAGATTCGCGCGCACCAGGGCCGTCATGGGGGCCGTATTCGGGACCGGGCTGCTTGCCGTGACCAGCACCGCCGGTGCCGTCGTCATGTCTGCCGCTCCGGCCGTGGCCGGGTCGGCGGGTCCGGCCGTGGCCGGGGTGCCGGGCCGGGGAGTGCCCGTGCCTAACGGGCAGCTTTTCGGCGTGGCCGCGACCTCCGCCCGCGACGCCTGGGCGGTCGGGCAGAACTATGTCAACGGCAAAACGATCATCCTCCGCTGGCGCGGCACCGCCTGGAAGCGGGTCACCAGCCCGACCCTGGCGGGCGGCAGCGCACTGTACGCGGTGGCCGCCACCTCCGCCAGCAACGCCTGGGCGGTCGGCGGCAGCGACACGCCGCCGGGCAGGACCCAGATATTGCACTGGAACGGCACCACCTGGAAGCAGGTGCCCAGCCCGGCCCCGAAGCGCGGCGGCGCCCTGTTCGGGGTGGCCACCACGTCCGCCAGCAACGCCTGGGCGGTCGGCTGTGCCGGGAACTGCTTCCAGGGCTTCGGCGGTCTCAAGACGCTGATCCTGCACTGGAACGGTGTCGCGTGGAAGCAGGTGCCGAGCCCGAGCCCGGGGGATGGCAGCGCTCTGTCCAGCGTGACCGCGGTCTCGGCGAACAGCGCCTGGGCGGTCGGCTGCACCGCCTTCTGCTTCTTGCACGCCGCCGCCCCGCAGACGGTGATCTTGCACTGGAACGGCACCGCCTGGAAGAAGGTGCCCAGCCCGGCGCAGGCCCGGATCGGCGCGCTCAACGGGGTGACCGCCTCGTCCGCCAGCGACGTCTGGGCGGTCGGCTGCGCGGGCCACTGCTTCGGCCCGATGGCCACGACCCGCACGATGATCGTGCACTGGAACGGCACCGCCTGGAAGTACGTGCCCAGCCCGAGTCCCGCGAGCAACAGCGTGCTGGCCGCCGTGACCGCCACCTCCGCCAGCAATGCCTGGGCGGTCGGCTATACGCGCAACAAGTACCGGACCCTGACCGAGCGGTGGAACGGCACCGCGTGGAAGCAGGTGCCCAGCCCCACGCCCGGCCAATTCAGCCAGCTGGTCGGCGTGGCCGCCACCTCTGCCAGCAGCGCCTGGGCGGTCGGCTCCGACCTCGGCGCCACGATCGTGCAGCACTGGAACGGCACCGTCTGGAAGTGACCCGACCCTTGTCAGCGCCGCGGAGCTTCGCGGGCGTAGGTTCTTGAGTTGCTCCACCACGACACATACCCAGAGGATGGCCATGACCAGCAACGGGAATGAGGGCGCCGAGGACCAGGCTCTGCTGGCCTTCCTCGCCGCCCAGCGTGACGCGGTGCTCGCCATCGTGGCAGGGCTGGACGAGGAGGCGTGGCACCGGTCGGTCGTGCCGTCGGGCTGGACGCCGGCCGGGCTGGTCGAACACCTGGGCGGCGCGGAGTGGCACTGGTTCCAGGGGGTCGTGGCCGGCAAACACCCCGAGCCGGCGCCGGGGGATGAGGACCTGCCCGCCTATGACCCGACGGCAGCATTCGTCTGTGACGAGCCCGCTGCGGAGATCATCGGTTTCTACCGTGACCAGTGCGCGAGCTCGGATGCGGTGCTGGCGGTGACACCGCTGTCGGCGCCGCCGCGCGGCAGGCACGGCGTCCCCGGCCAGGACGAGCCGCCGGATGTGCGCTGGGTCGTGCTGCACATGATCGAGGAGACCGCGCGGCATGCCGGTCACCTGGACATCGCCAGGGAGCTTCTCGACGGCCAGACCAGGCTGGGGCCGCGCTGACCGGCCTGACGCCGGCCGTTGGCGACTCAGGTCAGGGCAGGGCGAGCAGGTGGAACTGCCACGGCCCCAGGGCAACGAAGAGCCCGGGGCCGGCCAGTTCACCGCCGTCCCGCTCGAATACCTCTCCGGCGAACAGGTCGGTGAGGTGCCAGTTCTGCCCGGGCAGGTCCGCCCACGGCAGCGGGACTCGCCCCTGCGCTGGCTGGCCGGAGAAGTTGATCACCACCACGTGCCGGTGGCCGCTGCCGTCACCGTCCCACGACCAGGCGAGCAGGCTGCGGCAGGACTGGTTGTCGGGCCACCCGGTGGCGTCGAGCGGTCGCCAGGTGCCGCGGCGCACGCCGCCGCCGATGATGGCCAGCAGCCACCGGTACCAGTCGGCGAGCTCACGGTCGGGCGGTTCGTCCGGGCGGCGGGACAAGAAGACCGGCGGCCGCACGCGCCTGCCCTCGAACTGTCCTTCGTGCCACAGCGTTGCGCCGGGCAGGGTGGCGATGGCCACGGCAGCGGCCCGTTCCGCGTCCGCCGGAATGCTGGCGGCGATGCGCGGCTCGTCGTGGTTCTCCAGGAAACGGATGAGCCGGGACTGGTAGCTCAGGTCCGCGCCCAGGTGCCCCCGGACCCCGGAGGCGTCCTGGGCGGCGATCCGGTCGTAGAGGCGCTTGTCGTAGCAGAAGTCGAAGCCCTGCCGCTGAAGCTCCCACTCCAGATCCCAGTAGGCCTCCGCAACGAACAAGGTACCCGGGTGCCTGCTGCGCACCTCCCCGATCAGGCTCGGCCAGAACTCCTCGGCCGGCTCGGGCCCGGCCCTGTCGCCCCAGGTTTGCCGGAAGATCCGGTTGATCATCAGCATCGCCATGTCGCAGCGGACTCCGTCGCACTGGCCCGCTATGTCCGCAAGGGTTTGCGCCGCCGCGGTCCGCAGGGCCGGCGCGAATGCGTTGAGCTGGACGACATCGGTCCATGGCGGGAAATACGGATCGCGGCCGTGGGCCAGCACCTGCCCGCCGACCGCGACCCACGCCGCCGGGCCGGTGCCGATGTCATGCTCATCGCCGTGCACGAACACCCCGGGTGCGCTCGTCACCCAGGGATGGTCCATCGCGACGTGGTTGGGCACGTAGTCAAGCAGCAGCCGGGCGCCGCGGGCGGCCAGGGCGGCGCGCGCCGCGGCCAGGCCATCGGGGCCGCCGAACATCGGGTCGGCTACATAGCGGCGCACGCAATAGGGCGATCCGGCGATGTCGCCGGGTTGCAGGTCCGGCAGCACGTCACCGAACGATGCCATCATCTTGGCGTCCGCTCTGGTCACCGCCAGCCCTGCCGGGCTGCGCTCCCACACGCCCATCAGCCAGACTGCGTCGACGCCAGCAGGGGTGACCGCTTCCCAGTCGGACGCCGCCACCTCGGCCAGCGTCAGCCGCCGCCCCGCTGCCTGGGACAGCGAGGTCAGCCAGACCGCCGTGTTGACCTCGTATACGACGGGATCGGCAGGCCATCCCGTCACGGGGCTGCCCGCCGCGGTTGCCGCTGCGGGCCAGACACAGAATCCATGCGCATTACCGCCTATCCGCCATTCACCTATTCTGGGCGCCGTGACCGAGCCAGCACAGGGCCTGACCATCGGGCAGGTGGCCGAACGGACCGGGCTCAGCGTGTACGCGCTGCGCTTCTACGAGCGCGAGGGCCTGCTCGCCGGCGCGGTGCAGCGTACCCCCGACGGCCGCCGCACCTACCACGAGGACGATCTGGAGTGGCTTGACCTGTGTATCAAGCTGCGCTCCTCGGGCATGCCGCTGGCCGCGATCCGCCGTTACGCCGAGTTGGTCAGGCAGGGCCCGGGCAACGAGACCGACAGGCTGGCCATCCTGCGCCAGCACCAACAGCAGGTCACCGCCCAGCTGGCCGCGCTTAACGCGTGCCTTGAGCTGATCACGTTCAAGGTCAAGATCTACGAAGAGAGCCTCGCCGAAGGCGCCGCCGACCCCATCTGGACTCCTCCATCCGCCCCGGCCGGGCAGTAGCGCTCCGCGACCTCTACCGGTCCCGCCTGTAGGCGCGTTACCAGGCCTCGGCCGCCTCGCGGTGGGCGAACCCCGCTGGCCGCAGCGGCACCAGGGTTCCGCCGCGCAGCCAGCCGTTGAACTCGTTGGTGCAGTGCCGGTTGCAGATGCCGCCGTCGAGGATCAGGCCGCGCCCGGCGGCATCTGCGATGAGCGTCAGCGGGTCGGACATGGGGCCGCTCACCGAACTGGTGTCACCCAGGTCACGCCGGTAGATCACGCCGAGCAGGTGCCCGGTCGCCGCGGCGATCCGCTCCACGGACATGTACCGCGGGTATATCCCGCTGATGTCCGGGTTCCCGACGATCTTGCCGCGCAGCACCATGGCCGTGATCACCGAGCCGTCCGGGCTGACCAGCGCCTGGGCGAGATAGGTTCGCGGCGCCTGCCGCAGCAGCAGCTGGCCGGCCAGCACGCTGCCGCCGCGGCTGGCCGGGTTGATGGCCCGCAGTTGCGCCAGGCGCTCCCGGCGTGGGCAGCCCTCGCCGCCGGGGTCCGAGGCGGCCTTGCACCACTCCCCGAGCACGGCAAGTCCGCGGACCTCGCCGGTCCAGGACAGGCTGGCGACGCGGAAGAATTTGTACCCGCCCGCGGGCGACCCGCCCCGCCAGGTGCGCTGCGCCCCGGTGGCCGTGTTGATCACAACGAGCTCGTCGGACCGCTGTGGCCCGTAGCGCCCGTGATCGGGGTAGTAGTAGGCGCCGACAGCGACTTGCGAGCCGTCGGGCGACGCCGCCAGCGCGTCGGCGACCCATCCGGGGCGCAGGGCTCCGCCGGGCACCCGGGTGAACCCCATGACGTGCCCGGCCGTGGTGACCCGGAACCGGTAGATCTGCTCGCCGCGCACGTGGTGCTCGAACGCGGCAAGGTAGAAGGTGCCGTTCCCGGCCGAGGCCAGCGCGGGCGAAACGGTCCCCGCGACGGAAAGCGACGGCACCGGAACGACCGCGACGACCTTGCCGGTGGCCGTCGA
>Ga0207700_10001865_pt1 | contig 11944 bp, 13 predicted proteins | sample LARL82metaG_FD_184348 | JGI IMG/M metagenome (GOLD analysis project Ga0207700, IMG submission 184348) | Corn, switchgrass and miscanthus rhizosphere microbial communities from Kellogg Biological Station, Michigan, USA - LAR L8-2 metaG... | ecosystem: Host-associated > Plants > Roots >...
GGGCCTGGTATCGATCCAGCTGGTGCGGAACACCGGCGCGAGCGGCGGCATCGCGGCCGGGTACCCCGTCCTCGTCACGCTGGCGGCCGTCGCGATCGTGGCCGTGGCCGGAACGCTGGCGGTCCGCACGAGGAGCCGCGCGGTCGCGATCTGCCTGGCCGTGGTGCTCGGCGGCGCGCTGGGAAACCTGTCGGACCGGCTGTTCCGCGCACCGGGCCTGGGCCGCGGCGCGGTCGTCGACTGGATTCACGTCGCCGGGCGCGGCGGCTCGTTCAACATTTCCGACCTGGCCATCCAGCTCGGCGCGGTCGCCGCTGTCGTGGCGATGTTCGCGGCCGACCGCGCCCGCGTGCGCCGGCCGGATGAGTCATGGTCGAAATGAGAGCCAGCCGCGTACGTTCCGGATAATGCTTTTACATATGAGCGGGAAGACGGACGCGGACCCATTCGCGGTGCGGACCAGGACGTCGTGCGGTGAGGAGATCGCCTTCTCCGATCCGTACGTAAGCGACGAGCAGCGGGCGGCGGCCGGGCGGGAGACCGTGGCGGCGCGGATGCGGGCGCTGCTGCCCGAGAACCGGCGGCGCGCCGCCGCCGCGTACGCGGCCGGCGGGCTACCAGACGGGCAGGAGGTGCTGCGGGTCTGGTGCCCGCGGGACGCGGCCGGGCTGCGCGAGCGGCTCGGCGATTCGCGGTACGTGCTGTGGGCCGAGGATGACATCCTGCACGTGCTGTGGCGCGGGACGGCCGAGCAGGTGGTGCTCAGCGGCGGGGTGCAGGTGCCGATGTGGCCGGTCGAGGGCGCTGTGTCGCCGGGAACCACTGTGTCGCCGGGAACCACTGTGTCGCCGGGAACCACTGTGCCGCCGGGGACCGGCGACGGGCTGTGGGAGGCGTCGCTGCGGGTGCGGCGGCTCGACGAGGCCGTGATCACGGTGCTGGTCATCGGGCTGGGGGCGGCGGACCTGCCGTTCGGGCGGCCGGTGACGGACATCATGACCTGGCGCGGGCCGCGCGCGCCGGCTGAGCGCGCCGATGCCGACGGGCCGCTGGCCGGGGAGGTGCGCTCGCACACGATCGACTCGGCGCCGCTGCGCGGGCCGCGCGAGGTGACCGTGTACGTGCCGCCAGGCGCGGCCGGGGCGCCCGGGCCGCTGCCCGGGTGCGTGCTCGCCGACGGGCAGTCCGTAACTGGCTTCGCCCGTGTCCTCGAGCCCGCGATCGCGTCCGGTGCCGCGCCGCCGGTGGTGCTGGTCGGGGTGCACAACGCCGGGGGCCACGCGGACCGGTCGGACCTGCGCGCGCAGGAGTACCTGCCGCGGCACCGGCCGCGCCGGTTCGCGGCGCACCTGTCGTTCGTGACCGGCGAGGTCATCCCCTGGGCAGCGGCGTCGCTGCCTGTCGACCCGCCGGGACCGTCGGGCCGCTGGCTGGCGGGCGGGTTCTCCAACGGGGCGGCGTGGGCGATCGGGGCCGCGCAGCGGCGGCCGGAGGTGTTCGGCGGGGTGGCGGCGCTCAGCGCGGGGATCGTGCCCCGGCGGGTCGCGGGGGCGTCCCGTGACGTGCGGCACTACCTCGCGGCGGGGACCCTGGAGGAGGGGTTCCGGCGATCGACGCTGGAGTGGGCGACGCGGCTGCGGCGGGCCGGGGTGCCGTGCAGCCATCACGAGTGGCCGGGCGGGCACGACCCGTTCTGGTGGCAACGGACGCTGCCCGACGCGCTGGCGTGGCTGCTCGCGTGAGCGCGATAGCCTTCGCCGCATGAGCACTATGCCGTTCCGTTTCGCGGTGCAGGCGACCCCGCAGGATGGTCCGCAGTGGGTGGCGGCGGCCAGGCGGGCCGAAGAGCTCGGCTATGCCACCCTGATGATGCCCGACGGCATGCAGTTGCTGTCGCCGCTGCCGGCGCTGGCGCTGGCGGCGGGAGCGACCAGCTCGCTGCGGGTCGGCACCTTCGTGCTCGCGAGCGCGCTGCGGCCGCCGGGGCTGGCCGCCTGGGACGCGCACTCGCTGTCGGTGCTCAGCGGCGGGCGTTTCGAGTTCGGCATCGGAACCGGGCGGCCCGAGGTGGTCGAGCAGGCCGTCCGGCTGGCCGGCCAGCCGCCGACAACCGGCGCGGAACGCCTGGCGCGAGTCGGGCAGACCATCGACGCGCTGCGCGAACTCGACTCCGGCCGGCACACCCCGGTGCTGATGGCGGCGGGCGGGCCGCGGGCCCGCGCGCTGGCGGCCGCCAAGGCGGACATCGTCACCCTGGCCATCGGCGCGCTCACCAGCAGGGAGGAGGCGGCGCGGCTCGCCGCCGAGGTCCGGGAGGCGGCAGGGACGCGGGCCGGGTCGATCGAGTTCGAGTCACCGATCTTCGTGGTCGGCGACGAGGCGCCGCCCTGGGTGCAGCGGTTCCTGCAGGCCGACTTCGCCACGCTGGTCGAGCGGGACTCGCTGCTCATCCTGCGCGGCAGCCCGCGGCAGATGGCCGATGAGCTGCTGCGCCGCCGGGAGGAGATCGGCGTCTCCTACGTAAGCGTGAACGCCGCCTTCTGCGAGCAGTTCGCTCCCGTGGTGGAGCTGCTCGCCGACGGGTAGCGGACCGCTGACGGGACCAGTGACGGAAGCGAGGCATGATGCCAGAAAGCCCGCAGACCGACGTGGTGACCGGCGCGTTCGGCTACTCGGGGGCGGCGATCGCCCGTGAGCTGCTCGCGGCCGGCCATCAGGTGCGCACGCTGACCGGCCACCCCGGCCGCGCCCCGGCCGGCACCCCCATCGACGCGCGCCCGCTGGACTTCACCGATCCCGACGCGCTGCAGCGCAACCTGCGCGGCGCGCACACCCTGTACAACACCTACTGGGTCCGGTTCCCGCACGGCGGCGTGACGCACGAGACCGCCGTCGCGAACACCCGCGTCCTTTTCGAGGCAGCCTCGCGGGCCGGCGTCCAGCGGGTCGTGCACGTCTCGATCACCCACGCCGACGCCGCGTCTCCGTACCCGTACTTCCGCGGCAAGGCCGAGGTCGAACGCGACCTCAAGGCGACCGGCATACCGTACGCGATCGCGCGGCCCGCCATCCTGTTCGGCGGCAACGGCGTGCTGCTCAACAACATCGCGTGGCTGCTGCGCCATCTGCCGGTGTTCGCCATCGGCGGTGACGGCAGCTACCGGATACGGCCCGTCCACGTCGACGACCTGGCCAGGCTCATGACGGAGCTGGGCGGACGTGACACCAGCGTCACCGTCGACGCCGTCGGGCCGCAGTCGCTCACGTTCCGGGAGATGGTGCTGGCGATCCGCGCGGCGACCGGCAGCCGCGCGGTCATCGTGCCGGCGCCCGGCTGGCTGCTGCCGCCGGTGGCCCAGGCGCTCGGCGTCGTGCTGCGCGACAGGCTGCTGACCGGCGAGGAGTACCACGCCATGGCGGACGGCCTCGCCGACTCCGGTGAGCCGCCGACCGGGCAGGTCAAGCTCACCGACTGGATCGCGGACAACGGCGACACCCTCGGCCGCCGCTACGCGAACGAGATCGACCGCCACTACCGGTAGCCCGGGCCGGCGTCGCGAAAACGCCCGTGCTTACCATGGGTCTCGCCGGGGGGCCCTAGTCCGCGGTGACGTACATCCAGGGATCCAGGGAGAGGAGTACCAGGTGGGCACGATCACGACCGCTGACGGCACGGAAATCTTCTACAAGGACTGGGGAACCGGTCAACCCATCGTGTTCAGCCACGGCTGGCCGCTGTCGGCCGATGACTGGGATACGCAGATGATGTTCTTCCTCCTGCACGGCTACCGTGTGATCGCCCACGACCGGCGCGGCCACGGACGGTCAACCCAGACCAGCGACGGTCACGACATGGACCACTACGCCGACGACCTGGCCGCGGTGACGGCGCACCTCGATCTCCAGAACGCGGTGCACGTCGGCCACTCGACCGGCGGCGGCGAGGTCGCGCACTACATCGCCCGGCACGGCGAAAGCCGGGTCGCCAGGGCCGTCCTGATCAGCTCCGTGCCGCCGCTGATGCTCAAGACCGATGCCAACCCCGGCGGCCTGCCCAAGGAAGTCTTCGACGGATTGCAGGACCAGGTCGCGACCAACCGCTCGCGGTTCTACCGCGACTTCGCGTCGGGACCGTTCTACGGTTACAACCGCCCGGGCGCTCAGCCATCGGAGGCCATCATCGATAACTGGTGGCGGCAGGGCATGATGGGCGGCGCGAAGGCGCATTACGACGGCATCGTCGCCTTCTCGCAGACCGACTTCACCGAAGACCTGAAGAAGATCAACGTGCCCGCGCTCGTGATGCACGGCGACGACGACCAGATCGTGCCCTACGCCGATTCCGGGCCACTGTCGGCGAAGCTGCTCAAGAACGGGACGCTGAAGACCTACCACGGCTTCCCGCACGGCATGCCCACCACGGAGGCGGCGACCATCAACGCCGACCTGCTGGCCTGGCTGCAAGCCTGAGCACCGAGGCAATCATGACAGAGCCCACGCCTTACATCGACTACGCCAACCTCCCCAACCCCACCGAGGGCTTCCTGGCCACGTTGTTCATCACCGTCCGCAAGGTCGCGCGGTCCCGGGACTTCTACTCGCGCGTCCTCGGCGGCACCGTGGTCCTCGAGGAAAACCCGTGCATGGTCAAGCTGTCCAATTCGTGGATCATCATGAATCCAGGCGGCCCGCCGACCCCCGACAAGCCGGGCATCACGGTAGCCGACTACGAGCCGGGCAATACCACGTCCATCTTCCTGAACCTGCGGGTGGCTGACATCCAGGCCTGCTACGAGGAATGGAAGGCGAAGGGGGCGGAGTTCGTGACGCCGCCCATCGACCGCGGGGCGGAAACCCGCTGCTACATGCGGGACCCGGACGGATACCTGATCGAGGTCGGCCAGTCCACCGGCCTGCTGCACGGCCACCTCGCCGCCAAGCGCCCTGAGGACCTCCCGGGCTAAGCGGGTGCCCCTGTACTGAAAATGGGCCAGCAGATCTCGGTCCGCCACGCGGCCTCGTCGGCCGTCTCGTGCCGGCCGACGAGGTAGTACTCCCTGATGGGTCCCTCGACCTGGAGGGCGTGGCTGCTCACGTACGCGGCCAGCGCGCCGTAGGCGCGGTCCACGTCGGCGTGCGAGCCGGCGTGCGTGATGACCGCGAGTTCGGCGGCCGGGACGGTGCACGGGGCGACCCGCCCCAGGCCCTTAACCTCCGCAGCGGTGGGCACGAAGACAGTCGCTTCGCCGCGTTCCTCGGCGAACAGCGCGGTGGCGTAGATGCCCCCGGCGGGTCCCGAGGCGGCGACGCCGCGCGCGTCCAGGGTGGCGTACAGCTCCCCCAGCGCCCCCAGGAACCACGGCAGCAGGTCGCCGACGTCGACGGTGTCGCTGACGGCCGAGGCCATCGTCGCGTCGACCCGCCGGTGGCTGACCGGCGCGGCGGCGGACGGGTCGGCGAGCAGGTCCCGCAGCGACGCGACCGCCTGCTGTGTCCTGGTCAGGTCCTGCTCGAGCTGCGACAGGTGGTCGGCGATGAGCCGGTTGCGGGCTGTCAGGTCCGGGGCGCGCAGTACCGCCTGGATCTGCTCGATCGGCATCTCGAGCTCGCGGAACCGGCGGATGACCTGCGCCACCGGGATCTGGTCCGTGGTGTAGCGCCGGTATCCGGTGTCCTGGTCGACTTGAGCCGGTTCCAGCAGCTGGACCCTGTGGTAGTAGCGCAGCGTCTTGATGCTCAGGTGGGTGGCGCGGGAGAAGTCGCCGATGGTGAGGGAGCCGGGCACCTGGCCAGTGTGGGCCCTCCACTAGGGGGAGAGTCAAGGCGCCGGCTGGCTGTTGACCCTCCCGCCAGGGCACCGCCGAGGGTGGATCTCAGCGGCGGGAACGAGCCGGCCGCTGAGATCCTGAGGAGGACCAGTCGTGAGCACCGAACTGCCCGCCACCGTCGCCGAGTACATCGCCGCCGTGAACGCGCTCGACGCCGACCGGATCGTCGCCACCTTCACCCCGGACGCCTACGTCAACGACAACCGCAGGGAGATCTGGGGTACCGAGGCGCTCAGGGCCTTCTTCGCCAAGGAGTTCGTCGGCGACCACGTGACGATGGATGTCCGCGAGGTCATCGACCACCATGGCGACATCCTCGTGCGGGCCCGCTTCGACGGTACCTACGATAAGACGAACCTGCCCGACGACTTCGAGATGACCAGCTACTTCAGCATCCGCGACGGCAAGATCGTCAGCCTGGCCATCATCTTCAACCAGCCGTCCCCGTACTGAGCGGCCGCCCCGTACTGAGCGGCGGGCTCAGACGGCCACCAGCAGCAGGCGGCTGGCCAGTGCCGTTGAGGCGGCAAGCATGTCGAGGAAGAGCCCCCGCGCGATCGGGTCGTCGCGTACCGCCCACAGCAGCAGGCAGTTGGTCCAGGCCAGGTCGCGGGCCTCGTTGATCGTCCAGTTGCCGAGGAGGTCGGCTACCGCGGCCAGGTGACGGTCGACGGCCAGTTCAGCGGCGGTCTCGAACGACTCCCTGACGGCCTGTTCGGCCCCGTCGAGCAGCTCGTCGACCTTCTGGTAATCCGCGAAATGCGGGTCGGCGTCGGGCGACGTGGCCAGCGTCTCGCACGTGCTGACCAGCGCCAGCGGCAGGTCATGGTTGATGTGGGCGTTCATTCCGGCCAGCGCGAACTGAACCGGCTCGATGCCCGCCATGTCCCGCCGCTCCGCGAGCGGCAGCCACGCCGACGGCACGGCCCCCAGGTCGCCGAGGGCGCCGGCCGCGGCGAAGTACAGGTTCGCGAACGTGACGTCCAGCTGGGCCATGAACACCGGGTCAGCGAAAAAACCTGCGCTGATCTGGCTGTTTATCTGCTGGATCACAGCCAGGTACATGCGGTTGAAGCACGCCACCCCGTCCGCCGCGGGAAGCGCCGCGTCAATTGCCTCCATCCGGGCTATAGCGTCGGCAACCGAGGCCACCGGCGCGTCTGGTACGGGCGCAGCGATCGACATGAGAGTCACTATACGAGAGGCACGATGCCGCGGCCGCGCCGTAAAGGCCGGTCACGGCAGGGGATCTCTCCACGTCAATAGCATAATCAACCACTTTCTTGCATTTATTACAGTTGTAAATTAAGTGAAGTTAGTCTATTTCGCATGCAAAGCGGAAGCCTGCCTGCTAGCAGTGGGCGGGGGTACCGGGTGAACAGGGCTGGTACCACATACACCTTCGCCCACGACCGAAGGACGTCGGCGCTGATTGCGGCCTGCCTCGGACTCATAAGCGTCGTGTTCTCTGCCCTGGTCGCGTCGTCCGCCGGACCGCCCGGCGTGCCCGGCAAGGTTGCGGTCATCGCGATCTTCAACGTTCCGCTCGCAGTTCTCTGCTTCAATGTGGCCCGCACCAGAGTCCGGGTTAGTGGCGGGCGGGTCGCCGTCCGTGACTGGCGGCGGACGCGGACGGTTGACATCGGCGAAATACGCGATATCACGTTGGACACAAAGGGCAACAGCGAGAGCGACGCGTGGATGCCGCGGATGCGGTTGGTCAACGGCGACGTCATCTGGCTCAGCGCCCTTTCCTGCGGCAGTGCGCTCAACCCGCCGGTGCCGTGGCGGCTCGCTTCCTTCGACACGTTCCAGTCGCTCATTGCGGCAGGTGACGCCCCGGCAGGGTGGACCAAAGACAAGCTCGTGTCGCCGAAGGCCGGGTTCTACGCCGATCCGGGCGGCAGTGCGGGCGTCAGGTACTGGGGCGGCGGGGAATGGTCGCCGCTGCTTCCGGCGGACTTCGCCGATGGACAGGCCCCCGAGTTCCCCGGCACAGTGCCGGCACCGTTGCCGGCGTCAGGCGAGACCTGGCGATACGCCGCGTCCCAGGCGAGGAAGGGACGGAACCAGTCCGCTGCCTTCGCGGCCGGGGCGATCATCGTTCTCATCCTCGTCGTCGGGCATGTGGTGAGCAGCAAGCAGCTCCCCTATGTGGGCTTCGTACTCGCGCTCAGGGCCTTCTCCACCTGGCGCGCGTGGCGCCGTTGGACGAGACTCGACCGGGCAGCGCATGCGGAGTCAAATGCCGGCTCCCAGCTGAGGGGCGGCTAGCCGCTCGTGCCTAGTGTGGTGCCTATGGAAGACGTCTACGTCCGCTATCTGACCAGCCACAGCCAAGGGAGGCTCGCGACCGTCGGACCCGACGGCGGGCCGCAGAACAAGCCAGTCGGCTACCGCTACAACGCCGAGCTCGGCACGATCGACATCGGCGGGTACTCGATGGAGCGATCCGCCAAGTACCGCAACGTCGGCCGCGAACCGAAGGTGTCGTTCGTGATCGACGACGCGGTCGGGCAGGGGGCCGCCGGGATGCGGTTCCTCGAGATCCGCGGCGAGGCCGAGCAGGCGGCCGAGCTCATCCGGATCCGTCCGCGGCGGCTGGTGAGCTGGAACATCGATCCCGGCAGTCCCGGCCTGCGCACAGTGAACGTGGACGCCAGCTAGAACACGCCAATGCTTCCGCCGCCCCGTCCCGCATGATAAGAGTCATTTCTGTGGCGGTTATTGACGACCTTGTCGCGGAAGAGGTGCGGCTGGACAGCATCCTCAGCCTGCTGACCGAGGCGCAGTGGCTGGCGGACTCGGCCGCCGACGGCTGGTCCGTGGCCGATGTGGTGCTGCACCTGGCGCAGGGAGACGAAGGTGTGACGGCCACTGCGGGCGGCACGGGTCCGAGGGCAGACGCCGGCGCGGACAGTACGGTCGACGAGTGGGCGGCCCGGATGGTGGACGCGGAACGGGCCGCGCCTGCCGAGGTCTTCCTAAGGTGGCGACAGAGCCGCGACGCCGCGGTAGCGGCGCTGCGCGCCGCCGACCCGCAGACGCCGCTGCAGTGGGTGGCCGGGCCGGTGAAGCCCGCGACCCTGGCGACGACCCGGCTGGCGGAGTACTGGGCGCACGGACTAGACATCACGGGCCCGTTCGGAATCGACTTCCCCGACACCAGCCGGCTGCGGCACATCGCGTGGCTAGCGCACCGGACGCTGCCGTACGCGCTGTCGCTGGCCGGCGAGGCGCCGGCCGCCGTGCGCTGCTCGCTGACGGCGCCGGACGGGGCGACCACCTGGACCTTCGGGCCGGACAACGCCGAGTCAGAGATCAGCGGGCCGGCGGGAGCCTTCTGCCGGGTGGCCGCCCAGCGCCTTGACCCCGCGGCGTCGGGACTGCGCGCCACCGGTCCGTCCGGCGCCGCGGCGCTTCGCGTCGTCAGGACCTACGCGTAGCAGGAGCTCACCTGAGCAGCTTCTGCACGTCGCGGAACCTGGGGTTGCGCGAGTCGCGGAGCCATTCGAAGAGCACCATCTCCGAGGTCACGATGTCGGCGCCGTGCTGCCGGGCACGGGCTATCCCGGCCGCCGCGTCAGCCGGGTCGCGCGAGCTGGCCGCGTCGGCGGCCACGGCCACGCGGTACCCGGCATCGACCAGGTCGAGCGCGGTCTGCAGCACGCAGACGTGCGCCTCGCACCCCGCTATCACGACCTCCCGCGTGCCGGCGGGCAGCAGCGCGTCGAACCCGGGATCCCCGGCCGCGGAGAACGTGGTCTTGGCCAGCGTCTCCTGCGGGTAGGCGGCCAGCGCCGCGACGGTCGGGCCCAGGCCCGCCGGATACTGCTCGGTAGCGCGCACCGGCACGCCGAGGAGCTGCGCCGCCTCGGCCAGCCGCACTGACCTGGCGACCATCGCGTCCCCGTCGGCGATGACGGGCACGAGCTTCTGCTGCAGGTCGATGAGGAGCAGCACCGCGTTGTCGGTGGTAAGAGTCACCCTTCGACGCTACGCCAGCCCGGGCGACGGGTCGAGGTCGGCGCGGCCCGGCCGCTTCTTGCTGTTATCAGCGCGGTCTGCTAGACGATCGGGGACCGGTGACCGGCCCAGTAGGCGTCGCGCAGCATGCGCTTGTACAGCTTGCCCGTCTCGGACCTGGGCAGCTCGGGCACGAAGTCGACGGTGCGCGGGCACTTGAAGTGGGCGAGCCTGTCCCTGCAGTAGGCGATCAGCTCCTGCGCGAGGGCGAGGCTGGCGGCGGGCGGGTCGGCGAGCTGCACCACCGCCTTGACCTCCTCGCCGAGATCGTCGTTCGGGACGCCGATGACCGCCACGTCCTGGACCGCCGGATGAGCCGCCAGGACGTTCTCGGTCTCCTGCGGGTAGATGTTGACCCCGCCGGAGATGATCATGTAACTCTGCCGGTCGGTCAGGTACAGGTACCCGTCCGCGTCGACGTGGCCGATATCCCCCACCGTGCTGGCGGCGCCGTCGCTGGACCGGTTCTCGGCGGTTTTCGCCGGATCCTGGAAGTACTCGAACGCGGTCGCGCCGCGGAACCAGACGGTCCCGTCCGTCCCGGCCGGGCACTGGCTGCCCTCGGCGTCCAGGATGAGCAGCTCCCCGAGGACGGCACGGCCGACAGTGCCGGGATGCGCGAGCCATTCGGCGCTGGTGCAGAACGTGAAGCCGTTGGCTTCCGTGGCCCCGTAGTACTCGGTGATGATCGGGCCGAGCCAGTCGATCATCGCCTGCTTGACGTGGACGGGACACGGCGCGGCCGCGTGGACGATGCACTCGAGCGACGAAGTGTCGTACCGTGCCCGCACGTCGTCAGGCAGGCGCACCAGCCGGTTGAACATCACCGGCACCATCTGGCAGTGGGTCACCCGGTAGCGCTCGACAAGAGCCAGCCACTGCTCGGCGTCGAAATGCTCCATCACGATGGTCGTGCACCCCGTGCGCAGCGACGCCGCCACGCTCGCACCGGGCGCCGAGTGGTACAGCGGTGCCGGGTTGAGGTAGGTCATCCCGGCGCGGAACCCGAACAGTCCCTGCACGAACGCCATCACCGGCAACGGCTGGTCGGGACCGCCGGCCGGCAGCTCGCGCAGCACGCCCTTGGGCTGGCCGGTCGTGCCCGACGAGTACAGCATGGCCGCGCCGAGCGTCTCGTCGGGAACAGGGCCGGCGGGGTACCCGGCGACCACCGCGTCGTAGGGTACCCAGCCGGCGGGCAGCGGGCCGGGGCCGGTCATCAGCATGCGGTCAAGCCCCGGGCACTTCGCGGCCGCGGCCTCGGCCACCTCGCGCCTGGCGGTCGAGCTGAACAGCACTTTCGCCTGCGAGTTGGCCACCACGTAGGCCACCTCGTCGGCGCTGAGGTACGTGTTGATCGCGGAGTAGTACAGGCCGGTCCGTTCGGCGGCGCCCGCGATCTCGAGCAGCTGCGGGCTGTTCTCCATCAAGACCGCGATGTGGTCTCCCCGCCGCAGTCCGGCATCCCGCAGCAGGTGCGCTATCCGGTTGCAGTGGGCCTCGTACTCGCCGAAGGTGACGGTTTCGCCCGACGATGCCATGATGATGGCCGGCTTGTCAGGGTGATCCATGGCCTGCTGGCGCGCGAACACGCTTCTTACAATAGATCGCTGGCGTGATCTGCGGCGGTGCCGGAACGGAGTCGTGATGTGGGAAGCAACCGTGCGGGTGACCCGCGAGCAGGAGGTTGACGCCGATCCCGAGCGCGTGTGGGCGCTGGCGTCGTCGCCCGCGGCGCTGGCGGCCATGCCCGGCCACCGCTTCGCGTTCGCGGTCCCCGCGGCGGTTCCCGGAACGGACCGGCTGTGCTGCATGATCGTCTCCGGCAAGCACGACGTGCACTGCGCCGTGGTTGACGTGCGAGAGGAAGTTCCCGGCCAGCTGGTCCGCTGGCAGGTACGGTCGGCGCCCAGCCGGAAGGAGACGCTGACGCTGTCGGTGCGGCCCCGGGCCGGCGGCTGCAGGCTGAGCGCGGCGGTCAGCGAGGTCGTTCCGAGGATCGACAAGGGCAGCTACCAGAAGTACTGGCATCGCACCATCACGGACTGGGCGGATCGCCTCCAGGCGATCGCCGAGGACCGAATGCCCTG
>Ga0207700_10001866_pt1 | contig 11944 bp, 8 predicted proteins | sample LARL82metaG_FD_184348 | JGI IMG/M metagenome (GOLD analysis project Ga0207700, IMG submission 184348) | Corn, switchgrass and miscanthus rhizosphere microbial communities from Kellogg Biological Station, Michigan, USA - LAR L8-2 metaG... | ecosystem: Host-associated > Plants > Roots >...
ACGCTCTTTCGCCTGTGGGCGCCAGCACAGTCAGCCATCGGAGTTGCGATCGAGGACGGACCGATCCTGCCGATGACACGCTCGCCTGACGGCTGGTTCGAAGCGACCGCGCGATATCCGGCCGGCACGCGTTACCGCTATCGCCTGGCTGATGGAATGCTGGTTCCCGATCCCGCGTCACGAGCGCAGGCGGACGACGTGCATGACGCAAGCGTCGTGATCGATCGTTGTGGGTACCCGTGGCGCAACCCGGGCTGGCGCGGACGGCCGTGGCACGAAACCGTCCTGTACGAACTTCATGCCGGTGTCCTGGGCGGATTCCGAGGGGTGGCGCGGGAATTCGCCAGGCTGGCCGAACTTGGCATCACCGCGGTCGAACTGATGCCGGTCAATGATTTTCCGGGCCGGCGCAACTGGGGGTACGATGGGGTGCTGCCTTATGCACCCAATGCAGCCTATGGGACGCCTGACGACCTGAAGGCGCTGGTAGATGCCGCGCACGATCACGGGCTGATGATCTTCTTAGACGTGGTCTACAACCATTTCGGCCCGGACGGTAATTACCTGTCACTCTACGCACCGCAGTTCTTTCGCGAGGACCGCCACACTCCATGGGGAGCGGCAATCGATTTCCGTCGCCCCGAGGTGCGCGGATTCTTCACCGACAACGTTCTGCACTGGCTGATGGATTACCGCTTCGACGGGCTGCGCTTCGATGCGGTGCACGCCATCCTGGATCAGGACTGGGTGGACGAGATGGCAGCCACGGTGCGCGCCACTGTCGAACCGGGCCGGCATGTGCATCTCGTGCTCGAGCACCACAACGATGCGTTACGCCTCGGCAAGAACATCAATGCGCAGTGGAATGACGACGGACACAACGTGATGCACGTTCTGCTGACCGGCGAGGACAGCGGCTATTACCTTGACTATGCCGACCAGCCAGCCTGGAAGTTGGCACGCTGTCTCGCGGAAGGTTTTGTCTACCAAGGAGAGCACTCGCACTACATGGGTGAGCCACGTGGCATGCCGAGTGGCCATCTGCCGCCTACGGCCTTCGTGCTGTTCCTGCAGAACCACGATCAGGTCGGCAACCGCGCGTTCGGCGAGCGGCTGACGACGCTGGTGGAGCCCGCGGCGCTCGAAGCGGCGATCGGCCTGCTGATGCTGTCGCCGCAGATCCCGCTGCTGTTCATGGGCGAAGAGATGGCGAGTCGGACGCCATTCTTGTTCTTTACCGATCACCACACGGAACTTGGCGATAAGGTACGCGAAGGAAGGCGCAACGAGTTCGCGAAGTTCCCCGCGTTCGCCGATGCCGCCACCCGCGAACGCATTCCCGACCCGAATGCGGCGGAAACCTTTGCCGCCTCGGTACCGCATGCGGACCCTTCACTCGGGCCGGCGCGTGAGGCATTGTACCGCCGCCTCATTGATCTGCGCGCCAGGGAGATCGTGCCGCGTCTGGAGGGAGCCTACGCACTGACCGCCGAGGCAGTCGGGCCTAAGGCCGTGATTGCGCGATGGCAGCTTCGTGACGGTGCGATACTGACGGTGGCGACCAACCTCGACACAAAGCCGGTGGCGCTTGATCCGCCAGCCGGGAGGCTGCTGTTTGCCAATAGGGAGATGCCGCCAGACTTGCTGCCAGGCCATTGCACCTGCGCCTTCCTCGATATGCCACACTCCGTCAATGACTGACGAGGCAATACGCGATCTCGCACAACGCGCCGGCATCGCCGTTGAGTGGCATGATATCGCGGGCCGGCCGAAGACAGTCGCGACCGATGTGCTGCGCCACATCCTTGCGGCCATTGGCCTGCCCAACAGCACACGCGGCGATCTGGTCGTCAGCCGCAATCTGCTGCACCGTCGCGCCACGGTGCAGGCGTTGGCGCCGTTGATCACCGCTATCGCCGGCCGGCCGACACGGCTTGATGTCGCCGCGAACGAAATGCGCAACGCGCGGCTCAGCCTCGAAACAGGTGGCACGCGCGATCTTATCATCTCTCCCGTGCGAGGACGGCTGCGGGTGCCCGCGATCAGTGAGACTGGCTATCATCGGCTGCTGATTGATGACCGCGAGTTTGTTCTCGCAGTGGCACCAAGCCGCTGCCGCACGATCGATGATGCAGTTCCGGATGCACGGCTGTGGGGCATTGCAGCGCAGGTCTATTCCTTGCGCCACGGTGGCGATGGTGGCATCGGCGACGCCGCAGGTATCACGGCACTCGCCGAGGCGGCTGGTTCGCGAGGCGCGGATGCGCTGGCGCTCAGTCCGTTGCACGCGATGTTCGGCGCCGATCCGTCGCGCTTCGGTCCATACTCGCCGTCCACGCGCCTGTTCCTCAATCCGCTGCACGCATCGCCGGCCCTCGTGTTTGGCGAGGCGTATGTGGCCGACATGTTGCGTTCCGAAGGGCTGAGCGAAACGTTCGAGCGACTGGAGGCACTGTCGCTGATCGATTGGCCGGCAGCAGCGCGTGCCAAGTATCGGCTGCTGCGAGCAATTTTTGAACCCTTCGCAGATCTGGCCGAAGGACGGCATCTCCTGGACTTTGCACGCTTTCGCGCCGACGGCGGTGAGCTCCTGACACAGCACACAGTGTTCGAGACGCTGCACGCCGAACAGTCTGCATCCGGTGCAGGCGATTGGCATGACTGGCCGACGGATCTGCGCGATCCGAACAGTGCTGCCGTTACCGTGTTCGGGGCGTCGCACGAGCGCGAAGTGCTATTTCACTGCTTCCTGCAATGGCTCGCCGATCGATCATTCGGCATCGCTCAGAGCCGTGCGCTCGGGTCGGGTATGCGCATTGGTCTGATCGGTGATCTCGCCGTCGGCATGGACCCGAATGGCAGTCACGCGTGGAGCCGACAGTCGGATCTCCTGGGCGGTGTATCGATTGGTGCTCCGCCCGATATGTTCAATCCGCATGGCCAGGACTGGGGACTGACCAGCTTCTCGCCACGCGCACTGATCGCAGGCGGGTTTGCCCCGTTCCTCGCGACGGTCCGCGCGGCATTGCGCAATACTGGAGGCGTGCGCATCGATCATGTCATGGGCCTGACCCGCCTGTGGCTGATCCCACAGGGTGCCGATCCCGCCGATGGTGCCTACCTGGCGTATCCCTTTGCCGACTTACTGCGACTGCTGGCACTTGAGTCGCAGCGACATTCCGCGATCGTTGTGGGCGAAGACCTCGGCACGGTGCCAGCCGGGTTTCGCGATGCGCTTGAGACCGCAGGCCTTCACGGCATGCGCGTGCTGTGGTTCGAGCGCAATGGTCAGGCATTCAACCCGCCGGAGGGGTGGGACCACTCCGCGGTGGCGATGACTTCGACGCACGATCTGCCGACCGTCGCGGGTTGGTGGCATGGCAGCGACATCACCACGCGTGCCGAGAACGGACGCCTGGGCGTGGGTGTGCAGGCGGCGGACGTGTCGGCTGAGCGCACCCACGACCGTGTCTCGTTATGGCAGGCGTTCGTGCAGGCTGGGGCCGCGAATGGCGATGCGCCATCGCCGAACGATATGCAACCGGTAGTGGATGCGGCGGTGGCGTTCGCCGCTGAAACGCCTTCGCCGCTCTGTCTGCCGCAGATCGAAGATCTGTTGGGGGTCGAAGAACAGCCAAATTTGCCGGGTACGATCGACGAGCATCCCAACTGGCGGCGACGGCTGACCGCGGAGGCCGGCACGCTGCTCAATGAACCGCGCGCCGCGGAGCGGGTGGCGCAATTGGCAATGCGGCGGCCACGATTATGACCGTGCCGCGGGCAACGATGCGCCTGCAGCTGCACCGCGACTTCACCTTCGCTGATGCAACGGATTTGGTGCCTTACCTGGCCGCGCTAGGCATCAGCCACCTCTATGCCTCGCCGATCCTCACCGCGCGTCCGGGGTCCATGCACGGCTATGACGTGACCGATCCGACCAAGGTGAATCCGGAACTGGGTGGCGAGGCGGGCCTGCGGCGACTTGTAGCGACGCTGCGAGCCGCCGGGCTCGGGCTGATCGTTGATATCGTGCCGAATCACATGGCCGCCGGCGGCGTGGAGAATCCCTGGTGGGGGGATGTGCTCCGGCACGGCCGCAACAGCAGCTATGCGAGGTTTTTCGATATCGACTGGAGTAGAGACGAAAAGGTACTCGCGCCTTTCCTTGGCGAACCGTACGGCGATTCGCTGCACAATGGATCGATCACCCTTGCACGTGATAGCGACGAACCGGCGATCCGCTATTACGATAATCGATTTCCGATCCGCCCGGAGGATCGCTCGGAGGTCGCTGCGGCGTCGACGGAGGCCTTTGATCCGGCGACGGAAGCGGGCAGGGGACGGCTGCATCGTCTGCTCGAACGACAGCACTACAGGCTGGCCTGGTGGCGCAGCGCGGGCGATGCGATCAACTGGCGACGCTTCTTCGACATCAATGGTCTGGTCGCGCTGCGCATCGAGGACAAGGCGGTGTTCGATGTGACTCACGCAACGCTGCTTCGGCTATACGAGCAAGGGCTGATCGACGGCGTGCGGGTCGATCACGTCGATGGCCTGGCCGATCCGCTGGGTTATTGCCGCCGGCTACGCGCGCGCCTCGACGAACTGGCGGCGCGGCGACCGGCAAATGCGCCGAAGGGTCCGGCATGGCTGGTCGTCGAGAAGATCCTTGGTACCGGCGAGCGCTTGCCGGACGACTGGGCAGTCGATGGAACCAGCGGCTACGATTTCATGGACGAGGTGAGCGCGCTGCTGCACGACGCTTCCGGCGAGGTTACATTGCGACAGCACTGGGGTGCGGTCAGTGGCCGTCCCACTGACTTTGCCGAGGAGGAGACGGCGGCACGAAGCGAAGTGCTGACCCGTTCCTTCACCGGACAACTCGACTCGGTGGTCGAGTCGCTGCATCAAATCGCGCGCGCGCGCGTCGAGACGCGCGATATCACGCGTGCCGCGATCCGCCGCGCACTCGCGGCGGTGCTCGCGCATTTCCCGGTTTACCGCAGCTACGGTGTCGGACGGCGGTCCGGCTCACTCGCGAACGCGGTGGCCGAAGCGACGCAGGATGTTCCTACGGCAGATCGGGGAATGCTCGCGCTGGTTCAGCGCTGGCTTGGTGAGGAAGCCACGCCCGAAGCCGCCATCCGTTTCCAGCAACTGAGTGCGCCGCTCGCTGCGAAGGCGGTTGAGGATACCGCTTACTACCGATACGGCGTTCTGCTGTCGCGCAACGAGGTGGGTGCCGATGTGAGGCGCTTCAGCGCCACGGCATCCGAGTTCCACGCGGCATGCCTGGCGCGGCGCGAGCGTTTTCCCGATGCGATGCTCGCAACCGCGACACACGACCACAAGCGCGGCGAGGATGTCAGAGCCCGGCTTGCGGTGCTGAGCGAAATTCCGCAGGAGTGGGAAGACGCTGTACAGCGCTGGTTCGAAATGAATGACTCGCATCGGCGGATCGGCGAAACGCCCATGCCGTCACCGGCCGATGAGGTGATGCTATACCAGATGATCGTCGGCGCGTGGCCTACCGATGCAGTCGATCTGGCGGACTACACGGAGCGGCTGGCTGGCTGGCAGCTCAAGGCCCTGCGCGAGGCGAAGCTGGCGACGGACTGGACCGCGCCTGACCTGGAGTACGAGGACGCAGCGCGGTCGTTCCTGTACACGATCATGGCCGATGGCAGGTTCATCTCCGAAGCATCGGCGTTAGCCCATCGCATCGGGCCGGCTGGCGCTGTGAATGGCTTGGCGCAGACCCTGCTGAAGCTGACCGTGCCGGGCGTGCCGGATATCTATCAAGGCGCGGAGTTCTGGGACCAGAGTATGGTGGATCCCGACAATCGCCGACGCGTGGATTTTGCGCGACGCATCGCGGCGTTGGACGCCGCCGAGCCACCGGTTGCACTGGCGAAGCATTGGCGGGATGGAAGGGTGAAGCAGGCTGTCATCCGGAGCACGCTGGACCTGCGCCGGAAGAGACCGGAGTTGTTCGCACGCGGGGAGTATCGGCCACTGGAGGTGATGGGCCCGCTGGCAAGGCATGTTGTCGCCTTCGCGCGATCGGGCACGAATGCGCATTGCATTGTCGTGGTGCCGCGCCTATCCGGCAGGCTGTTGGGGTTGGCTGATACGGAACCTCTCCCGCAAGCGGGAGAGGTGAGACCGCTTATGATTCCTGCCGACGTGTGGCGTGAAACAACGCTACATCTGCCCGAGGATCTGGTCGGACGGCGGATGCGTGACCGGGTCAGCGACCGCGACGTGAGCCCACTCTGCCGTCGCCTGCCACTCGCGAAAATCCTCGCCAGATTTCCCGTCGCACTTCTGGCGACAGAATAGAGCGTCAGCCCCCCGCCATTGCCGGCCGTGCTTCGCGCAGCGCGGCAGCTGCGGCCGCACTGGGCACCTCCACGTCAATCTCCAGTGTCGAGATCGGATCGCCTCGATCCATCTTGATCTGCACCCGATCGCGCTCAATCGTCACGTGCTTGGCGATGCAGGCGATGATCTCCTCCTGCAGCAGTGCGAGCAGATCGGACTTGCCGACGAACGCGCGCTCGTGCGCCAGCAGCACCTGCAGTCGCTCGCGTGCAACCGGCGCGGAGTCACGCTTACGGAACAGGCTCATCAAATTCATGCAACGGCCCTCCGGCCGAACAGTCGTCCCATGAATCCTCGGCGTTCGGCCGGCACCGTGACGACCAGCGTCTCGCCCTTCAGCCGTCGCGCCGCCTCGAAGTAGGCCTTCGCCGGCACGCTGTTCGGATTGCCGATCGTCACCGGTGTGCCGAGGTTCGATGCGCGCAGTACTTCCTCACTCTCCGGGATGATGCCGAGAAGCGGAATCGACAGGATCTCGAGCACATCCTCGGTCTTCAGCATCTCGCCCCGGGCGGCTCGTGCAGGGTCGTAGCGTGTCAGCAGCAGATGCTTGTCGATGCGCTCGCCCCGTTCCGCCTTCGCGGTCTTCGAATCGAGCATGCCGATGATGCGGTCCGAGTCGCGCACCGACGACACCTCCGGATTTGTCACCACCACCGCGGCATCGGCGTGCCGCATCGCCAGCGTGGCGCCGCGCTCGATGCCCGCCGGGCTGTCGCAGACGATCCAGTCGAATTTTTCGCGCAGCTCGTTGATCACGCGCGTCACGCCCTCGGCCGTGAGCGCTTCCTTGTCGCGAGTCTGCGAGGCGGGCAGCAGCGACAGCGTGTCGATCCGCTTATCGCGGATCAGCGCCTGCGGCAGCTTGGCGTCGCCCTGCACGACGTTGATCAGATCGAACACCACGCGACGTTCGGCGCCCATCACCAGATCCAGGTTGCGCAGCCCCACGTCGAAGTCGACCACGACCACGTTCTGGTCCTGCTGCGCCAGCGCTGCGCCGAGCGCCGCCGTGGACGTGGTCTTGCCGACGCCGCCCTTTCCGGATGTCACGACAAGGACCGTGGCCATCTGTTTCTCCCTCTCGCTTCAGTCGAGCGTTGCCAACATCATCGCCTCGCCGTCGAGCCAGGCCTGCACCGCCTTGCCCCGCAGCTTCGCGTTCATGTCATCGGCAGTCTGATAGACGCCATCGATCGCCAGCAGTTCAGCTTCCAGCTTGCGACAGAAGATGCGCGCACGGTTGTTGCCGGTGAGGCCGGCGATCGCGCGGCCGCGCAGCGCGCCATAGACATGGATGGAGCCGCCGGCGATCACCTCCGCGCCGGAGGCAACGGAGCCCACGACGCTGACATCACCCCGCTCGAACACGATCGACTGTCCGGAACGCACCGGCTCATCAATCAGCAGCGAGGTGCCGTCCTGCGTCTGCACCGGACGACGTTCATCGGGCACGTCGATCGAACGCGCCGGGCGTGTGCCATTCGCGTGCAGCGGCGCCCAAGCTTCCAATCCCTGCCATGACGGGTGCGCGCCTTCGGTACCAATGATGCGGATGCCGCGGCTGTTCAGCCGCTGCAACAGGCCGGCAACATCTGGCTGCTCGCTTGGCAGCGCGCCCAGATCCAGCACCACCGGACGGCCCGCGAAGAAGGCGGGCGAGCGGTTGATCTGCGAATCCAGCGAGTCAAGCCAATCCTCCACGGGCGGTTCGGGCGCAAGAACGAGCGCCATGAACGAACGGCCGCGGACTCGGATGAACGGACGCGAATCGGCTGTGGACACCTATCCGGCGTACCAAGTGCGTGGTGTGATGGTCAACTGGTACCGGCGAAGATAACGCTGCAATTAGAAAGAACAGGGGATATTTCGTAATATCCTGTGGAGAAATCTGTGGGCCGCGAATCGCGGACGCGAATCCTCCCCCGCGAAGCAGGGGAGGGGATCCGGTTCAGGTCGGCGCAAGCACGTGGACGGCTCGATTCGCCACCATCTCGCGCGTCTTCGCGCCGTAGGCGGCCATGTGCGGCGAGGCAGCGTGCGCCTTCAGCGCCTCGGGGCTTTCCCACTTCTCGATCACCACGAACGTGTCGTCGCCGAACTTGGTGGGGAACCCGTCGGCGTCGATTGCGGGACCGTATTCGATGCAACCCTTTTCCGCATGGACCGCCGGAACGTTGGCGCGGAACTCCTTCAGGATCGCTTCGCGCATGCCCGGCTTGGCCGTGATGATGGCGACGACATGGATCATGGATCGTGCTCCCCGGTTATGTCGCGCTATCCGACCGCAGACCGGTCCGTTCGGCAAGCGCCACGCCGTTAGCCCAAAATTTGATCAGAAGACGATTCGTTGCCTGATTAAGTCGCACCGGTTCACCTCTCCCGCTGGCGGGAGAGGTCGGCACGCAGTGCCGGATGGGGTGGCGCGGCCCTCACGGCGTCGTGGCATGGCTGTTGCACCTCTCGCGATGGTGATGCGAGGCACCTGCCTCGCCACGAACCAGAACGGACAGGGAACAGGAACAGGTCGATGGCACCATCCAACACCATGCTCACTCGCCGCCGGCTTGGCGGTCTCGGCGTTGCCGCCGCCACCATAGCCGCGGTGGGCGGCGTCAAGGCGGCCTTCTCACCCGCCGTCGCGCAGACGGGACCGATCAAGGTGGGCATCCTGCACTCGCTCTCCGGCACCATGGCGATCAGCGAGACCACGCTGAAGGACGTCATGCTGATGCTGATCGAGCAGCAGAACGCCAAGGGCGGTGTGCTCGGCCGCAAGCTCGAAGCCGTGGTGGTCGATCCCGCGTCCAACTGGCCGCTGTTCGCCGAGAAGGCGCGCGGCCTGCTGTCCGTGGACAAGTGCGCCGCGGTGTTCGGCTGCTGGACGTCGGTCTCGCGCAAGTCCGTGCTGCCGGTGTTCGAGGAGCTGAACGGCATCCTGTTCTATCCGGTGCAGTACGAAGGCCAGGAGTGCAGCCGCAACGTGTTCTATACCGGTGCGGCGCCGAACCAGCAGGCGATCCCCGCCGTCGACTACCTGATGAGCGAAAGCAAGGTGAAGCGCTGGGTTCTGGCCGGCACCGACTACGTCTATCCGCGTACCACCAACCAGATTCTCGAAGCCTATCTGAAGGTGAAGGGCGTTGCGCCGGACGACATCATGATCAACTACACACCGTTCGGCCATTCCGATTGGCAGAACATCGTGGCCTCGATCAAGAAGTTCGGTTCCGCGGGCAAGAAGACCGCAGTGGTGTCCACCATCAACGGCGACGCCAACGTGCCCTTCTACAAGGAACTCGGCAACCAGGGCATCAAGGCGACCGACATTCCCGTGGTGGCGTTCAGCGTCGGCGAGGAAGAGCTGGCGGGCCTCGACACCAAGCCTCTGGTCGGCCACCTCGCCGCATGGAACTACTTCGAGAGCGTCGATACGCCGGAGAACAAGGCGTTCATCGACGACTGGCACAAGTTCATCAAGAATCCGAAGCGCACCACGAACGACCCGATGGAGGCGCACTACATCGGTTTCAACATGTGGGTGAAGGGTGTCGAGAAGGCGGCCTCCGTCGCACCCGATGCGGTGATCGATGCGCTGATCGGCGTATCGGTGCCGAACCTGTCAGGCGGCTATTCGACGATGATGCCGAACCACCACATCACCAAGCCGGTGCTGATCGGCGAGGTGCAGGGCGACGGCCAGTTCAACACGGTCTGGGAAACGCCAGGCCTGGTGGTAGCGCAGGAATGGTCGCCTTACGTCGAGGACACCAAGGACCTCATCGGCGACTGGCGCGCACCGCTGTCGTGCGGCGCGTTCAACGTCAAGACCGGAAAGTGCGGAACAGGTGGCGGCAAGAAGGCCTGATGGCCTGAGCTGACCATCCCCAGGGGGTGGCCTGTTTCCTCCCGGGCCACCCCCGCGACTTCCTGAAAGCGTGCCGATGAAGCGTTTCGCCCGTCTGCTGCTGATCGCCGCGCTGACACTGGTGCCTGCGATGAGCCGCGCGCAGTCGGCAGACGAGCCATTCACGGCACTCGCATCGCCAAGCTTCGAGACCATCCGCCAAGGCGTCGGAACGCTTGCGCTATCGGGCCATCCGCAGGCGGCAGCGATCCTGTCGGCGTTGCAGGCGAACCGGCTGTTCGCGCGCACCACCGACAAGGTCCTGTTCATCAAGGCGGACGACGGCTCGTTTATCGATGCGGCGAGTGGCAAGCCGGCGCCTGACATCATGTCGAGCGGCCTCAAGCCGGTGCGCATGAACAACGCAGTGCGCGCCGAGGTGGAGGCAGCCTTGGGCAGCCTGCGCCTGTTGGCGCCGGACGCTGCCGCACGCCTCGACGCCGCCGAGGCGGTGTTCCATTCGCATGATCCCACCGCATTGCCAGCATTGGAGCGCGCCCTGTCGCGCGAAACCGATGCCGGCGTGAAGCGCCGCATGGAGCAGGCGCGGGCTGCCGCGTTGCTGTTCGCCGACAACACCAGCGACGCCGATCGGCTGGCCGCGATCGAGGTGTTGCGCGAACGCGGCGACATCGACAGCCGAAGTCTGCTCGCGTCTCTGTCGGCACAGAAGCCGGCTGAGGCGAAGGCCGCGGCCGCCGCGGTTGCCGCGATCGATCGCAACCTGCAGCTCTGGAGCATCCTGCAGAGCGTCTATTATGGACTGTCGCTGGGCTCGGTGCTGCTGCTTGCAGCGGCGGGCCTGGCCATCACCTTCGGTGTCATGGGCGTGATCAACATGGCCCATGGTGAGATGGTGATGATCGGCGCCTACGTGACATTCATGGTGCAGCAGGTGATCCGCAATGCGGCCCCTGGTCTGTTCGGTGCCAGCCTGCTGGTCGCGGTCCCGCTCGCCTTCATCGTGGCAGGACTGATCGGCATCGCGATCGAGCGTACGCTGATCCGCTGGCTGTACGGCAGGCCGCTGGAGACGCTGCTCGCCACCTGGGGGCTGTCGCTGATCATGCAGCAGGCGGTGCGGTCGCTGTTCGGCCCGAACAATCGCGATGTCAGCACGCCCGACTGGATGAGCGGCGCCACCCAACTCGGCGGCCTGACGATCACCTATAACCGGCTCTACATCATCATCTTCGCGTTCATAGTACTGGCGGCGCTAATGGCGGCGCTACGCTTCACCTCACTGGGCCTCGCGATGCGCGCCGTGACGCAGAACCGCCAGATGGCTGCGGCTATGGGCATCCGCACGCCGTGGATCGACGCGCTGACCTTCGGGCTGGGCTCCGGCGTCGCGGGGATGGCCGGCGTGGCGCTGAGCCAGATCGACAATGTCTCGCCCAACCTCGGTCAGAGCTACATCATCGACAGCTTCATGGTCGTGGTGTTCGGCGGCGTCGGCAATCTCTGGGGCACAGTGATGGGTGCTTTGACACTCGGGATCGTCAACAAGTTCCTGGAGCCGGTGGCAGGCGCGGTGGTCGGCAAGATCGTCGTTCTGGTGATGCTGATCCTGTTCATCCAGCGACGCCCGCGCGGCATGTTCCCGCTCAAGGGACGCGCGGCGGAAGCATGATCCTCGGTCGTGCATCGCTG
>Ga0207700_10001868_pt1 | contig 11943 bp, 8 predicted proteins | sample LARL82metaG_FD_184348 | JGI IMG/M metagenome (GOLD analysis project Ga0207700, IMG submission 184348) | Corn, switchgrass and miscanthus rhizosphere microbial communities from Kellogg Biological Station, Michigan, USA - LAR L8-2 metaG... | ecosystem: Host-associated > Plants > Roots >...
GGCCCGTTCACCGAGGCCAAGGAGACCATCCTCAGCTTCGCCCTGGTCGAGGCGCGGTCGAAGGACGAGGCGATCGAGCTGGCGCGGCGCTTCTGGCTGATCGCCGGCAACGGCGAGGGGGCGATCCGCCAGGTCTACGGGCCGGAGTAGCCCGCGGACCCCGCTTGCGGAGCGCCGGGCGGCGGTGCTCTGATGCGGGTGATGACGGTTCCGGAGGCACACCGCGCCGTCGACGCGGTCTGGCGGCTCGAGTCGGCCAGGATCATCGCCGGCCTGGCCCGGCTGGTGAATGACGTCGGCCTGGCCGAGGAGCTCGCGCAGGACGCCCTCGTCGCCGCGCTCCGGCAGTGGCCCGAGTCGGGCATCCCGCCGAACCCGGGTGCCTGGCTCATGGCCACCGCGAGGCACCAGGCCATCGACCGGATCCGCCGGAACGAGCGGCTCCGGCACAAGCTCGATCAGCTCGGTCACGAGGCCCGCCAGCAGCAGGACAGCGCCATCTTCGGCGGCCAGCCCGACCTCGACGCCGTGATCGAGGGGGAGGGGGTGGCCGACGACCTGCTGCGCCTGATGTTCATCGCCTGCCACCCCGTCCTGTCCACCGAGGCCCGGGTCGCGCTCACCCTCAAGCTGCTCGGCGGCCTGACCACCGAGGAGATCGCCCGCGCCTTCCTGACCACCGAGCCGACGGTCGCCCAGCGGATCGTGCGGGCCAAGCGCACCCTGGCCAGCAAGCAGATCCCGTTCGAGGTCCCGCCGGAGCCCGAGCGGGCCGCGCGGCTGGCGTCGGTGCTCGAGGTCATCTACCTGATCTTCAACGAGGGCTACACGGCAACCGCCGGGGACGACTGGATCCGCCCCGAGCTCTGCTACGAGGCGCTCCGCCTCGGCCGGATGCTGGCCGAGCTCAGCCCGGCGGAGCCGGAGGTGCACGGCCTGACCGCGCTGATGGAGATCCAGGCATCCCGGATGCGGGCCCGGCTCGGCCCGGCCGGGGAGCCCATCCCGCTGCTGGAGCAGAACCGCGGGGCCTGGGATCAGCTACTGATCCGCCGGGGCTTCGCCGCGCTGCTGCGCGCCGAGCGGCTCGGCCGGCCGCCCGGCCCGTACATGGTGCAGGCCGCAATCGCTGCCTGCCACGCCCGGGCCGCCAGCGCCGGGGACACCGACTGGGAGCGCATCGTGGCGCTCTACGAGCTGCTGACCGCGCTGACACCGACCCCGGTGGTGGAGCTCAACCGCGCGGTCGCCGTCGCCATGGCCTTCGGCCCCGCGCGGGGCCTCGAATTGGTCGATCCGCTCATGGCGAGGCCCGAACTGCGTGACTACCACCTCCTGCCCAGCGTTCGCGGCGACCTGCTGACCCGGCTCGGCCGCCACGAGGAGGCGCGCGCCGAGTTCGAGCGCGCCGCCTCGCTGGCCCGCAACGCACGCGAGCGCACCGTCCTCCTCGACCGCGCCGCCGCCTGCCCGCCGGCCGGTTTCCCGTAACCGGGGCTTCACAGGAACTTGGCGTAAACGTGGCCGCGGGAATACATAAGCCGAAATCCCGGGGGAATGAGCGGAACACCTGCGACGGGGAAACGCTCTAGCTGGCCAGCTGCGAAGAAGCCGCAGGTGAGGGCGACCACAAAATGTCGCCCAGAGTTCTTCAACACATAACTGCGTCATGTCCTGTTGCGGCATCTGGTGGTTCACGTTGTGAGCGTGCGAGTAGCGATCGTTGCCGAATCCTTCCCGCCCGATGTGAACGGTGTCGCGCATTGCGCGCTGCGAGTGGCCGAGCACCTGGTCTTGCGCGGGCACCAGCCGATGGTCATCGCCCCCGCGCCGGCCCGGAACCCCGGCGGCGGGGGGGCCGGCCCGTTCCCGTGGCCGGTGGTGCGGCTGCCCTCCGTGCCGCTGCCGCGTTACCGCAGCTTCCGGATCGGCCTGCCGATCCGGCGGCTGCACACCGCGCTGACCAGCCACCACGCCGAGCTGGTCCACCTCGCGAGCCCGTTCGTCCTCGGCTCGTCCGCCGTCGCCGCCGCCGGCCGGGAACGCCTGCCCACGGTGGCCGTCTACCAGACCGACGTGCCCGCCTACGCCCGCGTCTACCGGACCGGAGGACTGGGCGAGGCCGCCGCGTGGCGGTGGCTGCGCCGCATCCACAACGCCGCCGACCGCACCCTCGCCCCGTCCGCGGCCAGCGCCGCGAGCCTGCGCGAGCACGGCGTGCAGCGGGTGTGGCTGTGGGGCCGGGGGGTGGACACCGAGCGGTTCGACCCGGCCCGGCGCAGCCCGCGGCTGCGGCATGAGCTCGCCCCCGGCGGCGAGCTGCTCGTGGGGTACGTCGGGCGGCTGGCCCCGGAGAAGCGGGTCGACCTGCTCTGGCAGGTCGCTGGACTGCCGGGGGTACGGCTGGTCATCGTCGGCGACGGGCCGGCCGGGCCCGGTCTGCGCCGGGCGCTGCCCGGGGCCATGTTCCTCGGGGCCCGGCACGGCACCGACCTGGCCACGATCTACGCCAGCCTGGATGTGTTCGTGCACAGCGGGGCGTGCGAGACGTTCGGCCAGACGCTGCAGGAGGCCGCGGCCAGCGGGCTCCCGGTGGTGGCGCCGGCCGTGGGCGGCCCGCTGGACCTGGTCGATCACGGCCTCACCGGCTACCTGGTGGTACCCGGCGACGCGGGCGCGTTCGCCGGCGCTGTGGCGCGGCTCGCCGGTGACCCGCGGCTGCGCCGGGAGATGGGGCGGGCGGGGCGGGAGAAGATGATGGGCCGCAGCTGGCGCGCGCTGGGCGACCAGCTGATCGCCCACTACTCCGCGGTGGTGGGCAGGCCCTGGCGGGCGTTCCCGCTCGACCTCCCGGCGCGGCCCCGGGCGGAGCAGGGGGCCGGGGTGCCGCGATGAGGATCGTCCGGCTGGCCAACTTCATCACCCCCTACTCCGGTGGCCTGCGCACCGCGCTGCTGGAGCTCGGCGCCGGCTATGCCGCCGCCGGGCACGAACCGGTGCTGGTCATGCCGGGGGCCGCCGATGACGACGAGCAGACCCCGCAGGGCCGGGTGATCACGCTCCGCGGGCCGGTGCTGCCGCTGTCGGGCGGCTACCGGCTGCTGCTGTCCAAGCGGCGCGTCCGCGCCATCCTCGAATCGCTGCGGCCCGACCGGCTGGAGGTCTCCGACCGGACCACGCTGCGCTGGACCGGGCCGTGGGCGCGCAGGCATCACGTGCCCGCGGTGATGGTCTCACACGAGAGCGTGGCCGGCCTGCTGTCGCTGCCGCTGCGCGGCCAGTGGCACCAGCCGCCCGTGATCCCGCTCGCCGCTACGGCGGGGCGCCTGATCCAGGGCACGGCCCGGGTGCTCGCGGACAGCCTCAACACCCGCACCGCCCAGGCCTACGCCCAGGTGGTGTGCACCACGCGGTGGGCGGCGGCCGAGTTCGAGCGGCTGGGCGTGCGCAACCTGCGGCACGTCCCGCTCGGCGTGGACCTGGAGCTGTTCAGCCCGCAGCGCCGCTGCCCGGGCCTGCGGCAGCGCTACGCGGCGCCCGGCGAGGTGCTCATCGTCCACTGCGGGCGGCTGTCGGTGGAGAAGAGGCCGCACCGGTCCATCGACGCGCTGGCCCGGCTGCGGGCGGCGGGCGTGCCCGCGGTGCTGGTGGTGGCGGGCGACGGGCCGCTGCGCCCGAGGCTGGAGCGCCAGGCGGCGGGCACCGCGCTGCCGGTGACCTTCACCGGCTTCATCTCCAGCCGCGCGGCGGTCGCCACCCTGCTGGCCACGGCCGACGTCGTGCTCGCCCCCGGGCCGGTGGAGACGTTCGGCCTGGCCGCGCTGGAGGCCCTGGCGTGCGGCACGCCGGTGGTGGTGAGCGGCTCCGGCGCGCTGTCCGAGGTGATCGGCGGCGCCGGGGCGACGGTGACCGGCGAGGACTTCGCGGGCGGGGTGCTCAGCGTGCTGCAGCGGCCGGCCGCGCAGCGGCGGGCGGGCGCCCGGGCCCACGCCGAGCGGTTCGGCTGGCCCGCCGCCGTCCGCGGCTTCCTGGCCGTGCACGCCGTTGCCGCCCGGGTGGAGATGGCTGAGGAGGCAGTGAGATGACGACGTTCACGGCGCTGGGCGACTCGATCACGCTGGGGCTCGGCGACCCGACGGCGGAGGGGGAATGGCGGGGCTGGGCCGTCTTCCTGGCCGAGGGCCTGCCCGGCGGGCAGCTGCACAACCTGGCCACCACCGGCGCCCAGGCGGCCGACGTGGAGCGCAGCCAGCTGCCACGCGCGCTCGAGCTGCGCCCCGACGTGGCGAGCGTGGTGGTCGGGATCAACGACACCCTGCGGCGCGGATTCGACCCGGTGCGCGTCGACGCCGCGCTGGCCCACGTGATCGGCTCGCTGAGCGCGGCGGGCGCCGTGGTGCTCACCATGCGGCTCCCCGACCCGGGGCGGATGCTCGGCATGCCCGCCGCGCTGGCCCGGCCGCTGGCCCGGCGCATCTGCGAGCTGAACCAGATCATGGACCGGCTGGCGGCGCAGTTCGGCACGCTGCACTTCGACGCGGCCGAGGACAGCCAGGTGTACGACCGCTGCATGTGGAGCGTGGACCGGCTGCACCCCAGCGAGCGCGGGCACCGGCACATCGCGTGCCGCTTCCACGACCAGCTCGCCGCGCACGGCCATCCGGTCGGGCCCCGCCCGGGCATCGAGCCGACCAGCCCGCCGCCGACCCGCCGCGACGAGTTCACCTGGATGGCGACCAAGGGCACCAAGTGGGTGCTGCGCCGGTGCACGGACCTGCTGCCCTACCTGGTCGCGATGGCGGTGCGGGACTGCTTGCGGGTGCGGCGGCCGGAGCCACCGGCACCGACACCGGTGGGGGTCCCCGAGACGAGGTGGAGCGGGCCATGAACCCGGCCATGGGCCGGGCCTGAACCGGCCGCCGGCGGGGAACACTCTGATCCACACCGGCCGCCAGCGGCGGGAAGGACCGGCGGATACTGCAACCTGGCTGCAAGCCTGCCCGGGCACGATAGCCGTGATCGGACCCGAGGGAGGCGGCAATGGAACGCACACCAGTGATCGAGAAGTTCCTGCAGGCGATCGAGAGCGCGACGATCCCGGCGTGCGACGTCTGGAGCGCGGACGCCACGCTCGACGCCACCGTGCCCAACTGGCGGCTGCACGCGGCGGGCCCGGACGCGATCCGCGCGGAGTACGCGCGGTGGTTCGCTGACCCCGCCCACTTCGACGAGCTGCACCACTACCCGGTCAGCGGCGGGGCGAGCGACGTGATCGAGTACACGCTCAGCTGGTCCGAGAACGGGGTGCCGCACGCGGCCCATCACCTGCATCTGCTCACGGTGCGCAACGGCCTCATCGCCGCCGACACGGTCTTCTGCGGCGGTCGCTGGCCGGCCTCGCTGCTGGCCGACATGGAGGCCGCCGGTGCCTGACCCCGGCCCAGCGGTCACGCCCGTGCCCGGCCCGCGGCCGGCGGGCCCGCCGCGGCGCTACCGCGACGTGGCCGAGCTGCTCGCGGGCGCGACCGAGCGGACCGTGCTCGCCGAGGTGCCCGGCAAGTCCGGCGCCTCGCTGGAGCGGGTCGTTATCGGCGGGGAGCGCTACATCCTCAAGCACCTCGACCTCGCCGACGACTGGACCATGCGCGCGTCGGGCTGCCTGCGGGGCGCGCCGCTTGTGCTCTGGGAACGGGGGATCCTCGCCCGGCTCCCGGACTGCTTCAACCAGCCGATCGTGGGCGCCGCCCCGGAGGAGCGGCCCGGCCCGCCCCCGGCGGGGGGCTGTGCCCTGCTGATGCGCGACGTGTCGGCCTGGCTCGTCCCGGCCACCGACGCGCCGATCGGCCTGGCCCAGCATCGGCGGTTCCTGCGGCACATGGCCGCGCTGCACGCCTCGTTCTGGGGCTGCGGCGACGAGCTCGACGTCGTCCCGGTCATGCACCGCTACCTGGAGCTGTCGCCCTGGATGGCGGAGGCCGAGGCGGCCACCGGCTCGCCGCACCTGGTGCCGCAGCTGGTCGCCAAGGGCTGGCCGCTGCTGGCCGAGGTGGCGCCGGCCGCCGCGGCGGTCGTCACCCCGCTGGCGCGCGACCCGGGCCCGCTGGTGGACGCGCTCGCCGGCACCCCGCACACGTTCGTTCACAGCAACTGGAAACTCGACAACCTCGGCACCGATGATTCCGAACGGACGGTCGTGCTGGACTGGGAGCAACCCGGCTGCGGTGCCCCGCTGGCCGATCTGGCCTGGTACCTGGCGATCAACTGCCGCCGCCTCCCGCAGTCGAAGGAGGCCTCGATCGGGGCCTACCGGGACGAGCTGGAGGCGTGCGGCGTGGACACACAGCCGTGGTGGGAGCGCCAGCTGGCGCTGTGCCTGCTGGGCGCGCTCGTCCAGTTCGGCTGGGAGAAGGCGCTCGGCGGCTACGACGAGGAGCTCGCCTGGTGGGAGACGCAGGCGGTCAGGGCGGCGCCGCTGCTCGGCTGACCACCGAGCTGCGGGCCGCCTACGACGCCGCCGCCGGTGACTGGGCCGGCGGCCCGGAGCAGATGTACGCGCGGCTGGCCGGGGCGCTGGTCGCGGCGGCGCCGGTACCGCTGGCCGGCCGGTCGGTGCTCGACCTGGGCGCGGGCACGGGCGTGGCCGGCCGGGCCGCGCTCGCGGCCGGGGCGCGGCTGGTGGTGGCGGCGGACCTGGCCACCGGCATGCTCCGCCGCGCGGGCCCGGAGCTGCACCCGGTGGCCGCCGACGCGGCAACGCTGCCGTTCCGCGACGGCTGCTTCGACCTGGTCCTGGCCGCGCTCTCGCTCAGCCACCTGGTCGACCTGGCCGCGGGCCTGGGCGAGGCGCGGCGGGTCGGCCGGGCCATCGCCGCCAGCGCGTTCGCGCCGGGCTGGAGCCACCCGGCCCGGGCGGCGGTCGATGAGGCGCTCGTCCCGTTCGGCTACCATCCCCCGGGGTGGTACGTGCGGCTCAAACGCGAAACCGAGCCGCGGGCCGAGGACCCGGACCTGCTCGCCGGGCTCGCGGCGGCGGCCGGCTTCCGCCGCGTGCGGCTGCGCACGGCCACCGTCCCGACCGGGCTGGCCACCCCGGCGCAGCTGGCGTCCTGGCGGCTGGGCATGGCCAACATCGCCCCGTTCGTGAGCTCGCTGGACCCGGCGCGCCGGGCCGAGCTGCGGCGCGCGGCCGAGCGTGCCGTCACCGGCCTGGAGCCGCTGGTGGTGTCCGTGACGGTGCTGACGGCCGAGGCGGGTGGATAAGCCGATGGCGGCCCGCCAGGCCAGCAGCCGCTGGTCCGCCACCCGCCGCAGCCCGTCCGCGTAGCCGCCGGCCTGGCGGGCGAGCCGGCCGGCGCGGTCCGCGGCCCGGTCCAGCCAGGCGGGGTTGCCGACGGCGGCGGCCATCTCGCCGGTCCACCACCACGCCTCGATGGCCACCGAGGCGTCGAGCAGGTCCAGGTCCGCGGCGACGGCGGCGGCGTCCACGGGCTGGCCCAGCGCCCGGCTCGCCCGGTGCCGCAGCAGGCGGGCGACGCTGGTGTAGCGGGGGACGCCCAGCTCCGCCGCCCGTGATTCCAGCGCGGTGGCGCCGGCCAGCGCCCGCTCCGCGTCGCCGCGCAGCAGCGCCAGCCGCCCGTCGATCAGGTGGTGTTTCAGCTCGAGCCGCCAGCCGAAGACCAGGTCGGTCTCGCCCTGCAGGACCGCCTGCGCCTGCCCCAGCCACGACTGCGCGCCCTCCGCGTCCCCGGCGTCCAGGCACTGCTCGGCCAGGTCCTCCAGCGCGGCGATGGTGACCTCCGCGGTCCCCTGGCGCCGCGCCACCTCCAGCGCCTCGGTGTGGTGGTCGAGCGCCTCCTGCCCGGCGCCCAGGTTGCGCAGCACCCAGCCGGCGAAGTTCACCGCGCGGCCGCCGAAGCGCGGGACCTGGCGGCGTTCGACCTCGGTGGTGTAGCGGGCGAACGCGTCGAGCGCGAGCGCCGGGGCGCCGGCCAGCGCGTGCGCGTGCCCGGTGAACAGGAGCGCGTGCAGGGTGGCCGACGTGTGCTCCGCCCCCACCTGCCCGCGGGCCGCCGGGCGGAGCAGCGACAGCGCCTCGGCCACCCGGCTCTGATGGGCGCGGAGCACGCCCAGCCAGGCCGCCGTCGTGACCCGGTCCGTGCCCTCGGCGAGCGAGAACGCCTCACCGAGCAGCAGCTCCGCCTGGGACAGGTCACCGGCGGCGTGGTGGGTGCGGCCACCGACCGTCAGGCAGCGGGCCCGGGTCGCCGCGTCGGCCGCGGCGAGCGCGCCGTCCTGCGCGAACTGGGCAGCCTGGGCGAAGTGGCGGTCGAAGTACGACGCCCACGCGCCCACCTCCAGCGCGGCCGGGCCGGCCGCCGCGGCGCGCTCGACGTCGGCCAGGGCGTCGCGGTAGTGCCCGCGGCGGGTGCGGACCCGTGCCCGCGCCAGCCACCCCCCGGGCTCGGGGTGCAGGCTCAGGGCATCGTCCAGCAGCGCCTCGGCGGCCGCGTGGTCGAAGCGCTCGGCCGCGCGTATCGCCGCGTCGGCCAGGGCGCGGGAGGCCAGCGCGAGGTCACCGCCGAGGCGCGCGTGGTGGGCCACGGTCGCCGGGTCGGCGGCGGGCCGCCGGGCCAGCACCCGGCCGGCCTGCCGGTGCAGCAGGGCGGCCCGGCCCGCGGTTGCGCTCGCCGTCAGCGCCTCCCTGACCAGCTCGTGCCGGAACCTGAACGTCCCGTCCTCGTCGGCGAGGAACCGCTTGGCGGCGGCCCGTTCGGCGTCATCGAGCAGCTCCACGGCGCCGCGGCCGAGCACGGCCGCGAGCAGGTCGAGATCCAGTTCCGGGCCGATCACGGCCGCGGTCCGCAGCAGCGCCCCGGCGCTGCCGAGCTCGGCGCACCGCGCGGACACCGACTCGACCAGCGACGCGGGCAGCTCCGCGCCCGCCGGCTGCTGCGCCAGCTCGGTGAGGAACAGCGGATGGCCCCGGGAGCGCGCGTACAGCTCATCGACGCGGGCCGGCCCCACCAGCTCGGTGGCCGCCTCGCGGCCGAGCACATCCAGGTGGATGAGCGCGGTGGCCGGCAGCGGTTCGGGGTCGCCGGGCCGGACGGTCGCGACCACCGTCGCCGCCACGCTCCCGCGGCGCAGGAAGCGCACCCAGTCCGGCAGGGCCGGCCCGGCCAGGTGCGCGTCGTCGATCAGCACCACCAGCGGGCCCCGCTCGGAGAGGCGGCCCAGGACCCGCCCCAGCGCCGCGTACAGCACCGCCGGGCCGAGCATGCCGTCCGCGATGGACGGCGGCTGCGGGCCGGGCGCGGCGCCGAGCAGGGGCGCGAGCAGCGGCGCATCGGCGCCCAGCAGGTCGGCGGTTGCCTCCGGCCCCAGGCGCCGCAGCAGTGCCGTGAGCGCGGTGAGCAGCGCGTCCAGGGGCATCGCCCGGTCGAGCTGGCCGCACGAGGCCATCAGGACCGTGTCCCCGGCCCCGGCGCGCCGGTCGGCCCAGGCGCGCACCAGGGCCGTCTTGCCGATGCCCGCCTCCCCGTCGACGACGACGATCTCGACCGAGCCGCCGCGTGCGCGCGCCGCGATCGCGTCGAGGTAGGCCAGCTCGTCGTCCCGGCCGACCAGGCCCGTCGCGGCGGAGGCGGGAGGGGGCGCGGGCGCGGCGACCTCGCCCCGCAGGATCGCCGTGTAGAGCGCGGTCGTTTCCGGCGACGGGTCGGTTCCCAGTTCGTCGGCGAGCCGCTCCCGGGCGCTGGCGTAGGCGGCAAGAGCCGCCGCGGCCTGGCCGCCCATGACGTAGGCGCGCAGGAGCACCCGCAGCGCCGCTTCCTCGTAGGGGTCGCGTTCCAGCGCCGCCGCCGCGGCGTCGGCGGCGGCGACCCAGTCGCCGGCCTCCAGCAGCGCCGTGGCCGCCGCCAGACGGCCCCGGCTGGCCAGCCGCTCCAGGCCCGCCTGCCTCAGCTGCGCCCACTCGCCCGGTACCGGCACCGGCGTGGCCCCGCGGAGCAGCGAAAGCGCGACCCGGGCCGCCGCGGCCGCCCCGACCACGTTGCCCGCGCCGCGGCGCCGTTCCACCTCGTCGGTCAGCGTGGCCAGCTCGGCCGCGTCGAGCCAGTCGCAGCGGAGCAGGTAGCCGTGGTCGCGATGCTCGATCCGGTCGCGGCCGAGTACCGAGCGGAGCCGGCTCATCAGCACGGCCAGCTGATCATCGGGCCGGGCCGGCGGGGCGCCGGCCCACAGGGCGTCGATGAACACGTCGGACGGAACCACCTGGCCCCCGGCCAGGGCCAGCAGTTGCAGCGCCAGCCGCGCCTTCCTGCTGCCGATCGCCTGCGGCTCCACGCCGTCCACACCGAAATCGCCGAGCACCCGCACGGCCAGCGACTTCATGCAGGTATCCAACCCCGCCGCGGGCCAGGTATCCAACCCCACGAGTCAGGTACCCGGTCCCGGCGGGCAGGTATCCGGACCAGCAACCCGCGGAGGGACTTCGAGGGGTTACCGAGCGCCATCGGCTATTGCGTCTGCGTGACAAGCGTGTGCATAGTTGCGGATGACCCGGCTTATCCGGACCGGGGCCACAGTGACCGCTGGCCGTGAGGCGGTTGGGATGAACGATTCCGAGGGCATCCGGGCGCTCCGGCGGGAGTTAGGCCGCGCCTTGAAGGAGGCGCGAGGCGCGGCGGGTTACTCGCAGGCCCAGCTGGCCCGCAAGACGGGGTACGCGCGCAGCACCGTGTCCACGGTGGAAAGCGGCACCCAGAACGCGCCCCGGATCTTCTGGGAGCGCAGCGACGCCGCGCTGGGCGCCGGGGCCTCGCTCATCGCCCGGTACGACCGGCTCGCGCAGGGACGGGTCACCCGGTTCCCGCACGCGGCCGCGGGCAGCGGCGGGCACGGGGACGGGGAGGCCGGCCGGGGCCTGAATGCGGGCGTCGCCGCGGAGGCGATTGCGGCCTACCGGCAGCAGGGCTGGCCGGTGGAGCACACGGGCGGGCGGATCGAGCTGGTCTGCGGGGACGGTGTCGAGGCGCTGGAGGTGCCGCAGCCCGCGGGCGTGGTGGCGGTCCACTGGTGGCTGCACACGGGGGGCGCGCCGGATGAGATCCGGGGCTTACCGACGCTGCCCGGCCCGCAGGACGCGCTGGCCGTCGTCGCCGCGGGGGACCGGTTCCTGTTCCTGGTCCAGCCGGGCGCGTGCCCGTGGACCGGGCCGGATCTCGCGGTCGCGACCCCCGGCGGGGGCCCGCCGGGGGTGCTGGTGCGCTGGCATTCCGGTGGCAGCAGGATCCCGGCCCCGCCGTCGCGGGATTCCCGCGGCCAGCGGGTGACGTGGGCGCACCCGGCGCCGGGCCGGGTGCGGCTCGCCGACCCGATCGTCCTGCTTGATCTGCTGGTCAAGGCCGTCGCGCTGGCCGGGCACCGGCGCCATGTGCTGACCTTCCCCGGCGGTATCTCCGTGGTGGCAGCGGCAACCGCGGCCGCCGCGCGCGAGCCCCGCCAGCTGCGGGCCGCGCTGGCCCCGGCCGGGGATTCCCCGGTCGCACGGCCCGGCTGAGCCGGAAAAGCGACGCAGCCAGTGACGGCGGCTGCGGCCGTCACTGCGTCAGCCGATGATTCCGGCATGCCTCATAGATCCTTCACCGCCACCCAGCCGGGCTTGGGGACCGGCTGCGGATCTCCAGGCAGCAGCCGGGTCGCTGCTGTCCTGGCCGGCCGGGCGGGGCGCGCCCGGCCCGGCACCGCCGTGCCAGCCGGCCATGGCCGCCGGTCGTGGCGCCGCGGCCTGGCCGCCGTCACGATGGCCGGTATCACGGTGGCAGCCGCCGCCTGCACCGGCCACGGCGGCCCGGCTGGCACGGCCGGTGCGAAAGGCCCCGAAAAGCGGGACCTGGTGGTGGCGGTGGTGCCCGCCGAGGCCAACGCGGGCCTGTACATCGC
>Ga0207700_10001869_pt1 | contig 11940 bp, 10 predicted proteins | sample LARL82metaG_FD_184348 | JGI IMG/M metagenome (GOLD analysis project Ga0207700, IMG submission 184348) | Corn, switchgrass and miscanthus rhizosphere microbial communities from Kellogg Biological Station, Michigan, USA - LAR L8-2 metaG... | ecosystem: Host-associated > Plants > Roots >...
CGGCCCGCCGCCGCGGCAGCCGCCGGCTCCGGGCCCGCCGCGCTGCCCTCCCCGTCCTCGCGGTGGTCGCGGTGGCTGCCGCGCTGACCGTCCCCGGCGGCCTTCTTCACGGTCATTCGGAACGTACGGTGGCGTCTCCGGTCGTAAACGCGCCTTGGCAGTTCAACCCGCTGGTGCCCTACGCCTCGTTCGGCTGGCTGCCGCCTGGCTACTCAGAAAGCCTCGCGAACGGCATCGACTTCGACCAGGGGGTCACGTCGGCCACCGATTTCGTGAGCCGCGAAGCCGCCGCGCCCGCAGCCGGGCGACTGCTCTACCTGCAGGTGGAGGCCCGGGACATGTGCGCGGTCAACACCGTCACGGGCCTGCGGGCGATTATCCGCGCCCACGGGCAGGATCAGGTCGCCTGCATCGACGCCGCGTTCACGGTGACCGGCGCCGCCCCCAACATCAACGGACGGCCGGCGTTCTGGACGGATCACGGCTCTGGCATCGCCTGGGAGTACGCGCCGGACGCATGGGCCGAGCTTTCCCTGTCCGGGATCGCCGCCGTCGGCGGCAAGCCCCTGCCGCCGACGGCGGCGACGCGGGCGCTGCTGCAGAAGGTAGCCGCCCACGTGGCGTACGGCGACACGACGCCGCTCACCTTCGCGTTCCGGCTCTCCGGGGAACTTCCTGCTGGCTGGCAGGTGTGGCGGGCAGGGTTCGACGTGTCTGGCGGCCGGATGTTCGGCACTGGCATCACGGCCGGCCCTAGCGTGGACACCTCAGCGCTGAGCATCAGCGCCTCGACCGTAACCGGGCAGGCCGTCTGCGACTCCGGCGCCGGCCGGCCGGCCTACGTGAACCGCCTCGGCGTGTCGTGGGCATACATCGTGAACAACCTGCCGGGCGCTACACCACAGCAGCGGCTGTGCGCGACCGCGCCGGTCGGCGGGCTGACGGGCGTAAACATAAGCATGGACATGAACAACCCGGCGTCCGGCGCCCCGCTGCCGGGCAGCGCGCAACTCGGCGGCACGATTGGCGTGCTCGGCCGCCTTCTCCTCCTCGGCCCTGACCCCGCCGCGTGGATCGCCAACCCGGTGAATTAGGGCGTGCCCGCCACCTCGCCGCCGAGCATGAAATCGGCGCTGGCGTTGCGGGTCTGCACGCCTGACGGGGAGACGCTCGAGGGCGGCTGCGGCTTAGCGGCACCGGGGTTGGCGGGAGCGGGCGCGGCCGAGGCGGCGGGCTCCGCCGCCGGAGTGCGGCCAGGACACCGCCAGCGGACCTCGCTGTCGGCGCGCACCCCAAGGCCGCCGCCGCCCCGAGTCCCGCCGCGGCACCTACGGCGCCGGCGGCGAGCGGCAGCCCCGCGACGAGCCCGAGCGCCACGGCGAGTTCCGTCGACCTCCAGGCACGCACCGCGAACCAGAACATCTGCGCCGGCTGAGACCGCGCCGCGATGCCCGGCGGATACCGTTGACCGGGTGAAGAGGGCGTTGCGAGCGGCGCGCGTGGCGGCCGCCTGCGCCGCGCTGTGCGCGGCGCTCGGCTTGGTGCTGCTCGCCGCCCGCTCGTCCCCCGCGCTGGCGGACACGCGCCCCGTCCGGCACGTCGTCATCGTCGGCGTATCCGGCCTGCGCTGGACATTCGCCACCCCGGCCACGACCCCCGCACTGTGGCGGCTGGCCGAGGGCGGCTCGGTCGGCGCGCTCGTCGACTACGCACAGCAGCCGGTGGCCTGCCCGGACGACGGCTGGCTGACGCTCAACGGCGGCGCCCGCGCGGAAGGCCCGCGCCCCTGCGCGGCGCTGCCCCCGGTGCTCAGCGAAGGGACCGGCGCCCGCATCCCCACGATGCCGGAGATCATCCGCTACAACGAGCAGTTCCACGAGAGCCCCGACTGGGGGCTGCTCGGCAGCGTGGCCGGCTGCGTCACGGCCGTCGGGCCCGGCGCGGCGCTCGCGGTCGCCGCGCCGTCCGGCGACGTCGCTCAGTACCTCCCGTCTGCCAGCCAGCTCACCGCTACGGTGCTGGCTCGCTGTCCGCTGACCGTAGTCGATCTTGGCGCGCTCAGTTTTCCTGAACGACCCTCTGCCTCCGCCGCGGACCAGCAGCTCACCCGCATCGTCGCGAACCTCCCCGCGGACACGCTGCTGCTGGTCACCGCGCCAGGCGCGGCGCTCGGCGGCCAGCCGCACCTGCGGTCCGTGGTGGTCAGCGGACCCGGGTTCGGTGACGGCCTGCTGCGCGCCGCGTCCACCAGGCAGCCGGGGATCGTGACGCTGACCGACCTCACCCCGTCCGTCGCCCGCTGGCTCGGGCAACCGGTGCCGCCCGGGCTCAGCGGCTCGCAGCTGACTCGCGGTGACCGCGGCAGCCTCGCCGCGGCGGTCCGGGTGCTCGTCGGCAGGGACACCGCGGAACAGGTCTGGATAAGCACCCACGGCTGGTTCTTCGCCGCGTACGGAGTGACCGCCGCGGCGCTGCTCATCGCGCCGGTACTGCTCTTCTGGGGCAGCGATGCCGAGCGCGCGCGGCGCCGCGCAAGCTGGTGGCGGACGGCCGGGGTGTTCGCCGCGGCCGTTCCCGCCGGCACTTTCCTGGCCAATCTGGTGCCGTGGTGGCTGCACACCCACCCGGCAGTATGGCTGTACGGGATGGCGGCCGGCTGGGCGCTGGTCGTGGCGGCCGCGGCGCTGGCCGGCCCGTGGCGGCGGCAGTTCCTCGGGCCGCTCGGCGCGCTGTGCCTGTGCACGCTGGCCGTGCTCGGCATCGACGTGATGACCGGGTCCCGGCTGCAGCTCGAGGTGCCCTTCGGGCTCTCGCTACTCGAAGGCGGCCGGTTCTACGGGATCGGCAACGAGGCGCTCGGCGTCTACTGCGTGAGCACGCTGGTCGCCGCCGCGTGGCTGGGGCTGCTCGCGACGCGCCGGTTCCCTGGGCGGAGGGAAGCGCCGGTGCTCGCCGTCGGCCTTGTCGGGCTGTTCGCCGTCGTGGCGTCCGGCTGGCCGGGGTTCGGCGCCAAGGTCGGCGGGACGATCGCGCTGGTGCCATGCCTGCTGCTGCTGATGGCGTGGCTGGCGGGAATTCAGGTCCGGTGGCGGTGGGCGGTGCCGGTCGCGGTCAGCGGGTTCGTGCTGTTCTTCGCGTTCGCCCTGATCAGCTACTTCTTTCCGGCGGCGGGTGTGTCCGACATGGGGACGTTCGCCGGGAACCTGCTGCACGGCCGCGGCGGCGACCTGCTCGAGCGGAAGGTCAGCTCCAATGTGGGCACGCTCACGGTGACCGTCTTCAGCTGGCTGATCCCGGTCGTCGCGGTGGCGGCCGCCGCCGCGCTGTGGCGGCCGGCGGCGCTGCGGCTGCGGCTGCTGGCGCGGGCGTTCGCGGCGGAGCCGCTGGTGCGGGTCGTCGCGTGGCTGGTGTGGCTGGTCCTCGTCATCGGCTGGTTCGCCGACGACTCCGGGGTGATCGTGCCAGCGGCAGCCCTGCCGTTCGCGCTGCCATTGGTGATCTCGATGGCCGCCTCCGTTTCCGGCGCGGTCGGCGGGGCACGCTATTTTGGTACCGCCTTCGCCGGGTCTTCCGTCGCAGGCCAGGCCCCGAGGTAAGGCAGAGGACACCTGAGTGCAGTACCGGCTTTCGCGTGTCGTGATAGGACCCGCCCTGCACGTGATGGGACGGCCGAAGATCGTCGGCCTCGAGAACATCCCGCCGGAAGGACCGGCGATCCTCGCGTCCAACCACCTGTCGGTCATCGACTCCATGTACCTGCCGCTCATGATCGGCCGGCCGGTGGTGTTCCCCGCCAAGGCCGAGTACTTCGCGGCAAGAGGCCCGCTCGGCCGGCTCTGGGCGGCCTACCTGCGGTCCACCAACCAGCTTCAGATGGACCGGGAGGGCGCGCGAGCCGCGCAGGCGACGCTCGAGGCGGCGCTTGACCTGCTGCGCGCGGGCGAGCTGTTCGGGTTCTACCCGGAGGGCACCAGGTCGCCCGACGGCCGGCTCTACCGTGGCAGGTCGGGGATCGGCTATCTGGCGCTCAACTCCGGCGCGCCCGTGATCCCGGTGGCGATGATGGGCACGAGGAAGATGCTGCCGCCGGGCGCGCCACTGCCCAGGCCGACCCGCATCGAGATCAGGATCGGCAAGCGGATGGAATTCGGTCACCTGGCGGGCGAGCCGCCGGCCAGGGCGCGGCGTACCGTCGCCGACGAGGTGATGCGCGCGATAGGCGAGCTATCAGGGCAGGAGTACGTGCACCAGTACGCGTCGGACGTGAAGGCCAGGCTCTCCGGGGAAGACGGCGGGCCCGGCGAGGAACCACGGGCCCGTTCCGAATAACTGCTCTTTATTTTCCTCGTCCTCGCGGAAGGTGGGCAGCGGGCCGGACGCCGACGGGTTCCACACGTACATCGGGCCGGTGTTGGCCTTCGGCAACTCGGGAAGCTCCGTCGCGACCGGTGCCGCGGCCAGGCCGGTCGCCAGCTCCCACGGCGGCAGCAGGTCGTCAGTGGCAGCAGCCGGCTGCGGGGTGCCCGGCGGGCTGGCGGGTCCCCACGGCGGTTCCCCGGTCTCGCCCCGCCTCACGCGCCGCGCGGGGCTCGGGCTGCCGAGCGAGCCGAGAGGCGGCGGCGGGGCGAGACGCGGGCCGGCGCCGCCCGGGGGGCGGAGCCTGCCCCACGGGTCTTCGAGTGGCGACCGGGCGGCAGCCGGCGCGGCCGGGAGCGCTGCCCGGGGCCGCCTGGCGTGGATGCCGGCCTGCCCGGCGGCGCGCGGCTGGCGGGCAGCCGCCGCCGCCCGGCGGCGCCGGCTGCTGTGCAGCGCGAGCGCGACCGCGAGGGCCGCGATCAGCACGCCGAGCACTATCACCGCGTCCCGCAGCAGCGAGCCGGCCAGGATTCCCGCCCCGGACCGCGCTGCGCTGGACGTGGCGCCATGCCGCGGCGGTTGCGTCACGGAAGGCTGGGGTGAGGGCGCCGCCGTAGCCGGAGGGGCCTGCCGCGCGGCGAGAGTGGCGGCCACGGTCAGCGCGCCCGCCGCGTCCAGGGCGCCATGGCCCCCGCCGGATGCCGCGCGGCCGGTGACCCCCCGCTCCATGGCCTGCACCACCGCGGCGGCGGTGAGACCGGGGAACCGGGAGCGGATCAGCGCGGCGACCCCCGCGGCCAGCGCCGCGGACATGTCGGTGGTCGCCAGCGTGCCGTACTCGCCACCGCCGGGGGCGGCCACCGTGAGGCCGGCGCCTGGCGCGGTCAGCGCCACGTAAGAGCTCTTGTTCGTGAACGAGGCGAGCTGGCCGCCCTTGGCGGTGGCGCCCACCGCGATCACGCCTGGATAGGCCGCCGGGTAGTTGACCGTGCCGGCGCCCATGCCGTTATCCCCGGCCGGCGCGACGAGCACCACGTCATGCGCGACAGCATAAGCGACCGCCGACCGCTCGGCCGCGCTGCCGCCCGCGGCGGCGGGATCGCCGCCGGCGGCGATCCCCAGCGTGCCCGGGTCAAGCGGCAGGGCGATCACCCGCGCGCCGTGCGCGACCGCGTACCTGATGCCGGCGGCGATCGCGTCCGGCAGCCGCTTCGTGATCGCCGCGTCGGAGTTCAGCGGGTCGTCGTATTCCAGCGTCACCGGCACCGACAGGATCCTGGCGCGCGGCGCGATCCCCGTGCTGCCGCTGGCGCCGCCTGCGCCGTGGCCGTGCCCGGCGATCAGGCCGGCCACCGCCGTGCCCTCGAAACCCCAGAACGGCCCGCCCGCGACGCGGCCTGAGCCGGCGTAATCCGGGCCGGTCAGCACCGCGCCTGAGAGGTCCTGCTGGCCGGCGCTGACCCCGGTGGACAGCACCGCGACGGTCACGCCCGCGCCCTTCGCGGACGCGGCCCGCCAGGCCTGCTGCACGTGCAGGCTGGTCAGCCACCACTGGCTGGCCAGGTCGGGGGCGGACGTCCGCGCGCGGGCAAGCGGCGCCGCGTTCGCGGGCAGCGCGAAACCCGTCGCGACGGCGAGTGTCACCAGCACCGGCAGCGTGCCGCGGAGCAGACGAGACACTTCGGTCACGTCCTTCCCTCCAGAACCGGGGCGAAGGGGCTATATGTTAAGAATTCAGGCCCTTATGGTGTCATGAGCCCGACAGGAACGGAACGCGGCACGCTAACTATTTCGTGACGGTGAGCGTCACCAGCGTTTCGGGGTGTAGCCCGAGCCGCTGGGCGGCGTTGCCCCCGTTGACCGCGATCGCGACGTAGCCCGCGCTGTCCTGGAAGCAGACCAGTTCGCCGACCGTGACGTCGCCGAACGTCGAGCCGAACGGGACGGTCAGCTCGCGGGAGTCCCACGCGAGCGTGGCCGTCGTGCCGGGGGTGAGCCCGGCCCGCGCCGCCTCAGGTCCGGTGACGGACAGCTGCGCGTTGCCGAACCTGTCGACGGTGAGGACCTCCGCGTCAATGCGGCCCTCGGTGATCCGGCTTGCCGGCCTGGGCAGCGTGACGAGGCTGGCCACATCGAGCTGGCCGCCCGCCTGGGCGAGCGGGACGCCGGCCGCCAGATGGGCCGCCACCGGCATGAAGATGTCCCGGCCGTGGAAGGTCGCCGTCGCGGTGTCCAGCCACAGCGCCCTGTTGGTGAGGCTGACCGCCTCCGTGGCGCCGCCCGCCTCGGCTACCGCCCAGGACAGCAGGCCGTTGTCCGGCCCGACGAACACGGAATCCCCCGCGGCGATCGCGACGCCGCGCCGCGCGGTGCCGACGCCAGGATCGACGACCGCGACGTGCACCGCCGGCGGGAGGTATCCGACTGTCTGCGCGAGAACGGCCGCGCCGCGTCGTATGTCACCCGGGGGCACAAGGTGTGTAATGTCGATGATGCGGGTCTTTGGCGCGATCTGGAGGACGACCCCGTGGCAGGCTGCCACGAATGCGTCTTCCAGGCCGTAGTCGGTCAGGAACGTGAGACAGTGAAACGGAGCCACGCCCCGCGAGCCTACTGAAGGGAGCGGCGCATGTCGGCCTTGTCCGAGCGTGACATGCGGCTGCTCGCCTTCGAACGCGGCACCTGGCGCACCGCGGGCGCCAAGGAACAAGCCATCGTCGAGGTGCTCGGCATCTCGGCGACCAGGTACTACCAGCTGCTCAACGAGCTGATCGACAGCCCTGACGCGCTCAAGTTCGACCCGGTTCTCGTCAAGCGGCTGCGCACGCAGCGCGCCCGCCGGCAGCGCATGCGCTCGCCGCAGCCGGGTACCAGTCAGCGGTGACCTCTGTGCCTGTGCCCTTGCCGCGGGCGGCCACGGCCGAGGGTCAGGCTGGCCTCGACGCCATCCTGGCCGATCCGGCGCGCGCGCTGATCGCCACCGACTTCGACGGCACGCTGGCGCCGATCGTCGCTGACCCGGCGGACGCCGCCGCGGCACCCGGCGCCGCCGTCGCGCTGACCCGGCTGGCGAAGTCCGCGGGCACGGTGGCGATCGTCACCGGCCGCCCCGCCGCGGCGGCGGTCGCGCTCAGCGGCGTCGGGGAAGTCCCCGGCCTGATCGTCCTGGGGCACTATGGCGGCGAGCGCTGGGAGGCGGGAGAGCTGACGTCCGCCGCGGCGCCGGACGGCGTGGCGCGGGTCCGGCAGGCGCTGCCCGGCGTGCTCGCGGCGGCGGGCGCGCCGCAGGGAACGAGGATCGAGGACAAGGGCACCGCGCTCGCCGTGCACACTAGGCAGACGGCCTCCCCTGAGGCGGCGCTGGCCCGGCTGCGCGAGCCGCTCGCCGCGCTCGCGGCGGACGCAGGGCTGGCGCTGGAACCGGGCCGTTTCGTGCTGGAACTGCGCCCGCCCGGCGTCGATAAGGGCGCCGCGCTGCGGGAGCTCGTCGCCGAGCGGGGGGCGCGCGCCGTGCTGTACTGCGGTGACGACCTCGGCGACCTGGCGGCCTTCGCCGCCGTCCGCGCGCTGCGCTCTGACGGCGTGCCTGGCTGCGCGGTCGCCAGCCTTAGCCCCGAGTCCCCGCAGGTCGCCGAGGCCGCCGACCTCGTGGTGGACGGGCCCGCCGGGGTAGTTAACCTGCTGACGGCGCTCGCTGACGCCGTCGGCCCGGCCCCCGCCGTGCGGGAGCCGGGCCGACCACACCGGCAGTAACCCGGCGATATTGAGGATTCGGCCAAGCCGAAGAACTAGGGGACGATGATGACCTTCTCGGCCTGCTGTCCCCTATCGCTCTGCGTGATTTCGAACTCGACCCGCTGGCCCTCGTCGAGAGACTTGTAGCCGTCCTGCACGATCGCTGAGTAGTGGACGAAGACGTCCTTGCCACCGTCGACGGCGATAAAGCCGTAGCCCTTGTCCGGGTTGAACCATTTGACGGTGCCCTGAGCCATTCCAAACAACTCCCTAACTGCTGCTCGGGCTTCGAGCCCCGCCCTTTCAACCGCGGAACCCGTCGGTCGCGACCTGCCGAGACCTGCTAGCGTACGTTTTCACGCTCGCACATTCTTGCCGACTGCGACCGGAAACGACCTTACCCTGTGCGCGGCGTTCATGACGCCAGATAGCCGCCAATCGCGTTAACGCGCACCGCATTGGTCACCGGCGGTATCGCCGGCTGAGATTCCGGCGCCGCACCGCGAGCCGCGCGGTTCAGCCGCCTGCCACCGCGGGAATGACCGACACCTGAGTTCCCGCAGGTACCGGCGTATCGAGGCCGTCCGCGAACCGCACGTCTTCCTCGCCGACGTAGACGTTGACGAACCGGCGCAGCTCGCCGCTTTCGTCGAGCAGCCGCCCGCCGATGCCCGGGTAGGCGGCGTCCAGGCGGCTGATGACCTCGCGCAGGGTGCCGGGCTCCGCCGTCACTTCCGGCGCGCCGCCGGTGTAGGAGCGCAGGATTGTCGGAATGCGGACCGAGATGCTCATCAGACGTCCGTCCCGTCGAATCCGGCCGCCTGGAAGGCGGCTACCGTCGGCCTGATGGCCGCGGGAACCGGCACGGCCGGCGCCACGGCGTCCAGTGTCTTCAGGCCGTCTCCCGAGTTGATGATCACTGTTTCCGCGTCGGGGTCGAGCTGGCCGCTGTCGAGCAGCTTGCGCAGCACGCCGACGGTGACCCCGCCCGCGGTCTCGCCGAAGACGCCCTGGGTACGGGCCAGCAGCCGGATGGAGTCCACGATCTCGGGGTCGGAGACGTCCGCCACCGCGCCGCCGGTGCGGCGAACCACGTCGAGCACGTAGGGACCGTCGGCCGGGTTCCCGATCGCCAGCGACTTGGCGATCGTGGACGGCTTCACCGGCCGTACCACGTCCCAGCCCTTGTCGAACGCCTCGGCCACTGGCGAGCACCCAGTCGCCTGCGCGCCGAACACCCGCCATGGCTTGTCCTCGACGAGCCCGAGCTCAGCAAGCTCGCCGAACCCCTTGTCGATCTTCACCAGCTGCGCGCCGGAGGCGATCGGCACCACGATCTGATCAGGGAGCCGCCAGCCAAGCTGCTCGGCGATCTCGAAGCCGAGAGTCTTGGAGCCCTCCGCGTAGTACGGGCGGACGTTCACGTTGACGAACGCCCAGTCCTCGTGCTCGCCTGCCAGCTCAGAGGCCAGCCGGTTCACGTCGTCGTACGTGCCGTCCACGGTCACGAACGTGCCGCCGTACACCGCCGTGGTGAGGATCTTCTGCTCTTCCAGGTTGGCCGGGACCATGACCACGGACCTGATGCCGGCCCGCGCCGCGGCCGCCGCGACCGCGTTGGCGAGGTTGCCCGTCGACGGGCAGGCGAGCACCTTGAAGCCCATCTCCGTCGCGGCGGCGAGGGCCACCGCGACCACCCGGTCCTTGAACGAGTGGGTGGGGTTGCCGCTGTCGTCCTTGATCCACAGCCGCCGCATGCCCAGTTCGGCCGCGAGCCCGTCGGCGCGCACTAGCCTCGTGCAGCCGGGCTCCGTCGTTGGGCGGCTCGCGATGTCCCGCGGCACGGGGAGCAGCTGCGCGTACCGCCAGATGTTGTGCGGTCCGGCCTCGATGTCCGCCCTGGTCAGCCGTGGGAAGTCGTAGATGACCTCCAGCGGCCCGAAACACTCGTCACACGCGTACTGGGGACCGAGAGCACTCGTCTTGCCGCATTCCCGGCAGGACAGGGCCGTCGCGTTGCCGAGTCGCGGGGCGCCGGGCGCGCGTGTCCCTGCGGTCTGTGTTGTCATAGGGCGAGGCCTCTCTCCCATCTTTCCCAGCGATCACCTTGACCACGGGCCGGACTTGGCACCAGTCGCGCGCTGGCCTCGCCTTACTGAGGTGCGTATCCGCGATGGTTGCCGGGGCTTCACAGGGCCGATCCCTCCACCCCTCTGGATGAGGTATTCAGTTGTCATGCCGTTGTCCCTGCCCAGAGCCGTGGCTGGTAACAAGCTGGCAGCAATACTCTATCCGATCGGGTCACGCCCTGAGCAACCCGTTTGATGCTGTTTCATCTAGTGTTGGGCTATATGACTGACGACCCGAGCCGGCTGGTCCTTGTCGCTTCCAACCGTGGGCCCGTGTCGTTCAGCTTCGCGGCGGACGGGTCGCTCGCGGCCCGGCGCGGCGGCGGCGGGCTGGTGTCCGGACTGACGCCTGGCCTGGCGGCCGTCGCCGCGGACGGGGGAGCGCTGTGGCTCTGCGCCGCCCTCAGCGACGCCGATCGCGTGGCCGCCCGGCTGGGAGAGCGGGCGCACGGCGCGCCGGGCGAAGTCCCGGTACGGATGCTGGACATCCCCCAGGACACGTTCGCGGCCGCTTACAACGGAATCGCCAACTCTGTCTTGTGGTTCGTCCACCACCTGCTGTTCGACACGCCCGTCAAGCCGCGCTTCGACGCCGCGTTCCGCCGGGACTGGGCCGCCTACGTCGCCTACAACCAGGCGTTCGCCGGCGCGCTCGCGGAAGAGTCCGTGACCGGGACGCGGGTGCTCGTCCAGGACTACCACCTGGCACTGGCCCCCCGGATGCTGCGGGATCTCCGGCCGGGGACCCGGATCGCGCACTTCGAGCACACCCCGTGGGCGCCGCCGGACTACTACCGCCTGCTGCCGGACGACATCGCCGCCGCCGTCCTTGACGGCATGCTCGGCGCCGACCATCTGGGCTTTCACTCCCAGCGCTGGGCAGCGGCGTTCCTCGACTGCTGCGAGGCGGTGCTCGGCGCCCGGGGCGTTCGGGTCAGCCGGAGCGGCACCGGCGGCGAGGTCAGTTACCGCGGCCGCGTGACCGGGGTCGCCGCGTACCCGCTCGGCGTGGACGCCGGGGCGCTGCGCGCCCGCGGCCAGGAGGCCGACGTGCGGGCGGCGGCAGGCGTACTGTCCGGTCCGGTAGGCGAGCGGCAGGTCATCGTCCGCATCGACCGCACGGAGCTGTCCAAGAACATCCTGCGCGGCCTGGCCGCCTACCGCGAGCTGCTGGTCACCAGGCCGCAGTGGCGCGGCCAGGTGGTGCACCTGGCGCTCGCCTACCCGTCCCGCTCCGGGCTGGCCGAGTACCGCGCCTACACCGAGCGCGTGCACGACCTGGCCAGGGAGATCAACGCGGAGTTCGGCACCGACGACTGGGATCCCCTGATCCTCGACCTCAAGGACGACTACCCCCGTTCGCTCGCCGCCTGCGGGCTCGCCGACGTGATGGTCGTCAACCCGATCAGGGACGGCATGAACCTGGTCGCCCAGGAGGGCCCGATCCTGAGTGAGCGCGGCTGCGCCCTCGTGCTGTCCAGGGAGGCGGGTGCGGCCTCTCTGATCGGCGACAGCGCGCTGCTGGTCAACCCGTACGACGTGTCGGCGACCGCCGAGGCCCTGCACACCGGGCTGTGCATGGCGGTCGGCGAACGGCAGCGGCGGAGCGCCGCGGTCACCGCAGCCGCCGCCGCTCAGGCGCCACAGCGGTGGCTGGCGGACCAGCTCGCCGCGCTGGGCTAGCGCGTCCTGTCAGCCCGTCCGCTCGGGGGCACAGGCC
>Ga0207700_10001870_pt1 | contig 11940 bp, 7 predicted proteins | sample LARL82metaG_FD_184348 | JGI IMG/M metagenome (GOLD analysis project Ga0207700, IMG submission 184348) | Corn, switchgrass and miscanthus rhizosphere microbial communities from Kellogg Biological Station, Michigan, USA - LAR L8-2 metaG... | ecosystem: Host-associated > Plants > Roots >...
TGATGATGCCCTGTCTGGAGCACGTCGAGCTGTTCGCCGCCGGTATCGGGTCGGCCTGTGCGGGGGTTGGCCGACTGTCCGCGCAGGGCCGGGTTCGAGCCGTTGAACGCCGGACCGGACTGGGAGGGCATGATCTATTACGCCTGGTTCAGGCACCCCGCGGAGCCCAGATGACCAATGATCCCCGGCCAGGGGCCGCGCTGAAGATGCCTGCAGATAAGCGCACTGGCCGCCCGGGCCGGCCTGCTCGCACCCTGGCCTGCCGTCGTCCGTGGCGCAGTCCCGTGATGCGATCGGCCCCGTATTGGTAATACTCTCGCTGATCGGATGCGGAGGTTCGGCAGTGAGCCGCCCGGTCAAGGACATCCCTCCCCGCTCACGGTCTTGAGCCCGGACCTGGCGGCGGGCGCGTTCCCGACCGAGTTCACTTGTGATGGCGCGAACCGGCGCCCCCGCCTGCAGTGGAGCACGCCGCCGTCGGGCACCCCGGAACTGGCCGTTGAGATGCTCGACCCCGACGCGCCGGGCGGCACCTTCACGCACTGGCTGGTGTACGGGATCCCGCCCGGCATCTCCAGCATGGCGGCCGCGCCGACAGGCGCCGCGCAAGGCGTCAACGGCTTCGGCCGGCGCGGCTATGGCGGCCCGCGCCGCCGCGCGGCGCCGCGCACCACTACCACCTCGTGGTCCTCGCGCTAGACACCCGGCTGGGTCTGGCCGCGGGCGCGAGAAGGTCCGATCTGGAGTCACGCATCAGCGGACACGTGCTCGCCAGAGGCGAGCTGGTCGCCATCTACCAGCGCGCCTGATCGGGTCCCGGCCCGCGCCAGCCAGCCCGATCAGAGGGCACGTTCGATCACGGTGGCACGCAGCGCCGCCATGTGACGCGTGCGCGCAACCCGCAGGCGCGGCCGGGAAAGCCGCCGGCCGACGGCGACGCTGGCGCACATGGCGGGGCAGGTGCTGGCGAGCGGGGAGGTGGTGAGGGCGCAGCACGAGCTCCTCGTCAGTGAGCGGCGGTGCCGCCAGGCCGCGCGAAGTGTATCCACGCCAGCTGCCGGAGGGTGGTCAGGTCGCTGGCCAGGGCGCCGGCGTTGGAGATGGTCCACAGGGTCTGGCCGATGATCAGCGAGCGCTCGATCGGCGGGAACCAGGCGAGCCCGCTCGCGTGTCCGGTGTCCGGCTGGCTGACCAATCCCGTTCCGGTGATACCCGAGTCATCGATTCGCAGGACCAGCGCGCCCGAGTGGGGTCCGTCCGGGGATTGGGCGAGCTCGCCTGGCGTGACCGGCGCTGCCGGAACCGGCCCAGGCACCTGGACCGGGACGACCACTAGATGCGAGCCCGGCCAGTAGAGGAAGGCATGCGGATCGAACTCGGCATCCGATACCGCTGCGGCCAGCGCGAACGTGGCCAGGCGCATCGGCGTGGCCAGATCGGAGACGTCGAACAGCGAGACTTGCGTACCGCCGACGTGCCCCATCGCGTCTGCCTGACGGCCGATCCCGATCAGCCGTATGTCAGACGCAGGGTGCAGGTAGGCCGAATAGCCGGTCAGGGCGACCGCGCCGCGGACTCGCGGCTGCGCGGGATCGCTCAGGTCCAGGGTGTAGAGCGGGTCGGTCTGCCGGAAGGTGACCACATAGCCGACCGGGCCGATGAAGCGGACGGCGTAGATCCGCTCGGTGGGCCCGAGCCCGGCGATGTGGCCGGCCAGCCGCATGACCGGGCCTCGCGTCGACAGCACGTACACGGCCGAAGAACTGGTCCGCGCGTCCGGCGGCGGTCCGTCGGCGATAGCCCACGAGCTGCCTGTCGTGGTCGCGATCCGCAGGTAACCTCGCCACTCCGACAGCGCATACTGATCGAGCAGGTACCCGGGTACGCTGCCGCCGGCGGCGAACCTCGGCGGTCCGGGATGGGTGATGTCGAAACGGTAGATCTCGGTCTGCGGCTGGCCGGCGGCGGAGCGGCCGGACATGCTGGCGCCCGCGCCGCCCATCGGCGCCTCAGCCTGCCGCCCGTCGCTGGCCACGTAGAGGCTGGAACCCGTGCCGTAGACGGTGTTACCGTCCGCGACGATGGCGACCCCATCGCCCGAGCCGAGCGCCGTGGAGGCGAGATCGAACGTCAGCACCGTTAGCAGGTTCGCCCCGGAGTAGGTCGCAGGCCGGCTGACGGCAGAGCATGGGACGTGTCCCGTGCTGGTGACGCGGCCTGATGTCTCCTCGTAGTTAGGCAGCCAGGCGTCCAGGCCCGCGTGGCGGATGACGGCCCGGTTGGCCACGACCCGCTGCGCGTCGGTTGTGCCGTACGGCTGCGCGGGGAAGTTCAGGCGCGGCTGCGAGCCGATCACGACCCGGACGGCCGGTCCGATCTGCCGCGCGTCGACGAGGCTGCCCTCGATCCTGTAAGACGACATCACCCGCGGGTGCCCGGCAAGATCCACAAGGAGCAGCCTCGAGCCGAAGACAGGCGGCGGGGCACCACCGGCGGACACGGCGACAGGCCCGCCACTGCTGAGCAGCAGAGCATGGTCGCCGCTGAGCAGCAGGTTGGCCGGCTGATAACCGATGCCAGCGCCGACGGCGTCGAGGTCCAGGCGGCCGGTCACCGTCCGCGAGGCCGCGTCGATGACCTGCAGGACACCGCCGGCGACGGTGACGATCCGGCGGCCATCCGTCTTGACCAGGTCGGGCTCATCAACCCCGGCCTGGTAGTCGTTCGTGCCGGAATATGCCGGTGCCGCTGCCGGCGCGACAGAGGCGGGCGCGTCCGCCCCGGCCGCGGTCGGCGCCCCGGCGGCCCTGCCTGCCGGGTACGCCGTGCCCTCCGCCGACCCGGCGACTCCGGGCAGGCCGAAGGGGCCGACGCTGGCTTCGGCCGCCCTGCGCAGGGCAGCAAGCTCATCGCCGCAGCCGTGAAAGGACATCAGCCGCGCCGGACCGGACCTCGCGGCACTGTCCTGATGCACCGCCGACCGCACGGCCCCGCCCGTGCAGCCCGATATCACCAGCAGGCAACCCGCTACAACAGCGGCGTCCTTGCAGCCAAGGTGTCGTGTCATGCCGCTTCGACGGCCGCACCCAAGGCAGGGTTCCCCAGGGCTGGTCACGATCTCGCAGCAACGGCACATGTCCCCGATCCCCGGCACCGGATGGCGTCTTGCTGTCCCGCACCGCCATTTCCGCCAGTACCCGTACCGGCGGGGAGGCGTCCCAGCCATGTGTCTGCCGTACTCCGTGACACCGAGTAACTACGCCTTCTGCGATGGTTGGCAGAGATTGATCCGGCGCTCTACTCCGGCCAACGGAGACGGGCAGCGGCCGAATCCGGACCTTCTCCTGACAATGCCTGGCGGTTTCGTCTGACGCCGTCGCATTGAGTCTGGTTGCCGCAAGCCAGAAGGGTTCCGGTGGCTCGGTACGTCGCGCTCTGCCTGCCGCCAGCTAGAGCCGCATCACTTGGTTAGTCACTTGATCTTGACATCAGATGTTCGAAAAATCTCTCTGAGCTGTAGCCCCGTTACGGAATCGGCTACACCTCCGCGTCGTTGCTGTCGGCGGTGCGGGACTTCCGCGCCGGGGCCCGGGAGTTCTTCGTCTCCGGCCGGCCCGGGCCGAAGACTGCGCCGGGCAAGGACGCCGCCCGCCTCCGGATCATCGAACTGCGCGCCGCCGGGCACTCCATTGACGAGATCGCCGAAGCACTGGCCGCCGAGGGCACCCCGCTGAACCGGACCGGGATCGCCGAGGTAATCGCCGCCGAGGGCCTGCCCCGGATGTGGCGCCGCCCCGACGCCGAACGCGGCGGCCCGGCCCGGGAGGTCCAGGCCCGGGCTGAGGCCCTGGACTTCGCCACGCTGGCCGGACGAGCCGAGACCCGGCTGGCCGGGCTGCTGCCGGCCATCCCGGACCTGATCGCGCTCGGCGTGCCGGACATGGTGGCCACCGCGGGCTACCAGTCCACCGGCAAGATCCCCGCCGTGTCCTACGTCCTGTCGCTGCTGGCGCTCAAGCTGACCTCCACCCGGCGGGTCTCCCACGTCTACGACATCGCCGCCGACCCCGGCGCCGCGCTGTTCGCCGGGCTCACGGCCTTGCCGAAGACCACTGCGCTGACCACCTATTCCTACCGGCTCGAGCACTCCCGGCAGGCCGCGTTCCTGGCCGCCCTGGACAAGGCCGCCATCGCGGCCGGGCTGGCCGGCGGCGAGGCGCTGAACCTGGACTTCCATGCCGTCATGCACTGGGGAGATGACCCGGTGCTGGAGAAGCATTACGTGCCCCGCCGGTCCCAGCGCACCCGCTCGGTGCTGACCTTCTTCGCCGAAGACGCCGGCACCCGCGCCCTGGTCTACGCCAACGCCGACCTGTCCAAGGCCAGCCAGAACCGTGAGGTCATCGCGTTCGCCGACCACTGGAAAGCCGTCACCGGCCATGACCCCGCGCTGCTGATCTTCGACTCCAAGCTCACCACCCAGGCCGTCCTCGCCGAGCTCGACGACCGCAAGATCGGGTTCATCACCCTGCGCGCCCGCCACCCAGGCGTCACCAAGACCCTGACCGCCCTGCCCGCCACCGCTGGACATCCATGACCCTGGGCCGCGCCGGGAACAAGACCCGCAGGGTCAAAGTCCACGACGACCCCGGCACCCAGCTGTCGGCCTACCCCCGCCCGATCCGCCAGCTCGCCGTCACCGGCCTGGGCCACGACCAGCCCACCTTGCTGATCACCAACCAGGCCCAGCTGCCCGCCCGGCAGGTCATCCAGTCCTACGCCCGGCGGATGAACATCGAGCAGCGCCTCGCCGAAGCCATCCAGGCCTTCAGCCTGGACGCCCTCGCCGGCGCCGTCCCGCTCAACGTCGACCTCGACGTTGCCTTGTCGGTCCTGGCCAGCACCGTCTGCGCCGCGCTGCGCCGCCGCCTGCCCGGTTACGCCACCGCCACCCCCGACACCCTCCAGCGGCGGTTCCTGAACACCGGCGGCATCATCGAACACCACCGCGGCCAGACCACCATCCGGCTGGCCCGGCGCACCTACTCACCGGTCCTGCGCCAGGCCAGCCTGCCCGAAACCATCACCGTGCCCTGGTGGGGCGGCCGGACCCTCCGCTACCACTACGACTGACCCGACTGAGGGTCGATTCGCTTAGTGAAAATCGGCGCTAATGACGGCGACGGCCAGGTCCGCGACGGCGCCTGGGTCGCGGACATCGCCGGCCTGCTGGACCTGGACGGCTGGCCCGGCGGGATGCGGGTCATCGTCCGCAAGGAGCGCCCGCACCCGGGCGCGCAGCTGCGGTTCACCGACGTCGACGGCCACCGGTTCACCGCCTTCGCCAGCGACGCGAAGAAGGGCCAGCTCGCTGACCTGGAGCTGCGGCACCGGCAGCGGGCCCGGTGCGAGGACCGGATCCGGTGCGTCAAAGACACCGGACTGCGGAACCTGCCGCTGAAGGTGTTCGCGCAGAACCATCTGTGGTGCGAGATGGTGGCCCTGGCCTGCGAGCTGCTGGCCTGGACCCAGATGCTCGCCCTGGCCGGGGCGGCCCGCCGGTGGGAGCCGAAGCGGCTGCGGCTGCGCCTGTTCTCCGTCGCCGGCCGCCTGGCCAGCAGCGACCGGCGGCTGCGGCTCCGCCTCGCCGGGCGCTGGCCCTGGGCAGCCGATATCACTGCTGCGGCTGTCCGCCTGCAAGCCCTTCCATCGGGCTGACCAGCCGGAACAGCCCCGGCGACCAGGAAGGAGAACACCAGGGCCCGTGGAACCCCGCCCACCCGGCGCGACAGCCGGGCACGGCCGCACCCTGAAAATCAATCCCAGCCGGACACCTCAGGCCACCACGTCAAAGACGCGAAAGATCGAGGCTAGATAAGCGTTCGAAATAATTCTATGGAGCTAAGGGATTCGAATCTTGACCTACTCTATGCTCATCTCATCGGGCGATAGTCGCTGTCGCGGTTGTGACGGCTCCAGATTCCAAACGAAACCCACCAGCCACTCGAGCCACTCGGTAGCCCATTAAGGAAGTCGAGAACCGAGGTCCGGAGCCGGCAGTACGGCCAGAGCCTCGCCAGTGAGGCAGATGGGATTGCCAGAACGTAAGGGCCCGCCGTTCGGTACTTATCTGGTCGTACCGGGCCAATTCGGGCGCGAGCCGACGGGTGGGACGAGGTCGGCACGCTTGGGGGGACCGGGTGAACATATGGGCTAGGTTAGTACTGGTGCCGCAAGTCAGGACAACATAGACGTGCTGGCATTCTTCGGTGCCGGTGATCACCGCGAGACCGGCGGTCACGGTGTGCCCGGCGCGACGCGGTAACGGTCGCCCCGGCCAGGCGAGGCGGTGATGATCGGAGATTCTGGAAACGGACCGCCGGGGCCTCATCAGGCAGGTCTTCGAGCGTTGGGGCTGAACCGCGATCACCGAGACTTGCCTGGCAACTTGGTCCGTCTCGATGTGGTTATCGAAGGAATGGGGCAATATCTCCACTCCATGCGGCAGCTAGACGCATAAGCATTCGATGGCAGCGCGAACCGACCGACTGTACGGCCGAGACGGAACGCTGATACCCCGGCGTCAGCCGACTCGCCGCATACACTCTCTGGCCAACCCGCTAGGCATCCAACCAACATGGAGCCCTTTTCAGGGCGTTCAAACGCCATCGATCCGGCATTCATTGCGGCCGCGTCACTGCCGATGCGTCACAGATGCTACGCAGGACCTGGCGGCCGGGTGGCCGCCCGCCGAGTTCAACGGCCGATCTAGCGAAGTCACTAGAACCCTTAGTCGCTAAGGTAACGCAACTAGCAAAATTTTGCATCTATACGGATGGAGCACTCGAGCATATCGTGTACTCATGGTGACCAGCGTACATTTGCACGTTCCCGATCATGGACGCAGCTACGCATTCGCCGAAGCGATGATCGAAACGAATGGCAGCGCGCATAGCATCCTGGCGCACGCTTTAACGTTGGGTCTTTACCTGGACGCCGCAACGGGTACGCAGGCAACAGGGGCGTCCCACCAGGCACGCGCGGGGAGGTGAGGATCGGCCGTGAACGATGGCAGAGCGGACCCGGTCCCGGCGGTCGATCAGCCAGCCGCGGGCGAGAGCGGGGAGGAAGCCCGGACGGGTGAAACGCCGGCCCCTGCCGGGGGCGAGGACGTTCCAGGGCTGCTCGGCGAACTGAACCGCCGCCTGGGCAAGGTGGAGGAGCATCTCGCCGGGTTCCACCGGCTCGAGGCGCACCGGGAATCGATCATCGACCAGTTGCACGAGGATAACCAGCGGCTCCGTGACGGGGTGGGACGGCTGGTCCTCGAGCCGGTGGTGGCCGACCTGATCCGGCTCCACGACCAGCTGGAGCGGGAAGTTCGCCGACTCGGCGCCGACGCGCCGGATGGGCGGCTGCTGCGGTCCTTTGCCGCCGAGGTCCTCGAGATTCTTGACCGGTGCGGGATCGAGTCCTTCCCTGCCGAGCCGGGAGAGCCCTTCCAGCGCGGCCGGCACCGTCCGGTTGGGGTGGTGGCATGCGATGACGAGTCGCAGCACGACACGGTGGCCGAGGTCGCCGCCGCCGGGTTTTACGAACGCGACACCGGCCGGGTAAGGCGCCCCCTCCAGGCGTACATCTACCAGTACAGCCCCGGCGGCGCGACCGGATCACCTGACGTAGCGCAATCACAGTGAGGTGACATGACCAGCTACGGAATTGACCTCGGCACCACCCAGTCCTGTATCGCCTATCTCGACAAGGCGGGTCGGCCGGTCGTGCTGAGAAGCGCGGAAGGAAACGACACCACGCCGTCGGTGGTCCACTTCGAGTCCGCGGGAAACGTTGTCGTGGGCGCGCAAGCCAAGAACATGACGGTGCTCGCCCCGCACCTGGTCGTCGAGCACATCAAGCGGCAGATGGGCGAGGACGCCCACTACTCGTTCCACGGGCAGGACCACACACCCGAGTCCATTTCCGCTCTTATCCTGCGCGAACTGGCCCGCAGCGCGCAGGAGCAGACCGGCGAAGAGGTCAAGGACGTGGTCATCACTGTGCCGGCCTACTTCGGGCTGCTCGAGCGCGAGGCGACCCGCAAGGCCGGGCAGATCGCCGGGCTGAACGTCCTAGACGTCCTCGCCGAGCCGGTGGCCGCCGCCCTCAACTACCAGGCGCTCGGGGAAGGCGGCGGCCTGCGGCACATCTTCGTCTACGACCTCGGCGGCGGGACATTCGACACCACCGTCATCCGCATCGACGGCGACGACATCCACGTGGTTTGCACCGACGGCAATAATCGCCTGGGCGGAGCCGACTGGGACAGCGCGATCAGCGATTTCCTGCTACGCACCTTCACCGAGCAGTACCCGCAGCTAGATCCGGGTGGCGACGAGGGGTTCATGCAGGAACTCATCATCTCGGCGGAACAGTTGAAAAAGGCGCTCAGCGCCGCCGTGGCGCGCAGGCACAACCTACGCTTCGACGGTTCGGTCGCGCAGGTCGAGCTGACCAGGGAGCACTTCGAGGAGCTGACGTCCGAACTGCTCGAGCGCACCATTGAGATCACCGAGCGGACGATAGCCACGGCGCGCAGCAAGGGCGTCGAGCACTTCGACGACGTGCTCCTCGTCGGCGGCATGACGATCATGCCGGCCGTCGTGCGGACCCTCAAGGAGCGGTGCGGGCTTGAGGCCAGGCAGCAAGATCCCCACCTGGCCGTGGCCAAGGGCGCCGCGCTGTTCGCGCTGCTGAAGAAGGTGAAGGTGAGCCTGCAGGACGGCGATCGCCCGGGCGCGGCTGAGCAGGTGGCCAAGGAAGTCGGGATCAGCGTGGAGCGAGCCGAGAAGCTGATAGACAGCACGGTGACAACGGTCGTGCCGCGCGCATTCGGGCTCAAGGTCGTCGACGAGAACGACCCCATTTTCAAGATCGACCCGGCACGGGCCCGCGAGTACATCTCACACCTGCTCACCGCCAACACGCCGCTGCCGGCCGAGGCGGGACCGAGGCAATTCGCCACCATCGCGGACAACCAGCGCTCGGTCCACCTGGAAGTGTGGGAGCAGGCCGGCGCGGTCACTTCCGAAGAACTCGAGCACAACCATCACATCGGCGAGGGGACGCTGCGGGACCTGCCGCCCCGGCCGGCCGGGGCGCCGTTCCAGATCGTCTTCCACATGACAGAGACCGGCCTGCTCACGGTGCACGCCTGGGAGGAGGAGTCGCAGCGGGAGATCAGGTTCGACATCCAGATCGGCAACCTGGACGAGACGGAGGTGCAGCAGGCCACGGGCGTGGTGGCACGCTACGAGGTGAGCGGATAGGTGACCTGGAACCGCGACCACTATCTCGCGGAGGTACTCGAACCGGCCAGGAAGGCGGGCAACGTGCCTCCGGCCGACCTGTACGCCAGGTACGGCTTGCCAGCCGACATCCGTGACCAGGCCGCGTTCGAGCGACAGGTTGCCGACGTCGTCGCCTACTGGCGAGAGCTCAAGGGCAGGCGGATGTACGCAAGGCTCGCCGACATGCTGCTCACGGCGCACGCCGACCTCCAACGGGCCGGTCGGCTGACGCCGGACAGCTTCGCCGCGCGCCAGGCCGAGGCCCGCAGAGCGCAGCTCGAGCGGCTGGCTCGGCTGGCAGAAGACGAGGCGAGAGCGGTCACCCACGCGGGTCCCGCCATGGTTACCCGGCTGCTCGAAGTGCTCGGCGGCGCCGTCAGCGAGGCTGACGTCATCGAGGCGCTCCACACGGCGGGCGTCACGATCATCGACGCGTATCCGGAACTGCCCGCGGCACCGCACCCCAAGCAGGCGGACCTGGCAAGGTACCTGGACCAGCTGGGCGTCCGGTTTTCCGCCCTCGTGGTCCTCGGCGACGCGGTCAGCCGCGGTTTCCGGATTCTCGGCGGCTTCCGGCTGACCGACGGCACGCCGCTGGGGGAAGCGGAGATCGCCGCGGCCCGCCTCCGGATGGCAGCCCTGCCGTACTCGGACCCGGCCAAGACACCAAGCGAGAACGTGCTGGCAATCCTGAGCGCCGCAGCCCGCACGCCCGGCGATCTCGATACCTTGCTGCTCGGCGAGATCCTCGAACGGCTGCGGCCGCTCGCCCAGCGTGGCTTCCTCCAGCGGGTCATCGCCGGGCAAGCGCGCGAACTCGGCCTGCACGAAGACGAGGCCGGCCTGATAGCGGCGGCCATGCTGGCCCCGGACAGCCTCGACGCCCTGCGTCAGCAGGTAACGGACGAACTGGCCCGTGGCCGGCTGCGCGGCGCCCAGCGGCTGGCGGCCGGCCTGCCCCCGGAGGACCCCCTGCGCGAGCGCATCGCGGCCGTGGATGCCGAGGTCGCCGCGATCACCCGCAGGGCCGAAACGGAAGAAGCCGAGGGTAACCTCGAACGGGCGGCCGCGCTGCTGGCCGAGGCCATCGGCCGGGCTGGCGACGACACCGAACTGTCCGAGCGGCTCGCCGCGATCCCGCCTCCCCCGCCGCGTGAGGCATCGGCCCGGATGGACCTGCACCGGGTACATGTCACCTGGGAACCCAGCCCGGCTAGCGCGGGTCCGGTGCGATACCTGGTCACCCGCGGCCGCGACCGGCCCGCGAATTCGCCTTCGCAGGGCGTGGCCGTGGTCACGGGCACCGAACGGACCGACGTCACGGATGCCGATGCACCGCCGGGCGCCGACCTCTACTACAGCGTCTTTGCCGCGCGCGGCGGTGACGCCTGGTCCCCGCCCGCTATCGCGCGCCCGGTCATCTTCACCCCTGACGTCGCCGATGTATCGGTCACCGCCGGCGACGCATCGGCCGGCGCCTCCTGGCGGCCCTATCCCGGCGCCGACGCCGTCCACGTGGTGCGCTGCGAGGACCGCCCGCCGCAAGGACCAGACGACGGGACGGCCGTTGAGGCATCGCTCACCGGTTTCACCGATAGCGGCCTGCGCAACGAAACCGAGTACTACTACCTGATAGCCGTGTCATACCTGCAGGCTGGCGGCCAGCGCCGCCGCTCCGCCGGCGTCGTCGTTAAGGCAGTGCCCGAGCCTGCGCCTCGGCCCGTCGACGATCTGGAGATAACTGGGCTCGGCGACGGCACTCAGGTGTTCCTGGCCATCTGGACGCCGCCGCCCTACGGGCGGGTCCTGCTGGTACGCAGCGATGAGCCGCTGCCGTGGCGAGCTGGCACCCGCATCCCGCCCGCGGAGGCAGCCGCACTCCCGCCGATCCCCGGGGTACCGCGCCACGGCACCGACGGCCGCGATGTTCTCGAACTGCGCCTGCCGCCCGGGCGGCACCAGGTAACGCCGATCACCGCGGGACATAACGACGTCGTGGTCGGCAACGGCGCGGAGGTCTGGCAGGTGGAACAGGTCAGCGGCCTGTCCGCCGACCGGATGCACGACGACGTCAGGCTCGGCTGGATCTGGCCCGATCATGCCACCGATGCCCTGGTGCGCTGGCCCGACGGCGAGCACCAGTGTTCCCGCCGCGTCTATCACGACGAGGGCGGCGTCGTGCTCACGGTCGGCGCGGCGGAGACGGCCATAGAGGTCCATGCGATCTACCCCCGGCACGGCGGCCAGGTCGTATCGGCCGCCGCCACGTGCCTGGTACCGGGCCGGGGCGTCGCGGTCAGCTACCGGATCCGGAGGGCGGCCTGGTGGCGGCGGAGGCAGCGCGCAGTGGAACTGGTCACCGAGCGGGCCACCAGCCTCCCGGCGCTCGTGGTCGTGCGGACCACCGGCCCGTACCCGCCCGACGACCCGTCCGAAGGCGAGACGATCGAACGTGTCGAGCCGCAGGACGTGACGCCGGACCAGCCGGCCACGGTCAGGGTCGCGGTCGGCCGGGGCCCGGCCTGGTTGGCCTGCTTCGTCGATCCGAAAGTGACCGAGGCACAAGCCCGTGGCATCCTGCTCTTCCCCCCGCCGG
>Ga0207700_10001872_pt1 | contig 11936 bp, 5 predicted proteins | sample LARL82metaG_FD_184348 | JGI IMG/M metagenome (GOLD analysis project Ga0207700, IMG submission 184348) | Corn, switchgrass and miscanthus rhizosphere microbial communities from Kellogg Biological Station, Michigan, USA - LAR L8-2 metaG... | ecosystem: Host-associated > Plants > Roots >...
ATGCTCGTGTAGTACGTTGTTGCAAACGGAATTGACAATGGCTCCGAGTCGTTCGGGTTGACGGATGCGCTGCTCACAGACGAGCCGCAGAACCCGCGTGAAGGTCTCTTGCCGAACATCTTCGATCGCCGCCATCGAGCGCAAACGCATGCTCACCTTTAGCCGAATGAGCTCGCTAAAGTAAGCCACGAAGTGTTGTTGGGTAGTGAAATCGCCGGAACGAAGCCGATCCACGTAGAAACTGTCGAAAAGCTGAAAACTCCTAAGCATGGTCACTGCTCCTATGGACTGGGTGAACCGGCCTACATCAGATTGCCGCGGTTAAATGCATTTCTTAGGCGTCGTCATTCCGGAGCGGCGGAAGAGTAGACATTCGAACTCAGTAACTAACGGCCGGGAGGGCCTTTCCGCGAATCTCTCCCGGCCGTTCCATGTGATGCTTGTGATGGAGCGATGCTCAGCGCCGTGCCGCCATCAACACCACCTCATGCATCGCAAAATCCTTCGCTACTTCCTTTTCGCGCGGGCTGGGGCTGAGTTCGTGCCCAGAGTTGTTTCCCGCGACCCAGATCTGGTTCAGGAAATACCGCTCTCCATACCGGTGGAAGATGATCTTGGTTTGTTTCACGGACGCTAGTGATGTACAGGAATTGAACATTACGAGGTTCGTGGAGTTCGTCTCCATGTTGCGGATCGCAAGGACTTTTCCTTCAATGTCCACGGACTGCAACAAGTATTGCCCAGCGGGTAAGTTGGCGCTGTTAGCGATGAAGCTAAAAGGCACGGTCACCTTCACCTTAGTGCTTTGGGCACTGGCAACCGTTGTGACTACCAGGGCGAGTGCTGCGGCGAATAACAGCAAGTTCCTTTTCATTTCGGGTTCCTCTTTCCGGCTGAGTGCCGACTGTTTTTGCGTTACAAATGGAAAGCGTGCGTAGAAAAAAATGCCGCCACGTGCCCAAGATAATTCTTGCTGGAACGACGACCTTTCGTTTTCACGGCAATTCTGGCTGCCCCCTGGGGTAGCCATGTCTGCGCCGGTCAAGAGCTAGAACTCGAGGTGTTCTTGGAAATCAGAAGAACCTAACTTAAAAGTCGGATATAATCTGGCGGTCACGGCCCCGGGGGTGCGAATGGGGAACGGTGCTGGCGACGTCACACAACTTCTGCAGCAATGGCGGGCCGGAGACTCTCAGGCCGAGCGCGCACTATTCGAGCTGCTACTGCCGGATCTTCGTAAGATTGCTGGCTGCTGTTTTCGCGGCGAGCGTTCAGGCCACACTCTCCAACCCACCGCCCTCGTCAATGAGGCATTTGTCCGGCTGGTACACGCAAAGAATGTTGAATGGCGGGACCGCGGCCATTTCCTCGCTTTAGCTGCCAGGATCATGCGTCGGTTTCTTATCGACCACGCCCGTGCTCAACCAAGCGTCCAATTTCTGCCTATGGACGGCTTCCCCGAGCGTGTTCTGGGCCGTCGCACGCCGCTCGAGATAGCGATCACCGTCGACAATTTGTTGAACGAACTGGAGAAAGAGTCGCCTCAGCGCCGATCTGTGGTGGAGTTGAAGTTCTTTTTGGGGATGACCGATGAAGAGGCAGCGGATGCGCTGAGTCTCAAGTTACACACCTTTCAGCGCGAGTGGCATCGCGCGCGTCTCTGGCTGTATACGCGACTAACCGACGACAATGCAAACAAACTCTGAACGCGATGAGCGAGTTATGAAGATCATCTCGCAGGCCTGGCGCAAGTCTCCGACGGAGCGCGAGCCCTTCTTGCGTTCGGAGTGTGAAACCGACTCCGATCTGTACCAGGAAATTGCTGAGACACTGCAGTGGGAAACGCGAATGGGCAGCTTCCTTCAGCAGCCGCTGGTTGCCCTCACCGTGGTTGGCCGGCCGTTTCGTGCCGGCGAAGTGATTGATGGTCGTTTCGAGATCGTGCGCACCGTGGGCGAGGGCGGCATGGGCGTTGTTTACGAAGCCATCGACCGCAAACGCAATCTGCGCATAGCGATCAAGTCGGCAAAGCCCGGCTTCCAGCGCCTGCTTTCACCCGAGTTGGAAGGCGCACTCAAAGTGCGTCACCCCAACGTCTGCCTGGTTAACCAGATTCACACCACAAAGACGGATGCCGGAGAAGTTGATTTTCTTAGCATGGAGTTCCTCGAGGGGGAAACTCTTTCTGCGCATTTGGAAAGGAAGGGCAAGCTCGACCCCACGGCAGCTCTCGAGACTGCACGTCAGTTGTGCGCAGGCCTGTCGGAAGCGCACCACAGTGGGGTCGTCCATGGCGATCTGAAGAGTGCCAACATCATTCTCAGCCAGCATGACGACGGCAGTCTGCGTCCCGTGATCACCGACTTCGGGCTGGCGAGCGGAGCGAATCAACCGACTGGGGCGTTCGGCGGCACGCCTGGTTACATGGCGCCCGAATTGTTGCGGGGCCAAAAAACCTCGAAGGCTTCCGATGTGTACGCTCTGGGCGTCATCCTCTACGAGATTGTCACCGGCCGTTTGCCGTTCGAGAAGCAATCAGCCGAGAGTCATTCGATTCGTCCCCCAGCGCCGAGTGAGGTGGTCAAGAATCTTGATCCACGATGGGATGCGGTAATCCTGCAGTGTCTCAGTGAATCTCCGGCGGCCCGCCCGACTGATGCTGCCCAGATCATCGCTCGGTTGGAAAAACGCCCGTTGCGCAAGGCGCCGCTCATCGCGGTTGGAGTTTTAATTCTGGCCGCTTTGATTCCACCGATTCGACACTGGGCTACCGATGCTTTCATGGATCGGTTCATGCCGGCAAACATGCGCTTGGCGATTCTTCCAATCCAGAGTCCAAGTGAAGCCACCATGATCGGTGAAGGCGCTCTCCACGACGTCTCCGACCGCCTTCGACATTTACCAAGCGCGCGCCGGACTCTGGTCATAATTCCTCCGGGCGCAGACGCAGCAGCAGCCGTGCAGACCCCAGAGCAGGCAATCAAGGTTCTTCACGCCACGCACGCCCTGCGGACCACATTGCGCAGGGAAGGCAAGGACTATGTTGTGGAGGGTTCAGTCATCGACCTTCATACCCAGGCGCACCTCCGCGACTTCAATAGCCGCTACTCGGAAACTACCGTTGGTGCGCTTCCTTCAGCTCTTGCCAACGAGGTTTCGCTGGCGTTGCACCTGTCCACCGCGGCGGCGCCAGAAGCGCTCTCACCTGAAGCCACAGCACCCTATGACAAAGGCCTATATCTGCTGCGAACGGACGAACAAACCTACGAGGACGCCATCTCGCTCTTTCGGGAAGCAGCGCGACTTGACCCACGCTCGCCATTGCCGCCGGCTGCTTTAGTAGAGGCACAAGTCGTTAAGTGCAGCATCATCAAGGAGCATGGTTGCTTGGCGGAAGCGCAGCAGGCATTGTGGGATGCGGAGAGTCTTAATCCGGACTCCGCCCGGGTACGCTTAGCTGGCGGTATGCTGAACCAGGCAAGCGGGAAGTACCAGAAGGCTCTCGAAGATTACCATCGCGTCCAGGAACTCGAGCCCCGCAATATCGATGCTCTCTTGCAAATCGCCAGCGTTTATTTCAGGGCTGACATGGCGGACAAAGCAATCATCGCATACCAGCAGGCTATTGAGTTGGACCCTGGATACTATCTTCCTCATGAAGAAGTGGGTTCCTTCCACTATTTCCGAGGCGAATATCGAGAAGCGATAGCGCAGTTCAAACTGGCCATCGACCGGGCTCCGGGGCGGGCCATCGCCTACAGTAATCTCGGGGCGACGCTGATGGATCTGGGAGAATACAGCTCCGCTGAGACATCGCTCTTACAGTCGCTGAAACTCAGAGAGACCGCGTCAGCACTGAACAATATGGGAGCTGTCCGAGCCTATCAGCGACAAGATGCTCAGGCAGTCGACTACTACCAGCGTGCCATCCGGATGAATCCGAATGATTACGTTTTCATTCAGAACTTGGCTGATTCCTATCGTCGACTAGGACTTTCGAGAGAGTCGAGACACGCCTACAGCCAGGCACTTAAGTTGGGAATGGTTGGACTTGCTGAGAACCCAGTGGAGGCCTTTTCCCGGGGCTTTGTCGCTTATTGCTCAGCGCGTCTTGGTGACACTCAAAGAGCGCAAACCGAAATCGGTCAAGCTCTGAAGTTGTCCCCTGGGAATAAGTCAGTAATTCGTAATGCTGTACTAACCTACGAGGCATTGGGCCAACGGGAGCAAGCGATCATGGCACTACATGGAGCGACTCCCGAACTTCTTAAAGAGCTTGAGCATCATCCGGACCTGGCGGACCTTAGCATCGATTCTCGCTTTCAACAATTAGTCACCCAAAATCAATAATGGAGGGAGATAGATTATGCTGGGCACGAGAAAGAAAGTGACACCCACAAATACGAACGTGACACTGAAGATGAAGGAGGAGCATGTCGTGGCCGTTCCTCGCAAGCTTCCAAAGAGGAAAGTTGGCGACACAGTCACCTTCAACTCAGATTACGATGCATTCAAGGTTATATTCAAAGGAAGATGGCCGTTCAAAGGGAAAGAACACATCGTGAGGAACAACAAACCACTAACGTTCGATAAGACAGGGAGCTTTAAGTTTCTCTGCTATATCGGAACTAGACCGGCATCGATGATTTCGCCGCAGATCGGTCATAAGATCAGAAGAGGGCGGATCACATGGGCGTCTTATAAAGGCGCTGGTGGCACCGGTAGTGTGAAGCCGCCCGGAAGATAAGAATCCCATCCTGCCCTCCGGTTTCCGGGAGTTTGCTTTTTTGTTGAGTTCATGTCCGCCCATCCTCGCGGTGGGCGGACGGAGCTTGCGGCAGCGTTAGCGACGCGATCAAAATGATGGATTACGCAGTCAATGCCTGACATGATTTACCGGCCGATAATCGATCACCCGAGGCCGGCGACGGTAATTAACTCAGCAATGCCAAATCGGCCGCGCAGTCTACGTGCAAAGGGGGCATCGGCTGACGGTATCTTTTTCGAGAACGGAGTCCAGCCAGGCCATTGCGACAGGAATGAAAAACGGTCGCCCAACATCAAGCCGACCAAAACTTCCGTTACGATGCGCCCTCCTACGGGGCCGAGTTTCACGGGAATGGAATTCTTAGCTGTGTCGTTACCTTTTTTGGCTTTCGCTGCTCTGGCCCACTCGTGTTGGGCTTCAGCTAGAACGTAGAACCATAGCGGAGCGTTGTCTTTGAAACTTGATCCAACTTCGACAATTGACTTGTTACTGCTAAGCCCGTCCACGTTCGCCTTCCCGACTTTCAGATCCCCGTCTGGAATGGGCTCGATGTCCATGTACCGGGCGACGGTCTGACCGGAAGGCAATCCCATTCTCATTCCGCGCAGAAGATTACGCAGAGCCAAAACGGCAATCTCATGTGGTTTCGTCTTCGGGTGTCCATCTGCATCCATCTTAAAATTTCCGTCCTTACCTCCTTCAGAAAACTCGGGCAAGAAACCCAGCGGATTAACCAGGGATGTATCAATCTTGTAAGCGGGCTGAACGCGCCCCGGACCCAAATTTTTCGGATCGTCGAGCTTGCGGTCGAATTCAAAGAACAATCGCCAATCGATCGCCCATATAGGAGGAAAATCGCGAAAGCCATTTAAAGATTCATCCCGTAACGCTCCAAATATGAATTGCCGTCCGGCCACTCCGCGGTCTTTCTGGTCCTGCGTAGCGTTACCCCCCAATTCCGAATTGAGACGGTAGATTGGCCGCACCATAGAATGGCCGAAGCGGTAGGCTGCCGCGGCAAATTCAATTGGCATGAACGGATCGTTCTTCCATTTAAAAAAGTGCAGTTCGGGCTTGTCGTCGTAGATGCTTGTCCTTTTCTTCAGATGGGGGAGCACTTGATGCAGCGTTCGCTCACCGGCGATCTTCGGCAGGAAGTCGTGTAGCACAACCCACTGATAATGCCACTGAACCATACGTTGGACATCTTCAAAATTGGAAGAGGAGGCCCTCAGTTCGTCTGCCACTGCATTGTGGAATTGCAGGAACACTCCTTGCAATTGCGACACAATAACATTCTCGTCATTACGCTTGTCACCAATAATGGCTCTCCGGTTGATACGAGGAAGATCCTTTGCTCTCGTAGGCTGACCGTTGCGGGTGAGATCGGTGCCCAAGCGAAAATGGAGACCGTCGGGTTCAAACATGTACGGTTGGTCAGCGGGTCCACGACCATAGACGCAATCCAGATCAAGCCGAGGCGTGCGAAAATCGACTAATGCTTCGGGATCGTTTTGCTTCTGCAAACTACTTGTAGGATCGAATGTGATGTCGTGATCGATGAACTGGCCAAGATACGTGTAGCCGGCAGGAATTCCCAGGTTTTCTTCATCGTCAAGTTTTGTTTCCGGAGTTGATCTTGGAATAAGGTGACCATCCTTATCCCGCTTGGCTCTGCCGTCGGAATCCTGCACAGCTTCAGGATCGGCGGTCATAAGTCTGGCGAGAGCCACGAGTTCGTCCTCGTCGAAGGTCGCGGGCGGGAGAGTTCGAAAAATCCTTCCGAATAATCCTTCGAACTGAGATGAAGAATTTGGAGAGTCGGCTCCCCGCAGGCTTCCATGTCCGCTGTCCGGACGCGCCCAGGGCCTCAATCTTTGGTCACCGGAAGAGTCCTTACTTTTCGGAGAGCTGCTTGGCACTGGATGCTGTAATTTCTCGGGCCGCTTCTTCATCATGATCTTCCTCTTTCCTAATCCTTGAGACCTCGGGATGATTTAAGGAACCATGTCCAGGAACAATGACCCTCTGAAGAGTGTTCGGTATTTGCTGTTTTGGAATGGCGTTCGCACCGGGTGGACGACACCAAAGCCGTCGCGGTCACACTTAGTGCAACGCGATCCTTCGTCCGCTTCAACGGGAGAATAGCGAGTATGTACCCATTCGAATTCACAGACTCGCTGAGATACCCGGAAAGTTACGACAGGGAACATACCTTGTCAAGCAAACTGGCAAGAATGCTTCTTGATGGGCGGAGATGAGATCATCGGGTCTTTCCTTGACGAGACCCCTGTTTCCGCACGTGATAAAACCGTGATGGTTCTATGTTCAAAACCTGTCAAATGGAACGAAGCCGATCCACGTAGAAACTGTCGAAAAGCTTAAAACTCCTAAGCATAGTCACTGCTCCTATGGACTGGGTGAACCGGCCTACATGAGCTGCGTTTGGGAAGAAGCAGTCGGGTGTTTGAAAAACGCCGCTTTTAGGCGATTATTCGGAGGGAAGGGTTCGCGATGATGCATCCGAAAAGACAAGACGTTCATGGAGCTAGTCTGAAGCGATGTGAAGTGATCTGAAGGCCTCACTCGTGACCTTTGGAAGTGGGTTTGAGTGTTAACGCCTGCTTACAACATTTGAGGAGTTGGCGCATAATTTCGGCCCCGAGTTTCTCAACATGAAACCAGAGAACGCAGAGTGGGCAGCGCGTAGATTCGGATGTATTTCGCTGGAACTGTCCTCGGCATAGCTCTCTCGATCGAGTTCGAACAACCGGTTTGCCGATCCTAACGACGCCTATTTCGCTCGCGTTCTTGCGTCTGGGCACGGTCCGTTGCGTCAACTTGACAACGACACGGCTTCCTCCGCCGCTGCCTGTCACCCGGAACTGATGCCTTATATTCGGCCAGGAGAGAGCACTGATGCGTCAGGCATCGATGTCATAACTCAATTTATATCCGAACGGTTTGGCCGGAACCAGCGAGGCGTTGAAACGAATTACCAAATTCGCGCACTATACATCCAGAATTGGTGGGGCGGTTCGGGATGGCAGGCACTTGATCGCAGCTGACACCCCCGAATTTCGGTTCGCGGGCGTCGTCTCTCCTTTAAATGCCTTTGATTGTGACAATTGTATTTTGGGCCGAACCACCGGAGGAGTACCTCCATGCCGACGATGGCGCGCCTTCGTACCCTGTTTGTTCCCGCATGTATTGGACTTTTATTCCTGGTTGCTGGTGGGTGGTACTACTCATTTTGGATTCCCACGCGACACCGATATCTCGACGACCGGAACTTCCGCGTCCTGCAAACCCTCAGCGAACAGATCCGGCTCAGTGTTGACAACTTCGACCGGATGCTCGATAACGCCGCAGACGCGGGAGTCAAGTCGGACAACCTGAAGGAGTATCTGGCCAATGTAGCGCCGCAGCTTGAAGCTGTTGACGAGAAAGAGGGCGAGGAGGTCATCCACAATGATTTTGGCGATCCACCGAAGGTTGCCATTGCGGCCGATGAGGGCACACATTATCTGTACATAGCATTTCAGCGTGATGTGAATGACAAGAGGATCAAGTATGCGGTGCGCGCGGATTTGGACAAACTGGTCAAGAGGTTAGTGCCTCCGGACAATCGCAACCCATTCGACGATGTGTTGCTGGCGCAGAATGACGGCTCGGTCATCTTTCAAAAATCGACGCTGGGCACTCAAAGATCGACGCCGGGCATTGAAGTGGCACGAATTGATGCCTTTGAGGACGAAAACGGCGCGCCGGGAAAACCGGAAGACGCCAAAACCGAGAAACCGGAAAGTGGCAGCGCGGAAAAACATGCGCGCCCAGACGACAAGAAGCAGCTCTCGCAATCCAGTTCGTTCCGCGCTGTAACACTAGCTGGAGCCCAATACCGGCTTTACTCGCAGCCGCTGCGGCTGTCTTTTCCGCCGATTGCTGCAGAAGCTCGCGCGAAAGAAATTCCCCGTGGCAGCCTTGGGGAACAATGGATTCTTTGCGGCCTTGTCCGAGCGGATAACTTCCGCGCCGAAAGCCAATGGATGTCCTATACGTACATCCTGTGGTTTCTGGGAGCGATTCTCCTGGCCGTTGCTGCCTATCCATTCCTGCGGCTTCGGTTGTCCAGCCAGACTGAGAGGCTTCGTCCGCGCGACGTAGTTTCGACAGCACTGCTTACGTGCTTTGCCACCGCGGTGGTGACCTTCATTCTGCTCGATTTGTACTACGGGCGCGACCAGTGTGAGCAATCGGGAGAGAGGCGGGCTGACCGCCAAATGCTGAATCTGGCCAGCGCAATCGATTCGAGTTTTGAAAAGGAAAAAGAACACGCTTTCAACCAATTGACAGCTCTGACCCAGATGCCAGACCTGCTTAAGGAATTGCAGCGGGCGCAAACGCGACTCAAGAATCGCCCGAGGCTCAGTGACCATCGGAAGGACTGCGAACCAGAATCGGCATGCCGAGTCGACATCCTGCACGACAAGATTCCGGATGGACTGCACAAGTATCCGTATCTGCAGTACATCAGTTGGAGTGACGAGAACGCCGATCAGCAAATCAAGTGGACGACACGACCAACGGTGACTCCGTTTATCAATCTCGCAAAAGAGAGCTACTACGCGGATGTGCAGAAGGCGCTCACCGACCTCAAGAAGGCTCAGGGTGACCGTCACTACACCGCATCGATACCCTTCGAAGGCATCGCCTCGCAGTACTCGTCCAACACCGGAAAGAACATCACCATCTTCTGGAAACTGGTGGACGCACATGGGAAGTCCGTTTTGGAAGGTCTCCGAGAGAAAGCTTCCCACCAAAAGGAAGTTTCCCACGAAGAAGATGTGTTTTGCGTATCTCTGGTGAGCTATCCGATATCGGTCATGGATCCAATTCTGCCTGCGGGATTCAAATTTGCCGTGATCAGGAACGATGGCACCGTGGTGTTCCACTCCGATGCCACCCGCAACCTGCGAGAGAATTTCTTCAACGAGACCGACCAGGACCAGGATTTGCGCTCCCGTGTTTCGATGCGCTCTGAGGGGTCGCTAGTAACCAACTACATGGGCAAGCGGCAGCGATTGTACGTCAGACCCATGTCGTCGAGCGCAGAGCAAAACTGGAGCGTAGTCGTTTTTCGAGACGTACGTCTGGAAGAGACACTGAATCTCGAGATCCTGAGCCTGTCGTCGGTCATGTTTCTTTCCTACGCGGCGAGTATCGCGCTGGTTTTGCTTCTGGTGCATTGGTCCGGAGCGGGCCGGGGAAGAGGGAAGTGGCTCTGGCCGGATTCCCGTCAAGCCGTGACCTATCGCATCTTGCTGGCAGCGAATGCTGTTGCTGCGCTGGCTCTTTGTGTTCTGCCGCGGGCTCGCAGCTTCTGGATACTGTTTTCCGCCGCGGTCGTGATTCCGATTTCTGCGATGCTCCTGAATTTCTTCTTTTTCAGGCGCCGCAAGGATAGTGCGAGTCCTAAAGACGCGACAGGAAACGGTGGATCTGGTTGGCAGTTATCTTATGTTCTTGCCTGCGCGATATTGCTGCTGGTAGTCGCCGTGTTGCCTTGCGTGTCATTCGTCAAGGTGGCATGCGACTTTGAGCACAAACTTTTCACCCAGCGCAATCTGCTTGGGCTGGCAAGTGACCTTGAAAACCGCATGGCAATCATGCGAAAGCGCTACGAGAAGGCCGATCTGGGTTCCTACGCCAGCCAATTACTGGCAGAGGTAAGAACCAGCTATCCGGCTGATCCTGCGAGGAATAAGGGCCTCGACCAGCAAGATACGGAAGAGCCAGTCTTTTCTTATCACAAGGCGCTCAATATGACGATCTGCACGGGAGACGCCTGTAATCCGACAGATCGTGTGCAAATTGCCGATCCGCGACCTCTAAGTTGGCAAAGCTCCGCTGAATTGCTTCTAAGCAAACTCACCCCTTCGTATAACGATCTTGCGGCCGACGATCACTACCTTGCCCAGGCGACACTCCACGATCGGCGATGGCTGTTCTATGTGGCGAATAAACGTCAGGAGGATAATGCTCAGGAGCAGAATAAAGGCCGGGAGCAGGTAGAACTGGTGACCGGGGAATTAGACGGAACGGAGCGAACCATTGCATCGGCCTGGACGCCACTGCACATTCCGTGGAGTGGCGGGCTTTGGTGGGTCGGCGCGAGCCTGTTCCTCGGGATTCTCTTCGGGCTCGTAAGTTTCATGTTGAGGGCTATTTTTTTGCTGGATCTAGAGGGAACTGACCCGGATCCGAGTGAAGCCGCGGATCTGTTATCGCCGGACAGTCTGAATGCGAAGCCTAAGGCCAACCTCCTCGTCATAGATTCGGGTTCATCTAAGACTCTAGCGAATCTCTGTGCCGGTAATGGATGGATTGAATCACGCAACATGGAAGACCTGCTGAAAGTGCCGCAGCAGAGCGCCATGACCTCGGACGGCACCACGGTGCCCATCTCGGATCAGAATCCTGTGGAGAGGATCGTTCGCTTGAGGCATCCCGTTTTGCTATACGGTGTCGAAAAAGTACTTCGCAATCCGGAAACGAGCGCGAAGAGCCGTGTCGTGGTGCGGGAAGTTCTTCGCCAACTGGATAAAAGCGTGGTTTTGTCTACCGTGGAGGATCCGGTTGCGAACGCCTGTGACGGAGAGATGGAACATTGGCGGGCACTGCTGCGGTCCTTCATCCGGGTTGAACTCGGTTCAGAGCAGGTACTCGTGCCAAGACGGGCGGGGCGACGTCACGAGCGGCGAGTCACAACTGATCCGTACCATCGCTGGCTCTTCGACCAGCAATCGGAGTCAGAGAAACTTCTTTTGGTCCAGTTGGCACAAGAGGGGCTTGTCAATCCCAACAGTCGGGGGTTTGCCCAGGAACTGATTCGCAAGGGACTGATTATTCGCAGATCGGGATTGTTGAGCATACGCAATGAAGAATTCGCGATGTTTCTGAAACATGCTGTCTCCTCTTCCACAACCAAACGCTGGGAAACGGAGGGAGCGGGAATTACGACTGCCTCCCTACGGTTTTCTTTACTGGTGATCGGCGCAGGTGTCGCCGGCTTCCTCATTTACACGCAGGGGGAGGTCTTCAATACATGGGTGACCTACGCGACCGGATTTGCTGCGTCAGTACCAACCTTTTTGCACCTGTTTAG
>Ga0207700_10001873_pt1 | contig 11934 bp, 8 predicted proteins | sample LARL82metaG_FD_184348 | JGI IMG/M metagenome (GOLD analysis project Ga0207700, IMG submission 184348) | Corn, switchgrass and miscanthus rhizosphere microbial communities from Kellogg Biological Station, Michigan, USA - LAR L8-2 metaG... | ecosystem: Host-associated > Plants > Roots >...
GCCAAGGGCGCCCTCGGGTTAACCGCCGCCCGGGTCCGCACCCCCGAGCAGGCCGGCCGGTGGGTCCGCCTGGTCATGGCCGCAGCAGCCCAGCTGCTGCTCGCCCGGCCGCTGGCCGCCGGCCTGCGCCGCCCCTGGGAAAGGCGGCCCGATCCCGCCCGGCCGCTGCCCCCAGGACGGGTCCGCCGCGGATTTCCCGGCATCCAGGCCCACCTGGGCACCCCCGCCCATGTCGCTAAACCCTCCCGGCCCGGCCCCGGCCGGCCCAAAGGCTCCGCCAGCGGCCCGGCACCCCGTCACCCAGTCCCGGCCAAAAGCCGCCAACCGGGCAAACAAGAAACCGAAACATTTACCTGACAGGTTAAAACTTAAGCTTAGAGCCTGCTTGAGAACTTAGGTTGCGGCTGGCTGGGCGGCGGTGCCGCGGCCCAGGTGACGAGCTTGCCGACGTAGCCGCCATCGGCTCAGGCCAGCTTGACCGACGGGAACGCTTTGCGCGGGTTCCACAGCAGCGGTTTCGCGACGTCGCGGTCTTGCCGGGATGCACCAGTTGGCCCAGCGGCCGCCGCGCCCGGCCAGCCAGGCCGGGGCCGGACATCATGATCGGGGGCAGGGCAGAACGGCACGAGGGCTCCTGGCATCGCGCTGGTTTCGGCACCCAGGCGATTACCAGGGGCCTCCTGCGTTCACCTCAGCGACACGCCGTGCCCTGCCCGGAAGATCCCGGTACGTCCCGCCCGGCCAGGCTGGTTCTCAAGCAGGCTCTTAGTGGCCTTGACCACTGGGCTTCCCCCTCATAGCACGTAAACATCGGGTTCATCCACGAGGCAGCTGAAGCGTCATGTTACAAACTCTGCCGATCGCATCCCAGCCCGAACGAAAGCCGAAACGTCATTGCGGTTGCCGTCACGGCAATTGTTGTCAGTCTGTGCACGTATTTTGTGCCCAGCTCCCAGGCCGTGCCGCCATATGCCAGCTTTGTAGCCGAGCACGGTGGCCTCAAGGCGGAGGCGGTCGGCAACGTGCCTGCGCCGATCCGACGGTTATATCAATAAAAGGGCAACTATTATGTTGCCAGTGATACCTGAAATGCCATGCATTACCTGGGTCTGGAACAGGCGCTATACGTCTGTAATTACAACAACTGGGTACGCAATTGCCAAACATAAACAATGACACCCGCGACGGTGCCGTCAAAACTACTTCGCCGAATGTCCAGGAAACTGGCATCCCGCGCCAACTAAGCTGAGCAAATGGGAATCCATTACCAGTCAGTTCTCTGACGTGCCGCCTGGTACCGGCCCGAGTTACTATATCTGGGAGTTCATGTATGACATCTGGCTCAACGGTCTCGCCGGTAGCAGCCCGACTGAGGTCATGATCTGGACCTAGGGCCAGCCGCAGGTGCGAGCCGAACCCTTCCGTCCGTCGTGACCCTGACCCGGCCGGCGCGAACGGCGACAGGTTACTTCGCTGCAGCAGCCGTCTGGCTGCACGATGACGCCGTCTTTGACGGTCCCTCGAGGGTTTCGAACAGCCAGTGCGTGCCGTTGCGAGCGACTGCTACCGGCTTGAACTGAAGCGATGACCTCTCACACAGCTCGTTGAACGCCTTCCTCTCATGGTCGCGGTCCGGGAATTCGTCGAAGTAGATCAACGTGCCGGGGCGCAGGTACGGTTCGATCCAGCGGAGGACCGTGGCGGTACTCGAATAGAGGTCGCAGTCCACGTTCAGGACGATCTGGTCATGGTCTGGGACGGTGAAGAGAGGCACCGTTTCATCGAACCAGCCGATCTGGAACGACACTCGACTGTCGTCGATTTTCGGTGGTCCATTGACCTTGAACGCGCCCGCTTGGTACCAAGGTGACCAGTCCTCCGGCAGTCCCTCGAAGCTGTCGAAACCAACCAGCTTCGCGTCGGGCTGGCGTAGGTTACTCGACCACCAGCGCATCGACCTACCCCCGCCCACTCCGAACTCCAGGTAGAGAGGCGCTTTCCCTACGATTTTCCGACGTGCGATCTCAAAGACCGCGAAGTCGTCGGGGACTATCTCTGCTGAAGCGTGTTCGGCAGCCAGCCATTGGCCGGCTTCGAGATAGCTCAGTACTTTACGGAGGTAGGCCAAATGCGCGGGTGTGGCACGACGTCCGATACTTAGGAGCGTCGAACGAAGGGGGGACTTCGGAATGATCACGTTGTGAATTGCTTTACGGATCATGCTTTACCTCTCCGGGAATGTGAGTTACCTAGCGATCGGGTATCGGGAGACGTGTGCCACCGTACCCTGTCCGGCAAGACGAGATCATCGTGAGGTCTTGCCATCAGCACTTCCGCGTCGTCAGGGCCGACCGCGGCAGCCGTCATCGCGTCTCCTCACATGTTCGCAGGTTCTTCGCTTGCATGCACATGAGTACGCAGACAGCGGCCGTGATACTACGAGCACCTTCCTGCAGCTATTGAGACTGGTGTGCTCGAAGTCAGTTACGGCGATGGCGCACGGCAAAGCCCCTGGTAGATGAAGAGATCGACCGCAACCTGCATCTGCCACCGAGGGACTCCAGTTCGCACGCGACGCACTGAGGGCGGTCGGCCCTCGCTTCCAGCCTGCGGGAACGCCTGGCACCAGGGACGCTGAGCCGGGGCCGGGGCCGTCGAGGCCGCCGGCACTGGCCGCGAACCGCGGCCTCCGCATGCGCTATAAGTGATTTCCTTCCACTGCATAAGTGATTCCCTCCCACTGCCCGTTAATCGGCTGCCTGTTCATCGGTTCTGGGTCGGCGAAGCCAGTGCGAGGCGATCATCGTCCTGCGCAGTTGCCAGGCTACGGACCGTGTCGCTGCTTACGGGCTCGGGGTGGGGGCACAATCCGCGACAACACAGATGTGCGGCAGGTACGGCCAGCTGACGGGAATGGCCGGTGAGCAGGTGGCGGATCTCGTGGCGGGTCAGCGGGATCAGCTGCCCGTCACCGGAGTGGCCGGCGGCGGCCTGGCTGGCCAGGACGGACAAGAGGCATGGGCGAGCAGGGCCAGTGGCACCGGGTGCGGGGCGTGGGCGGGTAGCACGCGGCCATCTGCCGCCGCGGCTCGACCCCGGGCGAACCGGGCACCGACCCGGAGCATCAGCTCATCGAATTCCCGCCGCCAGCCCTCCACGTCTACGCTAAGCGCAGCGGCCATCACACGGTCTTCTGCAGTCCACACAACTCCGGAACATCAGGCGGTGGCCGTCCGGAACATCAGGCGGTGGCCGAGTTAGGTCCACGGCCAGCGGACCGCAGGGTCACGAAGTGTCGCTGGAGTACTAAGCGGCCAGTTCAGGTAATCACACGCAACAGCCAGCTGTGTATCAAATCGGGCTCCCCGATGATCCTGATGAGCGTCGTGTCGACCAAGAGGAGCGCCTGTGATCCGACCAACGGTGAAAGGCGGTTGGGGGGAAGACGTGGCTTACATAAAGCGTGAAGCATCCTCGGAGGATGTGAAAGACGGCGCCCCAGGCGGGCTGAACAAGAAGCCAGTGGTCGCCGCGGTCGGCCCGGACGAGGCGGAGAACATCGTCGGGACGGCCCGGGCCCTTGGCGCCCGGCGGGCTCCTTCGTCCGAACGATTGCTGCGGCGGCAGCTGTTCGCCAGTGATCTCGTCGCGGTCGTGGTGGCTTGGGGTTTTCCGATGCTCTTCCAGCCCGCGCTGCGCACGGACCGGTCGATAGCGGTATGGCTGGCGGCCATCGTCTCGACGCTCGCGGTGATCCAGCAGGCCGGGCTGTACCGGACCTGGGTGAGCACGGACTTCGCCCGGCAGGCCGCCCGGATCGTCGAGGCCGCGATCATCGGCGGGGTCGTGCTGATGGGCACCAGCTGGCTGGCCGGCTACGCCTCGGCCGTGCCCGTGGCGCAGACCCTGGTGGGGGCGGTCACCGTCGCCGCCCTGCTGATCGTGCTGCGGTGGCGCTTTCGCAGGTGGCTGAAGCACAAGCGCGCGGACGGGCGCTACCTGCACACCGTGCTGCTCGTCGGCGCCAACGAGGACGCCGCGGCCATGTGGCAGATGCTGTCGGACGAGCCGGAACTCGGATACCGGGTCGGCGGCGTCGTGGGCAAGCAAGCCCAGGTGGCGCCCTGGCTGGACATCCCGCACCGGTCGGCACTCGCTGAGCTGCCGCAGCTCGCCGACGAGGTCGGCGCCGAAGGCGTGATCCTCGTCAGCAGCGCGGTGAACGCGGCCCAGAGCGCGGCCGCCGTCGGGGCCAGCCTGGCCTCCGGCCTGCACGTCCAGTTCTGGCCCGGGCTGGGCGGACTGCTCAGCAAACGGGTCCGCACCACCCCGATGTCCGGCCTGCCCATGCTCTATGTCGAACCACACCGGCCGCCGGCCTGGCACAAGGTCGCGAAGCGGGCCATCGACATCACGGCCGCCGCCGTGTTGCTCCCACTGGTCGCGCCGGTGCTGCTGGCGGCGGCGATCGCCATCCGCCTGGAAGACCGCGGTCCGATTCTCTACCGGCACCGGGTGATCGGCAGGAACGGGGTCGAGACCGACGTACTCAAGCTCCGCACGATGGTGCCGAACGCCGCCACGATGCTCGACGACCTCTCGGCGATGAACGAGCGGAAGGGCGGCCCCCTGTTCAAGTCGTCCAACGACCCGCGGGTGACCCGGATCGGTCGCATCCTGCGAGGGACCAGCATCGACGAGCTCCCGCAGCTCTGGGATGTCCTGACCGGCCGGATGAGCCTGGTCGGACCGCGATTCGCGCTGCCCAAGGAAGCCGCTCAGTTCGATGAGGAGCTGCAGAGGCGGACCATCATGCGGCCGGGGATCACCGGCTTGTGGCAGACCGAAGCCCGGGACAACCCGTCCTTCAGCGCCTATCGGCGGCTGGACCTGCTCTACGTCGACAACTGGTCCCTTGGTCTGGACCTGGCCATACTCGCGAATACCGCTCACGCCGTGACCGCCAGGGCAGTGCGCGCTCTCCTCCCGGGAGGCGGTAACCGCCAGGAAGCGCTCGCTTCCGACGAGGCCCCGTCTTCGCTCGCCGACACCTCCGGAGCAAAGCCTTGCTGAAGGCAAAGATGAAGGGTAACGGTTCCACCCGCATCCTGATCATCGTCCAGAACCTGCCGGTACCGTTCGATCGCCGGGTCTGGCTGGAATGCCGTACCCTAACCCGCGCCGGTTACCAGGTGGCAGTGGTATGCCCTAAGGGCCCGGGAGACCCTTCGTACCAGGTCATCGACGGCGTCGAGATCTACAAGTACCGGCCGTATTGCCCTGGAGGCGGCGCCGCCACGTTCTTCCTGGAATATGCCTACTCGTTCGTCGCCACGCTGGTCCTGTCGCTAAAGGCCGTCCGCGGCGGTCGCTTCGGCGCAGTCCAGAGCTGCAACCCTCCTGACATCTTCTGGCCCATAGGTGTCCTCTTCAAGCTCTGGCATGGCTCCAGGTTCGTGTTCGACCACCATGACCTATGCCCTGAGACGTTCGAGTCGCGTTTCCCGGATGGCTCCCCGCTGCTGTACCGGGGCCTTCGCTTCCTCGAGCGCCGTACGACTCGGCTCGCCGATCACGTGATCTCCACCAACGAGTCGTACCGAAGACTGGTCATAGACCGTGATCGCGTCAAACCCGATCGGGTGACGGTGGTACGGACTGGACCCGATCCGGACAAGCTGACGGCGGCCGAAGCCGTTCCTTCTATGCGGCGCGGACGGGCGCACCTGGCCGCCTATATCGGAGTGATGGGCCCTCAGGACGGGGTGGACATCGTCATCAAGATGGCCGACTTCGTGGTCAGCACGCTGAAGCGTACCGACATCTCGTTCACTTTGATCGGCTCGGGGGACTGCTTCGACGAGCTAGTCGCGCTGCGCGACCAGCTCGCGCTGGGGGATTTCGTCGAGTTCACCGGGCGAGTGCCCGATGAGACCGTACGGGACATTTTTTCGACCGCGGACATCGGCTTGTCGCCAGACCCGAAAAACCCTCTCAACGACGTGTCGACCATGAATAAGACCATGGAGTACATGGCTTTCGGACTCCCCGTCCTGGCCTTCGACCTCCGCGAGACGCGTGCCTCGGCGGGCGAGGCGGGCGCCTACGCCACTCCGAACGACGTCGAAGAGATCGCCCGCCTGCTCGTCGATCTGATCGACGACGAGCCTCGGCGGCGGAGCATGGGTTCCGCAGGCCGACGCAGGATCGAGCAGAAGCTGGCGTGGAGCCATCAGGAGCCTCATTACCTGTCTGTTTACCGTCGTCTGCTTGGACATGAGCCCGACACCCAGCGTGCGGCCGCCAGCCATGCGGCTTGAGGTGCCGTCAACGCGCTCCCAGAAAGGATCTGGCAGCAGGGAGCGCCTTGAGTGGTACGTGCGCCGCCTGCAGCGCATGTCACCGCAGGAAGTCTTGTGGCGGTCATCCGATGCCCTCCGGCAGACAGCGTGGCGGCTGAAGCAGGTTCCTCCTACCGCGACGGCGCCGCAGCGCCCGGCCCCCTTTTGGCGAGCTGGACATCAGGGGAAGCCGAAGCTGGCCAAGGTCCCTCGCTTCGAATCGGCCCTGCCTGCGGGAGCTCTGGACGCAGTCCCGGCCGACGACGCACGACGGCTTCTGCGCACCGCTGACGAAATCTTGGCTGGCCGGTGGGACGTGCTGGGAGTCACCCGGCAGGACATGGTGGCTCCCGATTGGTTCCTCGATCCGCTGAGCGGTCAGCGAGCGCCCCAGGCCGAGTACTGCTTCAGCATCAATCATCGCAACGAGACCGTCACCGGCAACGTGAAACAGGTCTGGGAGCTCTCGCGTCACCATCACCTGACCCTCCTGGCCGGCGCGTATGCACTGACCGGCGACCGGCGGTACGCCGAGCGAGCCGCATCCCACCTCCGATCGTGGTGGCAGGAAAACCCGTTCTTGTCCGGGATTCACTGGACAAGCGGAATCGAGCTCGGGATCCGGCTGATCTCGTGGGTCTGGACCCGCCGACTGCTCGACGGCTGGGAGGACGTCCAAGGCCTGTTCGATCAGAACGAGCTGGCCCGCAAGCAAATCTGGTGGCACCAGACCTACCTGTCCGGGTTCCGTAGCCGCGGCTCGTCAGCCAACAACCATGTCGTCGCGGAGGCAGCTGGACAGCTGGTTGCCGCGCTGGCCTTCCCTTGGTTCGAGGAGAGCACCGCCTGGGCTGAGGAATCAGCCAGCCTGCTCCAGCAGGAACTCGCCAGCAATACGTTCCCCAGCGGAGTGAACCGCGAGCTGGCCTTCGACTATCACGGCTTGGTCGCGGAGCTCGGCCTGATCGCGGCAGTCGAAGCCGACCGCGCCGGACATCCGCTCCCCGACGCGACCTGGCAGTCCCTGGGCCGCATGCTCGATGTGGCCGCTGCCTGCCTGGACTGCGGACTCCGGGCACCCCGTCAGGGTGACAGCGACGAGGGCCGAGCCCTCGTAATCGCTTCCGCCGAGAGTAACCGCTGGGAGGCGCTCCTCGCGCTCGGGCGGGCGCTCTTCGGGGCCCCGGAATGGTGGCCGTCAGCGCAACCGGGCGTCGCCAGTGCGCTCCTGCCGACGCTGGCCCACTACCGCTCGCTACCCGATCGGCCGGTCAGCCGACCATGGCACTTCGGCGACGCCGGGCTCACGATTTTTCGGTCCGAGCCGGGCCACGGGACCGAGATCTGGTGTCGCTGCGACAGCGGACCTCACGGGTTCCTATCCATTGCGGCGCACGCCCACGCCGACGCCCTGTCCATAGAGGTCCGCCACGACGGGAGCGACATCCTGACGGACCCCGGTACGTACTGTTACAGCAGCGATCCGCCGTTTCGCCGCTATTTCCGATCCACGGTCGGTCACAATACGCTCGAGGTATTCGGCCAGGACCAGTCGGCCTCCGGTGGCCCGACCATGTGGATACGCCACGCCGAGTCACGGCTAACGAGCCTCGAGTCGTCCCCCGACGGGCACGAAGGACAATGGGTGGCAGAGCACTACGGCTACCGGACACTCGACCCCCCGGTGACGCACCGCCGGACGGTCGAGTTCCACGGAGAGCAGCGCTTCATTGAGATCATCGACGAGATCGACGGCACCGGCTGTCCCCCCGTCCGGCTGGCATTTCACTTGGGACCGACCGTCGAGGCCGACTTGGATGGCTGCATTCTCACCCTGCGCTGGCAGGATCGCGATGGCGGGGAGGCGACGGCAACGATGACCCTGCCGTCGTCGCTCGTCTGGTCGCTGGTCCGGGGCGCAAGGGATCCGGTGCTGGGCTGGTACTCTCCGGCGTTCGGACAGAAGGTCCCGGCGACCGACGTGATCGGCGTGGGGTCCGCAACCGCGGGCTCGCCGCTGCGGACGCACCTCGCCTTCTGACCCTGCTCGGCATCGCGGCGCGTCGGTTCCTCCAAGATGCGGCAAGGAGACACATCTTTATCCGTTAGAGGTATTACCGCGCCCCTTGAGCGCTCCCCTATCCAGGCTCGCAAGAAGGCGTACGCCGCGCTGATGATATGAGGTGACCCAGCCGGGATGAGGATCCTGCTAGTCCACAACCGCTACCGCTCGGGTACTCCCAGCGGAGAGAACCGGGTCGTCGACCAGGAGGGCGAGGCACTCGCAGCCCTGGGACACGAAGTCATGCGGTTCGGCCGCAGCAGCGACGAGATCAGCCAGTGGTCGCTGGTGAAGAAGGCGTCGCTTCCGGTCCGGGCCATCTGGAGCCGCGAAACCTACCACGACCTGAGAGCGGTGCTGAGCGAGCACCACCCCGAGGTTGTCCACGTCCACAACACGTTTCCGCTGCTCAGCGATGCTGTGCTCCATGCTTGCCGCGATGCGCGGGTTCCTGTTGTCGCTACCATGCACAATTACAGGCTGGCGTGCTCCAACGGTACGTTCTTTCGCAATGGGACCGTTTGCCACGACTGTACACGTGGCCTGCCTGTCCGGGCCGTCGTGCACGGTTGCTACCGGGGATCACATGCGGCTACCGTGCCCGTAGTACTGGCCAGGAGCCTGCACCAGCAGGCATGGAGATCGCTAGTATCGGCCTACATATTCATCTCAGCCTCACAGCGTGACCTGCACCGGACGGTCGGCCTCGCGCCTGACCGCGTATTCGTCAGATACAACCTCATTCCCCGCCAGGGCAGGCCACGGACGGAGCGGACGCCGACGGTGGTCTACGCGGGACGGCTGCACGAGGTCAAGGGACTCCGCCTGCTGATGGATGGCTGGGACCGTTATTGCCGGGAGTCCGGCATGCCGGGGCTGAACCTTGTCATTGTGGGAGGTGGACCTCTCGAGGATGAGGTGGCGGCCTGGGCGTCGACCCGGCCTTCGGTTGAAATGACCGGGACGGTCAGCCGGGACCGGTGCGCCGAACTCATCTCACAAGCGCGTGCGATCCTGCTGCCAGCCGCTTGGGAGGAACCGTTCGGCCTCGTTGCCGTGGAGGCCATGGCCGCGGGCGTCCCCCCCGTTGCGGCGGCCCACGGGTCGCTCACCGAACTCATCACCCCAGGAGTCGATGGCATACTGTTCAATCCTGGTGATCCGGCCGCGCTGGCGCTCGCCATCGCCGATGTCGAGAGGAACCCCGAGCAGTACAAGGCTTACGGTGACCAGGCGCGCAAGACCTACGAGCAGCGTTTCGACCCGCAGCAGAGCGTTGAGGAACTGCTCGAGATCTACCGCTTCGCGATCACGCACCCCGTATGCAACCGACCGGAATGATAGGGTATCGCAGTCCTGAATTGAACCGGACGTTGTATTCCGTCGTTATAACGAACGTCAGTCTCCCTGTATCAGGGGCAGGCCGTCGTAGATCCAGTATGTAGGCCTGGCTCGCAATACCCACCCAGACTCATGTCCAAACAGGGGATGCTGGTGATGAGGGATCTTGTTCAAGGGCGGCCGCGATCGTATGGGAGCGATGTAAGCTCCGTTGCGGGCCACGATGGCCCTCAGGCTGCCATGCGGAATCTGGGCGCGGATACGACGTCGGCCTCACTGCGTGGGCACCCTCCCGAACCCGCCAGAAGCTGGTGGCCACCAGCCGTTCGGGGCGGGCGAACTGCGCTGCGGGAATCGGGTGGCTTGCCCCCGGGCCGCGGACTCGAGGCACACCGCAGGCGTGGGCGTCATCGTGCCCCTGCGCCTGTCTCGTCCGGCAGCGAGCCGGGACCATCCCGGCCCCCGGGTGTTGCCGCCGAAGTGAAAGCACATGAATTCCCCAGCATCGGGCACGGCCGTGGCCACTGGGTGAGATGGGAAAAGGAGAATGAAGGTGGCACCACGGCTTAGCGTTGGGCTCCCCGTTTACAACGGCGAGAGATATCTCGCGGAGACGCTTGATTCCCTGATCGAACAGACCTTTGAAGATTTTGAACTGATCATTTCAGATAATGCTTCGACCGACGGAACCGCTGGCATTTGCCGTCGCTATGAGAAGCTGGACTCGCGTATCCGTTATTTCCGGCAGCCGCGGAACATCGGCGGCGCGCCAAATCATAATTTTGTTGCACGGCAAGCGCGTGGAGAACTGTTCAAATGGGTGTCGGCCGACGATCTCTACGCTCGTGATTTGTTGGAACGCTGCGTCGACGCACTCAACGACCTCCCGCACGTGGTGCTCGCCCATCCGTGGACAGCCACAATCGATGGCTCGGGCGCTGCCCGGGCAGTCGAGTACTCTCTGGCGACGGCCTCGCCAAGCGCTCCGGAGCGGTTCCGTAGCTTGCTTTTCGCTAATGCGGGTGACGATACAGAAGGCGTCATCCGCCTGAGTGTGCTCCGCCAGACACCGCTACTCGCCAGCTATCATCACTCAGACCGGACCCTGAGCGCCGAACTTGGTTTGTATGGTCCGTTCTACCAGGTGCCGTATTGGCTATATTTCCGGCGTGACCACCCTGAGCGGGCCGAACGGGCGTTCAAAACCGTGCGCGACTGGTGCGCCAATCTAGACCCGCGCCGGGCGGACGCGCTACGGAACCCGGCCATTCGCCTGTATGCTGAATACGTCGGGGGATTCGCTGCTGCAATCCGACGCGCGCCTCTATCTTCGGCCGAAAAGCGGAAGTGTTATTTCTATCTCATGCAGTGGCTGGCCAGCAGAAGTCTCCCGGGGCATGACCGGCGCGTGATTGAGCAGCCTTATGCCGATAAAGAAGCCATCTCGATCGACGCGCTCGTAGCCGGACGAGCCCTCACGCTGAGGAATTCAGCGGTTCCAGATGAGCCCACAGATGCCAGCCCATGACGGTCTCGCCCGGCAGCCGGTCGACCGGCAGGGGCGGGGCGTGCATGTGACGCTTGTAGGTACGGGTCACCCGGAAGGACGGGAAGTCGCGCTCGATGCGCCGCCGGTCGTACACCAGGGCATACGGGTTGGCGGGCCCGTCGGTGTTGCGGTGGGTGAACTCCTCCAGCCGCAGGTAACGGGCCAGCCCTTGCTCCCTGGCGTTGGCGAGGTGGGCGGCCAGCATCCCGCGGGAGGGATCGTCGCTCAGGATCCCGGCCCGGGCGAGCGGGTAAGCTGCGAGCAGGGCGGCGCGACGCATCAAGCCGATGGACACTAGGTAGTTCAGCGACCACCGAGCGTACATCATGATAACCAGCTCGCCACTTGGGCGCAGCACCCGGTGGATCTCGCTTTGCGCCTGCTTGATCTCGGGCACATGATGCAGGACACCATGGCTGAACACCACGTCGAAGCTGTCGTCAGCGAACGGCAAGTCGAGCACGCTGCCCTGTCGTAGCTCCTCGTAGGGAAGCTCGCGCAGCGTCAGCCGGGTCCGGACCCTTTCCACGGCCTCCGCGGTCAGGTCAACGCCGGACCAGAGGGCGCCTTGGGAGATCAAGCGCTCGGACTCAGCACCTTCGCCCAGTCCGATCTCGAGCACTTTCTTGCCGACCACGTCC
>Ga0207700_10001875_pt1 | contig 11933 bp, 7 predicted proteins | sample LARL82metaG_FD_184348 | JGI IMG/M metagenome (GOLD analysis project Ga0207700, IMG submission 184348) | Corn, switchgrass and miscanthus rhizosphere microbial communities from Kellogg Biological Station, Michigan, USA - LAR L8-2 metaG... | ecosystem: Host-associated > Plants > Roots >...
CAGCAAGTGTCGATGTGGCGCCATACTGAGTCAGTTAACTAACTCAGACAATGGAGGTGCTGGCGGGTATGGCATCGGTTCAAGGGCAGGTCGGGCCGGACACCGGCTCGCGGCTGGCTCTCCGGTCGAGGCTCGGCGCGATCACCCTGGTGCTGCTGTGCGCGGTGCAGTTCCTCGACATCGCAGACTCGGCGATCGTCAATGTCGCCCTGCCATCCATCCAGCGCGACCTGGACTTCTCACAGCAGAACCTGCAGTGGGTGGCCAGCGGCTACATCCTCACCTACGGCGGCTTCCTCCTGCTCGGAGGCCGCCTCGGCGACCTGCTCGGGCGGCGCCGCTTGCTGCTCACCGGCCTGGCCGTCTTCGCCGCGTCGTCGCTGACCGCCGGGCTGGCCAACAGCGCGGGGCTCCTGGTGGCCGCCCGGCTGGTTCAGGGCATCGGTGCCGCGTTCATGGCCCCGGCGGCGCTGTCAGCGCTCACGACCAGCTTCCGCGAAGGCAAGGACCGCAATACGGCGCTGGGGGCCTGGGGAGCCGTCAGCGGGATGGCCGCGGCGGCCGGCGTCTTTCTCGGCGGAGTGCTCTCGCAAGGGCCGGGCTGGCGCTGGGTCTTCTTCGTCAACCCGCCGGTCTGTGTCGCGGTGGCGGCCGGGACACTCGCCCTGCTCGCGAAAGACCGCGGGGGCAGGACCAGCCGAGCGGCCTTTGACTCGCAGGGGGCGGTGCTCGTGACCGGGGGGATGCTGCTGCTGGTGTACAGCCTCGTGCGGGCACCGATCGCCGGCTGGGGATCGCTCCAGACCATCCTCACCCTGAGTGGCTCCGCCATCCTGCTCATCGCGTTCGCGGGCAACGAGCTCCGGAGCCGCTCCCCGCTGGTTCCCCTCGCCATCCTGCGGGTGAAGGGACTGGTGGCGGCGGATCTGACCCAGCTGATCGCCTTTGCCGGGTTCTTCTCGATGTTCTTCTACGCCACGCTCTACATGCAGGAGATCCTCCACTACTCGCCCCTCAAGGCGGGAGCCGCCTACCTCCCGATCACCGCGGGGTTCGCCGTGGCGGGAGGCCTGGCCTCGCAGCTGGTCACGCGCATCGGCACCCGCCCGGTGGTGGTAGCGGGCTGCCTGATCGCCGGGGCCGGGATCTACTGGGTGTCCAGGGTGCCGCTGCACGGTTCGTATGTGAGCGATCTGCTTCCCGGGTTCGTTGTGATGTCGCTCGGGGCCGGGTCGGTGTTCGTCTCGGTCACCGCCGCCGCCAACGCCGGCGTCCCATCCGACAAGGCGGGCCTGGCGGCGGGGTTGCTGAACTCGTCCCAGCAGATCGGCAGCGCGCTCGGCCTCGCCGTCCTCTCCGCCGTTGCGATCACGCGCACCAACGATCTGATCGCGGCTCATGTGCCGCATTTCGTGGCCGCCGATGCCGGCTACCACCGGGCCCTGCTCGTCGGCAGCATCGTGATGGCAGCCGCGGCGCTGCTCGCCCTTCGCATCGGCAACACCCGGGCGGCGGCCCCGCTGGTCATGGTCAGCACCGAACCGGCCGCCGCCCCGGGCCGAGCGGCCCCGGACCTCGTGACGGGAGACCGCCCGGCGCAGTAGCACCGGGTACCCTGACAAGTGAGATGACTGACTCAACCTCAGGCCAGGCGGCCACCATCGATCAGCGGCCCGGGAAACGGCAGCGGCTGGTAGCCGCCGCGACCCAGCTCCTGCACCAGCAGGGCATCGAACGGACCACGCTCGCCGGGATCGCCAGCGCCGCGGACGTCCCCGCCGGCAATGTCTACTACTACTTCAAGACCAAAGACGACGTCATCGCGGCGGTCATCGAGGCCCACGCACAGCAGGTCAAGACGACGCTCGCGTCCATCGACGCTCATCACCGGTCCCCCAAGAGCCGGCTGAAGGCCTTTGTGCGGGAGTTCACCGCCCAGAGCGAGCTCGTGGCCCAGCACGGCTGCCCCCTGGGCAGTCTCTGCTCGGAGATCGGCAAGCGCGCCGACCCGTCAAGCTTTGCTGAGGCTGGACTGATGCTTCTCCTGATCGAATGGGCCGAAGAGCAGTTCCGGTCGCTGGGCCGCCGTGACGCCCATGATCTTGCTCTCGATCTGGTCGCTGCCTACGAGGGCAACGCACTGCTGGCCAGCACCTTGCATGATCCCAACGTTCTGTCCACGGCGGCGCGACGCCTTAACCACTGGATCGATGCGCTGTAACCCCCCGGGGCCGGCTGCGCGTAGAGGCTCCCGCCGGACCGGCCTGGCCCTCAGGGCACCCGCGCGTCACCTGCAGCTCCGTAGCCCGAGGCGGCCAAGTCGATGAGCGGTCGTGTTGCCCTAGCTCTATGCTGTGTGGTTCCGCGCCAGCTGTGAGGTACTGATGGCCAATGCGAGCGCTTGGTTCGCCCTCGGTGGGGTCGCCATCGCGGGGGTGCTCGGCCTTGTTACTGCTGCGCTCAATCACCGGTGGGGAGAGCGAACACGCATCAGTACCTATCGCGAGCAAGAGGGCAGGGCCATAAGGGATCAGCGACGCGAGGCATGCCACGACTACCTCGTGGCGACAAATGCGTTCTGGCAGGCGATGGACCAGCTGAACCTGACCGCCATCCGCGGCGAGGAAGTTGACCGGAGCGAATATCTGAGGGCAGCGAACAACACATTGCAGGACACCTACGTCTACCTCACCATTAGCTGCGGGGCCAAGGTCAGAGAGGTCGCGGATTCCTACCAGGGGAAACTTTACGAGCTCGCAGGCGAGGCTCAGGATGTGACCCGGGATCAGTGGGGGAAGCTATCGGGTAAGACGCATCAGCCGCGTCAGGATCTCCGCGAGGCCATGCGGCAAGAACTCGGTGTGCGAGATTGAGGCGCTGAGTCCGCCAGCACCCCCCCCCCGCCGTTCCGGTGGTCAGGGGGTGACCCGGGCGGAGTCGAGCCCGGAAACCTCGAAGGCGCGGACCGGCCGCGAGAAGCCCGGCAACGACAGATCGCCGACGAGCCGGCTGACCACGAGATCCTCGGCGGCCGCGTTCACGCGCTGGGTGACGAGGATCTGCCAGGGCGCCGCTTCGTCGCAAAGGCGCGCGGCCAGGTTGGTAACGCTCCCGATGGAGGCGTAATCGAAGCGGCCGGAAAAGCCGATCCGGCCGAGCGTGGCGTAGCCCTGGGCGATGCCCACCCCGAAAGCCAGCTCATAACCCCGCCGTTGCCAGCTGTCGGCCAGTTCCTGCACCCGCTGGCGCATCTCCAGCGCCATCCGGACGGACCGCAAGGGCGCGTCGTCACACGGGATGGGATCGTTGAAAAAGACCACGAGCCCATCGCCCGTGAACCGCTCCAGGGTCCCCTCGAAGCTGGCTATGAGGTCGCCGACGGCACTGTGATATTGCCCGAGAGTCTCCCAAACATCCTCGGGTTCAGCCGTTTCGGCGAAGGCGATGAAGCCACGCAGGTCGCAGCACACTACCGTGATCTCGCGGCGGTGCCCGTTGAGGAAAGAATCATCGCCTGAGCTGACAATGAGGTCAGCCAGCTGGGCCGGAAGGAAGCGGCGCAGCCGGTTCACACGCTCCAGCTGCTCAATCTGGTCCTGGACGCGCTGCTCAAGCTCATGGTTCCAGCGGGCCAGCTCGGCTGCCTGATTTTCTATCGTGTCGTGGTACCGCTTGACCCGGACCAGGGAGCGGACCCGGGCCAGCAATTCGGCTTGGTCGAAAGGCTTGTTGACGAAGTCGTCGGCGCCGGACTCGATGGCGCGGATCTTCTCCTCTTCCCCACTTGCGGTGATCATGATCACCGGCAGGAAGGCGGTCCCCGGATCTTCACGGATCCGGCGGCAAACCTCGTACCCGTCCATTCCGGGCATCACGATGTCCAGCAGAACGAGATCCGGGTGCTGCTTGCCCAGCACGTCCAGGGCTTCCTGCCCGGAGGACGCGGTGGCCACCCGGAATCCCTTCGGCGACAGCACCGCCTCGAGCAGGCGGACGTTTGGCGCCAGATCATCAACGACGAGTATGAGCGGGTCCGGTGTCACTCGGTCCCCACCTCCTCATCGGGGAGGAAGCTGCGGACCTGATCGGGAAATGCGCGGACACTGATCGGCTTCTCCACATACCCGTTGAAGCCGGCATCCAAGACCCGTTCACGGTCCTGCTTCATCGCTTGAGCAGTGACCGCGACCACGGGTATGTCCGCTGTCCGCGGGTTCTCGCGCAGCCGGCGCAGAGCCTCCATGCCGTCCATCCCGGGCAGCTGGAGATCCATGAGAACGAGATCAGGAGGCTCTTTGACCGCCAAGGTGATGCCGTCCTCGGCCGTCCGGGCCACACGCACGTCGTAGCCTGCGTACTCAAGCACGTCCCGCACGAGCTTGAGATTCTTCTCGTTATCCTCTACGACCAGGATTACGTGGGTCATCCCGACTCCGAAGCTGGGGACTGGCGGCTTGTGCTCGCCCAGCGAAGGAGCCCCGCGAGGCCCGACAGGTTGAACTCCGTCTTGCGCGCCACGTACGTGATCCGCCCCTGCAGTCGCTCCTTGTCCTGCTGGGTCATTGACTTGGACGTCAGGATGACCACGGGGACGGATTTCGTCTCCGGGTCTGCTCGCAGAGCCTCCACGACTTCGAAGCCATCCATGCCGGGCATGAGAAGATCCAGCAGAACGGCGGAGGGTTGCTGCTCCCGGATCAGGGCCAGCCCCTGCTCACCCGTGGCTGCGCCCAGTACCGTCCATCCCTCTGGCTCGAGGCTTGCCTTGACCAGCTCTATGGCGAGCGGATCGTCGTCAATCGCCACCACCGTATGCTTCTGCTCCGGCAATGCCGCCGCGCGGTAGAGGGCGGCCAGCAGTTGCTCCTTGCCCACCGGCTTGACCAGGTATTCGGCCGCGCCCAGCGCGAAGCCGCGGCCACGCTCATCAACCATCGACACCACGACCACCGGTATCGCTGCCGTCGCCGGGTCCGCCTTGAGCTGGGCGAGAACATCCCAGCCGTCAATCCCCGGCAGAAGGATGTCGAGGACGACGCCCGCGGGGCTCAGCCGGCGCACCGTATCCAGGCCTTCTCTGCCGTCCCGGGCGCGGACGACGCGGGCGCCCGCCGCCTCGAGATAGACCCGCAGCAGATCGAAGGACCGCCGGTCGTCTTCCACGACCACGACGGTGGGGCCAGAGTCAGAAGCTAGCTGCGCGGTGACAGCTGAATCCAGGCTGGCCCGCGGTACCGGCGGCAACGCCGGTTCCTCCGATCTGGCTGGCAGAGCGAACCCGAACGTGCTGCCCTTCCCGGCTTCGCTCTCCACCCAGATCCTGCCCCCATGCAGCTCCAGGATCCGTTTGGACAGGGTGAGCCCGAGCCCGGTGCCCTCGGCCTGCCCAGGCTGCCGGGTGCCTTGCTGGAAGGAGTCGAAGATGCGCTCGTGGTCCTCGGCCGGCACGCCCACTCCTGTGTCGGCCACCAGCACGACGAGGTCCTGATCACGCACAGAGGCGCGGACGTCCACACGCCCGCCCTCGGGGGTGAACTTCACCGCGTTGGACAGCAGATTCAGCACGACTTGCCTGAATCTCAGGCGATCGGCGTCAAGCAGGCCAACGTCGGGATCGACGGTAAGGCCGACGACGATTCTTTGCTTGAGCGCTCGTTCACGTACCATCGAGAGGCAATAATCAAGCGATTCGCGGACATCGAATTCAGAGCGGTTCAGGACCATCTGTCCGGCTTCGATCTTCGACAGGTCCAGAATTTCATTCAGTAGTTCGAGCAGATGCTTGCCAGAGCTCAATATGTCGCGCAAGTAGTCATCCTGGCGCTCGTTGAGATCGCCAAACATGCGTTCCAGGAGCACTTCAGAAAAGCCGATGATGGCGTTCAGCGGTGTACGCAGCTCATGGGACATGCTCGCCAGGAATTCCGACTTGTGCCGGCTCGCGACTTCGAGTGCGGCGCTCTGCCGTTCCAGTTCCCCGTACAGCTGCGCGTTGATCAAGGCCAGTGCGGACTGGCTGGCGAACGTCTCCAGCAGGTCGTACATCTCTTGCGGGATGCGTCCGGGCGTATGGCGGCGGATAATCATCGCCCCGACGATGCGGCCTTCGCGAAGCATCGGGACAGCAACCAGGGAGCGCCAGCCGGTCTCGGCCAGGACGCTCAGGTGAGGATCGAGAGGCGCGTCGCGAAGGTCCGTGAGCTCCAGGGGCCGGCCCAGCGTCGCAGCTTTGCCCATAAAGGTGCCCTCGAGGCCTATCCGGGTCCGCCGGAGAGCGTCGAACGTCTTCGGGGCGGTGCCGCAGACTGTCGCGATGCGGAACTCCCTGGCGTCCTCATCGAACTCGTAGATTGAGCCGCCGTCTGACCCGGACAGTTCTACCGCTTGCGTGATGATCGTGTTGAGCACCTCAGTGAGGTTCAGGCTGAGCCTCTCCGCCTGGCCCACCGCGCCGAGGGCCTCGAGTTGAGTCACCTTGCGCCCGAGCTCATCGGTGCGGCTCTCCAGCGTCGTCACGAGGTCAACGGTCCGAACGGCGAGAGCCGCCTGCGCCGCGAAGGTCGTGAGGACCTCCACTGCGTGATCGCTGAACGGAGCGACATGGGCTCGCCACACCGAGAGCACCCCGACAACCTCGCCCTCCAGGAGCATCGGGACACCCAGCATTGTTCGGTAGCCGGCAACCCGTTGCGCATCCATCAGGCCGTAGTCAGGGTCTGCCAGCACATCCGTGATCTGCGTGGCCTGTCGGTCAAGTCCGACCCGCCCGACAAGAGTTCCCCGGTCCAGAACCAGGGGAGTATTGGCGACGAATTCCCGGTACTCCGGCCTCAGCCCGGAGCCGTAGGCAAACCGGTACCTGTCCCCATCCACCAGGAATACCTGTCCGGCAGTGGCGCCGCAGAGCTTCCGCGCGGATTCGACGACCGTTCCAAGTACGTCCTCGAGATCAGATGCGGATCGTCCGATGACGGCAAGAACTTCGCTCGTCGCGGCGAGCTGCTCGCGCACCTCAGCCAGCTCTACGCCCAGCCGTTCGACCTCGGCTGCTATCCCCGCATTGATGGCCGGATCCTGATCGGCCGGCTTTCGCTTGTCCCGATCGGCCATTCGGCCTCCCCCCACACGGCGTACCCAAAGGCAGCACCTCCGCACCAGTGTGCACTCATGGCAGCCGGCAGACAACACCGTTGTTCCGCCGGCGCTGCCGCAGCTGACGGCAGCCGGAATCCACCTACCAGCTAGGCGGAGTTCCCGGAAAGGAGGTGGCTCCTAGACCGGCTGCAACACCCTTAGACCGCGCTGCAACATCCTGGGATGATCTTGGTGCAGTTGCGATGGCGTAGCCGGGTCGGCCTGCGCGGAGGCCTCATCCACGTCAACGCTGCTCGATGAGCCTGCTCTTGTCCAGATCCCGGACCCATTGGTCCAGGTCGCTGCCGTCCTCCCGGGTGCCGGCCAGGACCGACAGGTGAGCGTCGGCGCTGTCGGCGGCCGTCGCCACGACGATCGCCCCGGCGGGCGGCGGGCCGTCGCTCGCGGCGATGCCGTCCCTGGTGAGCTCGGCGGCCAGGCCCGCGCGCCGGCCACCGCCCGGGCTGATCACCAGCTTCAGCCGGTCCGCGACGGCGAGCTGCGCGCCGACCTGCACGGCAGCCGCGCCGCCCTCCCCCCGCGTCCACCGCACCGCGACGACGCCGGGCGCCTCCGGCAGGTCGCGCAGGACCGTGACGAGCTGGACCGTCCCGTCGGCGGCCAGCGTCTCGCGGGGAGTTCCGCACGGCCCCAGCACGATGGTGTCGGGCTCGGCGGCCGCCACGAAGCCGGGCAGCTCGGCGGCGATGTCCCGGCTGAACCGGGAGCGCACGGCCGTTGCCACGCCGTGAGCCGACGCCCGCTCGGCCAGCGCTTGGAGCTTGCCCTCGGCGCTGGTCGTTTCCAGCAGCTCGCCACCCAGGCCGGTGCCGACCTCCAGCTGGGTGTCAGTCTGGTACGCCATGAGATGGCAGAGGATCAGCTGGCTGTGCTCCCGGCTGGCGGCCAGCGCCGCCCCGACATCGATGAGTGGGGCGGCGGTCTCCGGCGTCTCGATCAGCACCAGGATCCGGCGCCCGGCGGCGGTCCCGAGCGTGGCGCGGTCCGCCTCGGCGACGTCGCCCCGCACGAAGCGCTCCGGGTAGATGAGGTTCAGCAGCGGTCCGGCCATCGCCGTCGTCACGATCGCCATCACGATCATCAGCGAGTACAGCGACGGGTCCAGGATGTGCAGCTGCAGGCCAACCGCGAGGATCACAATCGCGGTGAGCCCACGGGTGTTGATCAGGGTGGCGAGAACCCCGGCGCGCCGGGGAGGCACCCCCACGATGCGCGCGCCGACGAAGGCGCCGCCGAACTTGCCGGCGATGGCGACCAGCAGGATGAGGCAGAGCTCAACGACCCCGGACAGGCTGACCGACGACAGGTCGACGTTCAGCCCCGACACCACGAAGAACACCGGCAGCAGCACCAGGACGCTGACCTGCTCCAGGCGGCCGAGGATCTCCTCCCGCAGGGCCGCGGCACCGGCCACGTCCCGCTCCCGGGGCATGACGAAGCCGAAAAGGAAGGCGCCGAAGATGTACTTCACGCCCATCCAGTCGGTGGCGTAAGAGGACAGCAGCAGTCCGACCAGCACCGCCGCGAGAACGTTGGCCGTGAGCCGGCCCCGCCGCCGGTAGACACCGACCAGCCTGCGCAGGAGCGGGCGGACCACACCGAACATCACGCCCGCGTAGACCGGGGCCAGGAGCAGCCGGAACTCCTGGGCGCCGGTGCCGGCGCCGGCGATCGCGACTACAACTACGAGCAGCGACCAGGCCAGCAGGTCGTCCATCGCGGCGCTGGCGAGCGCTATGCTGCCGATCCGCGTGCGGAGCATGCCGCGGTCGGTGAGGATGCGCGCCAGCACCGGGAACGCGGTGACCGACATGGCGGTGCCCACGAAGAGCGCAAATGGCAGCACGTCGTGGACGTGATGACGGCCGGCCAGCCATACGCCCAGCCAGGTCCCCAGCGACAGCGGAAGGATGACCGAACTGACCGACACGCTCGCGGCCACGCGCTCGTGGCCGCGGAAGAGGCGCTTGTCGAGCTGATAGCCGACGGTGAACATGAACATCACGACGCCGAGGTTGGCCAGCGCGCTCAGCGGCAGCTTGAGCGCGGCCGGGAACAGCGTCGCCGCGATCTTCCCATGGAACAAGGTCGGTCCCAGCAGGATGCCGGCGATGATCTCGCCGAGCACCGGCGGCTGGCCGAGGCGCTTGGCCGCCATACCGAGCAGCCGGGCGAGCAGGATGATGATCGCCAGGTCGGCCAGGAACAGCTGGACTTCTTGATCTGTCATCGGGTGCCGCTCCCCATGGCCAAGGCCGACTCGTGAGCCTCAGCAGCGGCAGCGGGACTCATGGTAGAACCCGGCCCCACCGGCACACCCTCTGCACCTGCCCTGATTTCGCCATCGGCCACTCTAACGCGATGGCATTCGCTTCCACCGGCCGTAACCCTTCAGCGACCCGGTTGAACAGGCACCGTTATGCACCGTCCAGTTCAGTTCTCGGCTGACGTACCCCCCAGGCACGCGTCGGCCAGGTCGGCCAGCGTACGGGCCCGCCAGTACCCGGCGGCCATCCCGGCTCCGGCCTTGATGCCGCGTGCGGCCTGCTCGGCTCGGTCAGGGTCGGCGGAAGCCATCACCATGGCGATCTCAGCCACGCGGGCGGGATCGTTGCCGGCAGCCGCTACCGCCTGGTCCAGCCCCGGCCCGGCACTGGCCGGGTCGGCGCGAACCGCTATCACGGCCCCGACCAGGGCCTGCACGTATCCGTCGGTGCTGATGGCGGCGATTCGCTCGCCGCATGCGGGGTCGGTACGGGCCGCTGCCATGGCCACCTCAGCCAGCCCGGGTGCGTCCGGAGGCAGGCCGCGGATGACCTGCTCGGCCTGGGCCGGGTTGGTGCGGGCGGCAGCCAGGGCCAGCTCCCCCAGGGTCTCGAGCCGGGCCGACGCGCCGCCGATGGTGCGGGCGTACTGCTCGGCCTCCGTCAGCAACTGCTCAGCGTGGTCGGGGTCGATCCGGGCCTCCGCCACTCTTACGCTGGTCAGCGCCTTTGCCTGCACGTCACTCTTGCTGATGGCGCGAGCCCACCGTTCAGCCTCGGTCAGCAGTTGCCCGGCCTCCTCAGGGTCGATCTGGGCCGCTGCCGTCTCGGCCGTGGTCGGCGCCACGTCGCGCATGGTGCCGGATTTGGTGATGGAGCGGGCGAATCGTTCGGCATCTTCCGGCGGCCGCGCCGGAAAGTCAGCCTCAGCCGTGGCCGCGGCGATGGCGACCTCGGTCAGCGCCCGGACCTTCCAGTACATCGCCTGGTCCGGTTCCGCCAGCATCGAGGGCGGCGGCGGTTGCTCCCGCTCCGGCCTGTCCTGGCCCGGGGCCTGGCCGGGGCGGCCGGTGACGGCGAGCGCGATCCGCCCGGCCCAGGTGGGGTCGGTGCGGGCCACCGCCGCGGCGATCGTGGCCAGCGCCATGTCACGCGCGGGCGCTCCCATGGGCCGGACGAGCTCCTCCGCGCCGGCCACGTCCATCTCGGCGACGACCTCGGCCACCCGGGCGACGAATGGTGCGACATCGTCCAGGAATTCCCGGTGGCGCAGCGCCCGGACGACGGGGGGGATCTTCTGCATGTCCGCCACCAGGCGTTTCGCGTGTGCTGGATCGATGCGGGCCAGGAGCATCCCGAACCCTGCCGGGGAGTGCCAGACCAGGGCCTCCAGGATGTGGTTGTAGCCCGGGGTGCGCTGATTCCAGCTGGGGTGCAGGGCGTCGTCCAGCAGCCGCGCCGCGTGGGCAGGGTCAAGGCGGGCAGCCACCGTTGCCACGTGCACCAGGGCCCTGGCCCGCTGCACCGCCAGCGGGAGGGCGCGGTCGTACTCATGATCCTGTCCCCGGGCGCCCGCGCTGCTGCTCGCCGGGGGCGGCGGCGGGCCGGGAATTGCTGCCGCGCGGTCCTCCAGCGTCATGACCTGCTCATCCAGCGGGAGGGCGTAGGCGATCTGCCCTGCTTCCGCCAGCAGCCGGGCGGCGCGGGCCGGGTCGGTGCCGATCACCGCTTCGGGTTGAGGCGTCGGCGAGCTGGTTGTGATCATGGTTTGGGGCGGCGGGTCCGGCGGGTCAGGGTCGGTGAGGAGTTCCAGGATCGTGGCTGGGGTGGGCCGGTCGGAGGGCTCCTTGGCCAGGCACGCCGCTACCACGTCGCGGAGCTGAGGGTCCAGGCCGCTGAGGTCTGGTTCTTCGTGGGCGACCCGGTAGGAAATCGCCTCGGCCGGCCCGGCGCCGAACGGCCGGATACCGGTGGCGAAGGCCAGCACCACCCCCAGCGCGAACACGTCACAGGCTGAGGTGAGCGGGCGTCCCAGGAGGACCTCGGGGGCCATGAAACCCGCGGTTCCGGACCGCGCGGTGATGCCGGAGGCGTCGGCGGCCCGCGCGACGCCAAAGTCGATAACGTGCGGCCCGTCTTCGGCCAGCAAGATGTTCGACGGCTTCAGGTCCCGGTGGATGAGCCCGGCGGCGTGGATGGCGCCCAGCGCTTCGGCCACGCCGGCGCCCAGCACCCTCACGTCATCAGCGGGGAGGGCTTTCTGCTCGCGGAGAACCTGCTCGAGCGACGGCCCGGCGACGTAGGCGGTCACCATCCAGGGCCGTTCGGCGTCCGGGTCGGCGTCGATGACCTCCGCGGCGTGGAATCCGCCGACCTTGCGGCCGGCCTCGACCTCGAGACGGAACCGCCGCCGGAAGTCGTCGTCATTGGCGTAAATGGGATAGATCAGCTTGACCGCGACCGGGCGCCCGGCCCGCGACCGGCCGAAGAACACCTCACCTATTCCGCCGGCCC